>Ga0316232_1004816_pt1 | contig 11212 bp, 8 predicted proteins | sample TBHtaG_FD_206006 | JGI IMG/M metagenome (GOLD analysis project Ga0316232, IMG submission 206006) | Freshwater microbial communities from Trout Bog Lake, Wisconsin, USA - TBH18025_13 | ecosystem: Environmental > Aquatic > Freshwater > Lake > Hypolimnion/Profundal zone | place: USA: Wisconsin... | reverse complement strand
AAACCATCCTTCTAAAAAACCGCCGAACCACTGAAATTCCAACATGGGGACTTCTCTTTTGTCCATCACCTAAAACCCCTCATATGCTGGGGGGGGGAAATCACTTTAGTACTTTAATACTGTATACCTTGAAACCTTAGCAACTTATCTAGGGCGCCCAAACAAAGGCTCTCGCCTAGAACTAAATACCAAGGATCAAGTGATCCTAATTATTATAAACATTTGACATAAAAGGTAAGCCCCGCTACAAGCATCTCAGAGGGTCTTCTGATCAGACTGGCGGTACTGACTCCATGCCCAAAACAAAAGATGCCCGATCGCAACAAAAAGGAGGATGACCACTGCGGCAGCGCTATCGGCCAACCAGTCGTCAAAACTTGAATCCCGCCCGACAAAATATTGGGCGATCTCATCAAGGGCGCCAGCTGCACAAACGATCGCCAAACACGCTAGGGTGCGCGGCAAAAAGAACTCTCCAATTGGACGAGATCGCAAGCCACTATAGACCAGCACAGTCAAGAAGGAATAGGCCAAAAAATGTAAGAGCTTATCGTTAAAAGTCCAGATAAAGGTTCGCTCCAAGGTACGGATCGAGCCGAGCACAAACATGGCGATATAAAACGCGCTGGCAACTAAAAAATAGCGATTGCTTAGCCACTCGGGTTTTTTAAGGATGAATTTTTGATTACTCATCATCTTCTTTGGAGCCATAGTCTTTATAGCGATACTCTTTATGGGATCCGTAGGTTTGGCCATACTTGCCATACTTGCCATACTTGCCGCCATATTTTCCATAACGGCCATACAAACCATAGTTGCGGTAGCCATAGCCATAGTTATAGCCATAGCGAATTTGCGAAGGCACAAAGCCATTGAAAACCAAACCATCAATTTTCGAGCCACCCTTTTCGAAAATATCGATAGCCTCTCGAATTTCAGCGACGCTGGTCATTTCTTGACGAGCCACAAACAAGGTGACGTCTGCTGCGGTAGCTAGTGAACGGGAATCATTGACGGGCAGTAGCGGCGGCGAATCAATCACTACAAAGTCGTAATGCTCTGCGAGCATATGAATCAAGTGGTTCATCGTATCTGAGGAGAGCATATCGCCAGGATTTTTTACTGTTTTACCCGCTGGTAAAAAATCCAAATTGGGGTAAACCTCTTTCAAGATGACGCTATCGACATCCTTCTCACCGCGTAAAACCGCGGTTAAGCCTGGATCCTTTTGATCGTGTGGCATATACCGACGTAAAGAAGCCTTACGAATATCCGCCTCAATTAGTAAAACTCGCTTATTGGTGCTGGCTAGCAAATACGATAAATTTGCTGAAATAAACGATTTACCTTGAGAAGGCACGGCTGATGTAATCAAAATGACTTTAGAACGCGGCTTTTCCGATAAAGCAAATAAGGTTGAAGTCCGTAAGGAGCGTAAGGCTTCAACAGGAATCGCAGTAGGCTTTGCTTGAGAGAGCATAAAGACAGCTTGGTCATCGGACTCCTCAATGGCATCAACTTGATCTTGTGCAATAGGCAAAATCGCCAAGGTAGTGATACCCACCTCTTGTTCTAGCTTTTTCGGATCACGCACAATACCCGATAAGAACGCTAAGGCTTGACAGACAACAAAGCCTAAGATCAAACCTAATAGAGCGCCAATGGCGACTACAAGCGGTTTTTTAGGGCGGCTTGGTTTTTCTGGGACGACAGCAGGATCCACAACATAAACGTTTCCGATCGTTCCTGCTTTGGCGATTTGCAATTGCTGGGCATTATTTAACAGAGAGACATAAAGCTGGTTATTCACCTGAACATCACGCTCTTTACGAATATAGTCTTGCTGAACCTGCGGCAATTGAGAAATCTGATGATCCATTTGCCCAGTTTGGGTTTGCAACTGCGCTAACTGAAAGTTCACACCCTTGAGTAGCGGATGATCTGGTTGGTAGCGGGTCTGATACTCCTTGCGCTTGAGCTCTAAATCTAAACGGGCTTTTTCAATATTGGTCGATTGGGTTAGTAACTCTTTAACCTCACCAGGAATATCGACTGTTTTATTTTGACTGCGGTAATCGGTCAAAGCCTGCTCATCACCTTCAAGCTCGCCCTTTAAGCGAGGCAACTCTTTATTTAAGAAATCCAAGCTTTTTTGGGACTCCTCCGAGCGGCGACTAATATTTTGACCAACATAAGCATCGGTAATTGCCTTGAGCATGGCTGCCGCGCGATCGGGCTTGGTGTTCTCGTAGGTGATTTTGATGATGTTGGACTGGCGCTTGGTTTCTGCGGCCGTCACACTGCCTAGCACTTGAGCAATGCGCGATTGGACAGAGTAAACCTTGAGTTTAAAGATGGTGCCTGGTCGTGCCTTGATTTGACCAAGCATCAATGAGTACTGCTTATCTGCGCTCTCGGACTGCTGGTCTACACCAACACCAGCCAACAGTACCTTGCCATCCTCATCACTTAAAGTCCAAGCATTATTCTGGCCAATCGCTAAGAGCAAACTCTCACCATACATCCTAGGGGGCACTTGCATATGCAAAATTTTGAGATCTTCCCCGCCCCACGCTAAAGAGCTTCCGCTCCAAGGCGGAATAGCTAAACCATCGGGCCCTTTATCGAGCACGCGCGCTAACCAGTTACCGATAATTGGGAAGCGATTATCAACCGTCACCGTAATATTGGCCTTGAGCGCTTCAACTGCTTCGCCAATGACCGTGCGAGAACGGATGATTTCAAGCTCCCCTAAAACTGGGGATTGCTGGGATCCAAGTGCGGTACCTAAATCTTTTAAAGCTCCAAGAGCTGCGCCTTTTTTCTCCTCTACTTGAATCAGGGCATCTGCTGTATATACGGGGCTGGCAAATAAAGCATACAAAATTGCGAGCGAGGTAATGATGGCAAAGGTACCAAAAAAGAACCAGCGAAAAAAATAAACGTTCTCAATAATTTCTACTAAAGAAATCCCATGCGATTCCGCCTGAATCAGACGACCTGAATCACCACCAGATGAATTGCCGCCCTTCGCACTAACTTCTGTATTCATAAATAGCGTCTAATAACTTTTAAAAGGGGGTTGCCTTAACAGTTTGCACTGAGGAAGTTAAGGGGAAAAACTGACCTATAAAACGACCGATTTCGGTCATATCTGTTGGCGAGACAAACACCACATCACGCGGATGCATGACAAATTGATCGGCCATCACTAAAGAAACGGGGTCTCTGGCAGCTAAATGATAAATAATGGGGTCACCGTTTTCATCAGCCCGCATGACATAGACTTTATTGGAAGCTGAGGAGAACGGGTTAGTGCCACCAGCATCTGACAACACCTCAGCTAAGCTCATGCGGCCACGACGCATGATGTATGAACGCGATTGATTGACCCCATTGGCATTACCAACCTCTCCAAGCACAAAGAGTTTGCGCACATTACGGTCTGGCACACCTAAGATATCCCCATTTTTGAGCAGTAAGTTTGCAGAGGTATCGCCCTCATAATAAATCCGGTTTAAGTCAATCGGAGCGCTGACTTTTCCACGTGTAAGAACCAAGTTATACAAATCGGCTTCTTGCGTTAAGCCACCCGCCAAACCAATGGCGTCAGTAATGCGCATTGGCTGATCAGTGATGGGAATAATTCCTGGGGATTTAACCTCACCTGAAATAAAGACTTTTTGACTACGAAAACCCGCCACATCCACATCGATTTGAGGGTCTTTAATATATTTACCCAGCTTTTGCGTCAGGGCAACCCGAAATTCTGAAACAGTCAAACCGGCAGCATGAATCTCGCCGACCATGGGAAAGAAGAGGTTGCCGTTTTCATTAATGGTACGCCCTGCTGGAGAGCTAGCCACATTAGTAGCTGTGGCAGTATTAATCACAGGGGTTAAATCGGGGTTACCCCAAACAAAAATCCGCAATACATCCTGAGGTGCCAAGCGATATACATCAGATGTATGCTCCTTAAAGGGCCCAACACCAGCAGGCTTTTTATTTAAGGTGGCTTGAACTCCATTCATATTCTCCAATAACGTTGGAGTAATACGAACCAAGGTGTAAGGTGCCTCAGCAGGGCCTTCTTGCTCCTCACTGGCAGCATAGTGAGCAGACATGCCTGGCAACACACTGCATCCACTCAGACTCAGCAGCCATAAGATGGCACCAGCAACCAATCCCCATCTCATGCGCATACTCCCAAACCAATTAATTTATTTGCCCATAACTTTGATAAATGCTCAATCTCTTCTACAGAGCTGGCATAGACTTCACGCTGTTGACCGATCGGATCTGAGACTTGCCGAGCCTTCTCCCAGTGACCCAATAATTTAACCTTAGCAGTTGCTACAGGACTGCGTGCAACGATCCACTCTAAATGCTCGCTTTCCATACACAAGAGCAAATCATATTTAGCAATGAGTGAAGGCATCAAAGCTTGGGAGCGGTGTTCAGTAATTACTGGGTAGCCTTTTTCGATTAAAAGTGATTGCATGGTTTGATCGGCGAAATTGCCATTTAGCGCTAAAGTCCCAGCAGAATGTACCTGCACATCTTGATCTTGCAAGAAATTGGCTAGAAACACTTGGGCAGTAGGGCTTCTACAAATATTAGCCGTACACACCGTCAAAATGCGAAACGTCATGAATCCGATTGCCCTCTTGTATTGGATGAACGACGAGCTCCTTGGCGCTCATGGTCGGTATGGGCACGTGAACTCTTACTGGGCAATGCGTCTTTACTAGATGTGCGTGTACTCGTGGAAGAGGTTTTCGTCCGGGATTTTCCAGCCTGATGACGCCGCCCCGCCAATGAATGCGAGTAAAAAAATGCATAAATACGGGGGGCAAAAAATGCCCCTAAAGCTGCTGCTAATGCTGCAAAAAATAATAAAAGAAAAATTCCATGGTTATCAGTAGAGGCCTCACCACTGTCTAACATCTGCGCAGCCAATATAAAAAAGACAAACAAAAAAGCCAAAGACCCCATGGAACGCTTAAACCCATTGCGATAAGAGCGCCCTTTAGCCTTTTCCCTACTAGAGGGTGCCTGACCAAGATCTCGCAAGCGATTAAAGCAATTGCGCAAAGTAACTTTCGACATTATTTAGCAGATTCAAATAAAGATAAGCAGGTTAGAGGAGTCCGTTGTCATTGGATTCAGTTGGGAAAACCATCGGACCAACTCTCATTTTTCACAGCAAATCAAAAGATTTACAGCAAGGATGAGCATCATGAGTCTCTCTATGATTTTTGCTAATGAAAAAGAGAGCTAATTTTACCCAACAATCTCTTCTTAAACCCCTTTTTTGATTTACAGCAAATTCTAAATACCCCTTTAGACCCTCAGGGGAATAACTAGGTGACTCATCAACCCATTATTTAGATTTTTTAAGAAAACTCCAAATAATGCAAAAAAGACCAAAAAGCAGGTAAATAGCCAGATTTATATGATGATAGTGCTATTTAAAGTATTTTATTTGTCAGTCAAAATGAAACTAAGCACAATCAATCGTCCAGTATGCTGCTAAGCCTGCGCGGATCTCGGAAGATTGGCTACCATTCTTAGTCTGGCCCTAACAATAAGGTGCGATCATCACGGGTACGGGTCATATCGTAGAGTTGGTACTTCCTAAAGAGCATAGCCCCACCATCGCGAATTAAAGGTGTGAAGATCATATTGGCCACTGAATCGCTATGCCGCGCAAAGAAGGCATCAAACGGCACCATAATATAAAGACCTTTATCAAAGCTTCCTTCGCCATAAGCGGCATAGCTGACATTAGTACGTGTAGCGTATGCACCAATTTTGACGCCATTTTGAAATACCCGGGAGACATCTAATGTACCTCCACGATCACCTGCTAAATACTGACCAACACTGAACTTCACCAATAGATCTTGCACACCAGTATCCCAATAGGCCGTGACAAAACCGGTATTAACACTGTAGTTTTGCAATGAAGTCCACTGATTAAATTGACGTTGGTAAACCCGGTTAATGTTGGCACCAATAGCCAAGCGACTATCGGTCGGACGCCAAAGATACTCGCCACCCGCGCCGGCAAACATCATTTCCAAGTAACCCGCGTAGACACTGACAAATTGATTCCCACTTAACTGTCCTGCATTGGTAACTTGTAAATTTGGCATCGTGACAAGTGAAGTAGTCATAAATTGACGTATGTCAGTACGCACTGGATATAAGCCATCTGGCGGAGGCTGATAAGTGTACTTACCAAAATTATCTAATACCCGCGCATTAATCGTACCTGTCACCCAGGTGTTATCTCTAAACTTATAGAGCGCCTCTCCTTTTGCCCCCAAAGAAAATAAGAAAGGCGCATTAGGGCCACCTACTACTTGTGCGTAACTCACCCCTAAATTCGTTTGTAAAGGGTCATGATCTAAATGCCCTACAGAGGGCCCCAATCCATTGCGGTCTGAGTTAGATAAACCCTCTTGCACTGGCCCTACTGGTAGCGAGCGATTGCCCCATGCCGTAGTGTAAGCAGTAGGCTCTTGGGTAATGATATTAGGGTGTCTTTGAGAAGGCGGCAGCAACTGTGTTTCTGCCAACATCCAATCTTTGCGATTAATGCGGTACTCACTTACCAACATACCCCAGTTATTGAGATGAATTTCAAAATACTGGATTTGCGATGGGGCATCTCGATGTAAAACTGCAATACCTCGATTTAAACGGCTACGAATAAAAATACCAGTAGCGTCTGTTAGATTAATCGTCCAAGTATTGCCGTTGGCATTTAGGCTAGAAACTTTCCACTGCGTTTGTGCCTCAAAATCTAATAAGGTTCGTCGATATTGATCCCCCATATTTTGCGAATCATTTAAACCTAAGGTGGGATTTGCATTAGTAGAAATTACTGATGCATCAGAATTTATAGATAAATTTTCTACAGAACTAGATTGAGTAGTTTGCGATGAAATAGAGGGGGGTGTTAAATTTAAAGCACTGGGTGTGATGGCTACTGTATTAGTCTGCGTTTTTACAGCCTGGTTGGCAATCGCTTGCTTAGCTGGCGAAATTAGCAAGCCATTTGTATTGCCAGAATTGCGGGCTAAAACTACGGGAGCAGTAGGATCATAGTTGCCAACAGGTTTGAGGCTAACGTCCACTGGTCTGGCCTGCGCTATTTTAGGGGTGCTTAAAAGATCAATGCGATCATGCAAGCTTAGACTGAGCATCACCTGATTGCCACCGCGTAAAGCCGCTGTGAAGTCCCAGAAACTTCCTTGATATACCGCACCCAGATTAAACATAGTCTTGGTGGCTAAGTTTTGCCCAAAGGGTAAATCGGGCTGAGGGGTCTGTTGATAGCTATTGCCATCTAATTCAAGTTTCAGAACAACAGGGTCCCAAGGGGTATGGTATTGAATACCGCCAATCACGGCGCTCGTGCCATGAAACAAAGCCCCGGTATTGACAGTGCCGCCCTGCCCTACAGTGCCCGCTGGACGAGTGCCAAAACTTGAGCCGAAAACCTTCAGGGGATTAGAAATATTATTTCTTGTACCCAACTGACCCCAACCCAAACCCAAACTAAAGTCAAAATCACTATAGCGCTTACTGGCTACAAAATATTCCGAGCTAAATAATCCCGTTCCTGCGATGTCTCGCACGCCCAAAGCCAACTGTGGGATATAAGCATCTTCCTCCCAGAGGCGCAACTTCACCCCAGCACTCTTATCTTTATAGGTCTGACCACCCGCTAGCGCTTGTGAACCATAGGGAACATTATTCACATTGGTATAGCGCATGGCAAACTCTAGCCAATCTAAAGGAGCAAAAGCCAAATTTAACGTGCCATAGGGTTGCCACAATCCCAAGGTGACTGACCCCGTTCCAGCAGGTGCCACTCGTGCACTGGGAACTTGAATGAATCCTGTCTCACCCCAAAAATTACTAGAGATGGGTAAATCCCTGGAAGCCGTATAAATTTCATGAGGACCCACCCTAGGCAAATACGCTTTCTGACTTTGCTCCTCCCCTAAGCCGTCAGGCAATCCTGAAGGACCCTGGGTACCTAAATACTGAGCCAAATCTTTAGAAAATTGCTTGCCTTTGGAGCTTGTCCACTGACTATATCGTGGCGGTGCCCAAATCCATGAGCCAGGAGCCGGGTAATCTTGTTTTGCGGCATTCCAAGCAACTACTGGCATAACATGCACGGATCCATCTGGCTCTACTACCCATGCCCAATCGGGGTGCCCCTGAGCCTCTTTACCTTTAAGAGCACAACCTTGTATATAAAAACGCGCCTCTACATGAGGGCGATAGGCCACCTGACACAAAGTCCCGTTAGGTCGTATCACTGTCACACTTTGTGGCGTCTGGGGAACAATAACTTGCTCATTGACCGATAAAATAGGATCTTTCTTGGGATTGGCTTGTAAAGCACGAGGGTTGGTATTTGGCAAGACCACTCGACCCGTCACTGGCATTGCCTCAATCCATTGATGTAAATTGGTTTTAGCCTGTTGCGCAACGGGATCATCTTCTGGAAAAGAAATTTTTTCCAACTCACTTAGTAATGCCTGCTTTGCTTTTGTTTGATCTGGAATCTCTTTTGGGGTGAGCCACAGGCTCCCTAAAAAATATGGTGATTTAGGATTGCCTTTAGGGGTTTGCTGTTGGTCTAAAGAATCTTGAGATGGACGGGCTCGTAATAACCAATCGCTCAAACGCTCTCCATTTTCAATACGTGGTGTATCGGGAGTTGCAGACACGATCACACCCTCTTGGGCTAATTCAGTTTGTGCTTGAGCGCTATAAGAATTGATCGCGCTAAACATGGAGAGCATCAACAGGAAAAATGAAGGACGTAAGTGCTGCCTACCCATACTGGACCATTTCGAGAATTGCCTTTCAAGCCCCGTCATTGAGATGCTGCACTCTTTTGAGGATTGCTAGTGGGACTCGGATAAGGCCAACTCAACCAAGACAAACAACTTGTCTGCGTTAAACACTGACGCCCAAAAACAATAGCGCGCGTATTTTTATCATATGCATAAATTGCATTTAGAGCCTGTACACTCGGATTGTTGGGTTGCAAGACCACCGTTTCTTGAACCCATTTTAAGTTTGAGGCGATATCTGGATCCCGCAATTTTTTTGGAGCCTCGTCCGGAACTTCATTTAGGCCTTGTATGGAAACTGCTTCATGAATATTCGCCAGGAACTGTGGCATGACACTACGAGTGCGAAAGAAAAATAATTTAGGATTGCGTTTAATTTTGCTTGAGTTATCAGCTTGAATTGGAAATAATTCTGGCGCGGTAATGTCCGGCGCGTCAACTAAGGACAGATCCTCCCAATTAACATCCAAGCCAGCAGTTCCTAGGAGGCGTCCATTTTCAAATTGCAATACTTCTTTGGCACTAGAGTACCAAGTCTGGGTTAAAGAGGTGCCTTTAAGATTTTCATAGCCCAACACCAAAAGGGCCGGTTGGCCATTCATTTCTACCCGTAAATAACGATAATTGGGATTAAGAACGGCCTCTTCAATCAAGCCATTGTTACCCAGGATGCCAGACTTGAAAGTATCCCAAATGACGGTTTGTTTTTCCCCAATACAACCCCCGATACAGAGCAGGAGGGATAGGATCAGGAGGATACGCCAAAGACGCAACATATTTTTCAATGAATTTGGCAAGTGAGAATTAAAAAACAAGGGCTCATATAGAAAATATGAGCCTAACAAACGCTAACCTTAAAAATGCAAACCCCCACGCAAAGGTGGGGGAGAAACCCACAAACCTAAATGTTTATCTAGTACCTGTAGTTCCTGTTGTGCCACCACCGCTACCCCCACTACTAGAAGCCGCAACTGCTACCGCTGCGCCAACTACAGCTACACCACCCACAATTGCTAATGTCGACAAACCTGCGACACCAGCAGCAGTAGCTGCAGTCGCACCAGCTGCTGCACCCGCTCCCGCAGCCACTGCCCCACTAGTTGCTGCTGCGCTAGCGCCTGCAGCAGAAGTAGCTACTGGGGCTACGGTGGCAGTGACCCCGCTACCAGATAATGCTGCTGCTCCCCCAGCGGCTTCTGTCTGAGCAAATACATTTGGAGCAACCAAAGAACTCATGCTTACGAATAGACTCGTAAAAGAAATAGAAAGAATTTTGCTTAGCGTCATTGAAAGGCTACCTTTAGAGGAGAATAGGGTGTTGTTGCATTTTGGTCAATTTTATCAAACTCTCAAAAAAATACCTTGAATTTTTAAAACGACCACAAAAAAACTCTAAAAATCACTAGAGTCGAAATTTTAAACACTACAGACCCCCTTTTTATTGCTGTTGAAGACTATATTTAGGAGGGGGTCAGTAAAACTGGCAAAAAGTATTTCACAAGAAAATCCAATAGAATCATATGTTTACCAATAAAACATCATTAAAGTTTGAATCCGATCAATGGCGGAGAAAAACCATCAGATATCTCTGATCAGAATCTTTTCATTAACCTGAAACAAGTTCTATGATCAAACTTGTAGTTATGAGTCCCCTCACATTAACAGTAGCTTCACAATATGCCAAAATTGCCAAGTAGCTCGCCACTCTATATATTAATTTAGATATATAGAGTCGACTATTACGTATTTGAAGGAATAACGCAAATCCACGACAATCCATGGCTATGTATAAATACGATGCCATTGACCAAACCCTCGTTGACGAACGGGTTGCCCAATTTAGAGATCAGGTTGAAAGACGCCTAGACGGAACCCTAGCCGAGGAAGAATTCCGTCCACTACGCCTGCAAAATGGTCTTTATCACCAACGCCACGCTTATATGTTGCGTGTAGCCATTCCTTATGGCTTATTAAGCTCAAACCAATTGCGCGCCTTGGCAAAAATTGCTGATAAATACGATCGTGGATATGGTCACTTCACCACTCGTCAAAATATTCAGTACAACTGGGTAGAACTTGAAGAGACTCCAAACATCTTGGCCGATTTGGCTCAAGTACAAATGCATGCCATTCAAACTTCAGGCAACTGCATACGCAACATTACCAGCGATGCTTTTGCTGGAGTGGCAAGTGATGAATACGTAGATCCACGCCCTGTTTGTGAACTACTTCGCCAGTGGTCAACCTTACATCCAGAGTTTGCCCATTTACCGCGTAAATTTAAATTTGCCATTAATGGCGCAAAAGAAGATCGTACTGTTTTGCTT
>Ga0316232_1004809_pt1 | contig 11222 bp, 10 predicted proteins | sample TBHtaG_FD_206006 | JGI IMG/M metagenome (GOLD analysis project Ga0316232, IMG submission 206006) | Freshwater microbial communities from Trout Bog Lake, Wisconsin, USA - TBH18025_13 | ecosystem: Environmental > Aquatic > Freshwater > Lake > Hypolimnion/Profundal zone | place: USA: Wisconsin... | reverse complement strand
GAATAGCAGCCGGTTTGGGTCACTGGGACTTTGCTCGATTGTCTCGGTGCCATCACCCTCAGAGTTTCCGATTGCGTTTACGCCACTCCAGCGGCCAGCCAGATTCGGCAGTGCAGATATCAGAGTGACTGCAGATTTCGCGGGCGGCGATGTGATGCTCTTCGTTCCTGCAAATTCGCCTCGATCTGGTATCTTCCCGTCGTTCCAATACGTGCCTGTAAAGCTGCTCCCCTGCACAGTAACGCGATAGCGCTGGATCGTCTGCAGGCCAGTGTCCCGGGAGAGGGTGAGGGTGGTGCCGTCAAATGTGCCGTTCACCTGTGAAGGGGTTCCATCGGAAGTACCAAGCGTGCCAGTCACATTCGCACCGGACTGCTGCAGTGTGAGCGTCGCTCTGGTCGTGCCTTTGAAAATAACGTCCCACTTGCCCGACACCGTAGGCGTTTGGGCCGCGCCCACAACAACACACATACAAAGTAGGAAAAAATACGCCATTCGCCGTATGGTGCACATCTATCGTTTGCTCCTTCGGACATAACAGTTAATGGTCTGAATTTCGGTCTTGCCGGCATTATATTGCAAAGTTGGGCGTTTCGTTCTGATACGTCGTGTATCGGTAAATCCAGCGCAAACGTTGCGCAATCCAGACAAAAGCGTCTCGAATATCTCCATGCCTCAACAAGCCACGCCACAACGCGAAGGGAAATAACTACTTGGATTCCCAATGGCATTTAGAACTGCTGGCTCCGCGGAGACCTGCTTGACACGGATTGCCGTGAAGTGTTCTCTGGATGGATGGAGGAATTGTCTCGGAACTCATTCCTCTTTGGAGCCACCTATGGGAAGAAAAAACCAGAAAACCCTCACATCGCTTTTCATTAACATGATCGCGGGTCTCATCGGCCTTGTGTTCGGCAAGAAGAAGACTGCGTCTTGACGTGGACGCAGATGGATCAGCCGGATCGGGATTTCGTGTCGGCCTTGCGAGGGTAGTTAGCATACCTTCAGGCGAAGGCCGAATCAACTTTGGGCGAACCGGAATCCCCTGAAACGACTGAAGAGTAAATGGCAACGAAAGCGCTGCTTGCAACGAGCAAAAACTTGGACGAAATCAAAGGAACCGGAAGAACCATGAAAAGGTTTACCGTTTTGGCCTGCGTTGCGATCATGGTTTTGCCAACTACCATCTTCGCCAGCAGCGACACTGCTACACAACTCATGGGTGGGGCAATACAGGGGAAAGCTATTACCGTAAGCGGTGTGGTAACAGCTTTGGCCGGCAATGCCGAAAAAGACGGTTCTGCCGACGGTCCTGGGGCCAAAGCCAGATTTAGTTATCCCCAAGCCGTCACGACCGATGGAATCAACCTCTATGTCGCCGACATGGGCACCATTGAAGGCGAAGGGAACAACACGATCCGAAAGATTGTGATTGCCACCGGTGTAGTGTCTACGCTGGCCGGCACTGCCAATAAAATTGGTTCTGCCAACGGTATTGGGCCCGCAGCCAGATTTGAGGGGCCCATGGGCATCACGACCGATGGAACCAACCTCTATGTTGCCGATACAGACAACAACACGATTCGCAAGATCGTGATTGCCACCAGAGCGGTGACCACACTGGCCGGCACTGCCGAAAGTTCCAATTGTACCGATCGTACTGGGGGCTCAACCAGATTTTGTGGTCCCAGGGGCATCACAACGGACGGAACCAACCTCTATGTTGCCAACACAAGCAACAACACGATTCGCAAGATCGTGATTGCCACCAGAGTGGTGACTACGCTGGCCGGCAGCGCCGGAACACCCGGTCATGCCGATGGCGTCGGGACGGCAGCCACCTTTGATATGCCCGCTGGCATCACCACCGACGGAACTAGTCTGTATGTTACCGACCAAATGGCTTCAACGGTTCGTAAGATCGTGATTGCCACCGGGGAAGTCACTACGCTGGCCGGGAGCGCTGGAACACGCGGTCATGCCGATGGTACCGGGACCACTGCAACCTTTCATGATCCTACCGGCATCACCACCGACGGGATAAATCTGTTCGTCGCTGACAGCGACGTGATCCGCAAGATCGTGATCGCCACTGGCGAAGTGACGACGCTACCCAGCAGCGGGGGAGGGAACGGACTCACCACCGACGGGACGAAGCTGTTCGTCTCCGGCTCCTACTATATTTATGCAATCCAATAGGTGAGTTGGTCAGCCCACTATTCTGGCGTCGGCACGACCGCTGCGATCGACGCCAGGGCGCGCAGTAGTCGTTGTTCTCCCCCATGGCTCCAACGATGGCAGGTGGCCCATGTCTGACCAATCAAAAACGAGCGTGTGCCCTAGGTTTCGATTCTGAGACCTGGGATCGCATCAGCCCTCACCAGCCACGGATTACTCCTGACAATACACCCATCTCGCCAAGAGCATTCCCAAGATGCCCCCAATCGCCACCGGAAACCCGGCATCTGTTTTCGCACGGTTCTTCGCAACACGCCCTACCGAAGCAGACCACCTCCCGTCCAGCCCCCCGCCAGCCAGAAGCCTGACCCCTCTTTTTATTTGCAGATCATTAGCCCCAATCGGCGCACAATCATCTCATGGTGTCCCTTCACACAACCCGCAACTCGGCCCCAAAACACGTACCCCCCCTACCCCATACCCCCAAAACCCCAATTTTCGCACCCGCCGATTTTATAACAAGTCTAAGAATCAACAAGTTATAAAGACGACCTACTGACTAACTAGTAACACCTTACCCTGCATTTTCGTCGTCAAACAGCCCTTTTTCGGCCTGTTTTGGGGCAAAAACAGGCAGTTTTCGTCATGGCCGCGCCCTTGATAAATCTCTTGAACCTTGATCGGAGGCTGCTGAGCACTCTCACTTCGCAAACGGCTGTTTTTCCGTAATCCGCGGCCTGTCCTCCGCCTGCAACTGCTTCGCCACCTGCTCCACCTCGCGGAACACGCGCAGCAGGTTCCCGCCCAGAATCTTCCTGCAGTCCTCCGCTGAGTAGCCCCGCTCAATCAGTGCCGCCGTGATCTTCGGCAAATCCGCAGGCGAGTTTATCCCTTCCGGTAGCTGTCCGTTAATTCCATCAAAGTCTGATCCCAGCCCTACATGGTCCACGCCTGCCACCTTGGCAATGTGGTCAATGTGGTCAATCAGCACTGAGAGCGGCGGCCGCGGAATTCTGTCCGCCATCTCTCTTTGCAGCTTCTCAATCTCCGCCGGTGTCGCCTCGCGCCCTTCCGCCTTGGCTTTGGCCTTCAGCGCTTCCACGGCCTTCTTTGCTTCCGGCTCCATCACCTTCTGCGCGTCTCGATAGGGCTGCGAAATAAATCCGGAGTAGAAGTTCACTTGCACCACGCCGCCCTTTGACTCCGGCCCGCCAGAGTTCGCAATCGCGCGCAGCATGTCGTCCGTCATGTTCCGCGGCGCATTGCACAGCGCTCGCGCTGCGGAGTGCGACGCAATCACCGGAGCCCGCGTGATAATCAGCGTCCTGAAAAATGTTCGGTCTGAAACATGCGACACATCCACCATCATGCCCAGCCGGTTCATCTCATACACCACGTCCTTGCCAAACTCGTTCAGCCCTTCTTTGGTGTGCGCCACCGTCTTGTCGTCGATATCCCCGGAGCTGTCCGCCCAGCCATTCGAGTTGGCCCACGTCAGCGTCATGTACCGCACGCCCAGCGCGTAGTACTGCCGCAGCAGCCCCAGCGAGTCCTCAATCGAGTGCCCGCCTTCAATTCCCATCAGCGCCGCCAGTTTGTGCTCGCGGTGCGCCCGCTCAATTCCCTCGACTGAGGTCACCAGTTCCATATCGCGCGGGTGCCTCGCCGCTTGCAGCTTTACTGCGTCAATCAGTTCCAGCGTTCGCCGCGCATAGTGGCCCTTCTGCGACTCCGGTTCCACCCAGATCGAAAAAAACTCCGCTCCCAGGTTCCCCTTGCGCGCCGTCTCCAGGTTCAAGTCTCCGCCCTTTAGCGCTTCGCCCAGGTCAAAGTGCTCGTCCAAAAAACGCTGCGGCGTGTCGGCATGAGTATCAATCACAAGCGCCGACTGGTGCACGGTGGCGGCATTCGGTTTCGCGGTCATGGTGTGTGCGGTCCTCGCTGGCGTCTGGGCGCAAACCAGCGCCGTGGCTGAAATCAAATACAGTGCAATCGAATCACGTAAGTGCATAGTCGTATGAACCTTCATTCTTGCCGGAGTTCTATTTCAACTGCGCGTGCTCTTTATGCTGCGGAAAACTCGATCCAGAGGGAGGGTCGCTTTCAACCCCCGCATCAATCCAAAACAGAATGTCAACCGCGTCAATCCTGCACGGAATGGCAATCCCTTGCGATGAGTTTATACCCGCTTTCAAACGCATTCCCAACTAGCCCCATTGCTTTGCTATACTTGTTAGGTTCCTCCCGTGCGGAGGTGGCGAAATTGGCAGACGCACTAGCTTGAGGTGCTAGCGCCCAAAAGGCATAGGGGTTCAAGTCCCCTCCTCCGCACCATTTGATCTTCAGTCCGGCTCGCCGGATACCTTGAGCCCGGTTCGACCGGACAGACTTGGAAAGCAGCTTAGAAATGCAGATTCTCTTCTACTTCGTGATCGTTGTGCACATCATCGTGTGTTTCTTCCTGATTGGTGTTGTCCTCCTCCAGCAGGGCCGCTCGGCAGATCTCGCCGGTGCCTTCGGTGGCCAGGGCTCGCAGACCGCATTTGGACCCCGCGCCGCTGCCAACGTACTCACCCGCCTCACCACTTGGTCGGCCATAATCTTCATGTGCACCTCCATCGCGCTGGTTGTCCTCTATGTTCGCTCTACCAACTCACACTCCGTTCTTGAAGGCACCAAGGCCGCTCCTGTTAGCGCTCCCGCCAAGTCCGGCAAGTAGCTGGTTCGCAACACCAGAATTCGCACTAAATTCCAAAAGGGCGCGGCTTAGGCTGCGCTCTCTTGTTTTCAGCCGTATTCCGCACCGCCCCAACCCCCTACAATAGAAACTGAAAATCTACCTGATCGAGGACCCAAAATCATGCCCCTCTCCGGAGAAGCCATTCGCCTCATGAACTACATTGACGACGTAGCCGTTACCCTGCGCCGCGTCCTGGCCACCATCCCTACGCTCACCCCTGAAGAGCGCGCGCGCGTCGCAGAGCACCTCGTTCAGGCCCGCCCCAATGCTGAAGACGTAGCGCAAGCACTCGCCGTCAAGTAAACCCACTTCATGATCACTGTCGCCATCATCGGAGCAGGCCCTCTCGGCCGCTGGCTCGCCCTAGAGGCGGCTCGCGCCGGCTTCACGGTCCTTCTTGAAGACGTGATGCCCAACAACCTCCACCACGCACAGGAACTCATCCGCCAGCAGCTCAACCCACAGTCCCTTCCCTCTGTTAGCTTCGTCTCCACCATCGAGGACGCCGTTCGTAATGCCGATCTGGTCATCGACTGCGTCCCCGACGAACTCGAGTCCAAGCTTGAGATTCTCTGGCTCCTTGACCGCATGGCCCCGCCCCGCGCCGTCTTCGCCACCCCCACCATGCGCCTCTCCATCACTGACCTGGCCAACTGCACCTACCGTCCTGAAAAGTGCATTGCCATGGCCGCTGAAGCCTCCGCCCTTACCGCCGGTCGCAGCACACAGATACTTCTCCACACCACCCCCCACACCGCCCCTGAGACATCTGCCTTGCTCGACGATTTCTGGCGCAAACTAGGCTACACCCCCATCTTTGAACCTGAATCCACTCCCGCCTGACACAATCCCAGGCTCTCAGGCGCCGGACGAGCGTGCAGAAACAGTACAAGACCAGCAGCTTCTTCACTCAAGTTCGCATCTTTGAGCGGCGCGATTCCTTGCAATTCGACTATTCCAAAATGGCCATGGGTTAGATAGTTTGAATGTTACTGTTAACATCAAAAATCACTGCCCTGCAGGCAGCTCCTCTAAGCCCTGACCCCTCATCTGTGGCCCAGTTCACTAAAGCCGATCAACTCAATCTCCGTAAACTTTTCCACCGCCATCAGAGCCTCCCGTTCCGTCTCCCGCGAAGCCAGCAGCCGCGTATGCGCCTTTTCCAGCTCCGCATCGTTGTACCCCGGATGCGAAACCAGCTCAAATGTTCCCTCCGGCATAACTCCCAGCAGGCAATTTACGGTGGCAGCGTCCAGCGTTCCCGTTGCCAGCACGCCAATCGCCCCATTGGTCGTCGTAAACCCCTCTTCCGCCACAATTTGGTGAAACGTTGGCTCCAGCCTCCTCAGCAAGCTCACCTGCGTGCGCCGAACCCACAGCCCCCCCGGCGTCGCCCGCAAACTCCAAGCCGCCTCAAACGGATTCCGCACCGCACAAATCCCCGCCGCCCGTGCTGCCCTCAGCACCGGCCTCAGAACTGCGGGAAACATGTGCGCGTGCTTGTGTGTGTCGATGTGGGTGAGAACAAGTCCTTTGGATTGAATCAAATCAATCTGTGCCCTGGCCTCTGCCTCAATCTCGGCGGCATCCATGCGCCCGTTCAGCAGCCGTTGCAGAAACGCGCCCAGCTTCGCCTGCAAGCACCCCGTCTTGCGGTCAACAAGTGTGGGAACCTCTTTCGCCGTCAGCACCGGCTCGCCATCAACCAGCACCACATGGCAGCCAACCCCCAGCGAGGGGGTTGAACGGGCAATCTCAATGGCCTCGTCCGTGGCCTCGGCGCGCGCCATCAGAGTAGTGCTCGTTAGCACTCCGGCACGGTGCAACTCCTCTACCGCCCGGTTCACTCCGCCTGTCAGCCCAAAGTCGTCCGCGTTTACAATCAGTCGTCTCACCGGCTGAGTCTATCAACTCAGGGGACTTCGCCACACAAAGCCACTTCCGCTGGTATGATGACAACAGGCCGCAATGGTCTTTGAGTGAATTGTGGGCGGTTAGCTCAGTTGGTTAGAGCGCCTGCCTTACAAGCAGGAAGTCCGGGGTTCGAGTCCCTGACCGCCCACCATGATTCGCAAGCAGGTCAATCTGTAGAAAATCAATCAAATTTCATTCCAGATCAGGCTGACTAGGTCCACTTCTTACCGGCGAAGCCTGCTAAGCAAGTCCTGTGGATGTACTGGTTTGGCAAGAATCTCGAATTCAAATCCCCTGTGACGTGCCTTTTCCAGCAGATCCGCTGTCGCCGCCTGGCCTGAAAACAACAGGATCTTGATTTCCGGCAGAATCGCTCGAATCCGTATTGCAGCGTCAATCCCGTTCAAATCTGCCATGATCACGTCAGAAATGAGCATGTCCGGTCCAAACGTCGGGGCGATCTCCAGAGCTTTCTCGCCGGAATATACGGCACGAGCATCAAAGCCGCTCTGATTCAGAATCATCGTCAGAGTGTCTGCGATCACCCGCTCATCGTCGGCAACCAGCACCTTCGGTTTTGTCTTAGTTGCTGGCATAATCTCCTGGGTATTCGCCTACAGAACCAATCGCTAACTGCCAGTGAACCGGAAAAACTATTGAACGCCGACTTCTACTTCCTTGACGCTTTTTCCTCATCATACGCTCGCCTTGCGCATTTTCTTTCCGTAAGCTCGTTCAGCCGCCCGGCGGCAACAGGCTTAGGAGAGATTCAATTTGGTGCTGGCATAGGCGGCTTCTAACAGAGAACGACTCGATACGCGACGCAACTGCAATGGAATCAATGCCAATATTGAGGCTCTGCTAAGCTATCCTTACAGTTAGAGCACCCGTGCAAGCCCGTCTTTGCCAAGTGCAATGTAGCATCAAGTATCCCACCGTAAGCCCGATTCATCGCCAGTCAACACGACAAACATATACTCGGAACAAACGTCCGCAGTTTCGCAGGCGTAGCCCTGCCGGAGAACATGCATGCAGGAAAACACTGCCCCTTCCCCAACTCAGGCTCTCCCCCTCACCCCATCTGAGGAAGCCATTATCCGCGCCGTCAAGGTCGAAAAGTACTACGAGCAGCCCAGTCAGAATCGCATTCAGGTCATCTCAGCTACCGACCTCAACATCGTCCCCGGCGAAATCCTTGCCTTGCTCGGCCCCTCCGGCTCCGGCAAGTCCACCATGCTCCGCATGTTAAGCGGGCTGTCGAGGCCCACTGCAGGGGAGGTTTACTGGCACGGCAAGCCCATCGCTGAAGCTGAAGTGAATGTGTCTATCGTCTTTCAGAGCTTCGCCCTCTTCCCCTGGTTGACGGTTCTTGAAAACGTCGAGGCGCCGCTTCAAGCGCGGGGCGTCTCCCCCGGCGAGCGCCGCGAGCGCAGCATGAAGATGTTGGACACGGTAGGTCTTGATGGCTTCGAGGCAGCCTACCCGAAAGAATTGTCTGGTGGAATGAAGCAGCGCGTCGGCTTTGCCCGCGCTCTCGTCGTCGAGCCTGAGGTGCTGTTCATGGACGAGCCCTTCAGCGCTCTTGATGTCCTTACAGCCGAGAACCTGCGCAGCGAACTCCTCGAGCTTTGGGCCAAAAAAACCATGCCCACCAAAGCTGTCTTTCTGGTTACGCACAACATTGAAGAAGCAGTCCTCCTCGCAGATCGCATTGTTGTTCTTGGTCGCAATCCCGGCCACATCCGCACCGACTTCCGCGTTAACCTCCCTCAGCCTCGCGATCGCAAATCCGAGCCGTTCACGCAGTTGGTGGACTACATCTACAAAGTCCTCACCAAGCCAGACGTTGCTCCTGCCGAAGCCCCCGAGCAGCAAACCAGGGTGCGCGACCAGCGCCAGATGCACTACCAGATGCTGCCCCACGCCCGTCCCGGCGGCATGGCCGGCCTGCTTGAAATGCTCCTCGACAAGGGTGGGCGCGACGATATCTACCGCCTGGCCGACGACCTGGCCTTCGAAATTGATGACCTGCTTCCCATTGTGGATGCGGCGCAACTCCTCGGCTTCCTCACCATCGATGAGGGCGATGCGGCCATTACTGCAAGCGGTACGGAGTTTGCAAACTCCGAGATCCTCCGCCAGAAAGAACTGTTCCGAGACGCCGCCGTTCAAAACGTCCTTCTGCTGCGCCAGATTCGCCGCGCGCTTGAGGCCAAGAGCGACCACACCGTGCCGGAAGAGTTCTTCCTTGACATGCTCGACGAGCAATTCAGTGAAGAGGAGTGCCTCCACCAGATTGAGACCGCGGTCACCTGGGGCCGCTATGCCGAGCTGTTTGACTTTGACGCCGGCCGGCGTCGCTTCGTCTTGCCTGACGCATCCGAAGAAGAGATTGCTGAGGAGATTGCCTCCAGCGAGGGCCGTGAATGAAGATCCAGCATCCTCTTGCGCGCTCTCTGGTCACCATACGCACCTGGCCGTTTTTTACTGACCTTGGCGTGGCGGCCTTTGGCCTGGCCGCGTTTCTTGGCATCGTTCAAATGGGAAGCTACTGGCTCACCAGGCAGGTGCCCTCAGCCGCCATCTCGCTCTCCGTCCAGTCGCTGCCGCTTTACGCCTTCTACTCCGTCGTGCGCATCGGCATCGCCTACCTGCTCAGCCTTGTCTTCGCGGTTGCCTACGGCTATCTCGCCGCTTATAACCCCAGGGTTGAAGCGTGGATGATCGCTGTCCTCGATATCCTGCAGTCGATCCCCGTGCTCAGCTTTCTGCCTCCGGTCATGCTGGCCATGGTGGCTCTGGTGCCTCGCTACCAGTTGGGGCTTGAGATGGGCGCAATCCTGCTCATCTTCACCGGCCAGGTCTGGAACATGGCCTTCAGCTTCTACTCGTCGCTCAAAAGCATTCCCAGAGAAATGGTAGAGGCCTCGCGCATCTACCGCTTTTCCGCCTGGCAGCGCTTCTGGCAGTTGGAGCTTCCGTACTCCGCCATCGGTCTCATCTGGAACTCGATTGTCTCTGTCGCAGGCGGCTGGTTCGCGCTCATTGCCTGCGAAATGTTTTCGCTCAAGGGCACTGACTTCCGCCTGCCGGGTCTCGGCAGCTATCTGCTCACTGCAGCTTCCGCCAATCCCGTGGACTTGCACGCGCTTCTCTCCGGATTGACAGTGCTTGTGCTCATCATTGTTGCCACCGATCAGTTGCTCTGGCGTCCGCTCATCGCCTGGAGTGACAAGTTCAAGTTCGAGCAGGTTGAGTCTGCTGACCGCATCACTTCGCCCATACTCGCCCTTTTCCAAAAATCCAGTTTCCTGCTCCGGCTGCCCGGTAAGGTCCTGGAAAAAGCAGAAGAGAAAATCTACACCCGGATGGCTCACAGCCGCGCATGCACGGTGATTCAGCCCATGGACCAGCCGGAGCCTAATCGCGGAATCAGTATGACCACAGCATTGCTCGGTTCAGTCGCCGGGCTGTTGATTCTCTGGGGCGTCCTTCATCTACCGTCGCTGTTTCACTCCGTGGGCAAGGCAGAAATTCTGCATTTGCTGGCCGGGGCCGGGGCTACTTTCCTGCGCGTCAACCTCTCCCTGCTTATTGCAGCGGCTTGGACCATCCCCGTGGGCGTTGCCATCGGCTTTCATCCTCGGCTGGCAAGAGTCGCGCAGCCCATCGCCCAGGTGGTGGCCTCGGTGCCGGCTACCGCGCTGTTTCCGGTGCTGCTACTCGGGCTTATCAAGCTGGGCGGCGGATTGGGAATCGGTTCCATCGTGCTTATGCTCTTGGGGACGCAGTGGTACATCCTCTTCAACGTCATCGCAGGCGCCACATCCATTCCGGGTGATTTGAAAGAGGTCTCGGCTCTTTACAAATTCAGCAGGTGGCAGAGATGGACCACGGTGATCTTGCCCGGCATCTTTCCCTATCTGATTACCGGTATGGTCACGGCCTCCGGCGGAGCATGGAATGCCTCGATCTTTGCGGAGTACTTTCATCTTAATGGCAGAACTCTTGAGATTCTTGGCTTGGGCGCGCAGATCAACTCCGCCACAGAACACAACCAACTCACCATCCTTCTCCTTGCCACCATCCTGATATCTCTCATGGTCGTCACCATGAACCGCCTCGTCTGGCGTCGCCTCTACCGCCTCGCGGAGACCCGGTTTAAACTTGAAAGCTAAGTAAGATTGCCGAAGTTAATTCGTGGCGGGAGTGCTGCATGATTCGTGCGGGTCTGGTTGGTTTTGGTTTGGGAGGTCGTGTCTTTCACGCTCCCCTGCTTTCATCGGTTGAGGGAATCCAACTGGCGGCAGTCGTTGAGCGCACTACCAACCACGCAGCCGAGCGTTATCCCGGCATCACCACCTACCGCTCGCTTGAAGATATGCTCGCC
>Ga0316232_1004807_pt1 | contig 11227 bp, 9 predicted proteins | sample TBHtaG_FD_206006 | JGI IMG/M metagenome (GOLD analysis project Ga0316232, IMG submission 206006) | Freshwater microbial communities from Trout Bog Lake, Wisconsin, USA - TBH18025_13 | ecosystem: Environmental > Aquatic > Freshwater > Lake > Hypolimnion/Profundal zone | place: USA: Wisconsin... | reverse complement strand
TGGGAGTGATATGTACTCTCATCATCGGCCGCCTGCTTCTGCCCCATTCCCAATTTCCCGCCATTGTCGGCGTCTTCTGCGGCGCGACCACCAGCACCCCGAGTCTGGCTGCGACACGTCAGGCGGTGATGAGCATATTGACTCCCGGATCGGCGACGGCCGCGAATCTTCCTGTGCTTGGTTATGCTGTGGCGTATCCGTTCGGCGTGATCGGCATCATCCTTTCGATGTTTGTGATGCGCTGGGTCTTTCGAGTGAACTTGACTCAGGAGACCGAGCAGCTTGCCGAGGAATCGGAGGCGGCGCCATCGATCGAGACGATCAATATCGAAGTCAAGAATCGGAACCTCCACGGCATGACTCTGTCGGCGGTCCTTTCGATGCAGCCGCACGATATCGTCGTTTCCCGCGTCTGGCGCGAGGGAGAAACCCATATCGCGCTGGACGATACCGTCGTCGCCCACGGCGACGTGCTGCATGCGGTTGGTCATCAGGAGGCTCTGGAAAAGTTCCGCAAGATCGTTGGCGATGAAAGAATCGACCTGGATCTGACACAAGTTCATTCGGAAATCTCGGCGCGCCAGATTCTCGTCTCGCAGAGGAGCGTTATTGGGATGTCGGTGCCGGATCTGAAACTCTCGGCGCGCTTTGGAGTGGCCGCGACACGAGTTTCGCGCGGCGATCTCGAGATGACGGCAAGCCCCGCCATGAAGCTGCAGTTTGGCGACCGGGTTACCGTGGTCGGCTCGGAGGAGCAGCTCTCTCAGGTCGCGGGGGTGCTGGGCGATTCCGCCAAACAGCGAGACCGGCCCATGGTCGCGCCCATGTTTGTCGGGATTATCCTGGGCGTGCTCGTTGGCTCTGTTCCCGTGCACCTTCCCGGCTTCCCTGCGCCGGTGACGCTCGGCCTGGCCGGAGGGCCGCTCATCACCGCGATCGTACTCAGCTTGATCGGCAAGGTCGGCCCGCTGGTCTGGTACATGCCCCGGAGCGCGAACCTGATGCTGCGCGAAATCGGCATCGTCACGTTTCTAGCCTGTGTGGGTCTCAATGCCGGCGGTGAGTTCGTTGGCGCTCTGACCAGCGGCCATGGTTTTGTCTGGATGGGCTACGGCGCACTGATCACGCTGATCCCGCTGCTGATTGTCGGCCCCATAGCCAGGATCTTCCTGAAGCTCAACTACATGCCTCTGTGCGGCTTGATCGCCGGCAGCATGACGGATACTGCCGCCCTGACCTTCGCCCTTCAAGCCACATCGTCCGAAGCCCCCTCGATCGCTTACGCCACGGTCTACCCGATGGCGGTGCTCCTGCGCGTTCTGGCCGTACAGGCGATGATCTTGTTCTTCCGGTAGGATGCGGTCCTTATTGGGCGAAGAGTTTCCGGGCGAACGCAATATCCTGGGCGATAAGACGATCCACGGACGGTTCATCCGTATACTCGGCGGTCAGACAGATTGGGCCGTCATAGTTGCGTTGTTTCAGCGACGCGGCAACACGAGGCCAGGAGGCGAGGCCGTGAAGGCCGCTTGTCCAGTAGGGATGCCATACGGCATGCTCGGCCTCGGGCCCGTTCGAACGTTGCCAGTATGCGTTCTTGAGGTTCACCATTCGAAGCTTATCCCAGACAATATCGAGGGCTAACTCAGGCTCCTCACCCTGCAGCGCATTGTGAGCCGCATCCCATACGATGGCGACATTGCGCGGATCGTAAGGCTCAAGAAGATCGCGCAGCCCGGTTGCATGACAGATGCCGCGGCCGCAATGGTTTTGAATGCCGAGCGTAACACCGTGCCTATCGAGGTGCGGCAGGGCGTCGTCGAAGCTGTGGCGCAGACGCACCACGCCTTCGTTATAGGTCTCATCCGAACCGATCGATACGCAAATGCGTATCAGCGGAACTCCCGCCTGGGCGCAGGCGGCGACCGCGGGCTCGTCGATGTTCCCCGCGACGCTGGCGATCTTTAGGCCAAAATCCCCAAGGATTTGCGCGGCCTGCGGAAGCGCCGTCGTCTGGTTGTCCGGATTGACACTGTACCCTGGGCGAACCGGCAGCTCGACGCCGTCAAAACCCAGCGCGGCGATATGCTTTCCGAGTGCCGGAATATCCAATTTCCATGGCTTTGTGAACACCGTGAATTGCAGTTTGTTCATGAGTCACTCCCGTTGCGGTCTCGTTATTGCTTCAATGTGTCCAGCGCGAGAATCTTCTCGGCCGCTTCCATCGTCTTCAGGGCATCGGCAAAGCAGGACGCCGGTTGCGCGCCGTTCTTCACGGCGTCGATAAACTGCCGGTTCTTGGCCTGGAAACCGGCGTATACATAAAACTCGGAGCTTCCCGCCACTTCCTGCGTATCGAACCGGGCGCCGCTTGTGTCCCCATCGGCAAACAGCATTCCCGCGCCTTCCGGATCGGCCTCGGCGCAGATTCCGCGACCATGCACTTGCACTCGAAATACCCGGCGACCGCTGGTCCATGAGTTCATTACGATGCCGGTCGCCCCAGTATCGAATTGCAGTTGGGCGAGGATCAGATTGATGTCGGGTGTTCCGACGCGCTTCGTGACGGCTTCTATCCCGACGATCTCGCCGCCGCACAGATACCGGATCGTATCGATCGCATGAACGCAATCGTCCATCATATGCCCCGGGGCGGCCAGCATCGGATCCGGTGCGTTCTTGTAAAACTCGCAGACCGCATGAACAATCGGGCCGCGTTTTGCGCATTCCTGGTGGAGACGGACAATGAGCGGACAGGCCCTTCGCTGAAAACCGACCTGAGTAATGCAGTTGTTGGCCTGAGCCAGATACGCAAGGTTTCTGGCCTGGTGAATCGTGATGCCCATGGGCTTTTCGATGCAAAGGTTGAGCTTTTGCCCAAGACACCAGAGCCAGACATCGTACATGATGTGAGGCTGTCCAATGACATAGACCGCGTCGGGCGCCGTTTCTTCGATCATCTTGCGATAGTCTGAATAGCGCTCCGAAATCTCATACTTGTCTGCCGTCGCGTTCAGCCGTTCGGCATTGACATCGCAAGCAGCGACCATCTTAACGTCATTAAAGGATGCCAGGGACGGATAATGGACCGTGTTGGCCATTGCGCCTGCCCCGACCATGGCGATGCGTAGCTTGGTGTTCGACATAGTAATGCAACGTTACCCTCCAGGCGCCTGTCTCGTCAACTCGCATATGGAAAAGACCTGTTTGGGCGCCTCACGCGGTACGATAATGGACATGAATAAGCCTATCTCGACTTTTCGCCCCGGCCAAATATGGCCGGATAATAATGGCGTTCACATCAATGCCCACGGAGGCGGCATCCTCAGCCACGACGGAGTCTATTACTGGTTCGGCGAGCACAAGATCGCCGGTGAAGCCGGAAACGTGTCCCATGTGGGAGTTCACGTCTACTCCTCGCGCGATTTGTATAATTGGGATGATAGAGGCATTGCGCTGGCAGTTTCAAGCGACCCGTCCAGCGATATAGTCGCGGGAAGCGTCATCGAGCGTCCCAAGGTCATCTACAACCGCAAGAGCAATCAATTCGTGATGTGGTTTCATCTCGAATTGGTTGGCAAGGGATACGATGCCGCGCGGTGCGGTGTAGCCGTATCGGATACACCCATCGGCCCCTATCGGTATATCGACAGCTTCCGCCTCTGCCCCGGCGTTTGGCCAGTCAACGCGGCCGAGGCCGATAAGGCGCCGGGTACCAAGCTCGCTCGGGACTTCGAGGGTGGTCAGATGTCTCGCGATATGACATTGTACGTGGACGACGACGGCCGCGCCTATCAGTTTTCCGCATCCGAGGACAACGAAACACTGCATATCTACCTGCTGTCCGAGGATTACTTGCGGCCCAGCGATACGTACGTTCGGCGCTTGCCGGGCCGATCCAACGAGGCGCCCGCGGTATTCAAGAGCCGGGGGCGTTACTTCATGATCAGTTCCGACTGCACCGGCTGGAATCCGAATGCAGCGCGTCTGGCGGTGGCCGATTCGATTCTCGGCGAGTGGACCGAACTACCGAATCCGTGTATTGGAACGCCAGAGGAAGTCGCTATCACTTTCGAGTCGCAATCGACCTTCGTGCTGCCAGTCGAGGGCAAGCCGGATGCGTTCATATTCATGGCGGACCGATGGCGGCCCGATGATGCGATCGACGGCCGATATGTCTGGCTGCCAATCCGATTCGAGAACGGCGTTCCATGCATCAATTGGCTGGATGAGTGGGATCTGTCTGTGTTCGACTTGTTTTCCTAGACCTACCCGTTCATAATGAATCATCAGCCATGAAATGTTGATAAACATTGGAGGAAATCTATGTCGGCAAATAATGCGGTGCGTGTCACCGTTTGGAATGAGTACAGGCACGAAAAAACGAATGCGACGGTCGCGGGAATCTATCCCAACGGCATCCACGGGGCAATAGCCGCTTTTCTTGAGAAATCGGGAGCGATTGCGCGCACCGCGACGCTCGACGAACCGGAGCATGGCCTGACGGAACAGGTTCTCGCCGATACGGATGTCCTTACCTGGTGGGGGCATGCGGCGCACTCAGAGGTGAGCGATGAGATCGTCGATCGGGTGCAAAAACGAGTACTTGAAGGTATGGGCCTCATCGTTCTTCACTCGGGTCATTTTTCCAAGATCTTCCGGAAGATGATGGGGACGACTTGCGCGCTTCGATGGCGAGAGGCGCATGAGCGAGAGCGGGTGTGGCTGGTCGATCCGACGCATCCGATAGCCGCAGGCGTCGATCCGCACTTTACGATTGAGCATTCGGAAATGTATGGTGAGCACTTCGATATTCCGGCGCCCGACGAGCTTGTGTTCGTCAGTTGGTACGAAGGAGGCGAGGTCTTTCGCGGTGGTTGCTGCTTCAAGCGGGGGCTTGGCCGAATATTCTATTTCAGCCCTGGCCATGAGGTCTATCCGATTTATCACCATCCGCAGGTGCAGCAAATTATAACGAATGCCGTTCAGTGGGCCTCATTCCGGGGCAATCCGGCAGTGAAGCCATTTTACAACGCCATGGTTGCTCCCCTCGAGACCATCGCTCCAAAGGACTATCAAAGCGAGAAGATCCAGCATCCTGGACGATAGGCCGGCGACTGGAAGTCGCGCCTTGAGAGAGCAGATCATCGGCCTTCGCCGATTGTGTGGCGGGGCCTGCCAACCTGCGAAGGCAGGTTTGCTGCACTCCAAAGGCGCGAATTTGATTCGCCGGCCAGACCGTCCGCGGCTCTGGCCAGACTAAGCCACAAACAAGGCCCGCCGATCGAACAAGTCGATCGGCGGGCCTTAGTCTTATCTTACGCTCGCAGCGCCTTAGCGCTTCGGCCGGAACCGTGCGCGGGGAAGCTCGTCGTCTTCCTGAGCGGCTGCCGGTACGGGAGCGTCGGCTGGCGCATCGAAACGGTTTCCGCTGGGCCGATCTTCGCGGTCCCGTGGAGGCCTGTCGCCGCCGCGGTCTCGTCCGCCGAATCCGCCTCTGTCGCCGCCTCTATCTCGGCCACCCCTGTCACCGCCCCTGTCGCCGCCGCGGTCTCGTCCGCCGCCGCTAGGGCGTGGGGGACGGCCGGGTTCGGGATTGGCTGGATCGAATGGCTGATCGAGGTTCTTCGCGGTCAGGTTAACTCGTCCCTGGCTGTCGACTTCGGTGACTCGCACCTTGATCTTGTCGCCAAGCTTGACGACATCCTCGGGCTTGTTGACCCGCTCGTCGCCATCCGTAAGCTGCGAGACATGGACGAGGCCGTCCTTGCCTGGCAGGATCTCGACGAATGCGCCGAACTGCAGGAAGCGGACCACCGTGCCTTCGAAGATGTCGCCGGGCTTGAGTGTCCGGGTAAGGTCTTCGACTGCCTTCTTGGCTGCCTCGCCCGCAGCGCCGTCGATCGCCGCGATAAAGACCATGCCATCCTGCTGGATGTCGATCTTGGCGCCTGTCTCGGCCGTGATCTTCTTGATCGTCTTGCCGCCGGGGCCGATTACGGTGCCGATCTGCTCGGGGTCGATCTGCATCGTAATAATGCGGGGCGCGTAGTCCGAGAGATTTTCGCGAGACTGCGGCAGGACCGCATTGATCTTGCCGATGATGTACAGACGCGCTTCGAGGGCCTGCTCAAACGCCTGCACGAATACCGATCGCGGAACGCCCTTGATCTTGGTATCGAGCTGCAGGGCGGTAATGCCTTCAGTCGTGCCGGCGACTTTGAAGTCCATGTCGCCGCTGAAGTCTTCCATGCCCTGGATGTCTGTGAGCACTGCATACTGATGCGAACCGTCCGCCTGAACCGGGCCTTCTATCAAGCCCATGGCGATACCGGCAACCGGCGCCTTGATAGGCACACCCGCGTCGAGCAGCGCAAGCGTGCTTCCGCAGGTCGACGCCATCGATGTGGAACCATTGGATTCCAGCACTTCCGATGTCAGCAGCATCGTGTACGGGAATTCCTCGCGGGTTGGGAGAACAGCTCGTAGGCCGCGCTCCGCAAGGGCTCCGTGGCCGATTTCGCGCCGGCCTGGTCCTCGCATCGAGCGTGCTTCGCCGACCGAGTAAGGCGGGAAGTTGTAGAAGTGCATGTAGTGCTTCTGACCGTCTTCCTCAAGGTTTTCGATCGTCTGCGCTTCGTCACCCGAGCCCAGGGTGAGCGTGGTGAGCACCTGAGTCTGGCCGCGCGTGAACAGGCCGGAGCCGTGAACGCGGGGCAGCAGGCCCACTTCGCAAGTAATCTGACGGATGTCGCGAACACCGCGTCCATCGGGGCGCTTGCCTTCCGAAAGGATCAGATCTCGGAGCTGCTCCTTGACCACCTTGTCGGCGGCTTCCTTGACATCGGCGATATTATCGGGATACTCGTCGGAAAGCTTGGCGGCAACATCATCGATGAGCAGCGTGAGGCCGGCTTCGCGCGATGCCTTATCCGGATCCTGCAGTCCTGAGCGAAGCGTGGCGCCGAAGCGTTCGCGAACGGTCTTGACGATCTCTTCGTTGGTAACGTGCAGCGGGACTTCTATCTTGGTTACGCCGACCTTGGCAACGAGCTCTTCCTGGAGCGCGACCAGCTTCTTGATGTTGTCCATCGCGAAGTCCATGGCGTTGAGCATGACTTCTTCGGTCACTTCGCTCGCGCCGGCCTCGACCATGCAGATGGCATCCTTCGTTCCGGCAACGATCAGGTCGAGTTTGTTGGTCGCTTGCTGCTCGATCGAAGGATTGAGGATAAAGCTGCCGTCTTCGTCATTCAGTCCGACGCGAACTGCGCCGACAGGTCCGGCCCAGGGAATGTTGGACACGGAAAGGGCGACGGATGACGCGGTAATAGCAAGAACATCCGGCGGGCATTCGAGCTGCATCGAAAGCGGCATCGCGATGACTTGAGTCTCGTTGCGCATGCCTTTGGGGAAGAGAGGGCGAAGGGGGCGGTCGATCAGACGGCTGACGAGAGTCGCCTTTTCGCCGGGACGGCCTCCGCGCTTAATGAACCCACCCGGGATCTTGCCGACGGCGTATTTGCGCTCTTCGTAGTCGCAGGTGAGAGGGAAAAAGTCGAGCCCGACCTTGGCTTCTTTGGCCATTGTGGCGGTGCCCAGGATGATGGTGTCGCCGTGCTCAAGCCAAACGCTTCCGCTGGCTTGTTTGGCAACTTTACCAGTGGTTAGCTTGAGCTTATAACCGGCAAAGTCCATTTCTACTGTTTGTTCCATGTGTTTGTTTTATATTCTCCGAACGCAGCCCATTGGTTTAACCAATACGGGCTATGAGTGATGTTGCGCTATCTTAAAAAACGTAAGCCTCCCGGCAATTCTTCGGTGCTGGGAGGCATGCAATCTGAAACGCGGCCGTTCAGCCGATTAAGAAGGCTGCCGGTCATCTTAGATGCGGCTTCGTATGCCGAGCCGCCCAACGAGTTCGCGATAGCGCTTGATATCCTTAGCGGCTAAATAGTTGAGCAAACGCCTGCGCTTGCCGACCATTAGTAGAAGTCCGCGTCGGGAATGGTTGTCATGCTTATGCACCTTAAGGTGCTCCGTGAGCGTATTGATTGTGGCGGTTAACAGCGCAACCTGGACTTCCGGGGAGCCGGTGTCGCCCTCATGGGTTGCATACCCGCCAATAATCTCGTCCTTTTGATCTTTAAGTAAGGTCATTCTATAACGACGGCCCGCGCACGGCTCCCGCTCGAGAGAGTCCGGCCCAGAACCGCGTCCTCCATTTCTTTGATATTCGTCAGATTTGGTACGCATCAGTATACTCGAATGGAAAACGCAAAGTCAATGGGATTTTGGCGGACGTTGTCTGTAGCGAATCACGGCTGTGATTCAAACATATTGATCCGGGGTATAGTGATATAAATGAATCTGTGATGTGGAGACAAGGAAATGGCTCAAACTTTAACAGTCAGGCTGCCCGACGAGGCGGCTCAAGAAGTCCGCAGGATCGCTCAAAAGGAGCGGCGCTCCGTGAGCGAGATCGGCGCGCGCATTGTCGACGAGTGGATCAGGCAGAACAGATTTGTGCATATTGAGTTTCGCAGTATCAATGGAGAGCGGGTTGCATGTCTTAAGGGACGCCTGGAGGTGTGGCAAGCGGTGATGGTAGCGCAGGGTTACGAGGATGTCAGACAAGCTGCGCAGCATCTGGATCTTCGTCCAGATCAACTGAAGTCCGCGCTCGACTATGCGGATGCCTATCCCGACGAGATTGCCAGCGCGATTGCCGACGCCCATCAGGGTTTCGACCGGCTCAAGTTCATGCTGCCCGAACTTGAGAGTGTGAGCATTGCGTCGCTGGAACCGAAAGGGGCGTAGCTGGTCATGCCTCTTCGGCTCTTGCTTGATGAGAACATCTCCTATGTTATTGCAGATCAGCTTCGACAGCACCTGCCTGATCGGATTATCGAGAGCATTCATCGCTGGAAAGGCGGTTCGCTGAGGAGCCAGCCGGATAAAGTGTTGCTGCTTGCCGCAAAGGCAGAAAACCTTACTCTTGTCACCTACGATCTGAAGACGATACCCGAGGTATTGATTGAGCTTTCCGCGGAAAACCACCACCACGCCGGCGTGATATTTGTTGATGATCGCACGATTGCGAGTTCCGACTTCGGCTCTCTTACCCGCGCATTGCTTTATTTTTTGGAAGCCTATCAAGAATCCGATTGGCTGGATCGGGTGCTTTTTCTTCACAACGCTCAGAGTTAGGTAGTTGATCACATGGCAATCAAAACAGTAAACCTCGACAACTTGACGTCGCCGGTATTATTCCGTGGCGACGCGCTTCATGCCTATCGCGATCCGGCCGCGATTTACCACGACGGCGTCTTCCATTTGTTCTTCACATTCGTGGAGCCGCAGCCTGAGGGCGGGCCGTTAATGTACATGGCCACATCGACCAGCCGCGACCTCATTCACTGGACCAGGCTCGTCCGCCTGACCCCGAGTGATCGATCCCTCAATTTTTGCTCACCCGGAAGCATTGTCCGGTATGGAGACGAATGGGTGCTTGGCGCGACTACCTACCCGCGACCGAACGGCGAAAAATACGGGAACCACACGGCCCGGCTCTACAAAATGCGAAGCCGTGATCTTACGACGTGGTCTTCGCCCGAATTGATGCGTGTCAAGGGACCCGATGTGCCGGTAGAGGACATGGGACGCATGATCGATCCCTTCCTCATGGAGGATAAGGACGAACCGGGCAAATGGTGGTGCTTCTACAAGCAGAACGGTGTCAGCCTCTCATGGTCCCGGGACATGGAACACTGGACGTACTTCGCCAGCTACGGAGCCGGCGAAAATATCTGTGTGGTTGTAAACAACGACGAGTATGTGATGTTCCACTGCCCGGATATGGGGATCGATGTCTGGCGCTCGCCCGATCTGGTGAGTTGGGCGCCTCAGGAGTCGATCCTGCTCGGGGCGCAAGATTGGGACTGGGCAAAGGGCCGCCTTACCGCGGGGTTCGTGCTCGACCTGCGCGATCAACCTGAAATCGGCAAGTTCCTCATGTTCTTTCACGGGACCGGTCCCGAGGACGAGCGGACGATGTTCGATAACTACGCCAGCATCGGCATCGCCTGGAGCGACGATCTTCGCGAGTGGAACTGGCCGGGAAAGGATCGGGTATGAAGCTTGCTCGTGCCGGCGGCAACGCACTAGAATGACACGGAATCTGCGCTACAATAGCACATCAGGTTGTAGGAATGAACACAAAGATGAATCTTGCCGAAAATACAGCAGCAACGCGCACCCATCGTTTCGGAGTTAACTATACGCCTTCTCGCAACTGGTGGTATTGCTGGAACGATTTCGACGAAACCGCGATCGCGCGGGACCTGGACAGCATTGCGGCACTCGGGCTGGATCATCTGCGTATCATGCTTCTCTGGCCATACTTCCAGCCCAATCCTGCGTGGGTTAGCCCCGCGCATCTGGACAGGCTGGATCGCCTGATGACCCTTGCGGGCGAGCGGGGGCTCGACGTGTGCGTGACGGTTCTCAATGGCTGGCTAAGCGGATATTTCTTTGCGCCTGCGTTTCTGGCCGGCGAGTCCATCTATACGCACGAGCCGCTTATCAAGGCGCAGGAGCTGCTTTTTCGCGAAGTGGCGGCCGTGGTAAGCACCTACGAGAATTTCCTGGGCTTCGATCTTGGCAACGAGATCAACTGCTACCAAGCCGCAGCGACTCAGGACGGCGACCGATGGATGAACCGCATGTTTGCCCACGCTGCGGGGCTCTGCCCTCATGGATTGCATGTCAATGGGGTCGATCATCAGCCGTGGTTCGATACGACGACATTTTCGGTGCAGGCGCTCTGCGCCGGTCAGGCGATTGTTCCAATCCATTGCTGGACATATTTCACCGGTGCGCTCAAGCGAGGAGGGGCTCTGGAGAGCCCCAGCACGCACCTGCTGGCAGGTATGGCCTCTTTGGTGCGCGCATACGCCGACGATCCGCTCAAATCCGTGTGGGTACAGGAATATGGGGCGTCGTTGGAGTGGATGGATGAAGACACCTTAGGTCGCTTCTACGAACGCGCAACGCTTGCGGCGATCGACGAAGGCGTCAATTGGTTCACCTGGTGGTGCAGCCACGATATTGATCCGGCATTCGAATTTGCCTCTCTGGAATACGGTCTCGGTATGTTCACGATCGAAAATCGCCCCAAGCGTTACACACAGATTGTTCGCGAGATCGTCAATGCCTATGGCGGCAA
>Ga0316232_1004790_pt1 | contig 11263 bp, 12 predicted proteins | sample TBHtaG_FD_206006 | JGI IMG/M metagenome (GOLD analysis project Ga0316232, IMG submission 206006) | Freshwater microbial communities from Trout Bog Lake, Wisconsin, USA - TBH18025_13 | ecosystem: Environmental > Aquatic > Freshwater > Lake > Hypolimnion/Profundal zone | place: USA: Wisconsin... | reverse complement strand
AGGGTCTAAGATGTTCGAATAAATGTGTCAGATAGATCAAAAACCGACCCTATTCTGACATGAATAGTGTCGGTTTTTTGTGTCCGGTTAGGGTGTACCTTAATACGACATCACGCCCTTGTTAGATTCTAAATATCCATTGCCATTCGCTTCGCACATTGACGTATGAAATCAACCTGTTCTTTGTTCGAATATTCCTTTTCCTTTGATGTTCTTGCTCCGTCGATACGGACTGAAATCTCAACAACCTTATGGGTATTAGGCGTTGCATCCATCTGCTCCAAAAGCAGTTTGCGTGCATAATGGATGTCACCAAGGTGATTTGCAATAATAGCTGCATGTACACGAGAATTATTACTTCCCAAATTTTCAGAATCCTGCATGTAGAGGGTAAGAAGATCGCTTGCAGAAGTGAATTTTTTTAGAAATGGCAATGCATAATCAACAATGATCGATCTCACTTCTGGCCCTTTGGCATCTATGTCCGTAACCTTTTTTAGCGACCACCACGTATCAGTCGAACGGGGCAGCAAAAGACCAATTCTTTGATTTACTGTCCATTGGATTTTAATTGGGTTTTCAGGTCTTGGCCCCCCGTTGATCACATCCCACACCCTTGGAAAAACAACGCCAAGATTTATGGTGAAATTTGCTGTTGTAGGAGAGTTCCACCCAGATTGAATGTCTAAGACCCAGATTATGTCTTCAAATTCCTTGAAGAACGTTCGCCCACGTTTTCTGAAACCTTCATCCTTTAAGATGGGAGTAACATAGTCCCTTACAATATTGTCCATCCATTGTGACGACTGGCTCTTTGCTGTCATATGGTCCCTTTATACCATCCAACATCCGCTTGAAAAAGCCAAATCGCCGAATCTCAACTTATACAAAGAAGTTTAGATTGAAAAAGCCCCGCCGTAATGCCCGGAATGAAACCGGCACTACCGGAATTGTCAGCGCTCCCAGACCGGTCCTTTTTTCTCAGGAACTTGTTTTTGTTCCTGTTCTTTCTGTAGTTTCTTCTGTAGTTCCAACTGCTTCGTCTTTCCCAATTCCAGCCTGATGTGCTCCAAATATCCGGAGGCGGCTGGCGCTGTCTTGCCGGGGCAATCATGGGCCAGTACGTAGGGTTGACGGCCGTCGCGGGTGTGCTGCGGTTCCTGGTTGGTGAAACCGGCCAGTCGCCCGTAGGTGTTACTTACGTCGCCGCCGTAGCGCTTCTCTAGTCCATGCGATGCAATGTGGCGTTCTGTGGGTGACAGCGGCTTGTCCGAGAACTTGACCCATGCCTGATAGGTGCCGGGGCTGGTTTCCAGGGTTGCGGCGGGTGCGAAGCCTTCCCGCTTCATCCGGTCGAGTGCGTCCGGCTTCAGATCATCGACCAGCACAAGGCCATGCTTGCCAGCGGGACGGATGTACACGTCATGCCCTTTGGCGTTCATGCGCTTGAGCCATGCTGTGGACTGCTCCAGTTCGTCGCGGCTCCATTCCCGGTTCATCATCTGGCCGCTCTTGGCCTCGCGGATACCCACATCGAAGCGCGGCACGTCCAGCGCCGTTATTTGTCTCTGGACCGCCTCAAGGCTTCGATCACGGCCGGTTTCAAGTAATTGGCCACCGCTCGCGCGTCTAACCGATTCTGCACGATCGGCGGTGCCAGCCAGAGCCAGAACGCGCTCACGAGCACTGCTGTAAGCGCTCCCGTTATTATGGTCAAGCCGTAGTGTTTCCACTCCATCCGTGTACCGGACTCGTTCAGATGGTCGGCGGCTTTCTGTGCTGAAATGGCGGCTTCCTTCCAGTTCTTGGCTGCTGCGTTGACCTGGCTGCTGAACTGCTCGCCCTGTTCCCGGCACTGGCGGTTGATCTCGGCCAGCGTCTGCCGTGTCTCGTCGGCTAGTGCTGCCATTGCCTGCGCCAACGGTTCCAGCGTCAAAGCCAAGTCCTCCACGCTCTGCTGCTTGGCCTGCCTCACGGTCTCGATCTGGCTCGTCAAACGCTCTAACCTCATTTCGTTCGTTGCTGCGGCGGACTGCCGCAAAGTCTCGACCTTGCTCATACGTTACCCCCCGTTTTGCCAGCCCTGCGGGACTGTATGCCTTGCCCAAGTCACTGCCCTTCATTGTCACGCCGTCAAGCCGGTAGGACAGGCCGGACAGCTTCGCGCCTTCGATCTGGGTGACTGGCACCAGCTCCACGCCCACGGCCTCTAGTCGCTCCTGATACACGGTGAAACTACCGCAATCCTTGGCCGCTGCATCGCAAAGCGGCTGCAACTGCTGGCGGGCGGACGGCTGACCGGTGCGGGCGTGTTCTTCAATCTCGCCCCTGGTCGGCGCTTTGCGCTCGGCCTCAATGCTCGGGGCCACTCGCTGAAGACCGAAATCACGCTCCAGTTCCCGCATGATGATTTCCTGCCGTTTGTAGTCCTGGCTGTCGCTGGTTACGCTGCCGTCAAACCGGATGCGGTTCGCCAGCAGGTGGATGTGTTCGTGTTCGGTGTCGGTGTGCCTGGTGATGACAAACTGATTTTTCTCCAGGCCCATGCCATCCATGTAACGCTTGCCAATTTCCCGCCACTGGTCGTCGGTGAGCGTTTCACCAGGGGCGGCGGATAGGGAGACATGCAGAACGGCTTTGTTCAGGTTGGGCCTCAGTTTGCGAATTTCGCCAAACTCTGCGGCGAGTTCTCGCGGGGTTTCACCGGCCATGTTTTTGTCAATGACGCAGCCTTGCTCTTTCGTGAGGTCGTATTCCAGCGCCCCACGAAAGCCCTTTCCCTTGACGGCCTTGGCGATCATTCGCCGCCCTCCATGCCCAAAAGTTCCAGCCGAAGCCGTTTGACTTCGACGGTCAGGCGCTCGATAAGCCTCTCGTTTACGATCACGGAGCGGCCTTCGTTCGCGGTCCGGGCCAGCTGGTTCAGGTTTGCAGCCAATCGCGCAAGTTCGGCGTACTCCTCACGGTTTATCGCGGGAACCGGGGGCGATGGGAGACGGCGCGACAATGCCGCCTCTCTCAACCATTGCGCCGGGGTCATGCTCATCGTGTCGGCCTTGGCTTTCAAGGCGATGTATTCCGGAGGGGATACGCGGACGCCGATGGTGAGATCTCGGACGGTGCCGGGGGCCTTCTTTGGACGACCTCCACGCCCACGCTTAGGCGGGGCGGTGTCGTCTGTTTTTGGCTCTGGATCTTGCATTTTACAACCCTCCGAGCGGGGCGAGTGGGGGCGATGAGCGCAGCGAAGAGGCTAGTTTTCGCGTAGCGGAAACATGGCTTGCTACTAACCTACGTTGTTGCGCTGGGAGATAATACGCTATGGGTGGTGATGGCGCAAGTGTTTACTCCGCCCTGGGGGCGGATGGCGCAGCCAAAAGCGTTAACGGCAACAGCCAATCCATTCGGATTGACTGATAGAGGCGGTGACAATCAAGCCGCCAAAAAGGGCTGTTCTTTCTCCCGTGGCAGCACGGGGCCTTGTGGCGATAGGACGAAAACGAGCTGACCAGCGACACGCGAATCCTCCGGGCGCCTCGCCGGTCAGCTCGTCCTATCGCGGCCCCTTTGTGGCCTGATGGTTTTGAGGCCCTGAAATCGGTTTTAAAGGGGTTGGGTTGATTGAGACAGGGAAAGGGCAGCAGGTTGCAAGAAAAACAGCTCAGGACCTAAATTTGAAGGCCTGTGATTTGGTTTTGGTGTTGGTCCGAGCCTATGAGCGTAGCGAATGGACAGAGCGACGCGTTACGCCTGGCTTTTGACTTTTGATCGCCGCCGTTATCGGGGATTTGTTACGCGGCCCGGGAGATGGCAAGCCGGTCAGAATATTCGTGTCCCAAAAACTACGCTTTTAAAATGGGTCGCCGGGTGGCCTGGTTTATCGGCCACGTGCCGGCGCATTTATCCACAGTTTTTTTCACACGATTTTGGTTTTTAAGGTTTATGTTTAAGTTTTAAAACCTTTTTAGGAAAAAAACCGACTGGTTTTTGCTAGATATATCAATATGTTGCGGTGGTGCGGCGGCGCGAAATGCACCTTTTTCCGGGTTAAATGCACCTTTTTCCGGGTATGTTTCAGGTCTAAATGCACCTTTTTCCGGGTAGTATCCACAGCCCGAAATGCACCTACTTCCGGCCAAATAAACTATTGACAAACGCAGGTGTATTTATCATATTGCACCTGCGTTTGATTGATGTGTAAATACCCGGAAGTTGGTGCATTTGGAGGTTGCTGTGGGACGTAAACCTTTTGTTAATGGGAGCTTGCAGGGTAAAGATGTAGTTATGGCCAACACGCTTGTCCGGTCGGCTCAATCTCTGTCATTGGCAGAAAAACGGATGCTGTTTGCCTCTGTTGCCAAGATGGGAAACAACTTTGGCGAAGTCATTCTCTACGCTTCTGAATATGCTGAAACCTTCGATATGCCTGTGAAACAGGCTTACGAGCAGTTAAAAGATGCCGCCGAAAACTTCTTCAATCGCTACTTTACTTTGAACGTTCCAGATCGTAAGGGGGTGATGCGGTGGAAGATCAGGTGGGTGTCCTCGATAGGATATGAAGAGGGTATGGGTCGGGTAGGGCTGCGCTTTACTGAGGAAGTTTTACCGTACCTGTGCGACCTAACAAGGGAGTTCACCAAGTACAAGCTCAGACAGGCTTGCGCCCTACGGTCAATTCACTCATGGCGGCTTCTGGAACTTTTTGAACAGCAATCAAGCGGCTGGCTGAACATCAGCGTAGAAAATTTCCATCATGCCATGGAAACCACAGAGACACACAAAAAGAACTTCAACCAGCTCCGCACTAAAATCATTGATCCGGCTATCAAGGAGCTTTGTGATAAAGATGGTTGGTTGATTGGTTTCGAGGCCGTGAAGCGTGGCCGCAAAGTCGAAACACTCAAGTTCACGTTTGAGAAGAATCCTCAAGGCAAGCTATTTTAATCAGAACGGCCACCAGCGTTTTTTAGGTGGCTTCGGCGCTTTGTGTTCCAGGAGCCGGGTGGTGTCTGCAAGCTGGCCGGTGAGTTGGTCAATCTGTTTCTGCATCCATTTTTCCCGGTCGGCTGTTAATCTTTCTCGCTCTTGAGCGGTGGCCAACTGTTCACGCAATAGTTCAACTTCGGTTTGTAGTATTGTGTTTTTGTTGCCATTTTCTAGTGTGTCCTTCTGTATTTTGGATACATTATCATCTGTGTTGCCATGTATTCCGCCAAAAACCCGCATGATTTCGGATGTGTCTATTACCGGATTATCGTCCTTGTCCTTTTCAATGCTTATTAATCCGGGCCTTATGTACTTTTTATAGAAATGTGACCGAGAAACTCCAGCCAACTTTGCCGCTTCTGAAATGCTGTGTTTTGGCATGTGCGCTCCTGTATTCTTAATACACCTGTCTGTTTTTTCACAAACACACGTAAAAGACAAGAGCTTTTACCGGATCTCTTATTATGGCACCAACATTTGTCTTGACACTGTCTGGCGGTTTGGGTAGGTTTCTTGTATGAACACATTACAAACAAGAAGAACCGAAAAACTTGATCTGCGCCTTAGCAAGTCTGCCAAAAAGACATTGCAAGACGCGGCAACGGCAGCGCGTAAATCCGTGAGTGAATTTGTTCTCGAAACGGCGCTGAATGAAGCCGAAGAACGGTTGGCGGATCGGACGGTATTCACGCTCGATGCTGAGCGGTGGGAGGCGTTCATGGCCGCGCTCGACGCACCGCCCCGTCGTCACCCCCGCCTGGAACGGCTGTTCCGCGAACCCTCGGTTTTTGAGGCTCCGTGACAAGACCCCTGCGCATAGAAAAGTTGCAGCGAACTCACGCGCTCAAAGAATTCACCTGCGGCCAACCGGAACTTGATCGCTTCCTCATTCGTCATGCGCTCCAGGCGCAACAAATGAATTCATCACAAACCTATGTCGGTGTAAGCGATAAAACGGTTATTGGATTCTACACTATTGTTGCGGGCGAGGTTCGGCACGCTGATGCGCCGGAACGTGTTGTCAAGGGCATGCCTCGTCATCCGGTGCCGCTTCTCGTTCTGGCGCGTCTTGCCGTGCATAACGAATGGCAAGGTCGCGGTATCGGGTCCGGGTTGCTTTTAGATGCCCTGGGCCGCACCTTGCAAGTTGCCGATATAGTCGGGGTGCGCTCGCTCGCCGTCCATGCCAAAGACGATTCGGCGGCGGCGTTCTATCGGCATTTCGGTTTTGCGCCGTCGCCTTCCGATAGCAGACACCTTTTCATGTTGATCAAAGATATTCGCGCCATAGTGGGCGATTGAAGGGTAACGCGGGACATGGCAAGAACATTGAACGATGTAATCTAAATTTTTTACGACATATCTACGATTACTTGAGATTCAAAAATGCACCGGCACAACCCCCAAACACAAAAAACGCCGCAACACCTTGTTTAATAAGGCTTTGCGGCGTTTTCTCGAATATCAACTTATAGACAATAGTTTAGATTGGCGGAATTGAGTTTATTAAACGCAGGTTAATATGGTATTGATGAAACGCCTGCACATAAAATGCAACCAATTTCCAGATATATAGATAAAATGCCATGCGCTAAGGACAATTCAACCAATTGAAAAAATTCCTTTTAATCATATATTTTGTGAGTTTTTTGACTATTCTCCACTCAACATCGTCTCACGCATGGCTCATCTACCACAAACCTGCTTTCAAGGGTAAGGTGATAGATACTGAAACAAAACTGCCCATCAAAGGGGCGGTCGTTGTGGTTGTGTACAATAAAACTCTGGTTGCCGGATTTGAACCGATGACAACTCTATTCGATATTAGGGAAGCTCTAACGGATGATGAAGGTCTCTTTAAAATTCCTTCCTATACTACGGCAATAAATCCCCTTTCGATAAATGCAGCTGTTGACTTCATCATCTTCAAACCAGGGTATGGAGCCTATCCCGGAAGAGCAATAGCTCCAAGTGGGATGAATAAAGATGATACTGAATTATTCTTTTCTGAAGATTTTGGTAAGGAGAGAACGATTAGATTATTAATTGCCTCCGCTCGTAAAGAAGGCGGGACAGATATGATTTGGACCAAAGTTATCTTCGGTATTGTTGAACTCCCAAAGCTCAAGACTTTTGAGGAGCGGCGCATAAACTCCATGATAGGTCTCCCAGATGATAATCATTTTTTAGATAAGCAAAGAAATCTTATCCGGTTGATTAATGAAGAGGAAGAAAACTTAGGACTCGATAAGTCATATAAGGGGAGATAGCAATCGTGAATTTTCTCTCGAATATGAAATTGGTTCAAACAATCTGCGGATACAAACGCTTCCTCTAACGCCCCGCTTTTGATACGCTAACTCGTTAAGCCTCTATGACAGTGGCAAACAGCCTCGGCAGATGGCAAAAGTGTCATAATAGGGTCTAAGATGTTCGAATAAATGTGTCAGATAGATCAAAAACCGACCCTATTCTGACATGAATAGTGTCGGTTTTTTGTGTCCGGTTAGGGTGTACCCTAAACAGACACCGGAGGCCGCTGAGCTGCGAGCGTCAGCGAGACGGCTCAAGCGGCGTGTTGGGCGCAAGATTTTTTCCACACCATGGACAGTGGGAGATTTCTATGTATGAGGAACCACCATCGTGAACGCGAATCCCATACTTTCTGTGTGTTGCAGTAAAAAAGATTATGTTGTCAGGGCATTCTGTAGGATCGGGATGCTCGTTGCATCTATGCTCGGCCCAGTACTGCATTGACTCGCAGCAATGCATAAATCCATACCTTCTTTTGTCTGATAGTTGCGCACTCTCTGTATCACACTCTATACGGAGGCCTCAAAATACAGCCTATCCAATATCATATTAAACACAGCTAAAAAAGCTCAATCTAGCGAATCTCAACTTATACAAAGAAGTTTATATTCAGGTAACGCATGGGCCTTTTTCCCGAATCGTGAGCTACCCCATGAATGCTCAGACCAGGGCATAGTCAAGGCGTTTTCACCCCGCGTAACATAGTATTGTTTCATCAAAATATTCAAAAATTTCTTTGACTATAACGCAATTTAAATAGTATGGTTGCTTCCTTGAAAACTATTTCAGTTTTTAGAATCAAGGGAGGAAACCACCATGGCGTGGGAATATCACCAAAGTACCGGACGCTTGTTTCACAACGGCCATCCTGTGGCTACCGGTTATTCAGGAAGAGGGGCGGGTCGAAATAATCCGGATATGGAAGACCGTAGTGGAGATATTGAGGCAGGACCGATACCCAGGGGAAACTATCAGATTGGTCGGCCTCACCAAAGCGCAAGAACAGGCAGGCATGTTATGAGCCTTACGCCAACAGGCCATAATGCACGCGGAAGAACTGCAATCCAAATCCATGGCGAGAGTACTGCGCATCCCGGACAGGCTTCTACCGGCTGTATCGTCGTATCGCCTGCTGCAATCCGGGAAAGAATTTCAAACAGCGGCGATAACGCGCTACGGGTAGTGAGATGATGAGAACGATTATTTGCGCCCTTTTGCTAAGTTGTGTTTTTTCTTACACGAATGTGGTTGAAGCGGGAATCCCTGACGCCGCTACCCTTACCAAGGAAATTAAGGCCAAGGGCGCGAAGGCTGTAATAGCCGAACTGACGACCGACGACAAAATGACTCAATTTGAGAAAGTCTGCGATCAAATCGAGAAAGGCAAAAAGGACTGGCTGACGGTTGCTAAACTCCTTTTACCCGGTAGCGACGCAGCCACAACCGAGGGATTGGTATATTCTGTCTCAAGAGCTTTACCGAAAGCTACCCGACAAGTCCTTGAATTAATCGCTGAGACAGAAAACGATCCTAAATGGGCTTTTAGGGTTGAAAATACTTGCATATCTACATTTATCGAACCGGAACCAGGCGTCGCAGAAAGATATCTGCTGGAGACTAGAAGGGCTCTTGAGTTAGTAAATACAAGCGACGACCCAAAGTTGAACAGTTTGCGTCTTAACTGCCTGAAAAGTATTAAAAAAGATATAGGCAACTTAAAAAAACACGGGCAATGGAAACCGAATAGAACCCACTAGACCGCAGCAGGAATGTGCATTATGGGAAAGTATACTCAGGACGAAGCAATTGAATTCGAATGTGCCCGAGAAGTCATAACCGACCTGATTTCAATCTATAACGAGCAAATTCGCGAAGAATCCAGCAAAGCAAAGCCAGACGATGAACTCTTGTCTAAGCTTCGCTTATATCGTTATCGGCTTGTCCTGGAGCGATCAACATTTCATGTGAAAGACCATGAAATAATCGCTCGGATCAATGTGGAATATGGCGCACAGATAAAAGCCTGGCGTGAAGAGCGTCGTTTGATTGCAGCATAGCTCATGGTATGGCGAGAGCAAAAATCACCGTTCCGCTCCGTGGTCGCGCTTAATTGTCTTGTCATGCTCCATTGTCATCTTATCGCGCTTCTCGAAGCCCTGATTGAGCCTGTTCACGATATCGGGGTTTTTTACCATCCGGTCTAGCGGCATGATCAATTTTATCTGCTGCTGGCCGTCCACTTTTGCGAGGTGGCGGCACAGTTCGCGGACTCGCTTGATTTCGGGCTGGCTGATCTGCCGGGCGGCAACGATCTTTTCTTCTGTCTGTTCAATAGCGGCTTTCTTGTTCTGGTAGTCCGGATCACGCTCCTGGGCTAGCTTGTGTGCCAGTTTGTCCACCTCATGTTTTCCGTGAGCGTGGATGTTGTGGGGGTTGCCGAGTTCCTCTTTTTCTCTGGCTTCGTACTCTCTGAGCTGTTTTTGCTCGTACTTTAATGTCGCGGCTTCTCTTGTCAGTCTATCAGCGGCCTTGTTGTAGCTCTTGCCCAAATCCCAACCGACCTTGGTTAAAATACCGGCCTCTTCATGGGCTTTGAGACAGCTGTTATAGTTTTCAACCTTCTTGTTCAACTTTTCCCAGTGTGATTGCCATTTTTGCGTGACGTGCCGTTTTATGGCTTCCTCGCGGTAAGGCAGGGACAAACCTTCCTTTTGTTTTCTCAACTCGTGAAGGGCCTCGCTTCTGGCTGTGTCCAGTTCTTCAAGGGTTTTGCTGTACGTCCGGGCCTCGTTCAACAGCTCGCTGATAGTTGCCACCTGCGGCGGTTGCTTCACCTGGTCAAGCCTGGCTGTCTCGATCTCCCTGGACAACTTCACCATTTCCCGCTCGATCTCTGCCAGATTCTTCAAGTCCTCCCTGGTCTCCATGACCTTTCCGGCCTCCGGTGCATCCAGTCGGGCCATTTTTGGCCCCAGGTGCCGCTCCGGTTCCCGGTCTATGCCCTGCTCCTTGAGGCTCCTGCAGGAGACCTGCTCCGGACTATGGCGGTTATAGTGCTTCTCCCATGACTCCCGGATCTGCTGCACCTTCTCCCGCTCGTTCCATGTCCGGTCTTTGGCCGTCCCTCCCTTTTCCGGCTCTTTTGCGTTGGCCCGTTTGAAGAACTGCTCTTGGTTCCGCTCGATGCCGTCGAGCTTCCTTTCGGAAAAGATGATATGGGCGTGTGGTTGGTCGCCGCCGTCAAGGGTGGCTTTCGGGGTGTGAATGGCTACAGTGTAGGGGTGGCCGGAGAGTTGTTCGCGGATGAAGTTTTGAACAAGCTCCCGCCGTTGTTCTGGTGTTATCTCGCGGGGTAAGGCTACCTCTATTTCAGTGTATACTCTGCCGTTTGCTCTTTCGCATTGATCGCCAACATTCCAGAATGCGCGCGGTGAATCCTGCGCCCATTCCGGCATGTTGCCACTTTCTTTGTGTTCAAGGTCTGGTTTGTCCTCATATTTGCCCTCGCGGCAAATATAGTCGGCTTTTGCTGCGCCGCTTGCGCCCTTGCCTTTGCTGCCGTGTTTGACGCTGCAGTGGTAGGTTGCCATTTTTTGACGTTACCCTCGGAGAGCGCACCGTTTCTCATGGCGAAGTTATGAGAAACGAGGAAGTGCGCATTATCATGAAACTGCTCTCTGTTTCATGTGCCTTTTGGCCTTTGACTTTGCGCCTTGCTTTGGTTTGTTGTCAAGCCGTTTTTTGCTTTTGGCTTGACACTGCTTTTATCTCCTGCGCATAGTGAGCGGCAAGGGAGGGGCCACCATGACCGACGCTATCACGCAGAAAAAAACACGCCTTGAAAAGCTGGCCGAACAGAAGGCAGCTATTGAGGCAAAGCTCAAGGCGGAACGTGAGCGTATCCAACTACAGCAGCGCAAGGCTAAGACCGCTGAAAACGCGAAACTGAGAAAAGCACAAAATC
>Ga0316232_1004787_pt1 | contig 11266 bp, 8 predicted proteins | sample TBHtaG_FD_206006 | JGI IMG/M metagenome (GOLD analysis project Ga0316232, IMG submission 206006) | Freshwater microbial communities from Trout Bog Lake, Wisconsin, USA - TBH18025_13 | ecosystem: Environmental > Aquatic > Freshwater > Lake > Hypolimnion/Profundal zone | place: USA: Wisconsin... | reverse complement strand
GCTATTACGGCAATTGCTCGATCACGGCCGACAATCACAATCCGGTAGCCTATATGTGGTACTGGGATGAGATGAAGGGCCTATGCAAGAAAGATGTGCCGCAGGCCATTTTCAACGACCTGATGTCGATGCGGAGCAACGAGTATTCGCTCAAATTGTCGGATGGCATGAGTGAAGCGGTGAGTCTGTGGCTGGCGGCCAACTTCAAACGCGAAGTGGACCTCGGCGCCGGCCACGAGAAGGACGACCCCACCCGCTCTGAAGGCCAGCCCAATGCGACGTACTACGGCGCGGAAGCCGGCACGCAGTATCTAAATAAGGTTCTGGATCGCACGCTGCGCGACCGCAACGCGGCGGCTTCGCTGGCGGCCCTCAAGGCCCTGGCCCAGATCGCCGGACAGGCCAACCTTTTCAGCGCCGAGCATCAGCCGATCATCGAAGCTCTTGGTTATCCTGACCGCCTGGTCCGCTACGAGGCGGCGATGGCCATGGCCAACGGCCTGCCCCAGAAGAACTTTGGCGGCCAGGAGCAGGTCGTGCCAATTCTGGCCGATGCCTTGGGCCAGACTGGCAAGCCCAATGCCCTGGTATTTGCCGATTCGCAGGACCAGTTCAATAAATACGTAGACGCCTGCAAGACCGCCGGGTATAGCGCCGTGGGCGGCACCACGCCAGAAGTCGCCATCGCCGCCGCCAACCTGGTGGCCTCGGTTGACGTCATAATCGTTTCCGAGACCGCCAAGGCCGCCGACATCGAACGCCTTTTCAAGCTTGCCAACGCCAGTTCGCGCCTGGAGCGCATCGTTCGCTTCATAGTCACCGCCAGCAAGGCTTCACCGTTCGCAGTGCAAGCGCTTACCAATCCGATGATCTACACAGCGATGCAGCTCGATACCGCCGGCCTGACGGCGGCGCGGCAGCGCAGCGGAGCTTTGGCCCTTGATGAGAAGACCGCTTCCGAATACGCCATGCGGGCGGCGGCTCTGCTGAACAAGCTGGCCATAAGCCGAGGACAGGTATTGGACCTGCTGGTGGCCCAGCCCACGCTCATCGCTTCGCTGGATGACCAGCGTCCAGACCTGGCCAAGGCGGCCGCCGCAGTGCTCGGGCTGCTCAATTCCCCCGAGGCCCAGCGGGCCCTGGCCGCCAAGGCCGTTGAGGATAAGCTGGCCGATGACCTGAAGATCAGCATGTTCAAGAGCCTTGGTGTCAGCGCCAAGTTCTTCGGCAACCAGCTTGAAGACGGCGCGGTCGAGGCGGTGCGTAAGATCGCCGAGAAGCACGCTAATCTGGACGTACGTTCGGCAGCGGCCGAAGCGGTAGGTTCACTTAATCTCCCGGCCGAGAAGGCCAAAGTGCTGATCACCGAGCAGTCGAAGACCTGAGCTTTTCATCCGCCAGATCATCGTTCTCAAAGTCGGGCGTTCCGACGCCCTTGGTTGGTGATGCGCGGGGCGCAGGGTATCGGCTGCTGCTGCGCGAACTGTTGGCTCTGGCTTTGCCGGTCATGGCCGAGAACTTGCTGCACATGCTGGTGGGGGTGAACGATACATATCTGGCCAATCACCTGCCCCATGACGCCGCTCCGGCCGGAGCCGCCGTCGGCACCACCACGTATTTTGTCTGGTTCATCGGCCTGATGGTCGGTTCCGTGGCCGCCGGCAGCACCGCCATCATAGCCCGCGCCCGCGGGGCTCGTCACAAGTCCCTTGCCAACAGCGTATGCGGACAGTCGGTTGTTGCCGCCGTCCTGCTCGGCTGCGGTTTAGGACTCCTGACTTATTTTGGGGCCGGCCCGATAATCAAGGCCACCAATCTCCAGGGTCAGGCCTCGGGAATGGCCTTTGCGTATCTGCGCATGCTCAGCATGGCCATGCCTTTTGTCATGTTGATGCTGATCGCCAACGCCTGCCTGCGCGGCGCCGGCGACACCATAACCCCAGCCCTGGTCATGATCCAAGTGGATATCGTGAACATGGTGTGCAGTTTTGCCTTGACTCGGGGCTGGTTTGGGCTGCCGGCGTTGGGGTTCACGGGCATAGCTTTGGGCACGGCCATCGCCTACATGTTGGGTGGGATCACCCAGTTTATGGTGCTGGTACGCGGCCGCCGTCGGGTGCGGCTTTACCTGCACCGCATGCGCCCGCATCTGCTGACCCTCAAACGGTTGTTTCGCATCGGTCTCCCGGCGGCGGCCGAAGGCGGCCTGGCCTGGCTGGCCAACTTCGGCGTGATTCGCATCATCAATTCCCTGGATGCCACCAACGTCATGCCCAACGCCCACATGAACACCATTCGCATCGAGGGCCTGAGTTTTATGGCCGGCTACGCCTTCGCCGCAGCGGCGGCGGCCATGGTGGGACAAAGTCTGGGCATGGGCAATCCCGTTCGCGCCAAACGCAGCGCATACCTGGCCTTCGCGGTCGGCGGCGGAATCATGACTCTGATGGGGTTGGCTTTCATCTTCCTGGGCCGTTATCCGGCGGTTCGACTTTCCCCCAACGATGCCCATATAGCCGCTCTTACCACACGCTGCCTGATGATAACCGGCTGCATACAGGTCGGGTTTGCCGCCTATGTAATTTTCGCCGGCGCGTTGCGCGGAGCCGGCGATACGCTGGTGGTTATGGTCGTCACTCTGGCCAGCGTGCTGGGTCTGCGCTTTGTCGGCGTAACTATCGTTGGTAGCTACCTGCACATGGATTTGGCGGCCATATGGGTAGTTCTGGCCGCTGAGCTTTTCCTCCGCGGCGTCTTCGCTTTCCTGCGTTTTTTCTACGGCGGCTGGGCGAAAATACAAGTGTGATTCGTGGCTTTGGAGATGGCGCGTCAGGCGTGCCGTTTTCCGATAATGAAGGCGAAGAGCGTACCGCACGATTGACCACCCCATTTCCCCGAGCGTACAACTTGCCAGTGGTGAAGCGCCGCACTGACCAAATATCGTCTCATGCGTCCGGCACCGACCAGTGGGTTCTTGCCCACCGGATCAAAGACCAGGCACTTGGCCTTGGCTTTGATCTTGCAGGCATCGCTCCCGCCCAGGAGAGCCGTTACTGCCAATATCTGCGCACATGGCTCGATGACGGCAAGGCCGGCACAATGGAGTACCTGGCCGGGAATTTTCAGCAGCGCATCGATCCCCGCCACGGCCTCGACGGCGCCAAAAGCATTATCTGTGTCGCCATCAACTACTTCGCCCCGCTTGTGCCACGAAGCGATGATCCTCAGCATCCGCATGGCCGTATTGCCCGCTATGCCCTCGGCGACGACTATCACGACACCATCAAGACCCGTCTGCATGTCCTGGCGGATTGGCTCCGCGAGCAGGCGCCAGGGATAAAGACGCGCGTCTGCGTGGATACCGCTCCGGTGCTGGAGAAGGAATTGGCGTCCTTGGCGGGCTTGACATGGATCGGCAAAAACACCTGTGCCATCAATCATCGCCTGGGTTCATGGCTGCTCCTCGGCGAAGTTCTGACCACGCTTGAACTGGCGACCGATGCTCCCCAGACTGACCATTGCGGAAGTTGTTGCCGTTGCATCGATGCCTGTCCCACTGGCGCCATCACCGCTCCCTATCAGATCGATGCTCGCCGGTGCATCTCCTACTTGACTATCGAGCATCGCCAGCCCCTTGATGCTTCCCAACGCCATGACCTGGGTCCTTGGCTCTACGGTTGCGATATTTGCCAGGACGTCTGTCCTTTCAACGCCCATGCTCCGGTCCAGACCGATCCCGCCTTCCATCCCCGTTTTCCGACCGGGTCGCTGGAACTGCAAGAGGTGATCTCCTGGGAGGGCGGCCAATACGCGGCGGCTCTGCGCCGCAGCGCTATGAAAAGGGCGAAGCTGCCGGTGTTGCAACGCAATGCCGAAGCGGTGAAGGAGAACCAGGAAAAGGGAAAGAAGGGGTAGATTGGCAAGCAATGAATTAGGAGGTGTGGGGATAGGGGGTGCCTGGGTTAATCGGTTTTCGCCGCGTTCACGCATCCCCGCGTCAGCCTTTGGCCTGGCCACTATTTCCTACGTCTTACACCACAAGGAACTCCAGTTGCTTGTATCTTCCAATAATGCGGCAAAGGCAGAAGGTGATGCACAACGTGAGCAGCAGATTCAGGGCCAGCATGGGCACCACATAAATCTCCCATCCTCCGACAGCCGGGCCCAGGAGTTTCAGCTCGACTATACGCAGCCCCAGAATGATGGCCGGGTGCAAGAAATGCAGGCCGAAGGCGTAATGGGAAACCATGGGGAAGGGATCGCGCATCAGAGGATGGCGAATGACCAGAATGAAGACAGCGGCGCCAGTCAGCAGTCGTCCGGGTTTCAGCAGCGCCAACGCGCGGTGGTAGGCGCTGACGAAATCCATGTTCATGGCTTGGGCCAATGATTTTTGGAACGCGTCCTGGCTGCGAAATTGCAGGAGGTATTGGGATTCAAGACTGTGCATGGCCAGGCCCAGGCCCAGGATGGCAACCCAGACCCAGACTGGCGATCGGGCGATGAATTGGCGGAAGGATTTTTGTCCGGCGCACATCATGCCGATCAGGGGGAAGACCAGCGATGGAAGGGCGAGGATTTTGTAGCCCCAGTTGCAGCTTTGCAACGCCAGCTTCTGGAGTTGCGACGAAGGCGGCGCCATCACGGGCGCGTAACACATGAACAGCCATGCCGCCACGGTCAGGGCGATCCATCCCCAACTCACGAGCGGCCGCCGCCACAGCAGTTTCAGCAGAGGAATCAGCAGCAGACAGGCCATGACCAGGGGCAGGTAATAGAGGTGCGTTTCAGCTTGTCCCAGGACATAAACCTTGTACCAGATGGACCAGTTGGCCTTGTCGGCGAGCCTGAGATTGTAGAGGCCGCTGTCCCACTGGTGATTCTGATAAAAGTGCTGGATGGTCTTATGGATCGTCAGATAGAAGGTGGACCAGCAGATGAACGCCGGCACCAGGCGTTGGAGGCGGCGCTTGAGCAGTTGGCCCCAACTTCGGCCCTTCTCATAGAGTTGGTGCCAGTAGATGAAGAAGGAGATCATCATGAAACATGGCACGCCGAAGCGACAGCACACGTTGACCGAGAGCATGGCCCGGAACAGCGGGCTGATCCGGTCGCTCTTCTCGGCGGCGTCGATGAACGGCTCGATGACGTGGGTGATGACAATCACCAGCATGCAGAGTATGCGCAGGGCATCGAGATTCTGGAGCCGGCGATGGACAGGGCTCACATCCAGCAGCGTCGTCCGCCGAGGCTCGACGGCGCCAGGTTCGCTAACCTCTGTGCTTCGTGTCGACATTCTCTTGCAGAGAATAGCTGGAAAAGGCCAAAGGCGAAAGCGGGAAACGCTTGATGACGAAGGGTGAACGAAGGGAGGATGGCGGCGGTTCACGGTCGCGTGTCATGGTGGAGGCCAGTTCGGGCACGCCGGAGATGGTCCGCAGGGGGGCGGAGGATGGCGTTGGGGAACGGGGCCACGTTGATGCCAACCCGGCGGAAGCTGCAGCGGCATCGTTTGCGCAGTTGCCGATCGCGCCAAGTTCACGCATTGCCATTCCCGCCTTGTGCCCGTCTGCGGCGGCGCTGTATAACTCACCGTGAGCACCATGTGTCCGCAGAAGAGCCGCCGGAAAGCCTGGCACGTCCAGACAACCTGGCTGGTCGGCTGTGATGTGGACCAACAAACGCCCGGAGTCTTAACAAGGAGTCGCCCATGAATCCCAATGAATCGCTAGTCGCCGCCTTAACGCAGAATCTCGAAATGTTGAAGATGACCCTCGCTGATTTCAGCGATACCGACCTGGTGAAGCGTCCGACGCCGACGGCCAACAACGCCGCCTGGCAGCTTGGCCACCTGGCCGTGTCTGAAGTGATGATGATGAAGCAGATAGGCGCCAAAATGCCGGAACTGCCGGCGGGGTTCGGGGACCGGTTTTCGGCCAAGACATGTGGCCAGAACGACCTGACCAAGCTGGGCACCAAGGCCGAATTGCTCGATTGTCTGGCCAAGACCCGGGCCGCGACGATATCCTGGGCGCAAGCGGCCACGGCGCAGCAGCTGGATCAACCTTCTCCGGAACGGATGCGTTCCTTCGCCCCGACCGCCGGCCTGCTGCTCTTCGGCTGCTGCAGCCACACTATGATGCACATCGGCCAGCTTCAGGTCTTGCGTCGAGCCTTGGGCAAGCCAATTTTGTTCTAGGGGCCAATGGCCAAGTGCTCTGTGGCAAACAGCCAATGATAAGGGCCGGCAGTATGCAACCGCCGGCCCTTAGGACTACTGGCCGCCAAACACTACTTCACAAACAGTATTTCCCGATAAGTCGGCAACGGCCACAGGTCGTCGGCGACCATGGTTTCCAGGTTGTCGACGGCTTTGCGCGTTTCGTTCATTGCCGGTAGAACGTGGTCACGCATGTGCTTGGCATGGAGGAAGGGGTCATCGCCGCCGTGGGCCAGGGCCTTTTCCAGCTTGGCGATGGCCTGCTGGAGGGCGGCTATGGCGGTGAGCAGGGCTGCGAAGGTCTCGGCGCCGGCTGGGGTAGTCGCCCCGGCGGCCTTGGCGGCGGAGATGGACTCGGCCACTTCCTTCTGGTAGCGCAGACAGGCCGGCAGGATGATCGTCCGGGCCATCATAAGGGCGGTCTGTCCTTCGATGTTCAGCGTCTTGGCGTAGGCCTCGGCATAAATGATGTAGCGGCTCTGCAGCTCTTTTTCGGAGTAGACTTTATACTTGGTGAACAACTCGATGCTGTCCTTGCGGATCAGCGCCGGCAGGGCATCGGGCGTGTTTCGCAGGTTCGGCAGGCCACGTTTTTCGGCTTCCTTGTGCCAAGCCTCGGCGTAGTTGTTGCCGTTGAAAATGATCCTCTTGTGTTCGCGAACGATGCCCGGCAGCAGGTCCTGCACCGCCTTGACCAGATTCATGCCCTTCTTAATGTCGGCTTCCAGATGGGTGGCGATGTAGTCCAGCGACTCGGCAACGATCGTGTTGAGCACGGTGTTGGGGCCGGAGATGTTGGCGCTGGAGCCGACGGCGCGGAATTCGAACTTGTTGCCGGTGAAAGCGAAGGGCGACGTGCGGTTGCGGTCGCCGGAATCCCTTGGCAACGGCGGCAGCACCGATACGCCGGTGACGAAGGTGCCGCCATGTTTGCTGCTCTTGGGGCCGCCTTTTTCGATCTGTTCGAACACGTCGTTGAGCTGATCGCCAAGGAAGATTGACATGATGGCGGGGGGAGCCTCGTTGGCACCAAGACGGTGGTCGTTGTGAGCCGAGGCTATGGACTGGCGGAGAAGTTCGGAGTATTTGCAGACAGCGCGGATAACGGCGGAGCAGAATACCAGGAACTGGGCATTGTCATGGGGGTTTTCGCCGGGATTGAGCAGATTTTCGCCCGTGTCGGTGGCCATGGACCAGTTATTGTGTTTGCCGGAGCCATTAATGCCGGCAAAGGGTTTCTCATGGAGCAGGCAGACCAGACCATACTTGTCAGCGGTTTTGCGCAGCAGTTCCATCACCAGGTTCTGGTGGTCGGTGGCCAGATTGCTGTTCTCGAAAATGGGAGCCAGTTCATATTGGCTGGGCGCCACTTCGTTGTGGCGCGTCTTGACCGGCACGCCGAGCTTGGATAGTTCGGTTTCGCAGTCGGCCATGCAGGCCAGCACGCGATCGGGGATGGTCCCGAAGTACTGGTCTTCCATCTCCTGGCCCTTGGGAGGCGTGGCTCCGAAGAGGGTCCGGCCGGTGACCATAAGGTCGGGGCGGGCATAGTAGAAGCTCTTATCGATCAGGAAGTATTCCTGTTCGGAGCCGACCGTGGTAAACACGTGTTGGGCGGAGGTGTTGCCGAATATCCGCAGGATGCGCAAGGCCTGCGTGGCCAGCGCTTCCATGGAACGCAGCAAGGGGACCTTTTTGTCCAGGGCCTCGCCGGTCCAGCTAAGGAAGGCGGTGGGAATGACCAGAGTCGAGCCATTGGGGTTGGTGCGGAGGTAGGCGGGGCTGGTCGGATCCCAGGCGGTGTAGCCGCGGGCCTCGAAGGTTACCCGCAGGCCGCCGGAGGGGAACGAGGAGGCATCGGGTTCGCCTTTAATCAGTTCTTTGCCACTAAATTCCGCCAGGGCCCCGCCGGCCCCGTCGGGGGTCAGGAAGCTGTCATGCTTTTCCGCTGTGATTCCTGTCATGGGTTGGAAAAGATGGGTGTAGTGGGTAGCGCCGTGCTCGATAGCCCAGTCCTTCATGGCCATGGCCACGGCGTCGGCGATGGCCGGATCAAGGGCGGCGCCGACGCGCATGGTCTGCTGCAGGCTCTTGAAGATCGGCTTGGGCAGGCGCTCCTTCATGACCGTTTCGCTGAAGACAAGGCAGCCGAACAGGTCTTTGAGGTGAGTCTTCCTGAAATCGACGTGGTCAAGTTTATGTTTAGCGCGGGCGATGGAGGTAACGGCACTCTGGCGAACGGTGGAACCCATGGGTCTCTCCTTCGAATAAATCCTTTTTCTTCGACGCCCCGGCGAAGGGCGACTCAAAGCGATCACTAAGGGCCGATAATTTGCGGTTTGTGCACCGCGAAGTCAAGGCAACGGTTCCCGCCGTTACTTCGGCAAGCTTTTTATCTGGTCCCGTTGGCATTACCGATCCTTCCGGTAACGGCCCCATACACAACCGCTGGAATGTCAGCGTCAATATGACCATTGCCGTAGATGGTTATCAGAAGAAAACTTTGCAAAAGAGCGATGCCTTGCCTCAACAGATCGTCGTTCGCCTTATTAGATACAATTCCACAACCAGGCCCCGGTCACTAAGGCCGCTCGTCCATGCCGGTATCGCATGTAGAGTAGAGCCGTACGGAGTGGCCATTCAAGGTCGTCCCATAGGAAGGTCTGACGGGAACGCCCTCCATCTATAGAAGGCTTCGGCAGACGAAGGTTTGCCGAGGCATTGCGCATCAGCATTGCGTGAGTTCCAAGCCGTGTTCACATGGTTGTAGAGATGAGCCATCTCAACCTCGAAATTCGTTTCGTCGTAATCCGGGTCCGCTTCGATCTTGGCGATGGTGTCGATCAATGCTTCTAATGCTTCACGCAGGTGAAACTGAATCCAAACCTTGTTCATATAAGTCTCCGCTTCGGGGTCGAACTGGCGGTGGTATAGGGGGGCACAATCACGGGTTGAACGGTCAAATCTACTCGTTGATGACGCCAAGGTACATCAGCACAAAACCGATGACGCCCCAGAAGAGCGCGGTTCCAACGATCTCGAGGAGGACAATGACTATAGTACGTTCCGGCGACCACGTTTCACGACGATATCTCGGCGTGCCTAATCGTCCGGCTTGATATTCCTTGGCATCCGGTGTCCGGCGTATTCCGGTCGGCGTGGCATACTCGGGCACGATTGGCCCGGCGTTTGTGCTATCATTATTCTCTGGATCGTCGTTCACATGGAAACCGGGTCGGATCTTGGGAACTTCGGTGACCATCGTGCGACTCACCGCATCATACGCGGCAAGCCGCCGCATCTGACGATTATCATAGTTGTCGTTTGCAAGTTGGCGTCTTCTGTACCAAAAGACAAGCAACAGAAGGATTCCCACGAGTGCCTGACAAAAAGGAATCCCAACCCAGCACGGAATGCCATCATCCTCTGAAAACCAGCGTGTTGGCCAACACCGATCCAGCGTAATCCACGTGCATGGAACTGTAAGTAATAGTTCGAGGGCGACATAGAGGGTTAAGAATCTCCACCTGAATCGTCGCCGACCCTGCGGAGGAGATTCATAAGACAGTATTTCCATCACGCCAGTCTATTACATTGTCCATCAGGACATGTTTCCATGCTCAGGTCGTACCGCTGCCGATCTTCGACTTCAAGAACTGCACCAGTCCATCCACGTCGTCGGTGACGATCTTGACCCTGTTATCGGTTCCGAGATGTATCACCACGCAGTCCATTCGACGCCAGCTGCTGATCCCACCTTGTCCGGGCGAGTAAACTCCTCGACGACGAAAACAACCGTCCGAGAATGACCATCGTCCAGTCTCCACCCCAGTGATTGTCCAGTAGGGAAATCGGCGGCGAAAGCTGGGGAGAGGACCGAAGCAAATGGCCAGCCGGTCCCTCTCGTCTCGAACCCGCAGATGGCTGAAGCTGAGCAAAAAGAATCCTGATATCACCGCCCAACTAGGCAGTACGAACAGTCATAGAGATGCTGGAATGGCCAGCAGGTTGCAGCCACCCATCAGGAAAGCAGGCACTAAAATTCCTATCGGGAGAATGAAAGCCATGAACATGTCGATGAGGACAACATATAGCGGCGGTTTCTGGATGTGGTCGTAGATCATTGGATCGCCATTCTCACCACATCATCAGCAGGAGTGGGCGTGTTGCATTCGGGACAGGGCAACGGTCGAAACTGGCTCGATGGTCATAGGTCGCCTTCACGGCTGCATCTTTTGCCACACCTTCTTCGCCAGTTTCAACCCTTTTTTATTGATTTTGGGATGCCCTCGCGAGGCGATGGGCGGGGCGGAAGGATTGTCCTGATCGAAAGGGTTGAAATGGTCGCCGGCTACGACTTGGCGGGAGGACTCACGGCGGAAATCCGGCATGTCGAAGGCGGCGCCGTTGGCCAGCACGCTCTTCCAGGCCAGGATGCCCACGGCGGACATGGTCACGCCGCGGTAGACGTTCAGGTACGGATGCTTTCCAGAGCGGATGGCCTGGGCGAAGTAGTGGTTGGTGAAGAAGTCTCCGCCGCCGTGCCCGGCGGCAACTGCGGCCGCCGCCGACTTGGGGAACCTCGGCAGGTAGCTGCGCTCGGTGAACTGGCCGTTGTGCAGGTCTTCAGGCTCGTGGACGATGCGGATTTGGCCCGGCCCCCAGTAGCCGGGGCCACGGACGGTTTCCATAAGTCCGCCCACGCCGTGGAGACGATACCAGATGCTGTGCCCGGGAACGAACACGCCGAAGAGCCGGAAGACGGCGCCGTTGTCCATGCGGCAGAGCGTGACCGCGCCCAGGTCAGTCCCATCGCGCAGGAACGACCGGCGGTCGCTGTCCGGGCGCGGAATGGCCAGGGCATTGACCTTAATTGGCATGGTGTTGGTGATGGTCATCAGAGGGGCCAGGGCGTGCGTGCAATAGTAGGTTGCCGGCAGGCGGTTACGCCAGTGATGGACGCCCGGGGCGATACGGGCGATGCCCTCTGGCGAAAACGGGTGGTTGTATTCGCCTTCGCCGTAGACAGCCTGGCCGATCTCGCCG
>Ga0316232_1004786_pt1 | contig 11268 bp, 14 predicted proteins | sample TBHtaG_FD_206006 | JGI IMG/M metagenome (GOLD analysis project Ga0316232, IMG submission 206006) | Freshwater microbial communities from Trout Bog Lake, Wisconsin, USA - TBH18025_13 | ecosystem: Environmental > Aquatic > Freshwater > Lake > Hypolimnion/Profundal zone | place: USA: Wisconsin... | reverse complement strand
GGCAGTTGAGAATGGCAATTTAAAGCAGCCGTTTACTGTTGAAGCCCTAAAACAATGGATAAAAAAAAATCATATTGTCAAGGATGATGGAGGAGAATATGCAAAATCTTCTATAAATGCAATCCTCTCAAACTCTGACATAAAGAACACTCCAACAACCAACAAGAATATCAAGCCATTGAAAAGCAAGAAAAATGATAATGGAAAATATGATTACTGGTTGATCAACGTCAACTACTATTCCCGTTCAACGACAATTATAATTCCCGTTTATGTTGCCTCACTTGAGAATCTTACCAAGATGGTTTTAGAGAGGCAGCGGAAACAGAAGGAGCCCGTAGGGCGACTGGCGTTTCCGCTGCCTCGCAAACATTTTATGTATGCGACCGCATAAGCTCTTTCGCCTTTTTCTTGCTGAAGTTGATATCGGCCCTCGTTATGTCGTACAGCCAGATGGGATAGGAATAATCATTCTTTTTGATCAGAATCCCGCCCTCGAAGTCCGTGATAGTTGATACGGTGGTACTACGGCTGTATTCGAACCAGGTGGTATTTTCTTCGGTGAATTCCACTTCAAGCGTTTCCAGCCGACCCTTTTGAGGATTATATGTTGTGAGTTCCATACGTCATTATCTCCTTAATTTGCCGTTTGTTGTTCTTGCAACTCTGCTTGAGCCGTTTGAACAGCAACGGTTTCTTTTGATTTTTGGGATTGTTCCAATCGGTAGCTGGGTATGTTCAACTCCAGAATGACGCTGTGATGGACCAACCGGTCAATTGCCGCCGCAGTGGTCATGGGATCTTTAAAAATCTGTTCCCACTTGGAGAACGATAAATTGCTGGTGAGCATTATGCTGCTACGCTCGTAGCGGTCGGCAAGAAGGGTAAACAGAACCTCCATCTCCTCCCGACTTTGCTGCACGTAGCCAATGTCGTCAATGATCAGAGCCTCATATTTTGCGTACTGTTTGAGAACGCGTGCAAGCTTCAGATCCCGCTTGGCAATAAGCAGTTCCTGCACCAATAGGTTGCATGGAATAAAACGAACCTGTCGTCCCTGTTGAGTCAGTTCCTGGGCGATCGCACACAACAGGTGAGTCTTGCCACTGCCAGGATTGCCGAACGCCAGCACGTTTTCTTTATGATCAAGAAAGTCTCCTTTTAAGAGAAGATTCAGCTGTGCATCAACCTTCCTGGGCAGACGCTTGCGGTCAAAGGCTTTCAGGCTTTTTTCCAAAGGGAGCTTTGATTCTCTCTGAAGTCGGGCAATCCGGGTATTTTGCCGAACCTCGCTTTCGCGTGTGGCTAACTCATAAAGATAGGTTTCGTAATCCCAGTTATCCCGTCGGGCGGTGATCGCCTCGTCCTGATAACAACGCCGCACGGTGGGCAGGCGCAACTCTTTAAGGTGCCGATCCAGACGGCCGGATTTATCTTCCTCACGATGCATAAGACACCTCCCCGTCTAAGAGGAGGAGGTCGTACATGGCCAAGTCCACCTTGGGAATGCTGACCTCTGTAGCAGAAGCCGGGGACTGGTGTGTGTGAAGAATTTCTTTCACGGCATCGGCTGTGATCGGTTGTCGGCCACAGAGCGAATAAAGAGCCGCCGTCACGGCTGTTTCACTCTCCATGGCTGCCATTCTCAATATTTCCAGGTATTCCTTGGCCGCCTTTTGTGGCGTATGCCGCTCTTTTAGTTCGTCATATGCAAGCCGGAAATAGCTGCCGGGAAACATCTCTTCTCGGTAACGGTAGTTTTCGAATGCTCCCGGCTTGCGTTCAAGTTGGTCGATCATATGTCGGTAATTGATCAGATGCCGTTTTTCGCCGCGCAGGCGCGGCAGCGTATCTACGCATTTTTGAGCATAGAAAAGATCGAGATGCTCGGCAAAGAGCTGGACCTGTATGGTTTCGCCGATCAACCTGCTTTCCACCGAGTAGACGTTGTGATTGACACGGATGGTGCTGCCCTGGCCAACGCTGACGGAAAGGCGCTTGCAGCTTTCAATGTGCTGATCCGGAAGGGTGCGTAAAACCTTTTGTTCTTCCAAAAAGCGGCTACGGCGGCCGCTGTTTAATTGGATAAACAGCTTTTTCAGAAATAGCTTGTACTCATCACGAGTCGTAAAATCAGAGTTTCCCCGGAGCAACAGTGCCTGTTGAACCGCCCTCTTGAACCGATGATTGCGTTGCTCTACGTCGCCGTTTTCATTGGGGCTTGCTGCTTGTGTTTTGCGGCCGATAAGACCGTAGTGGTTGAGCAGCGCCTGATAACGCTGGGTAAATTCATCAGGGTGAAGAGCTTTTTGCACTGCCGCCGTCAGCCGGTCGGTCTGATGCGAATGAGGAACACCGCCCAGTTCCCACAAGGCCGCCTGTAGACCGTCACTCAAGCTTTCAAAGCTCTCTGAAAAACAGATGCTACCGGTCTCCCAGTTGGAGTAGGTCAGCACGAAATGATACACCAGATGATCAAATGGCTCCTTGGCGATGGTAATTCCAAGCTCCCCCATATGGGTGTAATCCGATTGTGCCAGTTCGCCGGGGTGGTGCAGTTGGGGGAAGAAAATCTCCTGTGAAGGCCCTTCCAGTGCACGCCAGCATTTAACCCGGCGCTGAAGGGTTCGCAGTTGTCCGTCAGAGAACCGACCAGGAAAGCGTCTCTGTAAATCGTCGAATAGAGTTTTTGCTTCAAAACCGGGATTCGTAGCGAGGTTGCCACGGAGTTCATCCCAAAAACCTTCGAAAGGGTCAGAACGAGTTTGCCAAGTTCTCTCTTTTTTGAGTTCACTTGGTAGCCAGCCAGCTTTTGAATACTTTCGTGCCGTTTTTGCATCCATTCCAGATTTGGCTGCGGCAACAGCCTGTGTCATTTCAGTTTGCATGAGCTTCAATAACCTCCTTACCTGCTGATCAGTTACCATCCGGCCATCCTTGTTACAAAGAGATGGTGGACAGCTTACAATGCCCGATACTTTCGGGAATTATAATTGTCGTCAGGCGGGAGTTCTAATTGTCGCTCATCAACTGGTTCTAGGCCGTAATAAATTTAATGTATTACTACATAAGTGATACCATCGCTTTCATTCTCTGATGTATTTGGAGGCATAGTGCATAAACTTACACTTACAATTTTCATTTGTCTCTTTTTTTGCGGATGTGGAACATTTTCAAATGGAGGAAAACAAACAGTATTTATTCAAACTATCATCGGAAACAAAATATCAGACAATGCGATATGCGTAATTACAAATAGATCAGGAACTTGGACAATAAATTCGTCGAATGACGTTACAATAGATAGAAGCGCTGGAGATCTAAATGTTAAATGCGTTAGTAATGATAAGTTATACGAAGGTAGTGAACGTATATCGTCAAAAACAAATTCATCAATGTGGGCAAGTATAATGACGGTAGGTGCAGCATCAATGTTGGATGCAGCATCTTCAGCAGGATTCGATTATCCGAGTAGCATTTTAATAATAATGAAACAACTACCGACAGAGGAGACTGTTAAATGAAGATGTTCTTTATGTTGATCATTATTCTACTTGCGTTGACTGGCTGTACTTCTAGTATCGGCGTAATGGCAACATCCAAGGAAGGGGAATACGTTTCTGTTGCGCGTAACATGGCAGGCCCATTTTCTAGTTTGGAGCTTGCTCAACAGGAGGCAATAGATAAGGCTGTAGAACATTGTAAAAAAATGGGATTAGCATATAAGAAATTGTATGCGATTGACCGACCTATGGCTGTAGCACAAGCTCCAGAATCCTCATTGTATTTTACGTGTATTTCAGTAGACACCAATGGCCACGCGCAAGAACCCTCTGACACCTCTACATCGGCGACTCTAGGCCAATCTAATGGGAAACTCACACAATCTCCAAAGCAAAACGATATACCGCCCGTACTTGATAGTTATACATTGGAAATGCAGGCATTAATTTCAGCACTAGAAAAAAGAGGACTTTTGAAAAAAGAAGAAGTGACGGAAGAACTCAGAAAGCTAAAGTCTAGATGAGAGAAGAACCATTGGGGACGCCCTTCAAATATTCACATTTATGGAAAGGGATGTCCCAACTCTCGCTTGGACGCGGACGCGGCGAAAAGTCTCGCCGCGCCGGTCACGCTCATAGCCGTTCTGTGTCAGATTTAAGTATAGGCTAGTCGTACAGCATCATCGTACACTTTTCATGCTGTTTTGCTGCACGATATACATGTACGAAATAAGAATTGATATCACTGAACCAACATGTTAGATGTATATCGTACAGTCAATCATACATCTGGGGTGTCAACATGAGTGGCCAGGTAATCGGTTATATCAGGGTCTCGTCACTTGGTCAGAATACAGAACGCCAACTTGACGGAATGACACTCGCTGAAGTGTTTAAGGATAAGGTATCGGGAAAGGATAAAAACCGCCCTGCACTCCAAGCGATGCTGAAACATGCCCGTAAAGGCGATACGGTTGTGGTTCACTCCATGGACAGGCTTGCACGTAACATTGACGACCTACGGCAACTCGTTAAGGAATTGACAGGCAAGGGGGTCAAGGTTCAGTTCATAAAAGAGAATCTTATCTTCACCGGGGATGATAGCCCTATGTCGAACCTTCTGCTTTCAATGCTGGGGGCTGTGGCTGAGTTCGAACGCGCAATTATCGGAGAACGGCAGCGAGAAGGTGTCCAACTGGCAAAGGCACGTGGAGCATACAAGGGACGTAAGCAGTCTATGACAGATGAACTGATTGCTGAGATTAAGCGGAGGATTGAAGCAGGTGAGTCGAAAGTGGCGGTTGCAAAGTCTATGGGAATCAGCAGAGACACGCTGTATCGATATATTCCGGTAGAGTGTGCATGATTCACTGGCAGGCATAGAACAGACAAGGCCGGTATCCTGAGCTTGTTACAACCGGATTGTTCAGTTCATTAACAAATGAAGCAATAATTAGTCCTACAGCTAAATCTACCAAAAAGTGCTGATAAATCTTAATACATTAGACCAGTTATGACAGATTAAATCAGGAGTGTAAATATAGATGAAATTATGCGGTAAGCACCTCGACCAATTGACTGGAGATGGGGAATGTTTTCAATGCCAGATTAACGAATTACGGCAGATGATTGAACAATATCAGAACGAAAACAGAGAATTAAATAAAGCTTTGAAAGAAGCTAATTCGGGTGTTCGCGTTGAATCTGGGGCGTTTTGGAAATCTTCAACCTGAACCTGGGATTCTACAAGCCCCTGTGTTACCAAAACTGGGTAAGAGCCATAGATGTAGGCTTAAAACCAACCTCAGCAAAGGCATTAGCGGAAATGGAGGCCTTAATGGCTTTGCAAACGGAGACTGACATAAATGAAAGCCTACTCGGCGGAATACACTTATGAAATACGACCAGCAATACAGCGTTCTTAGCAACTTCGATTTCGCATTGCTGGATGATCCCGAGTTCCAAGAGGATGCAGTAAGGGAGGAAATAATTTGCCCCATACTGAAGGCGCTCGGTTACTCACCCGCACCCCCTTACAGAATGATTCGAAGCAAAAAGTTGCTTCATCCGTATGTGTCAATCGGTAGTGTTTCTAAACCAATTTACATTGTTCCGGACTACCTACTTGAGGTTAATGGACGCTTTGCGTGGACATTGGAAGCGAAGGCACCCAAGCAACCACTTGTTAAGTCAAAGCACGTTGAACAAGCGTACTCCTATGCTATTCATAGCGAGGTTCGTGTCCCATTGTTTGCTTTATGTAACGGGCGCCAGCTTGTTCTTTACAACATTAGCAAGCCAGATCCAATAGCCGAAATTGACCTCCGCTCACTGGCAAACTACTGGGAAAACTTGGCTCGCTGGGTCGGTCCAGTAAATGTCCTGAACTATGACTTCTCGCTCAAAAAGGATTTTGGGCTACATCTAAAGCGGCTTGGATTTGATACGTTTGAGCACCTGATATTCCCAAGCGTTCCGGTTCGCTTCATAGCGAAGATGGCAGATGATCTGTACTCTCTCGGCGGAGGCATTAAGATTCCTGATGGCGATTCCTATGTCGCCAGTTTCGACTTCGACAGTTTGGTACTTTCTCAGATGAGAGGCTTGATTCCGGAGCGAGCCTACGAACTTCTAAACAAGCCATTCGAGAATGAAATTAGGCTGGTTGAGTTTGCGGATGCAACCTATTATCTGACGGTTGATTGCATGGTCGGAACGAAGATTGAGGAGAACGAGGATGAAATATTTCTACCGCTACGAATCAATCGAATTCTGAGTTCTTAAATGGAAAAGAGGTGTCAATCCTGGGGCTTGAGGCCCAAAGGAACAATTAGGTAAAACTTCACATAATCGTTCCACTGCAACTCATACCCCGATTTCCACTAATCAGAATAGATGACCGTGACATTGTTCAGCATTTGTTGATATTATTTAGGAGTCTATTGATGTTCTGGGGGGAACACCCCAAAATTTTTGCTGCTTTGCGTTGATTGTTATTGGTTAGCTCCATGGCGCGAAGAACGTATAGACGTCTAATCTTGTTGAGGAACCTCTCAAGTGAGAATCCAACATGAGGGTTAGGAAACCCTGGAGTCGAATTGCTTGCCCAATCATCAGTCTCCAATTCAGTTGATTCAGGGCGGATTACACCATCCTGGCCGCTGAAGATGAACGCCCTTTTGATCGTGTTTTCCAACTCACATATATTCCCATTCCAGTCATGATGATAAAGTTTCTCCAGGGTTGCAGGCGCAAAACTTTTTGATGCACCATGTTCCTGGTTTAACCTTGACAGTAGATTATTAGCCAGTAAATGGATGTCTTCTCTACGCTCACGTAAAGCAGGCATACTGATTTCAATCGTTTTCAGCCTTTGGTAAAGGTCCTCCCTAAATTTACCCTCTGCAATCATAGTTTGCAGGTTCTTGCTGGTTGCCGTGACAATCCTTACATCAACTATTTTAGGGGTGGTTGATCCATTAGGCTGTATTTTCCCATCGTTCAAGACCCGCAGCAATTTGGCCTGGAATTCCAGAGGTAATTCACCAATCTCGTCCAAGAAAAGAGTACCTTTATCTGCTTGCTCAAAAAGTCCCTTTTTGTCCTTCCGTGCATCGGTAAAAGAACCCTTCTTATAGCCGAACAGCATGCTTTCAATGAGATTGTTTGGAAGTTCTATGCAATTGAAAACCTGGAATTTGTCACGAGGTCTTCGGCTTAGGTTGTGGATGAGCCTTGCGGTATTCTCCTTACCTGTTCCTGTCTCTCCATAAATGATGACTGGATATTTATATGGTGCAGACATGGCTGCTTTTTGCAGCTCTCGTATCAAAGTGACATCTGTACCAATGATATTTAGTTCCTCACGAACACTCTCCATATCGGGATTTACAGATAAATATCTAGTATTAGGAATGTTTGCTACATTATTTGTAAATCCTGAGGAAGCGAGATCCATGCTTAATGCTCTTGGCTTTAGGCGTTTTAAACGTTTATTTTTCATCAATTTGTATTACCACATAAATATCAGCTTTGTTGACAATTTAAGGGGGCAATTGCTTGAGGTTTTTTAAAACGCATTCATACTGCACGCAAATATCATATAATTCTGTAACTTAGGGCCTCTTGCTCAATTATATGTAACACCATGCAACCTTACTAGAAAACAAGAACTTCCTATCACGTAAATTCTTTGTTATTCTACAGCAAAGCAAAGTTTCTGACTATAATTTATTTAACATTACTGTGGCGAACCTGTATAGTGTGTTCGCACTTCATGGGAAAGAGCGTGTATATGGCTATTAATAGTGCCACCCAGGTTAGCGCATCAGTGATATTGGAAAAACACATTTACGAAATATTAAAAGAAATTTCCAAGCGAAACAAAAGAAGTATCTCTAAGCAAATTGCGTTTTGGGTTGAAGAGAAAATCACCGAAGTCGCCAACGAAAGGTAGTATGAGCACTAATATTCATTACAAGACAAAACTCGGTAAAATAGTTTGTGCAAACTCTTGCGACTATTTAGCTAAAAAGGTCAGCAACGATTCAGTTGACCTTATTATGACCAGCCCGCCTTTCGGTCTGGTCAGGAAAAAAGCTTATGGAAATGAAGATGCAGATGATTATGTTGCTTGGTTTAAGCAATTTGGCAAAGAGTTCCATAGAGTATTAAAGGATTCAGGAAGCCTTGTAATCGACATTGGTGGTGCTTGGAAGCCAGGACTTCCAACTAGAAGCCTGTATCATTATGAACTGCTTATTATGCTTTGTCGGGAGTTTGGGTTTCATTTAGCCCAAGAATTTTTCTGGTGGAATCCCGCCAAGCTACCTTCTCCTGCCGAATGGGTCAATGTGCGTCGGGTCAGAGTGAAAGATGCCGTAAACTACGTATGGTGGTTGTCTAAAACACCTTACCCAAAAGTGTCCAATCGTCGTGTTCTGCAGCCATATTCCGACAGTATGGAAGGCTTGCTCAAGAATGGCTATAAGGCGAAATTGCGGCCCAGTGGCCATGATATTTCCGATAAATTTCAACGTAATAACCAAGGCGCAATTCCACCCAACTTGATTGCTCTGGCAAATACAGAGAGCAATGGGGCTTATCAACGCTACTGTAGAGAACATGGTCTGACCGAACACCCTGCTCGTTTTCCGGCGGGGCTTCCTGCTATGTTCATCCGGATGCTAACCGACCACGGTGACTTGGTGGTCGACCCCTTTGCTGGCAGTTGCATTACCGGAGCAGTAGCTGAACAATTACATAGGAAATGGTTATGCTGCGAGTTGAATCCAGAATATATCCAGGGTGCCATGGGCCGGTTTGAACTGGATGAAAATGGTGCTCTTCCTGATTTTGTGCAACCAAAACGAATTGAGCCCTATAAAATCTCTGCTCCAGCATTTCTAGTTAGTGAAGAGGATTCACCACTCGCACAAGATGGTGGCCGAAACCGCCCTGTTAAAACTCAACATGAGTAACGGACATGAACTTTGCGCCTCAGCCGCTCAGAACTGAATTTGAGAGTCCTTGCCGCGCTTAAAGATAACGTTACGTGGCACAGTGGACTAGGCAGTAAACCGTTCGAGTTTGATATCAATCTTGATTCATCTCAACGTTATAGATCCTATCTTTATAATGCTACGCTTTCTCAAAGGGGAAGAGCCCTTGGAGAACGGAAGATTCAGATCAAATTACCACGGCAATCAATGGATATACGAGGTAATTTCGACCATTCTGACAATAGAATGGCGTTACTCATCGGTTACGAAGCTGAAATGGACATTTTTATATTATGGGATGCTGGAACTTATCGCGAATTTCCCTTTAACATGAATGTTCAAGTTGCTCCTGAAACTATTTTTGCAGCGTTTTCTAGTGGGTTAGCACTACAGAATAGAATTCGTCGTACCCCAACACTTGTGGAAGAAGTTGTCGTTTGTGCCGCCAGCGAATTTCTACCACGAGCATTAGACTTACGAGTAAAACTGAGCTTGGAACGGATTACAAAAAACCGTTAAAGAGGATTGGCTTACACGATGCCACCTGAATCTTTGCGACTAAAGCAAGCGGAATTAAATGCAGTATTTTTACGGGCACTTGGTGGCTCTGTATCCTGGCACAGCGGCTTGGATACAAAACCCTTCGAAGTGGATATAGATACTCTTTATCCCAAACGATTGCGGGTATATCTTTACAATGCCACCTATCCACCCGGAGGGCGAACATTAGGGGAGAGGAAAATACAATTAATTGTGCCGGGCCAACCGCGTGGTGCTCGTGGAGACTTCGACAACTCAGATGGCAGGCTGGTATTTTTAGTCGGATATGAGTCAGATGTTGAGGTTTTTATACTTTGGGATGCTGGTACGTATCGCAATTTTCCCTATTCGATGAATGTGCAAACAAATCCGGAAACGATTTTTGAAGCATTTGCTGGTAGAATTGCTTTTCAGACCCGCAGGCGGAGGACCCCAGAAACCGTAGAAGAGGTGGTTATCTGCTCTCCTCGCGAACTATTGCCCCAAGCGATTGACGAGCGGATACGTCTTAGCCTTGCACGCATAGTAGGAGCTTAACTATGGGTCTTAACTCTTTACAACTGGTGACGAGTTACCATAAAGGAATCAACGACCTTGGGGCAGAGTTTTATTTGCCCTGTATGCATCAGGCCATCAAATATGACCGCGCCGTCGGTTTTTTCAGTAGTACCATCTATGCAATTGCATGGTCCGCGCTGAAGAATTTTGTCAAGCGCGGCGGCAAAATGCGCATTATATGTTCTCGTGTGCTTTCCAGCGAAGACATAAATGCCCTTGAAGAAGGCTATAGTGCCAGAATTGAGGTCGAAGAGGCGCTCCGTCTAACCGAAGAAATCAAGCAACTACTCGACAAACCATCCCTGGAAACACCAACGAAAGTATTGGCTTCGCTGGTCGCATTGGGAGCGATAGAATTGCGCGTGGCCTTTATTAAGTCCACTAACGTTATTGACCAGAAAAGAATTTTTCACGATAAACTTGGCATCTTTACTGACTCCGAAGGAAATTACGTAGTTTTTAAAGGGTCTATGAATGAGACTTGGTATGGTCTCGCCAACGATGGAAATCTTGAATCGGTTGATGTGTTTCTGTCATGGGCCGGAGAGAGAGAACTGTCTCGCGTTAAGAGGGAAGCGACTTATTTTGAACTTCTGTGGGACAATCAGTACCCATCTGTTGTGGTAAAACCCTTCCCAGAAGTAGCCCGCAAAGAACTAGTGCAAGCCTCAGACATTGGACAGTGGGAAAAACTGGTCGATTGTATGACCGCAGAACTTGACTCCACCACAGAACACACTCCCCTTAAATCCTCTGACAAGCGTCCTCCTCGACCACATCAGACCAAAGCTTTGGCAGCCTGGGAACAACATGGCCGCCGTGGCATTTTTAAACACATTACTGGTAGCGGTAAAACCTTTACCGCACTGATTGCAATTCGCGACTCCTTGGACAAAGGCGAGGTCGTTATCATTTTTGTGCCGAGTGATTATCTGCTCTCTCAATGGCTACGCGAAGTTCAGGAAACACTAGGAGACTTGGAACCGCGCATCCTGTTATGTGGCGGAGGACATACAGATTGGCGAGACAAGCACTTACTCTCACCATGGACTCGACCGAATGCTCCAGGTAAACCAAGAATTGTACTGTCCACCCTCCAAACGGCCTCTTCGAAAGATTTTGTTTCTCAGATACGCCAAGGAGTGCATTTATTTTTAGTCGTGGAT
>Ga0316232_1004782_pt1 | contig 11272 bp, 9 predicted proteins | sample TBHtaG_FD_206006 | JGI IMG/M metagenome (GOLD analysis project Ga0316232, IMG submission 206006) | Freshwater microbial communities from Trout Bog Lake, Wisconsin, USA - TBH18025_13 | ecosystem: Environmental > Aquatic > Freshwater > Lake > Hypolimnion/Profundal zone | place: USA: Wisconsin... | reverse complement strand
TTGGCGGGAAAGAACATCTATCTGATGAGCTGTGTGGGCGGCGTGACGATTCTCAAACCCGGCTCGGATTGCATCGCCGTGGGACAAAATACAATCCAAAACATTGCCAGCCTGCCCGACAGCGCGCCTTGCGGCCAGGAAGTCTTCTACTCGGGACTATGGTTCGACGGCAAACAAATGTTCATCCACGGCGATGAATATCTGTACTGCATCGAAGAAAAGTGAGTCTGCAAAAAATCAGTTTTTGCCGATGCAGTAGATTTTGTCGCCGCCGCGCATAAACATGCGCTTGCCCTCAAAGACGGGCGCGCTGCCTGAACCTTCCGGCAGACTGTTCAGCTTTACCTCTTTGTATTCCCTGGCCGCCTCGATTACCAGTGTCTCGCCTGCGGTATTGTCGATGAATACATATTTTTCCGCCGCTGCGGGACTGCTGTAAACGGGCGCGCCTTGGGAGTTGAACGGGATCTCTTTGCTCACGAGAACTTTGCCGTCTTTGGCGTCGACAATAAAAAGCATGCCTTGGTCGCTGACGCAGAAGAGCAAGCCCTTGGCAAGGACGGGAGAAGCATAAAAACCGCCTTCCAAAGACGCTTCCCAGAGCTTCTTCGCCTGGAACTTGTCTGTCACCTTCTCGGGAAGTTGCAGCGCGATGAAAGACGCATCCAAGAAATACACCATGTTATCGTGGACGATGGGCGAGGCGTATTTGGTCGTACCCTCTGTGCTTGCCAGCACCGCACCGTCTGAAACGCGCACAATCTCTCCCGTCGGCATAATCACGACATCCACGCCGCCATTTTTCGTTTTTGCCGGTGTGCCGTAGGCTTCCTGGACATCCTTGGCGTTCCAAATCTCCTTGCCGGTCTTTGGATCGAGCGCTGTCAGGTTGCCAAAGCTTACCAGCAATTTTCCGCCCACCAGCAGCGGAGAAGCGCTGTGGCCGTACTGGGGAGACGTGCCCTTCAGGCGCGTACTCCACTTGCGCTGCCCTTGCAGATCGTAGCAAACCACGCTGCCGCTACCGAAAACGGCATACATAAATTGGCCGTCGCTCACAGGCGTGGACGCGGCGTTTCCCGTTCCTCCTGCGCCGCCCGGAACGATGTCCTCCACGTTCTCCGGAAGGTCAGGATACGGGCGGTCTGTTTGCCATAGAATCCCGCCTTTCACCGCATCCAGGCACACCAGCACGGACGGCTCGGAAGCTACGACAAGCTTGCCGGCAATCAGAATTCCGGATGAGTACGCAGAGCCGATGGATGCCGACCAGAGTATGTTACTCGTGGAACTCCATTCCGTGACCGGTGTGGCGTCTGGGTACACATTCGAACCAGTCCCCAACCAGCCAACGATCTTTTGCAGCGTGATCGGCTGATCTGAAAATGGGGTTTTCTCCTGTTCAGATGCAACTGCGGTAACCTGTGATAGCCCAACGAAGCAGAAAGTTAAAGAAACAATCAGAAATGCGATCGGTAGTGTCGATAAACATATTTTCGCACTCAACAGGCCACCCCTTCTTTCGTTCCACGCCATACCTGCACGCCCAGCTATGTCGTTCGCGCAATTTGCCCAAATCCTTGATCGGCGGCTCCCACGAACGCGACCCCATGTGCGCCGCATCGCCACCCTGATGCACCACCGCTTGTACGCCGTAATCTCCTTGCGAAACTGGCCGGTTTACCCAAAAGGTTCGATGCCGTGATCGTCCCACGTTGTTCGACCTCGTCTCGGACCGCAAGCCATATTCGATTTCGCGTGCCAGTTTTCCCTTGCACTGCAACCATTCGGCGCTACTGGTATTGCCCGCTCCCGCAGCAGTCCACGAGAATCGGGTCCATTGCCTTAATTTGCCGTGACACCAGTGAGCGGGTGGTGCGTCACTGCATCCCAGGCAATCTCCTGGAGAAGGCGGTTGAGCGCTTCGTCTTTTACCGCCGAGCACTTGATCAGCGGCAGACCCACGGGACTGCGGCGATAAATCACGGCGTAATGGCAATAACCGGACAGCAATTGCACCGCGCTCCTTGGATGTCCCCACGCATCGGAAAAAAGATCGGACTGCTTTTTTATCCCCGGTACGGCGCCAGCGATAACCTTTTCCCGTAATGCGAGCACCGCCTGGGCATCGGGCACAACAAAAACAACTTGCTTCCCGAGGCTCTTGTTCAACGTGGTCACGTAATCTTCCATGGCCTTGAAATACGCTTCAGTCGCCTGTTTGACTTGGTCCAGCGTCGTCTTGTTCCAGTCATTTGTCGTCGTTTTAATGGCAGGAATGAACGGAAAACGATCTTGCGGCAGCCAAAGTTCCTGAACCATAACGCGAATGTGCGGATTATGTGCGAATCCCAGTTTTGCGAATTTTTCAACCCCCTCGTCCGGACCCGACATGCATGAGAGCGTGAGCACGTCAATATTGCCTTCGATTACGGCGGCTTTCGCGTGGTGTGTTGCATTCGTGGCGGAAACGGTGAAATGCGCTAGTGCGGGTGATCCGCCGATCGAGGAAACCCCCGCAATCGCGGCGCCTTTGAGATTGGCGGATTCCGCCATCTCCAGGATGTATGGGGCAACCCAGGCGTGAAAGCTATGCCCGCACGTAAAAACGCGCAGCCCGATTGAGATTGGTCCTGTCTGCGCCTGTTCGGCAAGGGCCGGCGTATCGGCGGTTGCCGCCGAACCGAGGGGAATGAGCGCCCCCAGGAATATCAGCATGTAAGCCGGAATAATAAGTTTAATCATTTTGACTCCTGGGTTCCCGCGCCATCAAGAACCCGAGGGTGTAGGCGGTCGGCAACTCGGTGGATTGAACGCCGTTTTCAGTCATATACGTATCGATCGACCAATCCAGAAAACGTTCCTCGGCAGGCCAATTTTTGGATGCCGGAAACATGCGCGGTCCATTGGGCCGATACCCACCGTTGATCCATGCTTCCGCCCACCAGGATACGAAGCCTTGAAACCCAAACGGAACAAACCCCCGCGGTACGCCAGCGGGTTGTCCGATTATCTTCAAATCCAGTTTGAATGGAAATTGAAACGAATTCCAGCCAATGCCGGATATATAACAGAGATTGAGTGGATTGGCCCCAAGGCAATAATTGCAACTCTGTACCACGGCCGCCACATGTTCGGGTTTTTTTGTCAGAAACGCGGCCCGCGCCAGATTGACTCCCTCGCCGGGGACGCTGAATATGCAACCCCATTGCAGCATCACCGATCGCATGTGCAGCAGATCGAACCCGTTGTTATTGCTGCGTTCGACTTGTTCGTCCGCCCATTTGCTGAATAGTTCCACCGCCCTCTTCTTCAGCGCCGGATCGCCAAGCCCCTCGGGCAAGCGGGCATATGCAAACGTGGAGTCCATACAGTCCTTGGAAATCGTCAGAATTTTCGGATCCAAATAATGCGCGTCGCCGGTCAGCGCGCACAAGGCAATGCAGGCCTGGCGCCGTTCATCAATGAATACGGTGTCGGCATTGTAAATCTTCCAACCGAAACGCGGCGCCATCTCTTTCATCGCCTGGGGATCGGTGCGTTTCTTCTCCGCCCAATTCCAGGCACGCAGGGCCGACTGGCGATACCCGGCTGCACGATCCGGATCCATGGTGGCCAGCACCCGGGCTGCCTTGGCCGCGGCACAGGCATAGATGTAACTTGTTTGTAAATCCGCGGCAAAGACAACAACGCTTTTCGACTGCCAACTGGCTACATTTTCACCCCCATCCAGCGCATTGTATCCGCCGCGCACGCCTCCGTCGGGAAGTTGCAGCCGCTTGAAGGCATCCAGCGTCCACAAGGCCTCTGACAGGATGTTGGGTATCTTGCTGCGGGCCTCATCTTCCGGCAGAAGCAACTTGAACCGGTCAAAACACTTCGGGAACATTTCATAGAGATCGAACAAGTGACTGGTGATGGGTAAATGACTGAAACCTGTCTGCCAATCTCCTGCGTCCTGATATCCGCCCCAGACGCCATGTACCCGCGCCATCCCTCCTGTTTCGTCATTGAACAGCTTTTCGGCGTTGGGGTTTCGAGCCCCTGCCCAGGATGAGTGCGGGAAAACAATCGAGGCCTGATAGAATTGGGAGCCATCCTCCTCACGGAAACTGCGCGGATGGCTCCACTGGCTGTAGGGCGCTTTGAGTTCGATTCCGTTGCGTTGCATGAGGATGCATTGCATGACGGCCCGGAACGGCTCTTCCCAGACGTCATTAGCAATGCGGAACGGCGCGCTGCGCCCGATCCCCGGCAGATACACACAGTATTCTCCGGGGGTCTTGAAATCGCTGAAGTCCAGCCGCTGCACCGAGGAAAACGAGAGGTCCTGCTCCTTCTTCCCCAGATCGTCCAAATCCCCTTTTTTCTTGGTCAACACCGGCTTACCGGAGTACACGGTCTTCCCGGACTTGGCATCCACCAGTTCCATTGTGCCTGCCGGGTAATCGACATCCAGACCCTGGCCGTTGGCATCCTGTCCCAACCATATCGAAAGGTAGGCCCGCTTGCACATATCGTCGGGACGATAACCCACCTGGCTGACATGCACCGCGTCGCTGCGAGTCAGGCGCGGTTTGTGTGCATACTCCAGCTTTGCCATCGTGGTATTCAGCCCCGGAAACGTAATGAGGTAGGAGGCGTCTTCCTGAAGCGCCGCCGGAAGTTTCAGCGCAATACAGTAGATAAACGGAAACAGGCTATTCCCGGCGGCGCCGTTCGGTTTGCACTTGCGGTAAACCGCGGTGGGCGACACCGGCTGTCCGTAGGCTTTGTCCGTGGCGGACTGAATCTGATAAGAGGCGGGCTGGGCCGACGCGGCTGCATCGAGCAATGTGCCCGCAGCTCCCTTGGCGATCAACAGATGCGTGCGGTCACGGGTCAAGTTGCCGACAACTTTTCCATTGCGCTTCAGTTGCAGGTTGAAGACATTCACCAACTTGCCGTCTTGAATCATCGGACACTTGTAGGCAGCCGATTTCGGGTTGTCTTTTCCTTCTTCGATGATTTCATCGCCGGGCTGAGCCACATACGGAATATATTCGTTCGGCGTGTAAAATCCGGACTGAATGGTGATCATTAACACATCGGGAGCAACGGCACCGACGTGCTTGATCTGCGGACCGTCGGCCGGGCGGGAATCCGCCGCCATGGAAACCGCAACCAGGCCCAACAGAACGGTCAGACTCATCAGACAGGAAATGTTTTTTTTCATCTTTTGAAGTCTCCGAGTTTCTTGCCCCGAAGTTCGGCGGAACATCCACTCACTGGTGACTTCGAAAGGCATCACATGACTGCATAAAATTGATCATGCGGAGCCTGCCACATCCCGGAAAAAATGTCCAGAGCGCCATAAGGGTGGCGATTGTGTGAGGATGCGGCACTTTCTGGAAGCCGTGCCTGAATGCGCTCGAAAAACATTACAACTTTGGATCAGGCAGCCTTCACCCTTTCCAGCGCCAGGCTGACGGGTTTGACAACATCGATTTCCCGCGACCGGAAGTTGACGGACTCGATTGGGTTCATGGCGGGAACTGTAACTGAAGCGGAGGGCCAAGTCCATGCTGCCGCGGACATGCTTGCGGACACCCGGTTCGCCCGTTTGCCCCATCCGGTAAAGCCGCTTGCCGAAATTACTTTCCGACGCCCCTACTCCCGCAGCCGCTCCGCCAGATTCTCCATCAGTTTGTCGAACGGCTGGTTAAATTTTTCGATGCCTTCATCCTCCAGCCGTTGTGTCATTTGGGTAATCCGGATGCCCATATCCGCCAGCCGCTCCAAACTCCAGGCAGCTTCCGTGATATTCTCTTCGAGGCGGAGTTTGGGTTCGCCGTGATCGCGATAGGCCTTGAGACTCTCCAGCGGCACGGTGTTAACGGTGTCGGGGCCGATCAGTTCGTCGATATATTTCACATCGCTGTACGCCGGATTTTTGGTGCCCGTGCTGGCCCAGAGCAGGCGTTGGCCGCGGGCGCCTTTTGCGGCAAGTTTTTTGAACCGGCTGCTGCCGAAGATTTCCTTGTAGATCTGATAGGCCATCTTTGCGCTGGCAATCGCAACCTGTCCATGCACTTTTTTGGCGATTGCCTCATCCGGTCCGCCTTGTGCCGCCAGTTGTTCCAGCAGCGGATCGACGATCGTATCGATCCGGCTCAGAAAAAAACTAGCCACTGAGGCGACCTGCGCCACAGGCTTTCCCAGCGCCGCGCGCGCTTCAAGCGCGGCCACATATGCCTTGGCCACCTTCCGGTAACGCGGCAATCCAAAGAGCAGGGTCACGTTGACGTTGATGCCTTCGCTGAGGAGTTGTTGAATGGCGGGCACACCTTCGATGGTGGCGGGAACTTTGATGAAGACGTTGGGCCGGTTCAGGGCCGTCCACAAGCGGCGCGCTTCCGCAAGGGTTCCGGCCGTGTCGTGCGCTAACCGCGGACTGACCTCCAGGCTGACATACCCATCGCCACCGTTCGTCCGGTTGTAGAGCGGCCGAAACTCGTCCGCCGCCATTTGCACATCGCGCTGGCTGATGGCTTCGTAGATCTCCCGGGTGTCTTTTCCCTGAAGGGCCATGCTCTGAATATCTTCATCGTATTCGTGGCTCGTCACAATGGCTTTCTCGAAGATGGCCGGATTCGAGGTCATGCCCCGCAAGCCATCCTCCGCGATCATCCGCCGCAATTCGCCGCCGGTAAGCAAATCACGCCGGATGTAGTCCAGCCAGATGGACTGACCGAGCGTTTCCAGTTGTTTTAACGGGTTCATGGGGGTGAGCTGATCGCTCCTCGGCTAAATCAAGACGATGGAATGTTCGTAACTGATCTGGATCTCGCGATTCACCGGGATGTGGATCTCCTTGCCGGGCAGCCACGAACCGGTTTTGACAACCAGGTGCGTGATCGCCCAGTTTTGTGAGTCCATCAGGAAATCGTGGATGTGCCCGATCGTTTTTGCGCCTGCGGCCACATGATAAGCGCGCAGGGTTTGCGTACTCCGCAGGTGCGCATCCGCTTTTTCAGGTACCGGTTCCGGCTGAACAGCGGCAACGGGCTCATCCGGTAGCCCGTCGCCGGTCAGGGCTGAAATGGGAAAACCGCTCATGCCCCACAACGAACTGCCCTGCCAGTAGAATGGCCAGCCGTAATGCCGGTAGTATGCCTCTTCGTATTGCCGCGACACCGTCTTGTGCGATTCAATCGGCGGACAGTCCTCAATTTGCTGCCGGGTCAGATTCACGCACAGGTGCTTTTCCGCCGGTTGCAGATCGCCAAACGCATGGGGTGTGATAAGCACCTGCCGTCCGGGCAACCAGGATCCGGTGTTCGCTACGACATACCGAACCGCCCAGTTTTGATCGTCAAAATAAAAATCCTGAACATGCCCGATGTCGCCATCAGTTGCGCCGAGTTTCCGGCCGTAAAGCGCTTTCATGCTTTGCAACATGGCTTTGTCATTCCCGTCAACCGGTGCCCGCGTCGTTTCCGGCGGCGTTATTTCTCGCACGCGGCGTTGACCACGCCCGGATCTTGCACGAGCGTCCAGTTGTGGTCGGGGTTGTATTCATTCATCCGGTTCACGACCTGGGCAGTGTCCTCGCCCAGGTTCCGTTGAAAGACTTTTCCGTCCTGATTCACGATGAACGTCATAATGCCCGACTGGTCCCAAACCGCCGGATACGCCACCAGCGCAAACCCATCGGTCAAGTTCCCATCGCGCAGATAATCCATTTTCCCGCCGGGAGCAGAACGTCCCTGCCGGGTCAGCACACGGAAAAAATAGCCGTGAAACGGCTTCGTTCCCGTGCCGGTTTTGGCGCCATATCCCTCCATCTGCGCTTTCGCCACCAACGGGCCGAAGGGACTTTCCGGTTCGTTCCCCGTTGCCGGCCAGAACAGACCGTCTTTTTTGCCCGGCGTGCTCTTGAACCGCTGCGCATAATTTGTCGATCCGCCCGACACCAGGTTCAGGCGGCCATAGAGTCGTTGCGCGGCCACATATGCCCGGCAAACCCCAATGGCGTGGAGTTCATCCTTGCCAATGTGCCGGTTGATGATCTCCTCCTTGCCGGCCGCCGTGTCGAACATCCATTGACCGTTCGTTCGCACCAAGGGAATCGGCATCGGCCAGTTGTTCGTGCCAACTTCAAAAACAATCTTGTCGTTCCCCTCCGGCATCGGCTTGCACCCGAGCGCCATCGCCCGGGCGAAGCGCTGGGCATTGTTGGTGTCCTGGACATGATCACCCGTTTGCAGTTCGCGGAACTGCGGACCGAATATTTTATTCATGCCTGCTTCATCGCCGGTCTGCATGACGGCCTGCAAGGCTGCCATGGCTTCAGCCGGTGACGCAAACGCCTGTTGCGCGACGACGGCATTTGTTGGCGCTGCCGACAGCTCCGCAGCGTCAAGCCCCGTCGCGAGGATGCCGTTAGCGGTCGCTGCCCACGCAAGTGAACAGACGAACGCACAATGTGAAACTCGATCGAATGTCTTCATGGGTATCTCCAAACGTGTTTAACCAGGATATGCCGGATTACCGCGATCGATCATGCTCGCGCCCACGGCTGACCGCGCCGCGATGGCTGAACTCATGCACATCGCGTCCTCGTTCATAGCCGCCGCCAAAAACAACCACGTCCGGCTCCGGCACAATCACGGCGCCGCCATAATCGCCGCTGTATCCGCCGTCAACGTACCCCAGACAGCCGGTCAAAGCAGCCAACAATGCACCCGACAGGACAACCTTGCTTCGTCTCGAAATCTGACCTCTTACCGCGTGCATATAAGCCTCCTTGCTGTTCATGCGCATCTTGCGCGATGAGCTGATTTCTGACTATGGGGAGAAACCCTACTATCCTCTGAAAATGTCGAACGGTTCGATTTCGAGAACCTTACGCACGCCGCGATATCGCGGAATTCCGGCGAGCAACAAAACCATGCCGAAGGCCTGACCCAGGTTCCGGAACGCGATCTTTGCCGCATCGCTGGGCAACCGGTATCGGGCAAGCGAAATCGTCCATGGCACCAAACCGGCGCCCAGGCCGTAGCCGTCAACGCGGGCAACACCCACAATTGTGCCGCGGTGACTGGTGGGCGATCATCGCGACCTTCACGGTGTCGTTGATGCCCAAGAGGAGCTCATCGCACAGGCAAAGATCGCCAGCGTTTGCGACCAGGGCAAGGGCGCGTAACCCTAATCGGATGGCCAAAAGGTCGTCAGAAATGGTAGTCGGGGTTTTCCGGATCGAAGTCCGCGTCGGTCAAACCCGCATCCACGTTGAGGTTTTCGTATGCGTAGCTCTCGAAAAGTTGATTGTCCCAGTCGTAGATCTGTATGCGGACCAGAATTTTGGTCGTTGTATCCTGGTTGACGACAAACCGGTAGGCTTCGTAGCCTTTGGTCTTATCCTTGGGAAAGATGACTTCCAGTCGTTGCGTCTCTCGCCCGTACACGATTTCCCTGCCACGATCAAAAAAACCAAGTTCGCCCGCCTTGATCGCCTTGCGGACATTTTCCGCGACGGTCTTCACCAGGACCCCAAGCCCGGTGTCGGTGAACGGGCGAAGAGTGCCCGCCAGCAGCTCCGGACTATTCGGTTCGAGGTTTTTGGTAATAAACCCCCAAAAACCGCCTTTATGGACCTTCGCCCGATTCTCGTTCCAGCCCTCTGCATACAGCAATTCGCATCCCTTGCCCGGCGAAGAGATCCGGCGCATGTAGAGGCTGAAGGGCTTTCTGAATTTGATATAAAAGATGTCGTCGCGCTGAAGCTCGCCATCCACTAATTGCTGCTTGTGCAGGATGGCCGTGTAGTTTGTGACACCGGCATACGCAGTCTCTGCATCCTTGAGCCACTTTTCGGAATCAAGGCTCTCCTGCGCAAGCAACGCGAGGGTCATCCAAACCATGCAGATCGACATGGACCAGATGCTCCGATTCATGCGCCCGCAGCGGGTTTGCACCGGCACCCCAAAAGACGAGCGTGCGCGCCCCCCAAGGACAACGAAAGGCCCCTTGACCCCGTGTGATGCGGTTGACCGTGAGAGTTGCATGACGGCCCGTACTGTTGGCAACGCACAACTTCACTCCACCGGCACGGGTCCGGCGGGTCGCGTGCTTTTTTCCTCGTCCTTGTTGACGAGCCCCCTGCGATATTGATAGGTGGCGTCGCGTAACGAAATGTAGGGATCGATCGCGTTTTTCTTGAAATCCTCGTAGTCGCCTAGGTGCAGCGAGGTGGCGTTCACGGTGTCATACGCCTTGATATCCACGTTGTACCAGAATTGTGGCACCAGGTAGGTAAACGGGTCGAGGAAGAGATCGCCCACGTAGCCGACGCTATCCCGTGCACACATGGGCCCGAGTAAAGGCCAGTTGATGTAGATGGACGGACCGACGCCGTAGCGGCCCAGCGTTTGACCGAAGTCGCCGTCTTGTTTTGCAATGTTCCATTTGTTTCGCGCCGGGTCCTCAAATCCCAGCACGCCGACCGTGGTGTTGATGCCGAAACGCTCCAGTTCGATCCAGGAGCTGGTGAATTCGGCCTGAAGCGCGCAATTCACAAGCCGGATCGGCGTGGCAATGTTGGAGAAGAAGTTTTTCACGTCGCGTCGCGCCACCTGCGGCAGGACAACGTTGTATCCCTGACACACCGGCTTCAGAACCCAGAAATAGAGTTTGTCGTTAAAATAGAAGAAGGCCCGATTGACGGGTTCGATGGGATCGGAAACCGTAATGGGCTGGGCCGAAAGCATTAGGCCCGGAGCATTGCCAATGCCGGGCAAGTTGACTTCCGCGTTGGTGTCCGCGGGAATCGCGGCGGCAGGCGAGGCTCCTGCGGCCTGTTGCGACGTCGCCGGCGACGCGCTGCGGCATCCGGCACATCCCAGGAGCGCGATCGCAAGAATCAGGGTGGCGCCATTCATAGTGCGTTCTCCGCGGGTTTGGCCTCCGCCGGGGCTCCGGGTTTCTTTTCGGGTTTTTCCGGCGCGGGAGCAGCGATTTTGGCCTTGATCCGGCTGATCAGGGCGTCATAAGACGCGCCGTTCAGAATGGTGCCAATCTGACTGCGATAGTTGTTCACCAGGCTAACGCCTTCAATAATCACGTCGTACACCATCCATGTGGCGTCTTTTTTCAAGACCCGGTATGTGACCGGAATATCGGTGTTCCGAAGGGTGACAATCACCACATCCACCACGCCGTATGTCCCATCCACCTTGTCGCCCTTGTAGTTGATTTTCTCCCCCGAATAACTCTCCACCTTGGACATGTA
>Ga0316232_1004777_pt1 | contig 11280 bp, 13 predicted proteins | sample TBHtaG_FD_206006 | JGI IMG/M metagenome (GOLD analysis project Ga0316232, IMG submission 206006) | Freshwater microbial communities from Trout Bog Lake, Wisconsin, USA - TBH18025_13 | ecosystem: Environmental > Aquatic > Freshwater > Lake > Hypolimnion/Profundal zone | place: USA: Wisconsin... | reverse complement strand
GGATTATTGGCTGTTCGAGTTCATCTCGATCTCCAACATCTTGCGAAAGGCCCCGGTCCAGTACGGCTTGTCATTCCTCCACTCCGAAACCGACGACAACGACGTGACTTACTTCATAGTCGCACAAACCAAGGTCATTCGTCGCGCGATCGAGGAACTTCACGCATACATCGACCGCAAAACTGCCGAAATCCGTCAGGTCGAGGCCCAGATCCGCGCCCTCGAACGCTTTAATCACCGGCAGACCGATCTCCTGCGCCATGCTCTCAAGCATCCTCACCAGGAGTATGCGATCGCCAGCCATGGCAAGAGCCACAACGTTGTTTATCAGACCGCCCGCTCCGACCTCCTCGACCTAGTAAAGCGAGGCGCACTCGTCCAAAAGAAGCGCGGCAAGAAGATGGTGTTCACTATTCCTCCAGACCTGGCAGAGCGCCTCAAAAGGATGGAAACGGAGGCCCAGCCCTGAACCGCAGGCGTTCCGCGTCCTTTTGTCGCTGAAGCTGCGGAGCATGGCCTGCCATCCGGCTTGTCCCGCCATAGGGAAGCGACGGCGGAAGCTCGAAACCTGGGAGAGACGCCCGCCTTCGCCCGAGGACGGGCTACGACGCGACACCATCCTCCGCTCGGAACCGTCCGGTTCCGAGCGGAGGATGGTGGTCCTTTCTGAAAGATAATCGAACTTTCTTCAAGGACAACCTGCCTTCCTGAGGGTGATTTTGAACCCGTCCAGGGTATCCCCACACCCTTCCCCACGGCGGGGAGGGGTGTCGATGTCAAAATCCCTCGGTATTACCGGGCTGTTCTAGTCGTTTTGTCGTTGGCTGGCACCCCCGACGTCGGTCGGTTTTAGGCTCGCGCGGCAGTCCATGTTTTGGTGTGGATGCCGCGCTCGCCCAAACCTCCCTCTGACCTGTCGCTCACGCGACTAACGGGTTTCGACTAGTTCCACCCCCGACAGGTTGCGCAATTTTGTGAAGAAGTTCGCGCCGATAGGCGCCACCCCCCCCTTGATCACTTTGCCTCGATCTGAGTCATCAGATTGGCGAATGTGGGGTTCACCGCAACTCCATTATTGGATTCATGCCCTACCAACATTTCGAGTTGCAGCCGGCACACGCCGGTGTCCGGTGCCTTGCCTTCGACGGAAGCAAATTTCAACGTGGCGTGTATCGCCTCGTGCGGTCGTATCTCCGTCGCCGGAGAAAAACTATTTGGCGTGTATCCATATTTGGAAAAGGCGCCGACCATGATCCCTGATGCGCTTTGGGAAACGGCTTTGAACTCGGCCCCCTCGGCGTCCGTAAGCAAGCCTTTCACCTGCGGCCGGATTTGGACGGGGTCGGCGCTGAGTGCTGTCCAGGCGCTTCGCCGCTGGTTCTGATTCGTGATGACCATGGTGAGCAGAAATTCTTTTCCATTCACGATTCGGAGTGATTGCAACTCGACGCGCACGTCGCCGAAGGTTTTCACGACCTTCGGCTTCTCGTCATCCATACCCCCGACCGCACCGACCTTGCCGCCACTGGCCGGCTTTGCGATGAGGTCGTCAACGGTTTTGTCGCGCTTGAATGTTGCCTTGGCGGCCCCCAGAATTTCCGCGCTCTCGGTCGCGATCAATTTGGCGGTGAGGCTGACGCCTTGGTCTCTCGCCGTGATTGTCCCGACGATGATCGCGTCCACGCCGGCGAACATGCCAAGCTTTTTCGCGTTGTCAGGGTCGATCAACCCGGTGCTGGTCAGTTTGTGCTCGGCCAATATTTTGTTGAGGTTGGCCCTGTCCAGCACGGAGAACCCCTGCTTCGCTATGACCAAATCAACGTTGATCTGCTCGGCGACATACCGGCCGAGTTCGGTCGAAGCGCCCTGGAGGTCGGTGAAATCGATCACCGCCACTTTCTTGCTGGCGTGCTCTTTCACCTGACCCGCAAGTTTGTCAGCGAGATCGGAAAGTTCCTTGTCCATGTCCTGCGCTTGGGCAGCGGTGTGAGCGAAGGCGAGGATGCACAGGAACGTGACGAGGCGGATGAACGATTTCATATCAGGTGTGGGGTCGGTCACTTTTCGAGTTGGGGGAATTGCCCCATGTCAAAATTCGTGCGGGCGATCTGTTTCAATAGCCGATCCTCGGCCAAAGCGAGGGCGTCGCCCTGGCGGAAACCCACACCATTGGCAGCGAACGTCCAACTTTTGTCTGGGCCTGCCGCCGTGATTCGGAAGGACGTCAACTCAAGCCGCAAGTGGGCGCTGATCGTGGTCTGAAGTTCCGAGTTCGTGGAGTACTCGACCACCTCGCGTCCACAGAGGAGCGAGTCCACGAAATTCGTTAGGTCGAGGCCGCGGACGCCTTCCGTCGATCCCGAAAATGTTTTGGTGAACAAACCATCCGAGACGAACTCGGGGGTAAATAATCGCGGGAGAACCTTGACCCCATCGGGCTTGATTCTCTCGCCAACGGCGGCGGCTAGGGCCTCATTGAACTTGGCGCCGTCGGACACGACGGCGATTGCAACCGTGCCGACTGCCGGTTCCCGGTGTGGGCGGATGCTCAGGTATTTCGCCAGGTACGCCTCGTGCTCGGCGGCCAATTCCTCTGGTGTCTTTATGTGTGGAGCCGGCGGCTGCTCCGGTCGTTTGGATACTCCCGTCGCATCCGGGTGGGGTGTTTGTTCGAGTTGGGTGACCCGGTTCGTTTTCGGGGTCGCAATCGCGGGCGCCGTTGGGCTTGTTGGTGCGGATGACGCCGCGGTACCTGCGGGCTGATTGGAACCGCCCGCCTCTGGTGCAACGGAAGGTTGTCGAGCAATGGCTGCTGGACGATGGAACCAGGACTTGATCTCTTCAACGCCGAGTTTCACGACCACCGCGATTACGGTGAGCATGACGATGAAGCCGATGAGCTTCGTCTTTTCTGATTCTTTCACGAGCGTTTTGGTTTCCGATCAGGATCAGGGAAGTGGTTGCAGAAAACTTTCTGGTTGGCAAGTTCAAACCGGCTGCACTCCGACTTCTCCCCGGCGCGTGATGTGGACAACTCATCGAGGGAGAATGTATAATGTGAATGCGTGTTGTGTTCAGATAAGCCTCTATTACCTTGACGGCTCGCAATACACGTTTGCCGTCATTCGGCGTGCTCGCGACATGAAGAAGGCGCGCGCAAGCCGCGAGGTTTCCTTGTGGAGTAGGGGCTTGTCTGTATGGAACTTGAAAACGACAGCATGGTGATTGGGCTACGCCATGAATGGGGAGGCGATAAACCCTTCGGTTTCGATCTACATGAAAGGCGACAGCACGTGTACATCATCGGCCAGACCGGCACCGGCAAGTCCACGCTCCTGTACAACATGATTCTCCAGGACATCGAAGCCGGTCGCGGCGTTGCCGTTATCGATCCACACGGGGACCTCGTGCATGAAGTCCTTGACCATATTGCGCCTTGGCGAACGGACGATATAGTGTATTTCCATCCGGCCGATGAAGACCCGGTTGCCCTCAACGTCCTCCGGGCGTCCTCCGACGATTGGCACCTGGTCACGTCCGGGATTGTTTCCGCCTTCAAAAAGATCTGGGGGGATTCCTGGGGGCCGCGCCTGGAGTATATATTATATGCGACCGTGGCGGCTTTGACCCAATGCGACAACGCCAGCCTCCTGGGTGTTTCTCGAATGCTCCACGATGCTCGATATCGGCTGTGGGTGGTTCGGCAAATCAAGGACCCGATGGTGCGCTCCTTCTGGGTCAACGAGTTCGAGCGTTACGACCGGAAGTTTTTGCAAGAGGCGGTTTCTCCGGTTCAAAACAAAGTCGGGCAGATTATGTTCTCCCCGCTCCTGCGGCACGTCCTCGGCCAGGTCGCCACGAAGGTCAACTTCCGGTTCATCATGGACCATCACCGCGTGTTCCTCGCGAACCTGAGCAAAGGGCTGCTCGGTGAGACGCATAGCTCACTTTTGGCGTCGCTCCTGGTGAGCGGTTTCGAGGTCGCGTCCCTTTCTCGGGCGGACATGCCGATGGAAAACCGGAGCGACTTCTTCCTCTACGCTGACGAATTCCACTACTGCGCCACCGATTCCTTTGCGACCATCCTCTCGGAGTCCCGGAAATATGGCCTCTTGCTCACGCTCGCTCACCAATATTTGGGTCAACTCCCAGAAACCATTAGCAAGGCCGTTTTCGGGAACGTCGGCTCATTCGTTTCTTTTCGGGTTGGGGAAGAAGACGCTTCTGTGCTTGAGCGGCAGTTCGGTGGGGGTTACACTCGTGCCCAATTTACCGGACTCGGAAACTTTGAACTATGTGCGAAAGTTCTAAATCGGGACCCGTTCCTGGGCAGGTCGCTGCCGCCACTGAAAACGGCGCGCGGGCGCCGCGACATCATCAAGCGTCGATCAAGGGAAAGGTACAGCACCAAGAGGGCGATTGTTGAGGAGAGGATCGAGCGATGGCTATATCGACGCCACTAAACTTTCTGCACAAACCGCGAAACGGGAAGTGGATGTTTCGGCACCGCGAGGCACTGAACTGGGTTTTCTGTGGCGTCGTTTTCGCCGTCGTGTCGTTGGTAGTTGCAGTGACGATGTCGGGGTGGTGGGCCGTCGGTGTTGCAATATTCTCGGGCTCCGTGGTCGCATACATCAATGTATCTGTCTTGAGCAGTCGGGTCATTAAGATCGAGTGTACAAAGTGCCACAAGATTTTGCGGACAAATACGCCTTGGGTGTGCGGGCTGAACAAGTGCATAAACTACAACGCGGATGAATTTCCCTTTGTGCATAAATGCGGTAAATGCGGCGCAGAGCCTACGGGGTATAGGTGCCATTACCCTGGGTGTCCAGAGGTCATACTGCTCACGGACGATGAGTCGCAAATTAATGTGGCGTTCTGCTTGACGCCGGACGGTCCCAAACTCGATGAACAAGGACAGATTATGAAAACTCATGCAAAAAAGGTTCAAGACAAAAACAACGAACTCGCGATTGCCGAGCTCGACGCGAAACTGAGGGTGATCAGCAGCGTGGCATCGGAACCAAAACTTAAAAGCCGAAAGGAGCAGAAAATATCCGCTTTTGACGATGATGTTGACGCGTCCGTCGGACTTCGAGCGCATGCACAAATGAGAAGGGAACAGATAGCGAAGGAGCATGCTGGTAACAAGGACCTAATCGACAAATACGAAGAGGCTATACAAGCAGCCCTCAGGAAACACGGGCTATAAAAAAGAGAACCCTGTCTTTGGGGACAGGGTTCTTGGGTGGCTGCTATATTTCTCGCACCGCCCTCGCGACCAAGCGAGGATCAATGTTTCGCAAGTTTAGGCTCTTCTCTTTCCGGGCGAATTGTCGATAGAAGACCATCCGCTGCTTCAGGTCACGGTAGGCAATGAAGCGAAACGCGAGGCCATATGCTGTCGGCATTTCTGCGCCCGCCTGCTCGACTTCATCTAACAAGGTTCGTAGGTATACGATGTCGCGTCGGATTTGCTCTTCCAGCTCCTCGTCGGTGCGGAACGGATAGCCGTTGTCGTGTTTCTGGTTTAGGTGTGGGAATATCCCGCCCCAGATTTCAAAGTCCATCCAGAAGTCGGACAGTTGTCGCGTGTACTTGGAAAAGAACGATTTTATTGAAGGGAAAACCATAAGCTCAACGGATGATTGTGATTGGGAGTGAGAGACGATCTGCACGTCGCAAACCGGCTCAATCCTGCCAACCACGATCAGAGTTCTGGCTCCTTGGCCTCTTCCTACCCTTGATCGTACCATAACGCGATCTCCATGTCAACAGTGCTACTTATCCTCTACGTCGTCCATGTTGACGCCTCTACTCCTGCTTGCTTTAATTATTGGTGGAGTTGTTTCTTTCACTTTCAACCAAAGGATTACTGAATGACCGAATGGGTAAATTTCAAAGAGCTTCGCGCCAACCTCGATTTCGAGCAGGTGCTCCGGCACTACGGTGTCGAGGTGAAGCGCAAAGGAGAGCAGCATCACGGATTCTGTCCATTACCGGGCCACCAGGGCCAGAAGAAATCCGCATCGTTTTCAGCGAACCTGGAACGCGGAATATTTCAGTGCTTCGGGTGTGGCGCCAAAGGCAATATCCTCGAATTCGCTGCAATGATGGAGCGGGTCAACTTGGAGGACGGGGCAGCTTTCCGCGGTGTCGCACTGGGGCTGCAAAAGCGATTTTGTCCTGCTGCCGGCGCGCAATCCCCTCCAGCACCGAAACCGGAGAGACTCAAGGAGGCGGCCCCCAAGAGCGCACCTTCGACACCGGCGGCCGTCAACGCGCCGCTCGACTTTGAACTCAAAGGCTTGGATATGAATCATTCATATCTTTTAACCCGTGGGTTCTCACCAGAAACCGTCGCCCATTTCGGGCTGGGGTTCTGCTCGCGGGGTTCGCTCAAAGATCGCGTAGTAATCCCGCTTCACGATCACAAAGGCCGCCTGATCGGTTATGCCGGGCGGGTGGTGGATGACTCGCGCATCAACGACGAAAACCCGCGATACCGATTCCCGTCAAAACGGGAGAAGGAAGGGAAGGTTTTTGAATTTCGAAAAACCCGGTTTCTTTACAACGGATTTCGGATCAAAGACTTGTGTGACGACCTGGTGGTGGTTGAGGGGTTTACCTCGGTTTGGTGGTTGCACCAAAACGGAATGCCCCTCGCCGTCGCGACCATGGGCGCCGATTGCTCGGAGCGCCAAGCCGAATTAATTGTTTCCCTGGTTCAGCCTACCGGCCGTGTATGGATCATGCCCGATGGTGACGATGCCGGGGAACGACATGCCGCTTCGCTGCTGGCTCTCATCTCACCCCACCGCCTCGTGCGCTGGGCGAAACTGGAAAAAGGGCAACAGCCGACTGATCTGTCCGCTCGGGACCTGGAAGTCCGTCTGCCTTTTTGACATCAAGCGACCCGTGAGGGTTGCTTTTTTTCTGACCATGGCGGTTCGGTGGCAAAAACTCCGCGAAATTCGACCTCGATCTTACGTAAGTGTCACTGGCGCAATGGAATATTGTTGTTGACGATGTGCAGGGGGGGGGGGGGGTACATATTTGGGGATGCTCTTAAACCGAAATTCGGCTGCCACGGGTGATTCTCGGACGGGGAAAATGCCTCGCCCGGTCTGGTCCTGTCCGGCGCTTTTCGGAAGGGTGTCCGCTCGAATGTGTCGAGGGGCAGAAGGGCAGAAAGAACCGTAATCGAATCATCGCTATATGAATCCGCACCATGTGTTCCTCCGGCGGCTTGGGCCGGACCCGCACGCCAACGGCGCGCAAACCATTGCACTCTGCAACTGCCCGGACGTCTTCGAGCTCGCGTCTGGGGACTTCGCCGTGATCGGCATCGATATCACCGCGGCCGCCGCGCCAAATCTGCCGCCGTCCGCCGGTTGTGGTCCCGACGAACGAATCGTCCGCATTCCGCGCAACTTGCTGGTCAACGTGAAGTCGGACATCCCCGACAAGGTCTAGGGGTATTGTTCGGCTCGGGCATCCTGCGGTATAATTCAGGGCAATGGAGTCATTGTCCTGGATAACCGCGCACTGGTTCGATCTTCTTCAAACCGCCGGAATCGTTGGTGGGTTGGTTTTCACTGGCGTCATCGCCCGGCGCGACGAACGCGCCCGGGCTATCGGCAACGCCATCGCCATCAACCAACAATACCGGGAGATCTGGCAGGAGCTTTACAACCGCCCGAAATTGTTCCGCATTCTCAAGGCCGACGTGGACGTTAAAAGGGACCCGCTGACCGATGAAGAAGAGTTGTTCGTCAAGCAACTAATTCTGCACCTCGACACGGTTTTCCGTGCCAAGCAGGCGGGGGTGTTTGTGGAAATCGGCGGGTTGCACAAAGACGTCAATTACTTTCTATCGTTGCCCATCCCGCGGCTGGTCTGGAACAAGCTCAAGCCGTATCAAGATATAGAATTCGTGACGTTCGTCGAGCGCGCGACGAATTAGGGTCACGCGTCAGGGGTGTCGCTCAGCACCCGATGTTTCCTGACTTGTCGCTCGACAAAAAGCTCGCGGGCGGATTCCCGACGATACGCACCCTTGGTAGGGGTTTGGCGCGGTTCAAACCGCGTGCCTTTCGTCGCTTCGCGATAATCCAGTGGGCGAATCCAAATGGCGTCAAGTGGGTTCTCGGTGACCTCGGCGAGCGTGGAGAGATATGCCTGCTTCAAAATGGGCGGATTATTCTGCAAGAGACGTTCTGCCATGTTGTTCCGCCTCTCTGCATTCTTGAACACCATGAGCACCCGGAAAGGGTAATCCTTGTAGGCCGAGCGGTCGGCGCCATTTCGTATGGCAAAATCCCCGGACTTATAGTACTCCAGGTAGCAGCCAGCGCGCGCGACCAACGTGTCCACAGTTTCAGTGGAGCGGTCGAGTTCGAGGAAGAAAGTGTGCTCCGAGACGGCGTCGTCACGTTCGCGCTCGTGGATTCGGATGAAACCGTCTGGCTTCACCAAAACCGCCGCACCGCCCTGGCCAGTGCGGCGGGCCTCGAACTGATACAACAACGGCCAGGTGCAGAATTCCATGACGGTGAATTGCTGGGTCTGCCTGACGGCGGAGTGGACGGCGGCCTTCACGTCCATTACCTCCAGTTCGTGGCGGAGGGTGAGGTCGCTGACTTGAACTCGCCTTTCCAAAGACGCGGAACTGAATTGCGGGTATCGCAAAAGGGAACCGCGGTCATGGAGTACCTTAAAGGCGAAGCGGGTCAAAAAGAGAATGGCCGGCTCATTGGCGCGCCGGGTTCGCTCACCAATGAGGCCGGCTGCTTTTAGTTTTTGAAGCCGCTTCTTGGCAGCCTCCCGTTTACAGTCAAAATAAAGTGTAGCAATGTGGCCGGCCGTCAACACGCGGTCTTCAAAAAGACCACGAAGGAGATCAAGATCCCGCGCCTGCAGTTCTAAAGGTGCCGCGTTCTTTGGGCTAAACATTTAGAAAGTATATCAGTTTATTACCAGATGAGGCATCGAACAAGATTATGCCTCTAAATCAATTTCAGAACCTTCCGCTTTAAGCGTCTTTTGCTTCAACCATCGAAATCCCTCGTTCGGTGTAATTACTGCCACGTCAATGTCTCCGCCGACTCCAGGTACCCCGCCTGGAGTCAAAAGAGTTCCATCGGAAAACCTCTGAATACTTTCGGTTGTTCGCGTCATCAAAACGCAGAAATCCACTGCGTCTTGAAGAGTAATCGTTCCCCAATTAATGATGTATTCCAGCTTGCTCAACTGTTCTTGCACTGTTGTCGGGTTTTTCGTCATAGCTTCCTTTGCAAGATCAAGATTTACAATCTCTGGAGCATAGCCCTTTACAATGCGCATTAGCACATCCGTTTGACCCACCCAAAAGGCCCCGCATTGCAGTGTGTTGTTTTCGCCAACGATCCCCTTAGAAACAAAGACGCTGTAAGCCCGCCCAATCTTGTCATCGTCAACGCCCGCAACAATCATACTTATGGATTCTATCCATGCAACAGTTGAGGTTTGCTTGCCAGAGTTGTCCGTGAAGGTATACGGAAGCTGTGTACCGTCAACTGGCGAAAACACTAAATCAGAGTAGTTGTTACGTTTCACCATATCCTCGATTTGCTTTCTCAGATCAGCGAGTTCCTTGGCTACAAACATGTCACCAAGGCATGTATCCAGTTTTTGGGCAATGTCCTTTACCTTCAAACCTGTGAGGTTTTCAGTTTTCGCGAAGCGCTTGATAAAATAACCCACATCCTTCGAAGAGCTATTCTCATTTAAAAAGGCCCTGCCGGAGATAACAACCCCACATGAATCAGTTAGCTTAAAAAGCTTCATGGCGTTGTCCGAACCGATTCGTATAGCCCCGGCGCTATTTTTGTAGGTCTGCCTACTGTCGGCAGTCATTACGATGCCAGAGGATGTGAGGGTTACGATTGCGAGAGTCATATTGCGTTTGGTTACAATGATTAGAGCTCGCCGGCGAATGCACGGTGCAACATCGATTCAAAGAGGGTGTCCAAGCTCGTGCGGCTCGTGGCTTGTCCGGCTTCAAGAGTGTGGATTTCTGTCACCCTGTGAGCGAACTCCTTTTGTAACGGAACTGGTGGAACAGGAATTTGAATTTGCTCGAAAAGCGATTTCTTAAGAATTGGCAAGGCTGTCTGGCTTCCTTGTTGTATGACTACCTTCGCGGACTCCTTCATGCATACGACACCGAAGTCGTCGTCAATTTCATCCCCCCATTCCACGGCATTGATTTGCTGATTAAATGTGGACCATGTCCAAGTGCGATCAGTTTTCCCGATAGTCGCACCGATGCAACACACTAGTGTGGCTCCTGGGCGAAGGGTGCGCACCTCTGCCGCTCCCGCCTCGGTCACATAGCGCATTGTTTCGCGTGTATTGTTTTCAAGATCACCAGGGGTGATGAACGGAATTCGACCATTGAACATTGCTGGTTTAGCACTCGGCGGTGTGCCGCCAGTTACAACGCGCCCGAGCTCACGCAATTCTTTCTTTCGCCAACCTCGCGGATTAGCGATTGGGTCTCCAAACATCTCATGGAAAAGGGCGGGTATGAGCGCGGCAGTGCGGCGGTCGGCTTCGGCGCGTAAGGTGCGCAACCTATCGGCCTCATCCAACAAAGTGACGATGTGGACCTGGTCGGCAATGGGGGGAACAGGAATCTGGTATTTACGGATGGTGCTGCGACTGACTTCCTTAAATGTTGTCGAGCCCGAAAGCCGAGCAATGTCATAGCGGCGTCCCCAAAGTGAATACGCCAAGAAACGAGGGGACATTCCTGAGCGTGGGACAAAGTTAGCAAACCCTTGATTGGTAGCGAGCGGAATAGCTGCCACGGCAACCTTGCCGATTGTAGCACGCGACGAAAACAGAACCGTTCCAATGGGCATAATGGTAGCGGAACTGTCGTCCAGGCCAGCTTGAGTGAGCGTATCCTTTGTGGATGAGACGACGGAAATACCTTGGTCTGGCATAGGGAGATCGGTCGGCGTCGCCCAGTGGATGTCGCCTCCCCAAAACGACGGGTTATCCCGCGAAGGCGTGCTGCCACCATATACGTCTGCGATCTCCTCAAGCGGTTTTATTGGCCAGTTTTTCATTTTCTGGAGCTTAGTTTGCCTAGTAAAGCATCGGCACCACTGATAATGTCGTGTTCGGCCTTAATAACAGCGTGCAAAATGTCGACAGGCGCATCGTGATTGGTAGCCGTAGCAACCACCGGCTTATAGCGGCCGGCCGCAAGACTCCAGTCGTTTTCTT
>Ga0316232_1004774_pt1 | contig 11284 bp, 9 predicted proteins | sample TBHtaG_FD_206006 | JGI IMG/M metagenome (GOLD analysis project Ga0316232, IMG submission 206006) | Freshwater microbial communities from Trout Bog Lake, Wisconsin, USA - TBH18025_13 | ecosystem: Environmental > Aquatic > Freshwater > Lake > Hypolimnion/Profundal zone | place: USA: Wisconsin... | reverse complement strand
GTCCTTCAGTTTCTTAGCAATTATTTGCGGGCACGGCACAGAACCTTTTTCTATCTTGCTTAAATACGTATTGGTAATGCCCAGGCGTTCGGCGACTACGTTTTGCCTCAGGCCTCTGGCCATCCGTAGACCTTTCAAGTCATTTGTCCTGTACATTGTCTTGCCACAACTGCACTGCACTACTGTGTTGAGGCCAGTAGCCTTGACTTTATTGCCGCATGGGCAAAGGTATTGGTATAACTGCGATATCTCTTGTTTCATCTTGAATGTGCACTTCCTTGTTTAAAATCTTGTGTGTATCCCTCGAATGGAATAATGCCTAAGCCCACCTTGTAGCTTTGAATTCCGCAATTCGTGGCATTGTCCCCTCAGATTTGAACTCAAAACCGGTGAGCAACGAAATCATTTCAAATCTTCCCTTCATCAGCAGCCTGTCTAATAGCCTTTTATTCCTCTGAATCTCAGGCCATCCCAGCTTTAGCCATTCACTAACGGCATCTACACAGTCACAAGCAATAAAATATCTGAGGGCATTGTTCCTGTTTTTGTCGCAGGCCTTGGGGTCCGCACCGTACTTTGCCAGCAGGTTAACCATCTCGGCGTTATCGGCAAGCATCAGCGGAGTGAGTCCTTCCGATGATTTCAAGTTGGGCTTTGCTCCATGCTGTAATAGGTATTCGGCAACCTCCAGGTTATCGGATATGATTGCCGCCTGCAGGACTGTCCTATTAATCTCCTGGTAGTTCGTGTCTGCCCCCTGGGCAATTGATTTCCTGGCTAATTCGATGTCGCCCGTGAGGGCTGCGTGGTAAAGGTTGCTGTTTGCTAGTGAATACTCTGTCTTGTACATTACTTTTTGTCACCTCATAAATTTAGTGGATATGATTGCGGGTACTGATTATTCCATGAGTTCCCGTAGAGCTGTTGGCACTTGATACTTCTCCTTGATCATCACGAATATGTCATCGGCCAGTGCCTGAAGATCTTTATTCCGATGAGCGGCGATTCCCATGTTTTCCTGGGCAAACGGCGCGGCAGTTAGTGCGTTATTAGCCAGCTTCTCTGCCTGTCGCGCAGCAATTGTTTCTGGATCGGTCTCGAAATCCGCCTTCATGATTTTAGGCGAGAAATTCAGCAGTTTGAGGACCTCCAAGGCGGATTTTAGGTTGTTCTCCTGGTCCATCTGGCGTTCAATCACGGTTATCGCCTTGTGGAGAAGACCATGTAGCCGGACCTGGCCGGACTCATAGATTTCCTTGCGCTGTCGGTTCAGTTCAGAGATAAAGTGCGGGTCTTGTTTCCATCGGTAGATAGTTTTGCGCTCTTTACCGAGAGTGTCAGCGACTTCGGTGTTCGACTTGCCAGCGACTAATAGGGTAATCGCTTGTAGCTGTTCAGGGGAAAGGGTTGGCATTGTTTCCTGAGCCTTTTCGGGGCTTTCTGGGACATTTGGTTCGGCCATAGCGGCGACACCTCGATTTTATCGTCTTTTGGGGTAGCCAGACGTTCCGTACTGAAGTACTGAAGCAAGCTGAACCTGATTTCGAGTTTTCTTCTATAATTTTCTTTTCATATGTTAAAACCTGATTTTAGCTTCAGTATGATTCAGTTCTTCAGTAAAAAAATCTCTGATCTAAAAAGAAGGGTGGCCATCCGACAGTGGGGCTGACCCTTTTACCCGTATATTTCAAAACATCTTTTCGATATCGCTCTTTACCGCATCTTCTTGTTCTTGCGGACCGTCGCAGCTTTGACCTGGGATGGTACACCCCGCTAACCTAACCTCCAGCATCCGGTCAATGTATGCCGCAATTTCAGGGTCTAGGCCGGTCTTTTGCTTGGCGATGTCGCTTCGGGCTTTATGCCTCACCCACTCACTGAAGTTCTTGAGACTGTCGAGATAGGCAATGATCTCCTCGTCCTGATCCCTTAGGTGTACCGTCTTTATTTTCCCCATCTGGCAACGCCCATCTTGTAAAACCCTTCGGCATTGGCGAAAACAGTATCTACCAGTTGGTTGACCATAAAGTACCTGCTCAGATACTGTCCGAGTAATATAGATCCGCCGCCAGTCAGCAGAACCAGGTCATCATCCGGCACGTATTTTAGCCACTTCTTCGACAGGTCACCGGCAATCCTGCGTGCGAAGTGTTCTTTGACTTCTTCTCCCACGCTCATTACATCATCCCTGCTTTCCTTGTCCGCGTTCATAAGCTCGATGACACCATACGGCAGAGTCCCGCTATCACGGTCGATATATTCCCTCCTGTCTATGGTGCAAAAGTTGACTGTGCGAGATCCGACGTCTACGATGCGGGCTTTTTGCCCCGCGATGAAGGAATTACCGATCTGTCCGTGCGGGTCAAGCACGCAATGCCAATAAGCTCCTCCAGATTCAGGGACAATTCCGATTTCATTGATAATGATATGTTTCCGCTTTCCGTTAATCTCGACGTTGTGCATACCCTCTAGCAGCTTCTTGAACTCATTCTTGCCTGCTGGGGTATGTTGCGCTACCGGCAGGCCTGTTACGACATTGACCGGCTCTCCATCTTTGGTCAGCAACGCCAGAGCTGTGAGAAAGAGTATCTTACTCTCCTGGTGAACCTTTGACTCAGTTGCCATTTCCCGTAGGCAATAGCTCTCCCTGATCGCCAGGTCACCGATGAAGGTTTTATGACCGTCTACTGTGACTTCAAAGTTTCCGCCAGCAGTAAGGTTTCTGTCCTGCCACTCACCCACCACGCTAGGAAAGTCTACACGGTCATCTTTGGATACTGCTTTTACCCTGTTTCTCCCAACATCAATGCCTATAACTTGCATGATTTGAGCCTCCTATATAGGTTCCTCTATAAATTTCTATATACTAAGATTATACCTGGGTTCGGGGTATTTGGACGGTACCAGCGACGGCTTTGAAGCATTGAACAACAGATAAGCGAGGATACGGTCGAGACACTTTACCAGCAAATTATTTTTCATGGTTTGCTCATTTTGATTCTCCCTTCGGTGTTTCAGTGTAGAGGGGGAAAACAATGTACCCCTCCTCACGTGACTTATACCACGCGGGAGGGGTCCATTTTGGCGCTCAAAGCAGAATCTTCCGCTCATACGGGTCGAAATCGATGATAATACTAATCCAGTGATACGGCTAAACGTCAACGCCTTCGTATTTGTTACCTTTTAGGAGCCACGGCGGCCCCTAATGTTATGCTATTTACATGACAGGAAGGGGCATGCGTATGAACACGCGTCAGCAAGATTTTGATAAACTCTCCAACAGTCTGAGTGACAATTTAGCTATCGAGCAAGCCAGTCTTATCCAATACGACAAGGCAGTAGAATTTGATGTGCTCATCGTACACGAAAGATATCGGCGTAAAGGAGTAGGTTCAGCGGCGCTTAAGGATTTTTGTTCTTTTGCGGACAAGTATCGGCTAGTCGGCTTAATCAACCCCTGCGACCGGTATGGTACTTCTGAGGAGGAACTAATAGCGTTCTACTCCCGGTTCGGCTTCGTGCCGAATGGCAACAATGAATTCCCTGACCATGATGGTTGGACCATGGTGCGACCGGTCCAAGTAGAGGCAGCCTGTCTCGATTGAGCCAGCCAGGTCTCTCCGCTTTTACGCTCCCGCGCAATTGCATTAGCCATACAAAAAAAACACCCCTCTATTGATTTTAGAAGGGTGTTCTGTTCCTATGCTAGTACGTTGACACCTTTGCCGGTCGCTGGCGAAGCAGTATGAGCTTCTGGGGCTTGCGGAGCTTTCTGCTGAGGCATCTGAGGCGTAGCTGCCTGTGTTTGCTCCGCGAGGAGCGTATTGTATTGTTGTTGTAGAACTTTAATCCCACATTATCCCCACCGCATGGGAATTGGGCATCAACAGTAATCCTGGCGTCTACTGAATTCTAAAGGGCCGAGCTGAAGTAAGGACACTCAAAAGAGACTTGGCCACCTTCTCTTTAGCGAACCCTTATGCAAACGCCTTTGTTGATAACGACCTTTCAAGAGCCTCTTCTAGAAGAATCGCTTCTTCAAGGACCAATTCACGGCGTACTGGCAGGCCGTTGTCTCCGGAATGTTAACCAGAATGGCAACCTGGATATACTTTGATATTCCACACCGATCACCATCCTTGCACCAAGGTAATTTCCACCAATCATCCCGTCGCCTAATCGCAAACGGCCTTCCGAGGTTCTCGAAGTCATTCTACATCTCGCCGAACGCCAAAATACTATCAACTAGATGGAAAAGCTCCTCCGTAGACGGCACACCATATACTGGAACACCATTTACAAGAAAAACAGGCACACCACTAATATGAAATGCCTCCACTTCACTTAAATCCCTTTCGATCATAGCCTTGGTATCTTCTGCAACAATGTCTTGTTCTAGTTTTGCAATATCAGCATCTACTGCTCGTGCCATATCCTTGAGGAACGGTTCGCCATCCTTTAATCCGTCTTGCCGCTCAAATACCAAGTCTTGAAAGAGCAAAGCTTTGCTGGGGTCCTGTTTAACAAGCGCTTCAAAATAAAGAGCTGCTATTGCAGCTTGACGGTGAGCTGCTAACGGGTTATGTTTGATGATCACCCGCACTTGATCGCCATATTTTACGATAGCTGATTTTAGGACCTTTGCACCCACCAAACAATAAGGGCATTGAAGATCGGTATATTCAACGATTGTAACAGGAGCTTTGGCGTTGCCAATCACGAGACGACCGAGATCTATGAAAGGCTTAAACACCCTGGTCTTATCAATAGAGACTTTCTGCGGCATAAAATTGTGTTCCTTAGCCTTAGCAGAAATTTTGGGGTCCCACTTCTTAATCAACCGAACAAGCTCCGATTCCGGACTCACCCTCTCTGCCAATTTCAATGCCGTCATGGTCTCCCTATCGGCAATACCGGGATCAGCGCCCGACCCCAATAATAGACGGACGATAGTTTCGTCCTTCCCATTGACTGCCCACATGAGTGCCGTCCAGCCTAAACTGTCCTGCGCGTTTATTTTGGCCCCACAATCTAAAAGCAATTGAACACCCTCAAAATTGCCCTTTTGCGCTGAGGCGATCAACGCAGTAATATTGTTTTTATTAGCAGTGTCCGGATTTGCTCCGGCGGCTAATAAATTCCGCAAAATACCTGTATCCGCTTTTTGTGCGGCGACAAGTAGGGCCGTCCTATCCCAGGAATCAATTACGTTAACATCCGCATTCCAGGCAAGTAGCAGCTTAACTAATATAGCATCGCCAATTTCTGACGCAATAATAATCGGCGTTCTTCCTTTTTTATCACGCTGATTAACGTTTGCACCGGCCTCAAGTAAAGCTTGTATTCTAACCAGGTTACCATTCTTTACCGCATCGGTTACGTCAAAACTATCATGACCAGTTGACAGAATTATAACCACTAGCGACGCCAATACTATCGCACTAAGCGCAATTTTTGCCCTCACCCCTGCTTACCTCCACGAGATGCCCCCGCAACGCCTGTTACCACTTGATACGTATTACTTAAAAATCTATGATAAAAGTATTCCCGATTCTCATTGTTTCCTTTTCTTCCTAGAATAAGCCATGCTACGGAAAACTAGAAAAGCGAGGAGAACCAGTATAGCCAGGAACAGGAATCGATAGTAGTCGCCAGCCAAACGATAAGCCTGCTCGTAAAGGTTCCACGGTAGACTGAAAAAGCGGGTAAGACCTTGTCGTTCTGGAGTGCCAGGGGGTAAGGTGGACGAGAAAGCGGGGAAATCGTTATAGATATAGATATTGCCACCCGGAGTTCCGCTTTCGAAAGACTTGACTAATGTATAAAGAGCCTCGGAAAACTTCTGGGCTGCTTGTAGGCTATGGAAGACAATCATCGGAATACCCTGGTACTGGCCAATTTGTCCTACGACCACGGCAGAGCCGCTTTGGTAAGTAAACTTACTAGTCTGACCTCCAGTTTGAAAAACAGTCGAGCTTTGCCCAAACTGCAAAGGCAGTCCTTTTGCTAGATCTTCCGGCAGAATTCCATTTTCAACCAATATCAATATGTAATCGGTGGCTATGGGCGCTTTGTATTCCGATAGAAAACGAATTTCGGGCGTACAAAATTGATTCTCAGGAAGTTGGCTGTTCAAAAAGACCATCGCCTGAGCAGCCGCTTTAATTAATTCTGCAGTAGGGTTATCCTCTAACAGGATGATTCCCGACCGGTTAAATAGCATACCAACGCTATCCCAGGTCAGCCGTTCCCGATTTAACGAACGCGTGCCAACATAATAGCTGCTTGATGAAATCTGGGCATTTTCCAGTGGTCCAAGCACAGCACAATCATTCTCCCCTTCTGGATAGGATAGTTGAAGGGAAAGCTGATTACGGGCCTTCAGATTGATATTTTCCGGCAAATTGATGTCTTTGTTTAGAACACCAGTATTATCTAAGACTTCACTATGGATAAGATTATGATTGAAGAAGGCATCCAACCGAACCGGTCTACCATTGATTGGAGACGGACTGTAATGACCTTCCAGATGGATACCCAGACTCTTAGGTAAGGCTGATAACTGACTAGGGTAAACAGGAAAATCCATTGCCACCATGGAAATTCCTTCCTGAGCAGCAAAGTTGCCGAAATAGATACGGTCCTGAAAAGAAGCGTTAGGTGCCTGACCACTGACATTAACCGTGGATCTGGTTGCCGGCAAAGCAGTAAAAGCGGGCAGAGATAGCAGTTGCCGGGTTATCTGAGACAGATCGCTGACTTCGGTAGCAGTTACCACCAGTGTATCAGGTTTAGCCAGATATAGATTATCCAACGGGGACTGCAGGTTTTGGGGCAGTCGACTTCGTTGGGCTAACCAGATTTGCGGCAAGTTGGCCGGCAGCACCTGAGGCTTACCAATTATCAATTGTATATTCTGATACTGATAAGATTTTTGCAGTGCGGCGTACAGCCAGATGCCTGCAGCAATTTCTTCCCTAGTAGGTGCCTCAGGTAGAACTACCGCCAAACCTTGATATAGACCAGCAAAAAAATCGGGAATAGTTTTAGGGACCGGCGGCGTCAAGTTTAGCATCAGATTAGACTGGTTGCGCAGAGTATAAAATAAATAGCCCCTCCGATAATCAACACACAACTCATTACTCGTAAACATTCCAGTGTTAATTCTAACCGACAATCCTCGGGCAGCGATAGCGCCAGTTGGCAGTGATAACTTGACTAGTGGATTTTGTCTGAGTTGCCCAGCTGTGAAGCTGGCCGCAGCCTGATCATTCAAGAAGATAGTAAAAGTGCTGCCAGCATTCAGATACGCTGAAGGTTCTAAGTATAAACTTAGACTACTAGTTCCCTGGATATCAGCTTTAGGAAGGGGAAAGTAGAAAGAGGTCTGAGTCGTAGAGCCTTTTACGGTAATGTCTTGGGAATAGCCCAATTGAGATAGGCTAATCATCTGGCTGGCAGCCGAAGCTTGAAGGGTAGGTACACACAAAAATAATGAAATTAAAAATCCGGTTATGAGACGCAGACTGAACACTTCCTTTCCGCAGTTTCCCCGATGGAGGTTCGTTTTCACGACAAAACGATAAAGCAGGCCCTTCAGCATGTTGTCCGTATAATCGCAGAGGGAAGAGTACAGTTGACAGTAAAGACAGGCACAGAAGCAGACGAGTTAATATAAGCAATTTTGGCGCTTTGAGCAGTATTGACTGTACTTATCGGCACTAGAAAGTGCGCGGCTACTTCAGCATTTTGTATGGGCGACCGCGGTTTGCGACGGTCAAGGCCGCCATAGTGATAAATGTTCCACTTAGCCCAGCTAACGAAAACCAACACTATAACGAACGCAAAAACCGTTGTCTCAAATAACATATCCAAGGTGCCTTCAATAGCTGCGGATGAAAAAACGTGCCAATAAACCCATTGGCCTGTTACTAGCCAAAATAAACCGGTAAATAGTGGCTGGAAAAAGTAGAGGAAGATACCCCAGGCGGACAGGGAAACAATGGTTTCTAATAAACGTGTCCAATACCCTTTAAGCCGTGGAGAATTAATGAGGTTAGGTGAAGACGACCAAAGGGCGGAGAGGTCAACCTCAGGCAAATGATTGAATGGATTCGGGAGTGAAATGCTTTGCACCAACCGGACAAGCCCCCATAGACCAAGGCCTATATAACTGCCTGCCACCAGAGAACTCAAGAGGGGCAACCAATTACGGTTTAAGTGGCTAAAGTCGGTGGTCAATATGTAATAGCCGGCGATAACAATTAACGAGAGCAGCAGCATACTCGGATCCCACGAAATATGCCGCTGTTCTTGCCGTCTTTGTCGACGTGATGGAAGTGAATAGGCAATAGCAGACAAAAGTTCTCTCCCCTTCCCTACAATTTTTCAAATAGACCTCGATCTGGACTTACCCACGTGGCATGGTCGCCCATTTTGCGGGTTAATGCTATTGGAGTAGCCCGAACAGTGGCCAGTGCCGTTAATATCCAATAAGCAATGGGATACCAGATCACCCAGAACAAACCACGAAACATCCCTTTCTCATAACGGGTATCGATTAACAAAGAAGTGATCATTTGGATAATGCAGATGAATATTAACAAAGATCCTTTCCAGTCAGGAATTATTTGCAATCTAAAGTCCAGCATAGGTACGAAGAGATTTAGGACCCAGATGCAAACAAGACCTATATAGGTATAAGACCATAATACAGAGAGAACATACTCCACATAAACAGGCCAAAGGCGGCGCTGACGCCAGTCGCTCCAAATGTCGACATGGCGCCGAATAACTTCCCCCCCGCCTTGAGCCCACCGCACCCGCTGCCTCCATAAACCTCGCAACGTCTCCGGCACCAAAATCCAACAAAGGGCGTTGGGTTCATAACGTATGTCCCAAAAGCGTTTTTCCAGCTTCCAAGTGATGTTAATGTCATCGGTAATCATGTCAATATCCCAGAGGCCAACATCATAGAGAGCTTGCTTTCGAAATGCCACAATTACGCCTGAAACCGTCAGTACCTTACCTATCAAGCGCTGTGTCCGTTTTATCATGCCAATAGTGGAAGAATATTCCCCGACCTGAATCTTAGCCAGCAAAGAAGTGCGATTACGTACGCGAGGGTTACCGGTTACGGCCCATACTCGAGGACCAGTAATGAAGTGACTCACAAGCCAGGTGATAGCATCCGGGTTCACCTGGGCGTCGGCGTCAATCGTCACAAGGATATCCCCCCGACTGGCCAGGGTGGCGTAACGTAATGCGGTAGGTTTTCCTTGGTTTTGCTCCAGGATAAATACCCTCAGTTTATCGAAACGTTGTGCCAGATCAGTGAGAATGTTCGCGGTCTTGTCCCTGCTCCCGTCGTCCACCACAATGACTTCGAAATTGGGATACTCTGAAGTAAGAATGCTTTGCACAGTGCTTTCTATCGCATCCTCTTCGTTATGGGCTGGAATAAGTACAGAGACAAAAGGATAATTAGCTAGCACAGGCGGCTTTCGGCTCCGGCCATTCTCCCGTCGGAAAAAGAAATATAGAGCCCCTACAATCCAAATAATACTCATGCCTAAGGGGTAATAAAAGATAAATTCACCGGCAAATTCGATAAAGACGGTTAGTAAGTCCATAGCCTTCCTTTATTGGGAGTATTCCTCCCCAAAGACATTCTCCGGATAATATGCAAAATGAATGGCACCCATACTCTTAAGGGCATCGTGTTGCTGCCACAGTTCTTTTGCGCTTAGCCAACGGTTTTTGTTCCAGTCAAAGGTCTGCAGCTTAAAGACTATCTTATTTGCATCTTTTTTGTCGGCCAGTGCCTTGGCTGCTAAATCCCCCAACCAGCCTACGGGATGATCGTATTGTTTTTCCAGGTAAGGATAGGCCATGACTACGGTATAGTCATAGTGCTGCAAATAATCCTGAAAATTCTGGGCAAACCACTCTTGAGACTGTGGCTGGGTTATCAAAGTAGGGTAAAGGTTGCGGGCTGTTCGCAAATAAGGCCGATACCGTTTGGCTGTTTGAATAAGTTCTAGTGTCAAGTTGGTTAAAGCCTCTGTCTTCAAGTTGGTCCACCTGGCTCGTAGGCCCTTATCTTCCATGGCAACAGGGTTGAGTTCCAGACCTGTGGCCTCATAAAAGGCGGCCTTGGCGGAAAGAGAATAGTCCTCAAAATCATTAAGATAGACGTCGTCTTGGAACAAGATGCCATCAACATAGCTGTAGGCTGCCAGATCAGCTACCAGCCCATGTAGGGCTTGACGTACTCGTGGACTGAATGGCGTAGCCCGTTTGTACCAGCCGAGATTCTTGCTCGGTTCCGCCACTACCGCGTCATCCGGATTATTCTTTGTCAACCATTGGCTGGCCAAGGTAGGAACCCAGGCATAAACCCGAATACCCTGACTTCGTAACCGAGCGGCCACATGGCTGAACAAGTCGACCTTAACCGGTGCTTTGTCGGTGTAAAAGTATACGCTGTCAATGTTACCGCTGCCGTCAGAATCGCAAAAAGCCTGAAGAAATACAGTGTTCACGCGAGCGTCTAGAAACCGGCTTATGGCTAGGTCTAGGTTGCGTTCGGTCTGTTTCGGCTCTTTGGGATCACGTATCATATCAATATCTAATTGGGCAGCGTTTATATTAACTGTGTCATAACCAGCAGACTTAAGGAATTTGGCAAACGCACTGACCGGCATGTTGTTCATCACTATTCCCCGGCGGGCGTCGGTAAGACTCAACGGACTAGGAATATTGAAACCACCGTCTAACCCGAAAAAGGCTTCAAACCCTTCTTGCTGTGCTATTTCCACACCGAATTGGGTATAACTTCCATAAGGCCAAGCCATAGCTTTGACTGGATGACCAAGATGATCAGTGAAAGCCTGCTGACTCCGGATTAAATCGCTACGCAGCCGTGTTCTATACTGCTCCAGGGCTTCATACTTACCATTTTTATATTGGAAACTTTCTGGCATCGTTCCAGTATCACCAAACGAATTAACGGTAAAATAGCGGTGAGAATCATGAGAATGTGAGGCATAAGCCACCAAACCCGATTTTTCCATTTCCTTGATCTGATCCCAATTGAGAATAGGACCAAAATTAGAATTGGTGTAGCTCTCCGGCCAACTGGTGATGATGGCCATCATGGCAGGATAATTATATTTTTTCAATAGCGGAAAGATTTCTGTGTAAAAAGAAAGATATCCGTCATCAAAAGTTAGCATCACTGGCTTGTCCGGCAAAGTTCCCATGCCTTTACACGCGGCAATAT
>Ga0316232_1004761_pt1 | contig 11301 bp, 10 predicted proteins | sample TBHtaG_FD_206006 | JGI IMG/M metagenome (GOLD analysis project Ga0316232, IMG submission 206006) | Freshwater microbial communities from Trout Bog Lake, Wisconsin, USA - TBH18025_13 | ecosystem: Environmental > Aquatic > Freshwater > Lake > Hypolimnion/Profundal zone | place: USA: Wisconsin... | reverse complement strand
GTTGCAGCAGTTGTCCCTGCCGGTCATTGGCCACGTGATCATGACCAGTGACGGTCCGCAGTTGACGGTCACCAACACGCCCGGTGTGACGTTCACGGTGCTCGGCACTACCGACCTCACGCTGCCGCTCAGCAATTGGGATGTGCTGGGGCAGATGACCGAAATTGCGCCGGGCCAATTTCAGTGGACGGACCAAGATTACGCTAATTATGACTTCCGTTTTTATTGTCTGCAAAGTCCATAATGGATCAAGGGAGTAACCCGCGCGCCCACCAATCCATTATCTTGAGGCCGCCTTCTCGTCGGCGCGATCCTCGCAACGCCGCAGTTGAACTTGCCCGGCCCATCAGGTATTTTGCAGGTCTTATGACGTTGACAGAAAAACTCCTCGCGCGCGCCGCTGGCAAAACAGCCGTTCAGGCCGGCGACAACATCTGGGTGAACGCCGACGTGCTCATGACGCACGACGTGTGCGGCCCGGGCACCATCGGCGTGTTCCAGCGCGAATTCGGCCGGACCGCGAAAGTGTGGGACCGGCAGAAAATCGTCATCATCCCCGACCACTACATTTTCACCGCCGATTCCAAGTCCAACCGCAACGTGGACATCCTGCGCGGTTTTGCCAAGGAACAAGACCTGCCGTATTTCTACGACGTGATTGATGATCCGAACGGCCACTGGGTGTTCGACGCGGTCAAAGGCAACCGGAAGCGCCAATACGGCTCGCGTTACGCGGGGGTCTGCCACACGGCATTGCCAGCCAAGGGCCACACGCGTCCAGGCGAGGTGCTGTTTGGCACCGACTCGCATACCTGCATGGCGGGCGCTTTCAACCAGTTCGCCACCGGCATCGGCAACACGGACGCCGGTTTCGTCATGGGCACGGGCAAGCTGCTCATCAAGGTGCCCGAAACCATGCACTTCCGCTTGGAAGGCCAGCTCCAACCTGGCGTCATGGCCAAAGACATCATCCTCCATTGCATCGGGGAAATCGGCTTTGACGGCGCCACTTATCGCGCCTTGCAGTTTGACGGACCTGGTGCCACCAACCTGTCCATGGACGACCGCATGACCATTGCCAACATGGCCATTGAAGCCGGCGGCAAGAACGCCATTTTCGAGTTCGATGCCCGCACAGCGGAGTATGTGGATGCCCGCGTCAAGTTGAATGGCACCAAATCCGCATATCAACCGGTGGAACGCGACCGCGACGAAAAATTCGTTTATGACCTGGTCGTGGATTTGAGCCAGCTTGAACCGACCGTCGCCTGCCATCCCGATCCGGGCCAGCGCCAGAAGGCCAAAGATATGAACCTGAAGCTCGATCGCGCCTACGTGGGTTCCTGCACCGGTGGCAAAACCAGCGACTTCGTGGAGTTCGCCCGCATACTTCGCGGCCGCAAAGTGGTCATTGACACCTTCGGCGTGCCCGCCACGCCAGACATCGTCCGCGACTTGCAGACGACCTATTGGGGCAACGAAACGATCTGGGAGGTGATGGTCAACGCCGGCGTGCAGATGACGGAAAACGCCGGGTGCGCCGCGTGTTTGGGCGGCCCGGTGGACACCTTTGGCCGCATCAACAAATCCGGCATCAAGTGCATCAGCGCCACCAACCGCAATTTTCCCGGCCGCATGGGCGACAAGGAATCGCAGGTGTTCCTCGCCTCGCCGGCCACGGTGGCAGCCAGCGCGTTGACCGGGAAGATCACCGACCCGCGCGAGTATTTGACCAACTGACAGCAATGTGACCATGGCCGTAACCACTTATGCGGATGTTTCCTGGGAACGCATGAGCAACGCGGTTGAAAAAGTCCGGCTGCGCCTGCTGCGCGCAGCCGCAGCGCTGGCGCAGGTGAAAATCCCCTACGCGGTGGCGGGTGGCAACGCCGTTGCCGCGTGGGTTTCGCGCGTGGACGAAGCAGCCGTGCGCAACACCCAGGATGTGGACATCATTTTACGCCGTGCCGACCTGCCCGCCGCCCGCCAGACCCTCGAACAGGCTGGTTTTGTTTATCGTCACGTGGCTGGCATGGACATGTTCCTGGACGGACCGGACGCGAAAGCGCGGGACGCGGTGCACATTGTTTTTGCCGCGGAAAAGGTCCGTCCCGATCATGTGACCAGCGTGCCGGATGTTTCCGAATCGGAGGAAACGGAAACCTTCCGGCTGGTTTCGCTCGCCGCGCTGGTGCGGATGAAACTGACCTCGTTTCGCGACAAAGACCGGGTGCATTTGCGCGATTTAATTGAGGTGGGCTTGATAAACGAGAGCTGGTTATCGAAAACTCCCGCCCCGCTTCGTCCGCGTTTGCAGGATTTGCTTGACCACCCCGAAGGTTGATCCGCATAAGCTGATGTCCCCTGAATCGTCCAAGAATTCGCTTTTCCCCCGCACCGATTGGGCCAACTTGGGCAAGGCGGCGCAAGCCGAAGCGGCACCCTTGGACCGGCTCGTCCGGCTCTATTGGCAACCCCTAAAAATTTTTCTCCTGACCACCTTCCCCAGCCTCCATAGTCAGGCTGACACCTTGCTCCAGGATTTTGCCGAGGACAAATTGCTCCAGGAGGGCTGGCTCCAAAAAGCCGATCAAAACCGGGGCCGCTTCCGGGATTTCCTGAAGACCAGCCTGCGAAATTTTGTCCTCAACCGGCTGAACTTGGCGGAAAATAAAAACCCGCCGTTGCCTTTGGACGAGCTGGACCACGAGCTTCCGGAACCGCCGGCGGTTTCAGAAGCCTTTGACCTGGCCTGGGCTCGCACCGTGCTCGCCGAAACTCTGCGGCGCATGGAAGCGGACTGCAAGGATCCCGCCGCCGACCAGCCTCGGCGCGGTTATGTCTGGGAAGTTTTCCGGTTGCGCATCCTCGAACCGGTGTTCAATGACACTACCCCGCCCGCCTATGACCAACTGATCGAGCAATTCGGTTTGAAATCGCCCACCGACGCTTCCAATACGCTCCTGAGCGCCAAGCGCATCTTCAAAACCCATCTGAACCAGGTCATCAAAGAATACGCCGGCAAAGATGCCGCCACGGCCACCGAAATCCAAGAACTCGAGAAGTTCCTCGCCCGCCTGGCCGCCCGCTAAGCCTGGATAATCCTACGCAAGCGCAGAGGGCCAAAGATATTGGAGAGCGGCTGGCCCCGCCGCCTGCTCGCGCCGTAGCCGCGCGAAGGCCGCAGCTTCTGAGCTGAGGCTGCCATAACGCGTGTTATGTTATGGAACGGCGAGCATTAGTCGCATGAAGAGTTGTGCGTTATTGCCTATGGGGACGCTGAATAAGTGCGTCGGTGGCGTGGCGGAGTTGTCGCCGGTGTCGGCAATTGGCTGCCAGTCGTTGGGTTGCAGCGTCGCACTCGACTGCGCACCGTAGATGATACCGCTCACCCCGGCAGGTTCGGTGAAGCTGTAGAGAAGATTACCGCCGCTGATCTGCATCTGCGGGAGCTGGCTGGCGCTAACCGTGCTGGGATCCTGATATGGCCCGACAAAGGCGAAGATCGCAATATTCTGCACGCCGCTTAGATATGGAGCCGCATTTAAAGCGGCAGCAATGCTGCTTGGGTCACCAAACCATGTCTGCTGCCAGCTTTGGGGCGTGGCCAACGTGGTGAAAATGCCGGTCGCACTATAGCTGGTGCCAAGGCTGTTGGTAGCATAGGCCGCATAGGCGTAATCGGTGTCCGGCGCAAGACCGCCAACATGGACCGCGAAGGCACCCGTCAAGCCGATTCCGGTGGCAGTGCCTGCCGCCGGATCCCCGATCTGCGGGTCACTGTCAACCAGCAAGGGCGCATAAACCACACCGACGGCAGTGATCCCGGCTCCGCCATCGCTCTCCACTATGCCACCAAGAATTGCCGTCGTGGCAGTGACATTTGAGACCGAAGGAGTATCCACCGTCGGGGGGGCAGGTGCCGCCACGGAAATCTGCACCTGGTTGGTAGCGCTGGTCCCGTTGGTGCTCACCAGTCGGTAGGTGAAAAAGTCCGTCCGGTTGCTATAACCGGTTTTGGGCGTATAGCTGAACGACCCGTTCGTGGTAATAACAAACGCGGAGGCGTGGGATGGCCCTTTGACGAGGACAGCCGACGCGCCATTGTTGAAATTGGCATATTGGATGAGCGTTTCCGCCGGCTCAACCAGCGCGGTGGCATAAGCGGTGGAAAATTTTAGAACACTCGGCGGGACCGGTGCGGTTTTCAACGGGACCGGCAGGGTGATCAGGACGGGGGTGACAGTGGGATAATGCTCCCCGCTGATGGGATTCGGGATGACGGCCGTCATCGCCGAGCCATCCCGCGAGATGCTGACTGGCCCCGCAATGCCGGTGGCGCCTGGCGCGATGCCGTTGACAGAAAGGAGACTGGCCACCGTGCCGCTGCCGTTCCCGGCTGACCAAATCATCGCGTAATTCAAGGCGCTGGTGGTTGTTCCCACCGCTTCATTTCCATCCGCCGTGCAGGCGGTTGGCGATAAGTCTCCCAAATCTTGGAACCCAGTCGTGGTGTTGTAGCGAAAGCCCTCCCAGCCGCTCCCGATAGACAGAGTGCCAAACAAAATCGTCCCGTCATCGCTGATGCAAGTGGGCCTTAGATAAACAAAACTCGCGCCCAAGGCGCTGGCGGGAATACCGATGTCGGTCATGCCGCTCGCAGCCTTCCAGAGAAACCCGTGGCTGTCTCCGTTATCCAGCACGTAATAGCCGGCGACGATTGTGCCATCGTTGTTGATTGCGGTCGCGTAGGTTTGCTGATTGGTGACTCCCGGAAAAACCTCGAGGGAAGTGAAAGTCCCGCTGGCAATGCTGTAAACGTAGCTTTCCACTTTGCCGTAGCTGGGATTATTGTTGTAGTCCTGCACCACGAGAGTGCTACCGTCTCCAGAGATGGCCGTCGCAAACGTCGCGGTCGTGGCCGGGTCGTCCGGCGGAGTAGGCACCAGCGCCTCCACGTCATTCACCCAGTATGCCGCATAAGAGGCTTGAATTCCGTTCGTGAGCGTGCCCGTCGCACTGCCGGCCACGACCGAGCCATCGTGGCTGATGGCGGTCGCGGCGCCCCAGTAGTTAAGGTGAATACCGTAAAGGCTGGAAACGAAGCCCAGCCCAACCGGAAGCCCAACCCAGCCGGTGGCGGGCTGGTAGCGCATGGGCGATGCGGATTGGTAGCCGGGGGAAGCCGTGCCCGCGAAGACGCCCCCGTTCCCCGCCGCGGTCGGGGCGACATTGTATCCGCCCAATATGTTCGTTTCTGAATATTGTCCCAGCAGCAGTGCCGGGGCGCCGGCAATGATGAACCCGAGAGTGCGGAGCACCGTGCGCCGCATCCGGGCAAGCCGGCTAAAAGCAATGAAGCGGTTCGTTTTCATGGCTGGCAGCTTTTGCTTGACGAATCGCGCATCTCCGCTTGAGGGTTTATGCGCACGCCTAGTATCCTTTATTATGTAATGTATAATATATACTATTCTTGAATTTGCAAGTGTTTTTTGCCAGGTTGCTGGCGGCGCAAGCCGCGCGGTGCTGCGATCCGCCGGATGGTTCACCTCCGGTGGCGTTCTTTTCCCCGTCGTCCTCGCTCTCGCCCTCGAATTTTCCGGTTTTCGATTGCGGCGACGAGGACGATTGCGTTGCGGCGCCGCGCCAGGGAATATCCGGCCGGATGTCAACTCACCCGAGGGCCTGCCTCGCGCCCCTTTGAAGTTGTGCCCCCCGATGTCGGTGGCTGCGCGGTTCATGGCCCGGTGTTGGCCATGGCGCCGCCAAGATATTCCATTGCCAAGGAACACCGGATAATTCTATCGTTCGGTTAGGCATGGATATGAAACCGCAAAACCGTGTGTCACGCGCCCCCGCCCGCGCGGCGGCCAACCCGGCCCCGACCAGCGCGGCGGAGAAAACCGCTTTTCCCGAAACCTTGCTCCGCCAGTCAGAAGGGGTGCGCCATGCCGGCCTGGCGTGCGTCAAGCGCATGCCTTCCTATTTGCAGTTGCTGCGCGTCTTGCAGGCGGAAGGCCAGGAGCACGTTTCCGGCACGGTGCTGGCCACGGTGCATAATCTGGAGCCCGTGATTGTGCGGAAGGACTTGGCCCGAACCGGCGCCGTGGGTCGGCCGCGCATCGGCTTTGGCATCGCTGAATTGATCTCCGCCATCGAGCGGTTTCTGGGCTGGGACAACCACACCAAGGCGGTGCTGGTGGGCGTGGGCAGCTTGGGCACCGCGCTCCTCGGGTACCATGGCTTTCAAAATTTTGGCCTCCGGTTTGTTGGCGCCTTTGATCGCGACCCGAAAGTCATTGGCCAGTGGATTCACGGACGCAAGGTGCAGGCCATGGAGAAGTTGACTCCCTTTGTGCGGCGCGGGGAAATCCGCCTGGGCGTCCTAGCCGTGCCGGCGTCGGCGGCACAGGCAACGTCCGAATTGCTCGTGCGCGCCGGCATCAAGGGCATTTGGAATTTCAGCCCCGTCAAGCTTGAGCTCCCGGAGGACGTGGTCTGTCAGAAGGAAGATCTGGCCGAAGGCCTCGCGGTGCTCTCGCATCGGCTGCGAAATCGTTAAAATTCTATTCGACATGGGCACGTTTTTGTGGGACAACCGTGAGGACCACTTACAATCAACGTCCATCACCGATGAAAAAATCCCTGGTTTATGCCGCGGTTTTCGCGTTGCTTTCCACCTTCCATCTCCCGCTCTCCGGTGTCTTCGCCCAAGGCACGGCCTTCACGTATCAGGGCTGGTTGAACCGCGGCGGCAGTCCGGCCGGCGGCAATTATGACTTCACCTTCGCCCTGTTCAACGGCAACAGCACCAACAGCGGCCAGCTCGGTGTCACCCAAACGAATCTGGCGCTGGCCATGAGCAACGGGCTGTTTCTCGCCACCCTGGATTTCGGTTCCGTGTTCACCGGCAATCCCGCGTGGCTGGCCATCGGCGTGCGCGGCGATGGCGATTCTGGTTTTACGGCGCTCGATCCCTTGCAGCCGCTGACGCCTGCTCCGTACGCGTTGTACGCGCCCAACGCCGGGACCGCCGCCAGCGCCAGCGCGGTCGCCGCCGACGGCGTGGTGCCCTTGGCCGCATTGCCCGGCGCCGTGGTCACCAACGGCGCTGCCGGGGTCAGCCTTTCGGGCCTTTTTTCCGGCACCTTTGTCGGCGATGGTTCGGGTTTGACGAATACCGCGACTGGGGGAGTGACTACGGGAAATTATGTTTTCGCGTACGATTACCCCAGCAGCAGCGAAACGGTCGCCAGCGGCCAAACCAAGCCGGTTTCATTCAGCACCGCCACCAATCTCAGTGGCTGGACCTGCACGGCCAACAACACCACTTTCACTTGCGGCCAATCGGGATTGTATCTTGTCTGCTATTACACCCTGATCGTCAACAACGGGAGCGTGGGGATAACCGCATACACCCCAAGAACGGGCCAAATGATCGGCAGTGCAAACTCCAGCGGGGTTGTGGGACGGGTGTCCCTTTCGCAAAGTTTTTTGGCGTTCTTCGATGTCGGCGATGCACTGCAAATCCAGGCTAGCGCGTTGGGCGGCACGGCAATTTTCGTCAGCCCCGCTGGCTTCCCCGGTCCGGACGCATCCTTGACGATTGTCCGGGTGCAATAGGCCGTTCCAGAATACAACTCGCTGCTCCATGTTATAATTATTTTTTTTCAGCCGGCGCGGTTCGTGCGAGGTTGACTCTGTGCCGCCCTTTCAGGGCTGGGATGTGTTTAGGGCCACGTCTCCCAGGGCGTTGCCCTGGGCTTTCATGTTTGGCGCTTTCAGCGCATTGGCACCCCGGCATGATGCCCACTACGAACGTCGAGGAACCATATAGCGACTCACGATGGCGTCCCACATATCTCGCCTCTCATTGTAGGAAATACAACTCTTGATATACGGCTGGCTTTGCACAAGCGCATGCGCGGATGGCTTTGGCAAGGCGGTTGATGCCATGCCTTTATGGAGACACACCTGCGAATTTCTGTCACGGATTTGCAGCGAAACAAGGATCTCAAAATCCGGCTTGCCCGGCTTTCGTTCACCCATTGTAGCCAATTTTGAGTCAGGATGAATGTCCACCCGAGGTCGAAAGCTGGCATGTCACAATTTGGTCAAATGACGCGCATGAGAACCCCTTTGTGGTAGAAAGGCGGGCGGGCAAGAGCGGGGCGCAGCTCCCATCAATCCAATAATCCACCACCGCCCCCCACTGGCGACAAGCTGTCGCCACCCCGGCCTAATCCTCCAGCGGATATGTTTTCCAGCCGGTGAGCTGGCTGAGCCATTTCCAGAGGAACAGGGGATTGTTGCGGAAATAACGCCGGGCCAGCCGGCGCGGCTCGCTGCACAGCCGGTAAAACCATTCCAGTCCGCTGCGCTGCATCCAGCGCGGCGCCTGCCGCACGCGCCCGCTGTGGAAATCAAAGGCCGCGCCGACCCCCGCCATCAGCGTCACGTCCAATTTAGGCAAGAACTCCGCCATGAACTTTTCCTGCTTGGGCGTACTCAAACCCACCCATAAAATATCCGGCTTGGCCGCCGAGATTTGGGCCTGCAAGCGCGCGATTTCCTCCGGCGTGAGCGGACGGAACGCCGTCGGCACCGCCGTAAAAGAAATGCCGGGCTCGGCTGGTTTCGCTCCACGCGCACACTTCGAGCATCAAGTCCGGGCCATAGACGCGGCCCATTTCACGGTGGCCGTTCAGCCGGCCAGCCCAGACCATGGGCATGCCGTCCGGCGTGCAGAGGAACGCGTCGTTGAGGATGGTTTTGAAGGCCGCGTCCTCCTGCGCCTCCATCACGCCATGGACACCAGTCACGCAAATGTAGCCTTTGCGCCGCTGGCCAAGGGCGCGGGTGATAGCGGCCAGCGCGGTGGACAGGTTCAACACGCTGATGCCCACCCCGAGCACGTTGACACGGTTCTTCATTTACGATTCAGGATTCACGATTTACGATGTGAAAGCTCATGCGCCTGCCAATCGTATATCGTAAATCGTAAATCTGAAATGAAATTGCTTGTCTTTGCCCACACGCCGCCGCCGCACCACGGCCAAAGCTACATGGTGCAGCTCATGCTTCAGGGCTTCGGCGGAGACGCACGCCGACGGATGGCCAAGGACCGGCCGGGCTGGGGGATTGACTGCTATCACGTCAACGCGCAATTTTCGCGCAGCCTGGAAGACGTGGGCGAATTTCAAGGCACAAAGATCCTGCTCATTTTCTGGTTTTGCCTGCAGGCCGTCTGGCTGCGGTTTCGTTACGGGGTGACCAATTTTTATTACGTTCCAGCGCCCGGCAAACGGGTGGCGGTGTATCGCGACTGGCTGGTGATGCTGTTTTGCCGTCCGTTTTTCAAGCGCGTCATCCTGCACTGGCATGCCGCCGGCATGGCCAAATGGCTGGAGACCGCCAACCCGATCAGCTCCCGCGTGCTAACCTACCGACTGTTCCGCCCCGTGGATTTGAGCATCGTGCTGTCGCGCTACAATGTTGCCGATGCGGAAAAACTCCTGTCACACGGGATCCGCGTGGTCAACAACGGCATTCCGGATCCGTGTCCCGATTTTGAGACCTCCCTCCAGCCCCGCCGGCTGGAAGCTTTCGCGGCCCGCGAAAGGATATTTGCCGGGAAGATACCCGCCACGCCGGTGATCGTAAACGTGCTGTTTCTCGCCCATTGCACGCGCGAAAAGGGGATATTTGCGGCCATCGAGGGCGTGCTCCGCGCCAATCGCACACTCGCCGCGCGCCGTCTGCCCATGCAATTGAAGCTCATTACGGCCGGCAATTTCGTCAACCAGTTGGAAAAAGAGGAGTTCGACCGACTGCGAGAAGATCCTGAGATGGCGATGACCATCTCGCACGCCGGCTTCGTCAGCGGCGAACGGAAGAGCGAATTGCTGCGGCAAGCCGGCCTGTTCCTGTTTCCCACGCGCTACCTCGGCGAAAACCAGCCGGTAAACCTGATCGAAGCGATGGCCTATGGTCTGCCGCTGGTGACCACCCGCTGGCGGTCGCTGCCGGAAATGCTGCCGCCAAATCATCCCGGCCTGGTCAATGGCCAGGATTCCGAGGAGATCGCCGCCGCGATTCTGCGGGTGCTGGCGGAAAAGAGCGGCGTGCGGGTGCGCCAACATTTCCGCGAACGCTTCACGCTCGAACGTCATCTCGCCGACCTCGCCGCCGCCCTCCAAAGCGTCGAAGTGGCGTGACTCCAGGCCGATTCAAAAACCAGCACGGCTGGCGAGGCGATAAAATCTAATTTGGCAGACGTTAGCCGACCAGCGATGAAATTCCAATCCAGGCCAATGATGGCTCCCAAACCAATCATGGTTCTGCCATTTTTCCCGACGTGGCTGGCCGCCGGATTGGTGGTGCTGTTGACCATGGCGATCTACTGGCCAGCCCTGCGTTGCGGCTTGGTTAACTACGACGATGACGTTTATGTGACCTCGAATACGCCGGTCCAAAATGGGCTGACCCCGGAAAACTCGAAATGGGCTTTCCTCACCCCAGTTTCAGGCAACTGGCATCCCCTGACCATGCTGTCCCTTATGTTGGACTGACAGCTTTATGGATTACAGCCGTGGGGGCACCATTTGACCAATGTCTGGCTGCACTCGCTCAATGGAGCGCTGGTCTTCGTGTGGTTGTGGCAGATGACGGGCGCACGGTGGCGGAGCCTCCTGGTGGCCACCTTGTTCGCAGTTCACCCGCTGCGGGTTGAATCGGTTGCCTGGGTGGCAGAACGCAAGGACGTGCTCAGTGGCTGTTTCGGCCTGTTCGCCCTGATGTTCTACGTCCGCCATGCCCAAGGCAAAACCACCAATGTTCCATCGCGAAATACCAATTATTTATTGGCTCTCCTCTGCTTCGCTCTCGGCCTGATGAGCAAGGCGATGTTGGTAACGTGGCCATTTGTGATGTTGCTATTGGATTACTGGCCCTTGGCGCGCTTCCAACTCGGCAGCATCTGGCCATTGGTGAAGGAAAAAATTCCGTTTTTTGCCCTGGCTGGAGGAGCCAGCATCGCGACCTATCTGGTGCAGCAGCATAGCGGCGCCATGTCAATGGGTGAAGACATCCCCTTCGCTGCGCGCGGGGAAAACGCCGTGATTTCCTGCTGCCGCTACTTGGGGAAACTGTTCTGGCCAACCAAGCTGGCCGTTTTTTATCCGCACCCCGGATATCGGCCGCTGGCTGAAGTGCTGCTGGCCAGTGGCTTGCTGGCCGGGATTTCGATCCTGGCCTGGCGGCAGCGGCGCCATTATCCGTTTTTGTTGACCGGATGGCTGT
>Ga0316232_1004758_pt1 | contig 11312 bp, 12 predicted proteins | sample TBHtaG_FD_206006 | JGI IMG/M metagenome (GOLD analysis project Ga0316232, IMG submission 206006) | Freshwater microbial communities from Trout Bog Lake, Wisconsin, USA - TBH18025_13 | ecosystem: Environmental > Aquatic > Freshwater > Lake > Hypolimnion/Profundal zone | place: USA: Wisconsin... | reverse complement strand
GATGACCGGGCCAAGTGGATGGCGTATTTCCGGCGGAGTTACAGCACCACTTTTCAGACACTGGAGTTTCGAATCATCACCTGCTCCAACAATATGCGCTGGATAAGCTGCGTCTCCCGTCATGTATTTGATGAACGAAATGAAGTCTGCGGCCTCCGCGGCAGTCATCAGGATATTACCGAGCAGAAGTTGGCTCAGGAACAACTGCAATACATCAGTTTGCATGACTCGCTGACCGGTTTTTATAACCGGGCCAGCTTTGAAGCCGCGCTCAGCCCGTCCAGGCCACAAGACTCTCTGCCTGTGACGATTTTCGTCTGTGACGTTGACGGCCTGAAGTTTGTCAATGACACACTGGGTCATCGCAGCGGCGATGAACTGCTTGGGAAAATAGCCAAAATCCTCAAAAGGGCCTTTACGCCTCTGGATGCAGCAATTTATCGCATCGGCGGCGACGAATTCGTCATCGTGGTCGCCAACTTCCGCAAGGAGGACGCTGCGCGGCGGCACCGACGCCTGTGCGATTTGATCGAGGAGTATAATAACGAGGATTCCGAGCTGCCTGTGGGTATGTCCATCGGTTACGCCGTGAGCGGCGAAAATGGACAGGTGGATATGGTGACCCTGTTCAAAGATGCTGACGACGCCATGTATCGCGAAAAGATGGAACGAAGCAAGAGTGTGCGCGGTACCACCATGCAGGCGCTGATGAAAGCGCTGGAGGCTCGTGACTTTAGAACTGCCGGTCATACTGACCGCCTGCAGAATCTTGTCGGTATTTTTGGCACCCGAATCAATATGGATGAAAAATCGATTGACGACTTGCGGCGGCTGGCTCAATTCCACGATATCGGAAAAATCGGCATACCGGATAATATTCTTTTTAAACCCGGGCCGCTCACAGCCAAGGAACGGACAGTCATGCAAAGGCATCCGGAAATCGGTTATCGTATTGCCATTGCGACCCCCGATCTTGTGCCGATCGCCGATTTTATCTTCCGACATCACGAATGGTGGAATGGTCAAGGCTATCCGCTTCAACTCAAAGGGGAAGAAATACCTCTGCAATGCCGACTTCTGGCGATCGTCGATGCCTATGAGGCTATGACCAGTGACCGTCCCTACCGCAAAGCCATGAGCCATCGCCAGGCCATTGACGAAATCTCCCGCTTCTCTGGCAGCCAATTCGACCCGCAATTGGCGGAGTGGTTTGTCAGTGAGTTTGCTGATGAGCCTGACTATCTAAAGCTCGCGCCGGATTAAGCCTGCATTACGGAAAACCATAGCTTCAACCGGCGTTTGAGGTGAACGGTGTGTATAGTTTTTTGTTGGAAAAAAACGAACTAATCCTCAAGAAAGGCATGGCGACTATCCAAAAAGGTGAAAATACAAGTATCGGCGCCCTCTATCTAACCACTGAACGACTGGCTTTTGTCGGCTATATGAGACCGGCCATTACTAGCTTTTGTTGGCTTGAGGTACCGTTGGTACACATTGATCAACTCGCAGAGAAAAAGACGTTTTTTCTGCTTGATAATGTCATCGATATCGATACCATTCGGGGCGACAATGTGAAAATCATCGTCCAAAACCGGGACCTATGGCTGACACAGATCAAACAGCAAATGGAAAAATTGTAGCAGGATGATGGGGCACAGGAGGTACGGCAATGTATAGTTTCCCCCTCAGGGAAGATGAGCGTATCATCAAGAAAAGTCACGCCAGTTTTCATGTTGAAGGTGAGGCATGGTCCGGTGCCTTTTACTTGACGAATCGAAGGCTGGTTTTCGTTGGCTATATGATGGATATCACCAAAAAATTCCTTGGTGACATCCCGTTGACGGAACTTAGCGAAGTCAAAGGCGGAAAAACTTTTTATATTATTCCCAATGTCATTCATATCGCTTCCCGCGACGGCTATCGCTGTGAAGTTATTATCGAAGGCCGGAACGCCTGGCTGAGTGCTATCGAAGAGGAACTTGCCAAGCAAGGATAGAAAGCTAGAATTTGACCAAAAGCGCGCCACTAGTGGCGCGCTTTTCAGTTTTTCAGACCATGACGTCGTAGGCGAAATCCATGACCGCCTGCCCCACTGGCGCCCGAGAGGCCTAGACCGCTGATTATTATTTCGCGATTTCCTGCCTGGCCATTTTGTATGTGATTGAAACGGAAAACATATAATATCACAGAAAGGGGTGACAGATGTGAAAATACTTTCTCTGGGTTTATCCGGCGCGTCCGACGAGATAAAAACCAGGTTGGAAGCAGACTGTCCCGCACTGGCGCTGGAAGGATTCCATGTCGCGATAGACGAGACTAATCGCGGCAACTATACCTTTCTCGCATGGAATGTCACGGAAGGTGAACTGTCGTTCCGCAACTATGAGCGGGTAAAGAATATGATCAAAAATTATGTAGCACAGCTCTTGGCCGACGCCATCGTTACCAAGGAAGAGAAGGTGTTACTGCGCAAAATAATCAATCAGAATTACCGCTACTTCGCGGAAGAAGAGCGCGACATTATAAACGAGAATGCCCTGAAAATACTGGATAGCGACAGCGGCCTGCTCAACGATTTCAACCGCCTGACCCGTCACAACAGAGTCCTTGTCAAACTGCGGGATTATTTCGACAACCATCACGAACTTGTACTGGAAGGATTTGTTGCTTTCAGGCTTAAGGAGTATCGCAGTAAGTTGGTCGAAATCGTCGACAAGGCTGTTGATGAATATATGATGGATCTTGAGTATAAGGAGTTTATCCGAGTACTCCGGTATTTTGTCGACGTACAGGAGGCCCAGGTAGAAGAGGTCCATGTAATCATCAATGACGGGGACAGCTTCAAGATCCGCGATTCGCGGGGCAAGGTCATCAACAATCAGTACCTTGAATCCTTTATGATGCGAAACACGGAAGAAATTAATTTTGAAGATCTCTTAATCAGCGCGCTGATCACCATTGCGCCCCGCAATGTTATGTTGCACTGCGGCAACAGCACCAAGGCCAACGACGTGGTTGCCACCATTCAGGGAGTGTTCGAAGGCCGGGTGATACAATGTAATGGCTGTGAGATATGCCAGGGGGACCTATTGGGCCAGTTCACCCCTTGACAGGGATTTGACAGTACCTGACAAAGGGGATATAATATGTTCAAATAATAATTACCAAAAGTAATGCGGAGGATATGACTGTAGCCCCAGGCCGATCAGAGAGAAAGCGTCATGGCTGAGAGCGCTTTTACGTGACCCGGCGCTGTTACCCCCTCCAAACTGCGGGGCTGAAAGTCAAGTAAGCCGCGCCGGGATATTCCCGTTATCATAAGCAAGCCGGGCCGCAAGGCCAATCAGGGTGGAACCGCGGGTATCAGATCTCGTCCCTATTATGGGACGGGATTTTATTTTTTTTATCGCCGGATAGTGGCTTGGGCCGACGCCCGGTTATCGTCCCGAAGAGCGGGCACGAAAAAAATGGCATCTCAATTAAAGGAGGAACTGAATCATGGCAACTGTTCATATTACCCTCAAGGACGGCTCCAGCCGCGGCGTGGAAAAAGGCGTCACTCTGGCGGAAGTGGCTGAATCCATCAGCCGCAGCCTGGGCAAAGCCGCTTTGGCGGCTAAATTCAACGGACAGACGGTTGATTTGCATCATAAGGTGGAAAAGGGCGGTACCCTGGAGTTTTTTACTTTTGAAGACCCGGAAGGCAAAGAGGCTCTTCGGCACAGCGCCTCCCACATCATGGCCCAGGCGATAAAACGCCTTTACGGCGACGTCAGGCTTGGCATCGGACCAGCCATTGCCAATGGCTTTTATTATGACATCGACACGCCCCATACATTTGTCCCGGAGGATCTGGATAAAATCCAGGCCGAAATGGAAAAGATCGTGAAAGAGGACCTTCCTATCCAGCGGTCGGAAGTCACCCGCACCGAAGCACTGGAACTGTTCGCCGGACAGGGCGAAATCTATAAACAGGAACTCATTCGGGACCTGCCGGAACGAGTGGCAATTTCACTGTACCGCCAGGGAGAATTCGTCGACCTGTGTGCCGGACCTCACGTTCCGTCCACAGGCAAGGTAAAGGCGCTGAAACTCCAGAGTCTTGCCGGGGCCTACTGGCGCGGCGACCAGAAAAACAAGATGCTGCAGCGGATCTATGGCATCGCATTTGAGAAAAAAGCCGAACTTGACGCTTATCTTACATTGATGGAAGAGGCTGCCAAGCGCGATCATCGCAAATTGGGCCGGGAACTGGATCTGTTCAGCATCCAGGATGAGGGGCCTGGTTTTCCCTTCTTTCATCCTAAAGGAATGATCGTCCGCAACGAACTGGAAAGCTACTGGCGCAAGCTTCATGTTCAGTATGGCTATCAGGAAATCAAAACACCGATTATCCTGCACCAGAAACTGTGGCAGCAGTCCGGGCACTGGGATCACTACCGCCAGAACATGTACTTTACCACTATTGATGAAGAAGGCTACGCCGTCAAACCGATGAATTGTCCTGGCGGCATTCTGATATACAAAACCAATCACCACAGCTACCGCGAGTTTCCGATGCGGACCTGTGAACTGGGATTGGTTCACCGCCACGAACTATCTGGTGCGCTGCACGGCCTGATGCGGGTCCGCAGCTTCACCCAGGATGACGCCCATATATTCTGCTTGCCATCCCAGATCAAGTCGGAGATCAAGGGAGTCATCGATTTGTTCAATACTGTGTATGGTACTTTCGGTATGAGTTATCACGCCGAACTGAGCACCAAGCCTGAAAAAGCCATGGGCGACGACCAAGTATGGGAAGTGGCCACCGTGGCCTTGCAGGAGGCTCTTGAAGAATATGGTATGCCGTACAAAGTCAACCCCGGCGACGGCGCTTTCTACGGGCCAAAGATCGACTTCCATCTGCAGGATTCCATCGGCCGGACCTGGCAGTGCGGCACCATTCAGCTGGATATGCTTATGCCGGAAAAATTTGATCTGAACTTTACCGGCGAAGACGGGGCCAAACACCGTCCGGTCATGATCCACCGCACCTGCTACGGCAGCATCGAACGCTTTATCGGAATCCTCATTGAGCACTACGCCGGGGCGTTTCCGGCATGGCTGGCGCCGGTACAGGCCAAGATCCTTCCAATAACCGACCGGCAGCTTGAATATGCCCGCAGCCTGGCGGCCACAATGACCAAAGCCGGTATCCGCGTGGAAGTGGATGATCGTAACGAGAAGATTGGTTATAAAATCCGCGAGGGCCAGATGGAAAAGGTGCCATATATGCTCGTCGTCGGCGACAAAGAGATGGAGTCAGGCAGCGTTGCTGTGCGCAAACGCGGCAAAGGCGAAGCAGGAGTTCTGTCGGCAAACGTTTTTATGGTCGATTTGCTGGGCGAAATCGCCGCAAAAGTGTAACTCATCCAGGCCGAAACAAGACTTCGCCGCAGATGGAATATTATCGGTGACCGAGAAATCATACAGGGCTTGACTTTGGTGGAACGAAATGCTAAGATAACATGGAAAACAAAATATGCCCAAAGTAGAAGCCATCCGCTTCTCACCGTCCGACGCCTTTGCTGTTGGTATGGTTATGGATCAGAAATTTTCTGTTATTATGCGGGTGGCCTCTGCCATCCGTTTTTTGTTATTCAGCTACTAAAATGGGAGGTGTTCAGCAATTAGCAAAGATAATTTAAGGATCAACGACGAGATCCGTGCCAGGGAAGTGAGGTTGACCAGCAGTACCAACGAACAACTTGGCATACTGCCGCTGCGCGAGGCGATGCGCCTGGCCGCCGAGCAACAGCTTGACCTTGTGGAAGTCGCGCCGCTTGCCAAACCGCCTGTCTGCAGAATTATGGACTATGGCAAGTTCAGATACGAGCAGCAAAAGCGCGAGAAAGAAGCCAGAAAGAAACAGAAGATTGTTGTCATTAAAGAAGTTAAAGTCCGGCCTAATATCGAAGATCATGATTTCAACGTCAAGTTGAAAAATGCCCAGCGTTTCTTGGAGGACGGCGATAAAGTGAAGGCCACAGTCATGTTCCGTGGCCGCGAGTTAACGCATCCTGAGCTGGGCCGGCAGGTACTTGTTCGAATGGCCGCTGAACTGAAGAATATTGCCAATGTTGAACGCGAGCCCAAGCTTGAAGGTAAAAATATGATCATGATTTTGGCAGCGAAGCAACAGCAGCAACAACAACACTAGGAGGGGACCAACTATGCCGAAAATTAAAACCCGCAAAGCCGCCGCCAAACGGTTTAAAATTACCGGTAGCGGTGAATTCAAAAGATCTAAATCCCATAAAAGCCATATTTTAGAAAAGAAATCTCCGGCCCGCAAACGCAATCTGAAAAAAGCCGGACTGGTGAGTAAATCTGATCATAAGCGTGTATCACTGATGCTCCCCTACGCGTAAGCAAGGACATTGTGACCTGCAGCATTTTGCGGGGTGAACGCTGAGTCCCCATGGGGGAAGAACTAAATTATTTTATTTTTTGAATGGAGGTACAAGACATGCCAAGAGTAAAAACAGGCGTGACTGCACATAAAAGACACAAAAAAATCTTGAAACTTGCCAAAGGCTACCGTGGCTCCAAGAGCAAACTGTTCAGAAAAGCCAATGAAACGGTTATGAAAGCCCTATTCTATGCCCGCCGCGACCGCCGGGCCAAGAAACGCGAATTCCGCGGTCTGTGGATCGCACGAATCAACGCCGCAGCTCGTATCAACGGCATCTCCTACAGTCAGCTGATCAACGGTTTGAAAAAAGCGGGTGTGGAAGTTAACCGCAAAATGTTGGCCGATCTGGCTGTAAATGATAGCTCAGCCTTCGGCAAACTTGTGGAAACCGTCAAAACCGTCAAGTAATAGGACAGAACAAATCCCGGACACGAGTCCGGGATTTTTTGCTGCCTTGACTCAGGCTGATCAAACTTCAGTCCAGTAGTGAAAACCAGCGAAAAATGCGTATATTCGCTGTCATTTTGGGGACAATTTGGATAATGAGTTACCTTGTGGCAAATCACAAGATTATTCACCGATTTCAAAATTTTTGTACAAAGAGCGCAGGGTTTTTTTACCTGAGGGCGAATAAGATATAATACAATAATCATTACAGCAATTATTAAAGGAGGAGTTCAACTTGGCCTTAGTAACAATGAGGGAACTGCTTCAAGACGCACGGAAGAGAAAGTACGCAGTCGGAGGGTTTAATGTTTTCAATTTCGAAACCCTGGGGGCGGTGGTGGAGGTCGCCGAAGAACTAAAAACCCCGTTGGTTTTGGGAATCCCCGAGCGATTGTTCAAGTTTGTTGATGTAGACATTTTGAGTGCTGCAATGGTTCGCGCCGCCCAGAAAACTTCGGTTCCTGTAGCCTTGCACCTTGACCACGGCCATACTTACGAAGGTGTGATGAAAGCCATTCGCTGGGGATTCACTTCGATCATGTTCGATGGATCGTCTCTGCCCCTGGATGACAATTTAAAACGCACGAAAGAAATAACACGCATAGCCCATTCTCTCGGTATTTCTGTCGAGGGTGAACTGGGCTATGTCGGTTTTTATGACGATATTGGCGCGGCAAACGAACGCGATGTTACTACTCCAGACATCGCTGCTGATTTTGTAGCAAGGACCAAGATAGACGCTCTGGCCATCGGCGTCGGCTGCAACCATGTTGCTCACCGGATCGGTTGCTCCATACTTAATTTTAATCGTCTGAGTGAGCTGAATTCGCTGGTCAATGTCCCGCTGGTCATGCACGGCGGATCACGCATGAGTAAAGACGACTTTCATAGTTCCATCCAGTCGGGAATATCCAAAATCAATGTTGCCACCGATATGTCGCTGGCGGCTGCTGAGAAACTGAAAGCCGAACTGCTGAAAAATCCCAAAGCCAATTATATTAATCTGATGATGGTGGTCAAAAAAGGCGTCAAAGAATCGGTTCGCAAATATATGCTGGCCTTCGATTGCATCTCAAAAGCCGTATAACCTGACAGTGCCAAGTGCCCGCCTGTTTATCAGGCGGGCACTTTTCTGTTCCTGGGCATCCACCATTCAACGCCCCAAGGAAGGGTCTAGTGCCGAAATATCCATGGATGGACACTCTATCGGCAGTCTACGACTAATTTTAATGGACTAAGGAAAACTATAGCGGTATAATGATGGATGACTAGGATATTTATGGATTTCTGGGCAGGAGTGATCTGACGACAATGGTTTTGCGGGACAACGTGAATGACCTGCTGGATATCACCAAATGGAAACTGACCCCATATCAGATTCTGGCCCTGGGTTTCGCCAGCCTTATCCTGTTTGGGGCTTTACTGCTCACCACCCCTGCGGCTTCCGCCTCGGTTGAACGGGTGGGCTTTATTGATGCCTTGTTCACCGCCACCTCTGCGGCTTGTGTTACCGGACTGAAGGTGGTGGACACCGGTACCCGGTTTTCGCTGTTCGGTCAGTTGGTTATCATTGGCCTCATTCAGATCGGCGGGCTCGGGATCATGACTATGGCCACCTTGATGGCCCTCTTGATGGGCAAGAAAATAAGGCTCAAGGAACGGCTGGTCATGCAGCAGGAATTGCATCAGCTTTCAGTCTCCGGTGTGGTTCGTCTGACTCAGTACATCATTAAAGCCACGCTCTTGATCGAGGGTATCGGCGGGGCGATTCTGACTTATCACTGGTGGCATAAAATGGGACCCGCCAAGGCGATTTATTACGGCTATTGGCACGCCATTTCCGCTTTCTGCAACTCTGGTTTCGATCTGTTTGGCGGCTTCCGCAGTTTCAGCGGTTATGTCAGCGACATTACTGTGACCTTAACCATTACCACCCTGGTTATTCTTGGCGGAATTGGTTTTGCGGTCATCGCCGATGTGTGGGAGAACCGCCGGCTTCGGAAATTCTCTCTGCACACCAAAGTGGTGCTGGTCACAACTTTGTTCCTGATCGTGTTCGGGATGGTAGTCTTTCTGGCGATGGAAGCTGACAATCCCGACACTTTGCAGCCGTTGGCGGTAAAAGGCCAGCTGCTGGCAAGCTACTTTCAGTCGGTTACCGCCCGGACCGGAGGGTTCAGTACGATAGCCATCGGCCGGCTTGAAGATTCCACCTTGTTCTTCCTTGTTATTCTTATGTTCATCGGGGCGTCGCCGGGTTCTGCCGGCGGCGGCATCAAGACCTCCACGTTCGCCGTGCTGGCAGCAGCCATCTGGGCCCTTATCCGGGGCCGGGAAGATGTGCAGATGTTCCACAGGAAAATCCCGAGCAATATGGTCTATAAGTCTTTCGCCATCGGGTTCATGGCTTCGGTGCTGATCATATTCGTTACCATGGCGCTGAGCATTTCCGAAAACGCCTCCTTTTTAAGCATCCTGTTTGAAGTAGTGTCAGCTTTCGCAACCGTCGGACTCTCCACCGGCCTTACTCCAGAACTGACTGTCCACGGAAAGCTCTGGATTATTTTCACCATGTTCGCCGGCCGGGTCGGCCCGGTGACGCTGGCGATGGCTCTGGCCATGCGTCAGGAGCGGCAGCTTGTCAAATATCCCGAAGGCAAAGTGATTATTGGTTGAGGTGAAGGGCATGAAGAAAAAAAACAAGCAATTCGCGGTTATCGGCCTGGGGCGGTTCGGAGTCAGTGTGGCCACTACCTTGTTCAAATCCGGCTATGAGGTGCTGGCCATCGACGCGAACGCCGATCGGGTGCAGAAATTAAGTAATGAATTCACCCATGTGGTTCAGGCGGACACCACCGATGAAAACGCTCTTAAAGCTCTGGGAATTCGCAACTTTGATGTGGTGGTGGTAGCCATCGGTGAGGACGTTCAGGCCAATGTCATGACCACATTGTCACTGAAGGAAATGGGCGTAAAATATATTGTTGCCAAAGCCCGCAACGAACTGCACGGAAAGATGCTGGAGAAGATCGGCGCCGACCGGGTTGTGTATCCCGAACGGGACATGGGAATGCGGGTTGCTCATAACCTGGTGTCCACCAATGTTCTGGACTATATTGAACTGTCGCCTGATCTGAGCCTTGTGGAAGTCACCACCCCCATGGAACTGGTCGGCCAGAGCCTTGCAGGGGCTAATCTGCGGGCCAAGTACGGGGTTAATGTGATGGCAATAAAGCGCGGTGATAAACTCATTTTGCCGCCGCTGCCCAGCGAGAAAATCATTGCCAAAGATATCCTCATTGTAGTTGGCGGCAACGCCGGCGTTCAAAAGCTGGAAGAGCTGGAATGACGCTGTACATCCCCAAAGCATATCAACAAAAGATTGGGCGATTTACCTGATGACAGCCGAAACGATCACCAGTCCACAGAACAATCTGATTAAGCAAATAGCGGCCCTGAAACAGAAAAAGCAGCGCGATGACCAAGGCTTGTTTGTTGTCGAGGGCGTTCGTCTGTGCGAAGATTTTGCGGCCTCCGACTGGCAGGGAGAAGTATGCCTGTTCACCGCTGAAGCGGCGGACAGCCCCAGAGGTGGCAAACTGCTGAGGAGTCTTTCCACCAAAGGCTATCGGTTGGTCCAGGTGACGGAGGGCGTCTATGACAAGGTGACTGACACTCAAAAGCCACAGGGAATCTTGATTGTTGCCGCCAAGCGGCATTTCAATTTTCCTGATCTGTTGCCTGCTGACTTGCCACCGCTCATCGCGGTACTGGACGGCATCCAGGACCCGGGGAATGCCGGGGTTTTGATCCGCACCGCCGATGCCGCCGGCTGCAGCGGCGTGATCATGACCAGCGGCTGCGCCGACTTATTCGCGGGCAAGACGGTACGGGCGACAATGGGTTCGCTTTTTCACCTGCCGGTACTTACCGGCCTGTCCCACAACGAGATTTTGACCGTTCTGGCCGCAGCTGCCATTCCTCTTGCGGCGACGGCACTGGAGTCGGCAGTTGTCTATCACACCGCCGCTCTGACCGGTCCGCTGGCTATCGCTTTCGGCAATGAGGGACAAGGCGTAAATCCCGGTTTTTTGGAGGCTGCGGGCTGCCGACTGGTTATCCCGATATATGGTCAGGCTGAATCGCTTAATGTGGCAACAGCAGCTGCGGTTATTCTGTTTGAAGCTGCCAGACAGCGGCTCGCCAACTTGTAATTTAAAAATCGATATGCTATAATACGTTTAGCAATGACCTGATATTCTCACCGAAAAGCAGAGAGGGTGTGGTCCCGTGTTAGTGACCCCCGATTTCTTCTGGAAAGTATTTGAAGCTACCGGTTCCATTGCTGCGTATTTACTTTATAGACGCCTCATGGTTCATTAAATTGTTGCCGTGACGGAGAGAGTAT
>Ga0316232_1004756_pt1 | contig 11313 bp, 12 predicted proteins | sample TBHtaG_FD_206006 | JGI IMG/M metagenome (GOLD analysis project Ga0316232, IMG submission 206006) | Freshwater microbial communities from Trout Bog Lake, Wisconsin, USA - TBH18025_13 | ecosystem: Environmental > Aquatic > Freshwater > Lake > Hypolimnion/Profundal zone | place: USA: Wisconsin... | reverse complement strand
GCGGCCTTGTCTGCGACCAGGTGACCTTCCGCATCAAGCAGTCCTACGAAAGCATGTCCTGACCCTGACCGCCCGGAGCCGACCCATGAAACGCATCGCCCTGCTCATGCTCCCTGCGCTGGCCGCGGCCGGTATTCAGGCCCAGGACAGCCTCACCATCCAGGACGCCATCCGGCGGGCCTGGTCCGGCCAGAGCGGCCTCCAGGCCGGCCAGGCCCTGGCCGACCGGGCCCGGGCCGAGGCCGAGGCCATGCGCAACCTGAACCTGCCCACTTTCTCGGCCTCGGTCGGCCTCGTGCGCACGGACGAGCCCATGCTGGCCTTCGGCACCCGGCTGGACCAGGCGCGGATCGGCCCGGCCGATTTCATGCCGGCCAGCCTGAACCACCCCAGCGCGATGACGGGCCTGGGCGCCTCCGTGAGCGTCACCCAGCCCCTCTACGCCGGGGGGCGCCTGACCGCGGCCCGGGAGGCCGGGGCGGCCATGGCCTCGGCCGAGGCCTTCGCCCAGAGCCACCGCAGGCAGGAGGTGGCGCTGGCCATTGAGCGGGCCTACTTCGGTTCCCAGGTGGCCGCCCAGGGCGTCGTCTGGGCGGAGGACACCCTCCGGCAGGCCCAGGAGACCGAGCGCTTCTGCCTGGCCCGGGTGGCCCAGGGACTCATGCTGAAGGCCGAAGGGGAGCGGGCCCGGGCCTTCCGGGCCTCCGCCGAGGCCGGCCTGTCCGAGGCCCGGCAGCGGCTCGGGTCGGCCCGCTCCGCCCTGTCCCTGCTCATGGGGGCCGAAGCGCCGGCGACCCTGTCGACGCCCGTGGAGCCGCCCGCCCCCGAAGCGGCGCCTGGCCACGGGACGCCCGGGAGCCGCGCGGACCTGGCCGGACTGCGCGCCCAGGGCGAGGCGGCCCGCCAGGGCGTCAAGGCCGCCCAGGGCAGCCTCAAGCCCGAGGTGGGCCTCACCCTCACCGGCGGCACGGACCGCTACGCCCTGGGGCAGGGCGGCAACTGGACCACGGCCTCCGTCGGCGCGCGCTGGACCTTCTCCTTCTCCGACGCCCCCCGGGTGTCCGCGGCCCGCGCGGCGGCGAGGGCCGCCGAGGAGGGCCTCAGGTGGCAGGAGCAGCAGGCCGGCCGCGAAGTGCAGGAGGCCCGGCGCGGCCTGGAGGCGGCCACGGCCCGGATCGCCTCGGCCAAGGTGGCCGTGGAGGCTTCCGAAAGCGTCCGGGCCATGCGCCTGGCCCGGCACCGGGAGGGCCTGCTGCCGCTGATGGAGGTGCTGGACGCCGAGAGCGGCCTGTCCGGCGCGCGGACCCTGCTGCTCAACAGCCAGCTGGAATGGCGCCTGAGCCGGGCCCAGCTGGCCCTGGCCCTCGGACAACCCATTGAAGACATCAAGGAGTAGACGATGAAGAAGCAGATGTTCCTGTCCCCCCTGGCGGCGCTCCTCATCAGTGTGGGGTGCGGCAGGCCCGAAAAGGCCGAAAGCCCCGCCCTGCCTTCGGCCAAGGTCCACCTGGCGCCCGGCCTCCAGGGCCAGGGCGAGGCCTGGGTGGCCGCCACCCTCACCGCCACCCGGCACGCCGTGCTCTCCACGCGCCTGGCGGCCAGCGTGAGGAAGGTCCACGTGAACGAAGGCCAGCGCGTGGCCGCGGGCGCCCTGCTGGTCAGCCTCGCCGACGAGGACCTCCAGGCCGGCCTGCGCGCCGCCCAGGCCAACCTGGACGCGGCCCTGGTCCAGCAGCGGCGGATCGTCGCGCTGCTCAAGCAGAACGCCGCCGTTCCGGCCGAGCAGGACCAGGCCGACACGAACGTCGCCCAGGCCCAGGCCGGGCTGGCCCAGGTCAAGGCCAACCTCGGCTACACCCAGATCCGCGCCCCCTTCGCGGGGGTCGTCCAGAACCGCATGGTGAACGAGGGGGCCTTCGCGGGCCCCGGCACGCCCCTCCTGGAACTGGACGGAGAGGGCGCCCTGGAGCTGGTCGGCAGCGTCTCGGAAGCCGAGGCCAAGGGCCTGAAAGCCGGCCAGACCCTCGCCTTCGAGACGGGCTCGGCGAGCGGCACCGCCGTGATCACCGCCCTGTCGGCGGGCGGGGATCCCGTCTCCCACCGGGGGACGCTCAGGGCCCGGCTGCTCAAGGGCGGCGAGCACCTGCGCACCGGGACCTTCGCGCGGCTGCGGCTGCCGGGGCAACCGGACGGCGCGGAGGGCGAGGTGTTCGTGCCCCGGTCCGCCCTGGTGCTGCGGGGGGAGCTTTCGGGCGTCTTCGTGGCCCGGGACGGGCGGGCCGAGCTGCATTGGCTCGCGCTGGGCGAGGCCCAGGGGGACCGGTTCCCGGTCCGCGCCGGCCTGACCGCGGCTGACGCCGTCATCGACCAGCCCGGCGCCCTCACCGATGGCCAGCCCGTCGAGGTGAGCCGATGACCGTACCCGCCAAGCTGGGCCTGGCCGGGAGCCTGGCCAAGGCCTTCCTCCGGAGCAAGCTGACCCCCCTCATCGTCCTGGCCTCCCTCCTGCTGGGCGTGCTGGCCGTGGTGCTGACGCCGCGGGAGGAGGAACCCCAGATCGTCGTGCCCATGGTGGACATCTACGTCCCGGTCCCCGGCGCGAGCCCGAAGGAGATCGAGAGCCAGGTGACCACTCCCCTGGAGAGGCGCCTGTGGGGCATCCCGGGCGTGGAGTACCTCTACAGCTCCAGCCAGCCCGGGATGGCGCTGATCACCGTGCGCTTCAAGGTGAACGAGCCCCAGGAGCCCAGCCTCGTCAAGGTGCACCAGGAGCTGGGGGCGAACGCCGGCCTGCTGCCCTCGGGGGCCATGAAGCCCATCGTGCGCCTGCTCACCATCGACGACGTGCCCTTCCTCGGCCTCACCCTGCATGGCCCCACCCAGACCCCGGGCCAGCTGCGGGCCCTGGGCGAGACCCTCGCCCGGGAGCTGGGCACGGTCGCGGCCACGGCCCAGGTGAAGGTCACGGGCGGCGCCCGGCGCATGGTGCGGGTCACCCCCGACCCCGACCGCCTGCGCAGCCTCGGCCTGTCCCTGGGCGAGCTGCAGCCCGCGCTCCTGAGCGCCGAGGCCCAGCTCCCCGCGGGCGCGCTGGTGGACCACAACCGGCGCACCGTGCTGGAAGCCTCGGGCTTCGTGCTGGAGGCGCGCGAGCTGAACCGCCTGGTCGTGGCCGTGAGGAACGGCCGCCCGATCTACCTGGGCGACGTGGCGACGGTGACCGACGGGCCCGAGCCCGAGCCGAGCCTCGTCCTCTTCGGCAACCGCCAGGGCGGCTTCGAGCCGGCCGTGACGGTGTCCCTCTCCAAGCGCATGGGCAGCAACGCCACCGCCCTGGCCGAGCAGGTGCTGGCCAAGGTCGAGGTGCTCCGCGGACGGCTCCTGCCCCGGGACGTCACCGTGGACGTCACCCGGAACTACGGCGAGACCGCCGGCGAAAAGAGCAACGAGCTCATCGAGCACCTGCTCATCGCGACCTTGAGCGTCATCGCCCTCATCCTGCTGGCCATGGGCTGGCGCAGCGCGGTGGTGGTGGGCGTGGCCGTGCCGGTGACCCTGGCCCTGACCCTGCTCCTCACCTACCTGTTCGGCTACACCCTGAACCGGGTGACGCTGTTCGCGCTGATCTTCTCCATCGGCATCCTGGTGGACGACGCCATCGTGGTGGTGGAGAACATCCACCGCCACATGCACCTGCCCGGGCCCCGCCCGCCCTTCGCCCAGACGGTGGTGGAGGCGGTGGACGAGGTGGGCAACCCGACCATCCTCGCGACCTTCGCGGTCATCGCGGCGATCCTGCCCATGGCCTTCGTGCGCGGGCTCATGGGTCCCTACATGCGGCCCATCCCGGTCGGCGCCAGCCTGGCCATGGTGTTCAGCCTGGCCATCGCCTTCATCATCAGCCCCTGGGCGGCGCTGAGGGTCTTCCGGCACGAGGCGCACCTGCCGGCCACCGACCCCTCCGGCCTCCACCCCGGCACCCCCGGGAACCTGCCCGCGGAGCCCGGGGATCCGGGCGCGGGCGCCCCCGAGGACCTCAGCACCCGGATCTACCGGAAGGTCATGCGGGCCCTCCTCACCTCGGGCAAGGTCCGCCTCGGCTTCTTCGCGGGGGTCGTGGCACTGCTGCTCGGGGCCATGTCCCTGGTGGGCATGGGCTGGGTGAAGGTCAAGATGCTGCCCTTCGACAACAAGTCGGAGTTCATGGTCCAGCTCGACCTGCCGGAGGGGACGCCGAGGGAGGACGCCGTGGTCCTGGGCCAGACCCTGGCCCGGCGCCTGCTGAAGGAGCCCACGGTCCGCAACGTCCAGGTCTACGCGGGCGAGGCCGCCCCCTTCACCTTCGTCGGCATGGTGCGCCACAGCTTCCTGCGCCAGGAGGCCGGGATGGTGGACCTCCAGGTGAACCTCGTCCCCAAGGAGGCCCGCAAGGAGCAGAGCCACGCCATCGTGGTGCGCCTGCGCCAGGAGCTGGAGAAGCTGCCCCGCCCCGCGGGCACGCGCATGAAGCTGGTCGAGATCCCCCCGGGGCCTCCCGTCATGGACACCCTGGTGGCCGAAGTCTACGGCCCCACCGAGGCCGAGCGCGCCCGGGCCGCGGGCGAGGTCGAAAGCGCCTTCCGGGCCGTCGACGGCGTGGTGGACGTGGACGGCAGCCGGAACCCGACCAGCCCCAAGCTCAGTCTGGTGCTGGACCGGGAGAAGGCGGCCCTGCACGGAGTCGCGCCCGCCCACGTCGTCCAGACCTTGTACATGGCCGGACAGGGGCTCACCGCCGGGACCTTCCACGTCCAGCGCGGGGACAGCCAGGTCCCGCTGGTGATCCAGCTGGACCCCGCCCACCGCCAGCGCGTGGACCAGCTGCTGCAGCTCACCGTGCCCGGCGCCCGGGGCCCCGTGCCGCTGTCAGAGCTGGTGCGGAGGGTGGACGGCGTCGAGGCGCCCGCCATCTTCCACAAGAACCTGATGCCCGTCAGCTACGTCTTCGGGGACCTGGCCGGCCGCATCGAGAGCCCGGTCTATGCCCTGGCGGCCATCAACCGCAGGCTCGACCTGATCAAGGGCGCCGACGGCAAGCCCATGGCCCGCCTCGGGCTGTCCCACCCCGAGCACACCGAGGACCTGGTCATGAAGTGGGACGGGGAATGGCACATCACCCTGGAGGTCTTCCGGGACCTGGGGCTGGCCTTCGCGGCCGTGCTCGTGCTGATCTTCATCCTCGTGGTGGGCTGGTTCGAGAGCTTCACGATCCCCTTCGTGATCCTGGTGCCCATCCCGCTCTCCCTCATCGGCATCATCCCCGCCCATGGGCTGCTGGGGTCGTTCTTCACCGCCACCAGCATGATCGGCTTCATCGCCGGCGCCGGGATCATCGTCCGGAACAGCATCATCCTCGTGGACTTCATCGAGCTCAAGCTGACCGAGGGCATGGCCCTGGAGCGCGCCGTGGAGGAGGCGGGCGTGGTGCGCTTCCGGCCCATGCTGCTCACGGCCGCGGCCGTCATGGTGGGCTCCTCGGTGATGCTGGCCGACCCCATCTTCAACGGCCTGGCCATCAGCCTCATGGCGGGCGAAGTGGCCGCCACCCTCCTGTCCCGCCTGGCCGTGCCCGTCCTCTACTTCCTCGTGGCCCGCCGGGGCCGCGCGGCCGAACTGCAGCGGCGCGCGGCGGTCCTCGAACCCTGATTCCCCTGGGAGCTTCCATGAACATCGATCGCATCGTCCACTGCGTCGCCGGCAGCATGATCCTGGCCAGCCTGGCCCTGGCCCGCGTCCACAACCCCCACTGGCTCTGGCTCACGGTCTTCGTGGGGGCCAACCTCCTGCAGAGCGGCCTCACCAACTGGTGCCTGATGTCCCGGATCCTCGGCAGGCTCGGCGTGCCCGCCGGGAGCGCCTGCGGGGTGCGTCAGCCATGAGCCTCCTCCTGCTCAAGCGCCTGGCCCTGGCCCTGCCCGTGGGCGGCGGCCTGGGCTACGCCTACCAGCGGATCATCGGATGCCGCACCGGCTCCTGCCCTTTGACGGCCACGCCCCTGCGGGCCATCCTGTACGGCTGCTTCATCGCCCTGCTCTGGGCGCTGGGCAGTCGAGGCCAAGCCTGAACCCGGAGGTACCCCATGCCCCACGTCGCCCCTTCCGAAATCGTGACCTATGCGGTCCTCGCCCTGGCCGCGGCCTGGTTCTTCTTCCGCCGGCGGGGCAGCGTCTCCGCCCAGGACCTCCAGGCGCTGCGGGCCCAGGGCGCGGTGGTCCTGGACGTGCGGACCCCGGGCGAATACGGCCAGGGGCACGCGGACGGCAGCCGGAACATCCCCCTGAACGAACTGCCCGGGCGCCTGGGCGAACTGAAGCAGGACACGCCCATCCTCGCCTGCTGCGCCAGCGGGATGCGCAGCGGCCAGGCCGTGGCCATCCTGCGCAGGGCCGGGTTCACCCAGGTCCACAACGCGGGCAGTTGGAGTAACCTCAAGGGTTGAAGCAGGAGAACGCGATGCCCATCTACGAATACCAGTGCTCCCAGTGCGGCCAGCGGGAAGAGCGCCTCGAGTCGATGTCGGCGCCCTCCGGGCATGACTGCCCCGGCTGCGGGGCGGCCCTGGGGATGGCGCGGGCGCTCTCGGTGCCGTCGCTGGCGTTTCCGTCCACCTCGGCCCCGGCGCCGGTCTGCGCCCCTTCGGCGCCGGCCTGCGCGGGGGGCGGAGGCTGCCCCTACGGGCACTGATCCCCGCGCAACTTCTCCTGCATGATCGCCAGGATCTCCGTATCGGCCCCCTCCATCCCCCGCTGCGCGATCCGCCCGAGGTTGGCCAGGCAGGCCAGGCCGTCCCCGCCCACGATCCCGTCCGTGGCCGGGATGCCGATCCCGGCCAGGGCCAGCTGGGCGCCACGGAAGGCGGCGTCGACGCCGGTCATGGTCTTCATGGCGCAGCCGATCTTGGCCCCGTCGCAGATCATGCCGGCGAGGTTGCCCACCATGTTGGCGATGGCCAGGCCCACCTGGCGGTCCGAGCCCCCTTCCAGGAACACCAGGGCCGAGGCGACGCCGATGCCGGCGGCGTTGGCCGCGCCGCACATCGCCGAGAGGGTGCCGAGGTGCCAGGTGGCCGCGGCGGTCATGAGGCAGGCGAAGGCCAGGGCCTCCTCGGTGCGGCCTTCGCCATGCCCCGTCTGGCGGCTCCAGAGGCCCACCGGCACCGCCACCGTGATGCCCTTGTTGCCGGAGCCGGAGAGGGTCATGACCGGCATGGCTTCGCCCGACATCCGCGCGTAGACGCCGGCGCTGACGAGCTGGGAGAGCCGGCCGGGGCCCTCCTGCCCCAGGGGCGTGCCCAGGCCGGAGGGCAGCAGGGCCAGGCCCCGGTCGGCGATGGCCGCGTTCATCCGGATGCCCTCCCGCAGCCGGGACCGGTCCGCCGGCGTCAGGTCGAGGGCCAGGTCCATGAGGGCCTGGATCGGCAGGGCGGCCAGGGCTTCCCGCGGGGAGGCCTGCCGCGCGACGAAGGGTTCGGTCTGCGCGCCGCCCACGAGCCGGCCGTCCCGCTCGAGGCGGGCCAGGTGCGTGTGTTCCCGCTCCAGGACGGCCCGGCCTTCGCCGCGCTCGCGCCGGACGGTGACCTCCACGCGGAGCTCCCGCTCCTGCTCGGCCACTTCCACCGTGACCCCGAGGGCTTCCAGGAGCCGCCGGGCCCGGTCGAGGATGGCCGCGTCCACGCCCTCGAAGCTGCGCAGGCCCAGGGTCCCGTCCGGCAGGTGCGCGCCCAGGGCCAGGGCCCAGAGGATCCCGGTGGCGTGGCCGGCGTTGGGCAGGCCGACGGCGTAGCAGTTCTTGTAGGTGCGGGGATCGCAGATCAGGCGGACGGCGAGGATCCGGCCCTCGCCCTGGGCCGCCGCCAGGGCCGCGGCCCAGGCCACGGCCGCGGGTTCGGTGCAGCCCATGGAGGGGCGCCATTCGGCCTCGAGGATGTCGGTCATGCGCACGGTCAAACTCCCTGGCCGAGGAAGGCCGGGTCCATGGCTTCGAGCGGAACCGGCAGGGGTGGGGGCAGGCGTCGGGCGAAAGCACCCAGGGTGAAGACGGGGGTCTGTTCCTGGGGCGTGCTACGGGTCGGTCCGCGTTTCATGGAAAGTCTCATCCCATCATGGTAAAGGCAATGCCGGGTCCCGGCGGGCCTTCATTGAAAACGCGGCCCTGGTATCCTGGGCCGGGAGCAACCCATGACTTCAACCAAGCTAGGCGGCGCGTTCACCTTCCCCGGCACCTCCCTGACGGTCAACCGGCTCGGCTTCGGCGCGATGCAGCTGGCCGGTCCGGGCGTGTGGGGGCCGCCGAGGGATCCCGAAGGCGCCGCCGCGGTCCTCCGGGAGGCGCTCGCCGCGGGCGTGAACCACATCGACACCTCCGACTTCTACGGCCCGCACGTCACCAACCAGCTCATCCGGAAGGTGCTGCATCCCTATCCGGCGGGGTTGGTGCTCGTCACCAAGCTCGGCGCCCGCCGCCCCGCGGACGGATCCTGGCAGCCGGCCATCTCGGCGGCGGAGCTGACCGCAGGCGTGCACGACAACCTGCGCAACCTCGGGGTGGAGGCCCTGGACATCGTCAACTACCGGACGATGGGCTCGGGCCACGGTCCGGCGGAGGGCTCCATCGCCGAGCAGGTCACGGTGCTGGAGGGGCTCCGGCGCCAGGGGCTGATCCGCCACATCGGCGTGAGCAACGTCACGGCCGCGCAGGTGGCCGAAGCCCAGGGCATCACGGACATCGTCTGCGTGCAGAACCTGTACAACGTGGCCTGCCGCCAGGATGACGCGCTGATCGATGATCTGGCTCGGCAGGGGATTCCCTACGTGCCCTTCTTCCCCCTCGGCGGGTTCACGCCGCTGCAGGCGTCGGCCCTGGATCAGGTCGCGGCCCGGATCGGCGCGACGCCGATGCAGGTAGCCCTGGCGTGGCTGCTGCAGCGGTCGCCCAACATCCTGCTGATCCCGGGGACGTCCTCGGTCGCGCATCTGAGGGAGAACCTGGCCGTCGCGGCCTTGACCTTGGACGCGCAGGCATTGGCGGAGCTGGATGGCATCGCGAGCGGGGCGCAGGTTTAGACATCATGTATTGGCCTCGCACGTAACCATCGTGCAGGCGTCCCAGGCATCCGGGGGCTCTGCCCCCGAGCCCCCGGGATTTATCGCATGAAGCCCAGAAACTGGGCGGCTCAAACGCAAGAGGCTTGAAATGGGCCGGATTTCTCCGGCCCCCCGGTTTCCGGGCCCGGGCCGGCGCTCGGGTCGCATCCCTGCGGTAGCCCTATCCTCCGCCCGGCTGGACCCAGGATGGTCCTTCGGGGGCAGTGGGGCAAGGGCAAGGGCCGGGGTCTGCAACAAAAGGGGCCTGCCCAATCTTAAAGGCGCGGATTAAGCTCAGTGGGCTTACAACCAACCGGCTCAGAGCCGTAATTAAGGGGGGCAGGCCGTGAACGATTTTAGCAAGTACGTCGGACTGGATGTCCACAAAGAAACCATCGCCGTGGCTGTCGCCGATGCCAACGGCGGGGAAGTTCGCTACTACGGCGAAATCCCGAACACCCCGGAGGAGGTGGTGAAGTTTGTGCGACGGCTACGAAAGGAAGGAGCAAGGCTCTCGTTCTGCTACGAGGCTGGCCCCTGCGGCTACGGCTTGCATCGGCAACTGAAGGACTTGCATCAGGATTGCCAAGTCGTTGCCCCCTCGCTGATCCCGAAAAAGCCAGGCGACCGGGTCAAGACCGATCGCCGGGACAGCCTGACCCTGGCGCGTCTGCTTCGGGCGGGCGAGCTGACCTCGGTATGGGTGCCCGACGAAGCCCAAGAGGCGCTGCGTGATCTGACCCGGGCGCGGGAGGACATGAAGCACCTTCAGCGGGTGGCCAAGCAACGGCTGCTTGCCTTCCAACTGAGGCATGGGAAGAACTATCCGGGTAAGAAGAACTGGTCCCAGGCACACTTCCGCTGGCTGGAGACCTTGAAGTTCGATCAGCAGGTCCAGCAGATCGTGTTCCAGGAATACATCGATACCGTTCAGGCGTTGACCAAGCGGGTCGCTATCTTTGACGCCCAGATCGAGACCGCCGGAGTCGAATCAGCGTTCTCTTTGCAGATCGAAGGCTACATGGCCCTGCGGGGCATCGATCGGCTCACCGCGACCACGATTGTGGCCGAGATCGGCGATTTGAGGCGCTTCCCGGACGCCCCTGCGCTGATGAAATACTTGGGTGTTGTTCCCAGCGAACATTCCAGTGGGGCCACCAGGTCCCGAGGGGGCATCACCAAAACCGGGAATGGCCATGTCCGGCGTGTTCTGGTGGAGGCTGCCTGGACCTACCGCCATCCGGCACGGAAATCCCCTCTTCTCCAACGTCGCGCTGAGCGCACCTCGGAGGCGGTGCAGGAAATCGCTTGGGCCGCCCAAAAGCGCCTGTGTGTGCGCTATCGAATGCATGAGGGCAGGGGCAAGAAGAAGGTCCAAGCCTGCACTGCCATCGCCCGGGAGTTGACTGGGTTTATCTGGGCGATTGGCCAAGTGCTGCCGCCCCCAGCGGTCAAGGCGTAGTGCCACGGGCCAAGGTCTCGCAGTGTGTCGGCAGCAGAACGGACAACGGTGGGAGAACCCTCGCAGGCTCTATGAGGCATCCAGAAACCGGATGACCCTCGCCTTTAGATCGAGGCAGCTCCCCGACGAACCCGTTGTCATGCGGTAACCAACCCGCGCATATCAGACTGATCAACCGTCGAATAGCCGTCCGTTCTGCTCCCCACACACTGCCGGAAAAAGGAAAATAGTTGGCCGTTCACCCTTGACGGGCCAAAACATATCAGGAGCCTGTCCACGCAATCCCGCGCGCCATGCTGGGGCGGCGATGCAGGTGATCCTGCGTCGGCCTCCTTCGCCGTATAAAATCTAGAGGTGGGTCCACACCCAATCAACCTGGGCGGGCCAGGACCGGTCCTTGCCCCGGCTGGCCGGATCCGCCTGGGCCTTGATGTACGCGATGACCCGGGCCTTGACGTTGACCTGGGCCGGTTTTCGGGTTGCTGGCATCCCCATCGGGATCCTCCTTGATGCTTGCCCCAGCGGGAACAGACGGGCCGGTCCGCGGCACCTGATGCAGAGGAACTGGCAAGACAAAATAAATTAAATATATTTATAGACAAGACCTTGTTCCGATTTTCAGTCCTGAACCGTATTTATATTATTTGAATGTGCGAGGATTGACGCTTGCTCCACGCGGTGAACGCCTATATTTGCGATGAGTATTAAATTATTTTTCCGGAGCCCCCA
>Ga0316232_1004749_pt1 | contig 11338 bp, 10 predicted proteins | sample TBHtaG_FD_206006 | JGI IMG/M metagenome (GOLD analysis project Ga0316232, IMG submission 206006) | Freshwater microbial communities from Trout Bog Lake, Wisconsin, USA - TBH18025_13 | ecosystem: Environmental > Aquatic > Freshwater > Lake > Hypolimnion/Profundal zone | place: USA: Wisconsin... | reverse complement strand
CCATCTTGAAATTCGCACACAGAATTTGCAAAGTGCAGAAATCTCTTTTCTTAGTTCGGGTGATTCGCTACTTCTGTCCAAATGAAGGAGAAATTCATGCGGGCGGCCATCCGGCTTTCGCTTCAAAAAATGCGTGAAAATCACGGTGGGCCGTTTGGCGCGATCGTTGTGTGTGATGGAAAAATTGTCGGGCGGGGCTGGAACCGCGTCACTTCTACAAATGATCCAACCGCACACGCGGAAGTCACGGCCATCCGCGAAGCCTGTAAAAAACTGAAAACATTTCAGCTCGACGGCTGCGAACTTTACACGAGCTGCGAGCCATGCCCGATGTGCCTGGCGGCAATTTATTGGGCGCGGCTGCAAAAAGTTTATTACGCCAATACCCGCAAAGATGCGGCGGCAATCGAGTTCGATGACGATTTTCTTTACCGTGAAGTCATGCTGCCGGTTTCCCGGCGGAAAATTCCCATGAAACAATTGCTCCGCAAGGAAGCGCTGAAGGTTTTTGCGGAATGGGCGGAAAAACCCGATAAAATCCGCTATTGACTCGTTTCACAAATCATTCAGCACGTCGATCAATTGGCGCAACCGCCCGTAATCGCGACGGTTGAAATTGAAGGCGATGCGTTGCAACTCCAGCCTGTCGTTGTCCTCGATTTCCTCCGGCGTCGGTTTGATGGCGTGAATTTCTCCTTCGATGATGATGTCGGAGAAATCCTTGCTCATCGCGGCAAGGGCGGATTCGCCCGGCGCGTTTTTGAGCCGGATGACGAGCAGATCTTTCACGAACCGAGTCGAATTAAAATTGCGGTAAAAATGCGTGATGATTTTTGCGGCTTCATCGGTGCTGTCGGCAATTTGATAAAGGCCGATGTCTTTCGGTGAAATCAGTTGATTGCGCAATAATTCCTCGCGGATGTGGCTGTCCCACGTCTTCCAATAAGTGCCGCCAGGTTTGTCCACGAGCACGAGCGGCATGAGCTGGGCTTTGCCGGTCTGCATGAGTGTCAGCGCCTCGTAACCTTCGTCGAGCGTGCCGAAACCGCCGGGAAACAAAACGATCGCGTCCGAGTGGCGGATGAAAATGAGTTTGCGGGTGAAAAAGTATTTGAACGTGATGAGCTTTTTGTCCTCGGCGATTACCGGATTGGCGCTTTGCTCCCACGGCAGGCGGATGTTGACGCCGAAACTATTTTCCGGCCCAGCCCCTTCATGTCCTGCCTGCATGATGCCCGGCCCGGCGCCGGTAATGACCATGAAGCCAGCCCTGACGATCTTGCGCGCAAAATCGGCGGCCTGCTGATACTCGATGCTGTCCGGCTGCATTCGCGCCGACCCGAAAATGGAAACTTTGCGGATGCGCGCGTAGGGTGCAAAAAGGCGGAACGAATAGCGCAATTCACGGATCGCCGTCTGAATCACCCGCACATCCCCGGTGTCCTTGACATCGGCCAATAGTTTCAGGGCGTTTTCGATTATGTCGGCGACTTGGACTTCATTATGGCCGCCACCTTTATATTGGATGAGTTCCTGAATGCGCCGGGCCAGTTCCGGGTCGGCGGCGGGTTTCTTGACATATCTATTATTCATTTTGACAAGTATCCTGTCCCTCCTCAATTTACAAGGAATGGTAGCGCATAGGGGAATCGAACCCCTCTTTCAGCCTTGAGAAGGCCACGTCCTAGCCGATAGACGAATGCGCCAGCAAAACAGCGGAGAGTTTAAGGTGGTGGGTTGCAGGGTCAAGCCACGAATGCCTGCGGCTCAATGCGAAACCTGGCAGGATCGGCGGAATCCATCGTGGCCGCCGGACAAAGTCCGCTTGCCTTGGCCGGCGAAGAATTTTACATTCCGCCACGGTCGAAATTGGATGTTTGTTTGCAACCAACCTTCGCCAGCGGTGTTTGAAATTGTGTCGGTGCATGGTATGCTTGAAACATGAGAATCACCCGGAACCTTCTGATCTGCCTCGCGGGCGGGCTGCTGTTGAACGCAGCGGTGCGCGCGGACGATGCCGTGTTGCCGGGCAATCCCTACGCGCCGGTGGTCACGCGCAACATTTTCGGACTGAACCCGCCGCCGCCAGTAGTTCCCCCCGGGACGGAAGATGCCGCGCCGCCGCCCAAGATCACGCCCAACGGCATCATGTCCATCCTCGGACAATTGCAGGTGCTGTTCAAAGTGGCCACCCCGGCCAAGGCGGGCAAGCCGGCGGGAGACGACGATTACATTTTGAGCGAAGGCCAGCGGCAGGATGACATCGAGGTGGTGAAGATTGATGAAAAGGCCGGGCTGGTGACCTTTAACAACCACGGCGAAACGCAGGAACTGCCGCTGGTCGCCGCGACCGCCAGTTCAACTGCCCCCGCCGCCGCCGGCGTCCCCGGTAATCCCGCACCCGGGTTCAAGCCCGCGCCCGGTGGTTTGCTGCGGCCGGGCGGAAACACTTTTAACGGTGGCGGAAGCAGCTCCTTGATTGGCAATTTTGGCGGCGGCAATCGGGGAAACGGAAATAATGGCATGAACGGCGGCGGCGGAGGTGGAAACAATTCCGGCAACGCTGGCGGCGGTTTGAATTTTGGTTATAATCCGTCGGGAAACGGATCATACAACGCCTCGAGTCAAGTGCCACAAGGCATGTCATCTGAAGTGCAAACTATCGCCATTGAGGCGAACCGTGAATTGACCAAGCAACAAGTTATCAGCGGAGAATTGCCACCACTGCCTCCCACTGATCTGACACCACCCGACGCCGTTGGTTTTGGCGGGGCTCCACTTATTTCATCAGGCCAAGACATTCCTTCGAAATAATAATAACAAACTGCATATTTTAAGGTGGTTTGCTTTTTTATTGCGCTGTCTTTATTCTGATATTCCTATGAATCTAAATTTGGATTCGGTCAGTTAATTCCCTTTCAATTATGAAGCGACCGTCGTTGATTTCCAAAGGGTCACTGGACCGATTGCTCAAGACTTCGGCTGAAGCTTGGAGCAACAAAAAGTTTCAAGAAGCCATCGAGCTGATGGAACGCGCCAGCAGGCTGAATCCTTCCAATGCCGGCATCCTGCTGGATCTGGGGCGTTATCACGGTCTGCGGTATGACAGTGCCGCCGCCGAGCGCTGCTTTGAACAGGCGGTGCGTGTGGCGCCAAACAAGACCGAGACGCTGGCCGTTGCCGGTGTGAACTGCTCTGATTGCTCTGATTTTGGCAATTCCGAGCGCTACTACCTGCGCGCCGTGGCACAGCCGAAAGCCGCCCCGGAGTTGTTTGTGCAACTGGCCAAACTATACGAACGGCTCCGCCGGATGGAGGAAGCCGCCGCCATGGTAAACCGGGCGTTGCATCTCAACCCGGTCTGCCCGGAGGCGTTGCTCACCCGCGCCCGGCTGGAACGTCAGGCCGGCCGCCTCGAAGCCGCTGAACGAACCATCCACTCCGTTGTCGCCCAGCCCAATCCGGATGCCTGGGTCCATGCCCAGAGCTGGTATGAATTCGGCGCGATTCTGGACCGGCAGGGAAAATACGACGAAGCCATTGCTGCCATCGTGCGGGCCAAGGCCCAATTACATCCGCACTCGGCACAATTTATTGCCGAACTGAAAGTCGTCCGCCAGCGCATCAGTGACATGCAGGCAACTCTCACCGCCGACACCTTGCAACGCTGGTTTGATGGCGCCCCGGCACTGCCGCCCCACCGCCAGTTCGCCCTGCTCGGCGGTCATCCCCGCTCCGGCACGACTTTGTTGGAACAGGTGTTGGATTCGCATCCCGACATCACTTCTGTGGAAGAAACTGAAATTTTCCACGACGACGCGTATTCCCTGCTCAAAAACCGGCAGCCCTACGAGACACCCATCCTGTCTTTTCTGGAACCGGCGCCGATTGAGGTGATTCAAAACGCCCGCGCCAACTATTTCCGGTCGGCGGAATTGTTTCTCGGCCAGCCCCTCGGCGACCGGCTGTTGATTGATAAAAATCCGTCGCTGACCTTCCTGATCCCCGCACTTATCCGCATCTTTCCCGAAATCAAACTGCTCATCGCTTTGCGCGACCCGCGCGACGTCGTCATGAGTTGCTTTATGCAATCATTGCGACCCGGGCAGGTTAATTCTTCCTATCAACGGATCCAGACCACCGTGGAGGAATACATTGCCATGATGACCCTGTGGCAAACCCTCAAGCCGATGATACAGGGCCATTTCCTCGAAGTCCGTTACGAAGACATGGTGGAAGATCTGGAATCCGTTGCGCGAAAGACGCTGAATTTTCTCGGCGTCTCCTGGGATGCCAAGGTGCTGGGCTTTGATGAACATGCCCGCAACAAACTGGTGCGTTCGCCCACCTATGCCGACGTGACCCAGCCGGTTTATAAACGGGCCATGGGCCGCTGGCGGAACTACCAGAAATACCTGGAGCCGCATCTGGAAAAACTGGAACCGTTCGTCAAGGCATTTGGATATGAGTGATCAGTTGAGAGTTGAAAGTTGATGGTTGATGGTTCTAGGCAGAAAGCTAAACCACCAAGGCGCAAAGGACGCCAAAAAATCGTGCGCGAACAGCCGGCGGCTGGTTCATCACGCCCCAAAAAACACCGGGTCAAAAAAACCGGCATGAGCGCGGAAACCTTCGCCAGACTCTACCGGGCACGCACGCCTTTGGACGGTGCCACGGCACGCCACATTGCCGCCAACCTGGCCGCCCTTAACCAAGGCCCGATGAAATCCTACCGACCATTGTCGCCAGCCGGACTTGAATGGTAGGGCTTGCCATTGAGATAGAGAATCAGAAGTTGCTGGTTGATACTGGCCGACTGCATTTCGCCGCCGGCGGTTTGCATTTTTATCGCCATTTCGGCGGTGGTGACCGCCTCGGAAAACCGCCCGGCTTCCGCATAGGCCGCCGCCAGCGTGCTGATCGTGCCGGCTTCTTTAAAGGCCGTCAGCCGGCAGGCCCGTTCCGCGCGCTGAACAGCCTCGGTTCCGTTCCGCACGGCGGCGTCCGGACAGGTGGCGAGAATCCAAGCCAGATTGTTGAGCGCAGCCGCCAGATCCGGTTTAACCGCGAGCGCCAGGTGAAGTTGTTCCACTGCCGAACGAAAATCCCCGGTTTTGTATAAAAATGATGCCAGCGCCAGGCGCGTTTCGGCATCAGGTTTAAACAGCAACGCCAATTTAAAATGGGATAACGCCTCCTGCTCTTTTCCCTGTGCTTCGAAAATTGCGCCCAATTGCTGGTGCGCCAGTGGTTCATAGGGTCTGACCTTCAAAACCGCCAGGAACTGCGGTTCCGCTTCGGCGGGTTTTCCCTGCAGCATCAGGGCCAGGCCGAGGTTCAAACGGGCATCGGCGTAATCAGCATTGCAGCGCAGCGCATTCTGAAATTCATTTATCGCGGCGGCGTAATTGCCCCGTTTCGCGAGGACAATGCCAAGATCGTTGTAGGCCGTCCACGCCGCCGGATTTTTGCCGAGCGTGTCGCGCATGAGGCTTTCCTGCGTGGCAAAAACCTGCGCGCGTTCGTAAGTCAAAATGGACAAGGTCAAAATCAGGCCGATGGCCACGCACCTGAAAATTGCCTGGCTGGGAATGGAAGCCAGCCCCGCTGTCACCAACGCCACCAGGGCGATCATCGGGAGATATTGGAGATGATCCGAGACGTGTCCCATCGTCATAAATTGTGCATCGAAGAAACCGAGTGCCGGAAACAGACTGATGGCAAAACAACCGAGTCCGAACAGGGCGTGGCACCCCCACGTCCGACGAAAACGCCAGCACAAAATGAACACCAGGCAGATCAGGAGAGCTGGTAAATATGCCGCCAATGATGCGGTGTCAATCTTCCAAGGGGCATAAACCACGCTCAAATTCTCCGGCCAAAGCACCTTGCCGGCATAAAACCAGAAATCCTGCCCGGCTCCCGCCACGCGTTCCCAGAAACCCGCCGGCTGAAGGGTCAGCCGGGTGTTCAACAGTGCCTGATGTTTTTGAAACCAGACCGACATCAAGCCGAAGGCCAGTGACAGGATGAAAAACGGGAGGGCATGCAGCACATCGCGCCGCGTCACCCGCCCGCGCTGCCAGGCCGCGCAGGCCAGCAACAACACGGGCAGCATGACCACCGTGGTTTTGCTCAACAACGCCAGGACATAGGCCAACAACGAAACGACATACCAGACCGTGGCGCGGTTGCGGAACGGATGAAGACCGGCTTGATTCCCGACTTTGGGATACAAGGCCAGGGCTTCGTAGTGAAGGTATCCCAGAAAAGCGAACAGAAACAACGGCAGGGAAAGCGTGTTTTTCAACTCAGAGACCCGGGCGACCGAATTCACGCCCACGGGGTGAACCACGAACAAAACCGCCGCCAGCCACGCACCGGGAATTTTCAAACGCGCCAGCAACCGCCAAAGCAAAATCCCGCCCAGGGCATGAAGCGCCATGCCTACGGCATGATACCCGGCCGGACTTTCCCCCCAGCACAACCGCTGCACCCACCAGCCGAAGGTTGCCAGGGTGAAATCCGTTTGAAACCAGATTGTCCACGGCGTGAAGGTTCCATTCACCAGCGGATTGTCCCGGCCAATCAAACTTTCATCGTCAATCACAAAATTACCCGGCAAAATCGGGCGATAGACCAGCAGCACGATGGCAAAAATGAAGGCCGTGCCCGAACAGAACCGGAGAGGGCTTTGAGGATTTTTAAATGCCTGAACGATGTGTGCCAAAATCCACGCAGATGGCCGCCGGCCTGACTCACCTGACGCGGCCATCTTTGCGTGGCGGTTATCTTCTGATTCTGAATCGGTATTCAATTTAACTCCAACAGCCACGAAATTTTTCCGCGCACGACCGTGATGACCCAGGCTTCAAACTGGCCGGCACGACGTGCCAGCCGGTGTTGATTCAACTGAAATCAGGCCCTGGCATTCGCTACACCTTCCGCCGCGTCAGGCAGCCAGCGCACGCGAGGCAGTGGCACTTCGTAACGCCGCCGCGAATCTGCGTCATTAACAGCGAGTATAGTGACCAGATACTTTGCGTCTTTAAGCGTGCCCCGGATGAAAATACAGCCCTTGTCATCGGCTTTTACCAAAGTGGTTTCGATGCGGGATATTCTTACCAAGCGTAATCTTTGTCAATGTCAGACGCGGAAATGGAACGTTATACAACGTGTTCTTACCAAATAAAAAAAGGAGCCGCTCCGAAGAGCGGCTCCTGTGCAAAACCAAAAACAAACAATGATCCGATTAGGACTGTTTGCGGCGCAACGCGACGAGCGAGGCCAAACCACCCAAACCGGCCAAGGCCAGCGTGGTGGGTTCCGGCACAGGCCCAACTGGAGCTACCGTAAAGGACTGCCATGATCCCGGAGTAAATTCTCCAGGGCTGTCGGAGGAGGTTCCAGTTACAGGTGATTGGAATATTTTGGAATTCCCGGCAATCGTAGCAGTGGCATAGGAAGAAGTATTGAACGCCAAAACCTCAAAACTGACAAAACCTTTGTTTGCAGTTGTTATGCCTGGAATCGTTACCAATCCGCCTTCAAACCAACCGGCATATGTTGAACCATCAGCGTCTCCACCTTGAAGACCAAATGGTGTAAGCGACGAAGAAAGCAACGTCATTTGAGCTGCGCTTGCAGGAATGTCTAGCGATGTTGCGCCGACATAATATAGCAATTCAGCATTGTAGGAAGCACCGAGAGAAACCCCATTATAAGTCACTTTCGGAGCACTTGTGCTTGTGTAGTTTGAAAAGTCAATTTGCCCTTGTCCAAAGGCAACTGCCATTGACCCCATTCCAAGAACCGCAATGAATATGTTTCTTTTCATAGTTTATGTTTAGTGTTTTTTGTTTTTGGTTTTTTTGCCAAATTTTTAGGTTATTACATTATTACGGCAACGTCTGCACCCAATTTGTTGCACTCGGAGGATTGATAAAAAAGCCCTGAGCAACGTTAAGTGTAGGAACTTGCGGAGTAGTGCCATTTAACTTCCACTGACCAGCAACCACCTTATACAAAACAAACGTCTGGCTGCCGACAGACCACTCATTAAGTGTCGTTGCACCAGGAACAAGCAGATTGATTGTTGATGTATTGGTAACCGAATCGGCGTAAGGAAGCAAGCTTCCAACCAACTGCGAACCACTACCCAGAGTGTTTGTGACACTTGCTCCCGCCGCTGCAACTACATTCCCAACAAATGTGTTGGTATATCCAGGCGTAGCCGGATTAAAGAAGAAACCCTGACCCGGAGGAAGCAAAACTGCATCAGAGACGACATTGCCAACCAAATTTTTCCAATGGCCAGCAGAGAACTTATAGACTGTATAGCTGCTTCCACCCCATGTTGAAATTGTTGACGCACCCGGTATGCTCGGGAACAAGTTTGTCAATGTGTTGTTGCCGCTGTCGAGTGGGTTTGCCATGAGGTTAAGAACTCCCGTTGTTGGAGTCGCGTTTACATAACCCACTATGTTGGCGGAATAGACTTGCGCTTCCGAGGAAACGACCCCAGCCACAAGCGCGGCGGCTGCAATCAGTAGTGTTTTTTTCATATTTTCTGTGTTGTGTTGTTGTTCTTTTTACACCGTGTGTGCCACCAATATCTCAAAGACCGTGTCACCAGTCAACAGTTTTTTTAACTTTTTTTGAACGGGATTCAACCACCAAGGCACCAAGGACACAAATAACAGCAAATGGTTGATGGTTTAGGGTTGCTTTTTGGAGGCAAAATGACGGTTGGCAGCCTGATTTTTAAGTTCTGTCACCGGATTGTAACCAGTTTTCCGGTGTCACCAGTGAATCTTTGCCAGCAAGACACCGGGAACATCAAAAACAATAAACTGGGCGTCTTTGCTGCCTTGTTGGTTTAGAAATTTTTATCCGGCGGGGCAAGCAAGGTGTGGAAACCGCGCGGGAACTGCGGCGATTCCAGCCAGTCGGCCAGCAGGTGCAGTTCCAGCGCAGTGAAACCGATAGTGGAATTTCTGGCCAAGGTATATTGCTGCATCCCTGTTTGGGTCACCGATGTGACGCTGTAGCCCAGCAATGGCTCAATGTTTTTAAGCCAAACGGTGGCAGGAGCTTTTTCCGGCAGTTGCGGCTTATCAAATGCGACTCGGAACAACTGGGTGATGTATAAGTATTCGTCAATGCGCAACCCGGTATGCTCGGTCTGGTAATAGGCCAGATTAGGGGCGACCAGAACAGCCTTAAAAATTTCGTCGAGTGGCACGCTGGCATCACCTTCTGTCAAGGGAACCAAGCCGCCCAGAACGTAATCATGCTGATAGACCCGAACGGATTTGAGAAAAGGTGAAATGATGAACAGATTTTTCCAGACCAGCTCTGGCGGATTGGCCTGCCATTGGAAACTTCCGGCGTCACTGGCGTTGGTGGCCAGCCAAGGGTTGGCGTTTTGCGTCAGGCGGGTGGAAAGCTGCCAAATTTGATTGCTGGCCTCTGGAAGGGGCGCGGCAAAATGGGTTTGGAAGGGAACGGTGGCCTGCGCCCAGAAATATGCTTGATCAGGCGCGGGGGTAAGCGAGAGCTTTTGCCACGCCGGCAAGCCGGCCAACCACGGGGCGAAACCGCGCACGGCGGTAAAGCTGGTCAACGGCCCGTGAATGAGGTTGGTGGGAATTTCCCAAGCGGGCAGCGGCGTCTCCAGCGGTTGGGAGAAATCGAAACCACCAAGCGTGTGGACATTGCCAGAGTCGCCGGAAAGGGTCAGGTGAAGATGGTTGATAGTTGGTAGTTGATTGTTGATTGTTGAAAAAACGGCAGCAAGACAAGGGTTGTTGAAATCGGCTTCGAGCCAGTCGTTCGTGGTGGAAAGGGATGGAAGGGACAGACGCGCGGCAAATACCGTTTTGGCAACGGGCTTGTCCAAATCTACCCCAACCAGCGTCCAGTCGCCGCTGCGCGAACACTCGATCCGGTGTGGCGTGCCGGCAGCAGCCCACGCGGCGGACCCGGCGGCGAGATTCGTCTGCCACAAACGAGCACGGTCAGCGGGGAGGCGGACGGCGAGGGACAGTTGATAGTTGATAGTTGATGGTTGGTGGTTTGTTGGCGCGGAAATTTCGAGGTAAAATTCCGAGGCGATGAGGTCGTCGAGGAGCGGGCGGAGCGCGGCGCTGGCGGCGTTGGTGACACCGTGCCCGGGCCAGCGGGAAAGTTTGCCGAGCGTCTGCGACACAAGCGCGGCGGTTTGCGGCAACTGCCACACTTTCATGAACTGCGCGGCATTGGTGTCGGCGCTGACCTGCTTCAGACCGAGCCAGTGGATACGCGCCACATCAACCGCATCCGGAGCGGCGAACGAGGAGCGGGCCAGAAAAAGCGACACGAACACCAAACAGGCGGCACGGCGGAAAATCATAGGGCGGGAAAAGTAATACAAGGGCCGGAGAATTTCAACCGCCAAGACGACCGGGAAAAATACGGAAATGGGACGCAGCCTCAACCCGCTTCCCGCCGCGGCCGGAAAATGAATTTTCAGCAGGACAAAAAAGCCAAACTTTTGGACAATTTCCGTGTAGCCGCGCCCCGGCCTCTTTGATAAAAGCGTCTTTCAACATTTAACCCAAATAAAAAGCCTATGAGCCACGTAGATCCTGATGCTTTTCACGGCGCTGTGGATGAATTGATCACCCACGTCAACGACACCGATCATTCGGCAACCCTCACCGCCAACGGAGTTGATCCAACAAAAATCGCCACCAAGCTCGGCGTCATCCGCGACGACGTGGCCGCCAAAAAAGCGGTGCGCGACAAATTGAAGGTGCAACTGGAGGCGGCCCAACAGGATTATGCCGCCAGCGCGGCGAGCAATTACACCAGCTTCAGCGGCCAGATTGATGCCGTGTCCGGCGGTCTGGGCAAAGGCACCCCGGCGGGAAAACAGGCGCTGCAAATTCGCGTCCATCTCAATGCCGCGCCCACGCATCACGACAGCCCCGCGCCGGCGGCGGCGACGGCTTCCGCCCAGAAGGTTTAATGGATTACCCTCACCCCGTCCCTCTCCCATCGGATGGGAGGGGTGGCCAAAGGCCGGGTGAGGGCTTTTTTGCGTAAATAGCTCATTTTTAGCATTTTCCTGATCGTCTCGCGTCGTGGGACGACCGTCCCGCAACAAAAAATGACCGTCCTTGGGGATGGGACGAGCGGGTTTTGGACCGGGATGATCGCCCTTTCAAAAAGCCCGGCCATCCCGCGCGAAAGCCCGGCCGTCCTGTGTAAAAGGATGACCGTCCCACGCCAAAGCCTGATCGTCCCCTGACGCGGGACGGTCAGGCTCCGGCAAAGGCGGATCGGGATTTGCGAA
>Ga0316232_1004738_pt1 | contig 11348 bp, 11 predicted proteins | sample TBHtaG_FD_206006 | JGI IMG/M metagenome (GOLD analysis project Ga0316232, IMG submission 206006) | Freshwater microbial communities from Trout Bog Lake, Wisconsin, USA - TBH18025_13 | ecosystem: Environmental > Aquatic > Freshwater > Lake > Hypolimnion/Profundal zone | place: USA: Wisconsin... | reverse complement strand
CCGCGGTGCTGGAGACGGAAGGCAGGGCGGTCTACCTGGCCGCCGACGCCTCGGGGCTGGCCCTGGGGATCGCCTTCACCAAACCGGCCGCTCCGGTGGCCGCGGCCTTGCGCAACCTGGTCGGGCAGCGCTGCCCGCCCACCCCCGTCCAGTTGCCGGCCAAGCTTCGGCGCCGCCCCGAACCCCGGGAAGAGCCCACCCGGCCCATAGCCGCGCGGGAGCTGCCGCCGGTGGAGCGTCGCAGCTGCCCCCGGCTGACCCTGGGCGCCGGGTTCCACGCCCGGTTCATGGTGGGCGACGAACTGTTCCCCGCGGCCGATCTGCTGGACCTCAGCGCCGGCGGCTGCTGCCTCCGGCTGCCCCTGGACCTGTGTGGGGAGGTCCAGCGGGGCGCGGGCCTGGACGAGTTCCATTTCCTGCACCGCGATCTGCCCAAGGGGGTGCTGAAGGGTTCGGTGAAATGGGTGCTGGGGCGCAACCCAGGAACCATGGAGTCCGGCGGCGCCGGGCGCTACTGTCTCGTGGGGGTCGAATTTCGCGACATCCCGGAGGCCCTAGGCCAAGCCATCGCGGCCTATGTGGACCGGCTGCACGCCGGTGGGGCCGAACGGCCCTGAAAGTCAGCTCACTTCGTCTTGGCCCGGTAGCGCACCGCCATCACCACCCCCAGCCCCAGGAAGTAGCTGAGCGTGCTGCTGCCGCCGGCGCTGAAGAACGGCAGCACGATGCCCTTGTTGGGCAGCAGGCCGATCACCATGCCGACGTTGACGAACAGGTGCAGCGCGAAGATGCCCGCCGCGCCCACGCAGAAGTAGGTCTCGGAGGCGGTCTTGGCCACCCGGGCGGTGTCCAGGATGCGCATGATCACCGCGCCGAACAGGGCCAGGGCCAGCAGCACCCCCAGGAAGCCGCGCTCCTCGGCCCAGACCGAGAAGACGAAATCGGTGGTCTTCACCGGCAGGAAATTGAGCTGGGTCTGGCTGCCGCTGGTGAAGCCCTGGCCGAATATGCCGCCGGAGCCGATGGCGATGCGGCTCTGGTTGATCTGGTAGCCCTTGCCCTGGAGGTCGGCGCCCGGATCCAGGAAGGTCATCACCCGCTGCTTCTGGTAGGGCTTGAGCACCTTCTGCCAGGAGAACACGCCGAGCAGCGAGACGCCCACCACCGCGGCCAGCACCCACTTGGCCTTGAGCCCCTTCAGCAGGGGGATCAGCAGCAGGATCGGCAGGAAGCTGATGGCCATGCCCAGATCCGGCTGCTTGAGCACCAGCAGCATGGGAAAGAACACCAGGGAGGAGGCGCTCACCAGATCCCAGGCGCCCACTGACTGCACGGGGCGGGTGCCGAGCCGGTGGGTCACAAAGAGCAAGGTCAGCCACTTCATCAGTTCCGATGGCTGCCAGGTCATGTGGCCGATGATCAGCCAGCGCTGGGCGCCGCCGATGCGGTGGCCCGCCACCAGGACTGCGGCGAGGCTGAGGATGCCAAGCACGTAGAGTGGGAAGGCGCTGCGGAAGATCCGCAGCGGGCTGGTGGCGGCCACCCCGGCCAGGACCAGGAAGCCCATGCCGGTCCAGACCGTCTGCTTGAGCCAGAGCCCGGACTGGAAGGTGCCGCGCCCCGCGGAGTAGACCGTGAGGGTGCCCATGATCACCAGGAGCACCATGGGCAGCAGCAGCCCGCTGTCCAGGAAGCGAAGCCGCTCTTTCATTTGGGTTCTTCGCCCGCGGCGGCGTCCAGATCCGGCCGGAAGGCGTCGGGCAGCCGGGAGCCGGGCGGCGGCAGCGGTTTCTTCATTCGGTCGATGAACCAGTACTGGACCAGCTTCTTGACGATGGGCGCGGCGGTGGAGGCGCCGAACCCGGCGTTCTCGGCCACCACGGCGAAGGCGATCTGCGGGTTCTCCCGGGGCGCGTAGCCGGCGAACAGGGCGTTGTCCTTGAGCTTCTTGGACAGGCTGGCGTAGTGCGCCTTGTCCACGAAGGTGGTCACCTGGCTGGTGCCGGTCTTGCCGGCGATGGTCACGCCCGGCACATTGGAGGCCGCGGCGGTGCCGGAGTGGACCACCTCGTAGAGCCCCTGGTCCAGGGTGGACCAGATCCCCGGGTCCAGGCCGGTCTCCTGGGCCGGGGGGGCCTGGTACAGGTCGATCCCGTTGCCGTTCTCCTGGCGCACGCCATAGAGCAGGTGCGGCGTCAGCAGCTTGCCGTGGGTGGCGATCATGGCGTAGAACCGGGCCAGGGCGATGGGCGTGAGGCTGTTGGCGCCCTGGCCGATGGCGACGCTGATGGTCTCGCCGGCGTACCACTTTTCCTTCTTCACCCGCCTTTTCCATTCCCGGCTGGGAACGCGCGAGACCGCCTCGTGCGGCAGGTCGATGCCGGTGGCTTCGGTGAGCCCGTACTTCTTGGCCGTGTTGTAGATGTCGTCCACGTCCAGGCGCGCGCCCAGTTCATAGAAGTAGATGTCGCAACTCTTGGCGATCGCCTGCACCAGGTTCACCGTCCCGTGCACCGCGTCGCAGCGGAAGTCCCGGCCGTAGAAATTCTTGTGGCCGTGGCAGGTGAACGTGGTCTCGGGCGTGATGATGCCCTTTTCCAGCGCGGCCAGGGCCACCAGCAGCTTGAAGGTGGACCCGGGCGGATAGCGGCCCTGGGTGACCCGGTTGAGCATGGGCCGGTCCGGGTTGTCCCAGTAGGTCTTCACCTGCTCCTGGGTCAGGCGGTTGAGGAACACGTTGGGGTCGTAGGACGGGCTGGAAAACAGCGCCAGGATCCCGCCGTCGCGCAGGTCCAGCACCACGCCGGCGCCCTGGTTCCCGGCGAAGGCCTCCTTGAGGGTGGTCTGCAGCCCGGCATCCAGGGTCAGGTAGACGCTCCGGCCCGGTTTGGCCTCCTGGATGCCGTAGGTGGCCACCTCCCGGCCCAGGTAGTCCACCAGGATCCGGCGCTGGCCGTCCACGCCGCGCAGCCGGTCGTTCCGGGCCGATTCGAAGCCGGTACGGCCGATGATCTCCCCGAGCTGGTAGCGGGCCGGGTCCTTGGCCAGCTCGTCGGGCGTCACTTCACCCACGTAGCCCAGGGCGTGGCCGGCCAGGTCCTCGCCCAGGTAGACCCGGCGCGGCGCCACTTCGATGCTGAGGAAGGGGAACCGGGCCCGCAGCACCTCGGCCCGGGCCACGGCGCTGTCGTCCAGGTTGTCCTGCAGCACCAGCATGCGGTTGCCGGCGGCCAGGCGGATGGCCACGACCCGGCGCTTGAGCTGGTCCGGGTCGGTCTGCAGCGCGGCGGCCAGGGCTTCGATCTGGCCGGGGTCCCTGGGCAGGTCCTCGTACTGGATCACCAGGTGCAGGGCCCGGCGGTTGTCCACCAGCTTGTTGGAATTGCGGTCGAAGATGATGCCCCGGGGCGCCGGGGTGGTGCGCGTCTTCACCGCCTGGTCCAGGGCCAGCTTCTGCATTTCCCGGCCCTTCCAGAGCTGCACCCGGGCGTAGGCCAGCACCAGCCAGAGGATCATGAACCAGGCCAAGGTCTTCATGATGCCGATGCGCTTCTGGATCTGGGTCTGGTGCTGGATTTCCAAGGGCTACTTCCGATGCAGGGGCGGGTGCAGACGCAGGGCCAGGGTGGCCCATGCGGGTATCAGTATGAGCGACCAGAGCCATCCGGTACCCCAGACGCTCGATCCGGCGGCGAAACGCACGGAAAAGTGGACCAGCAGCGTGTGGATGACGACCAAGGCCGCCTGGCGGCCCCAGTAGGGCTTGAGGGCATGGGGCGGCCAGCGCAGCAGCAGGCTGAACGCCAGCAGGCAGGCCAGCATGTTGCCGAAGGCGGTGCCGCCCAGGTGCGGGTACAGCCGCAGGGTGCCCTCCAGCACCCAGCCGCCCGCCGCGGCCCAAGCGATCCCGGCCAGGGGGGAGTCGAAGCCCGGCGCCAGACCCAGGACCAGGAAGCTGTTCAGCACGGCCTGCGGCCCGGGCAGGGGCGAGAGGTAATGGATGCCGCCCAGGCACAGGAGGGCCAGGAGGAACCGGCGCACCAGGGGGGTGCCCGTGGGGGCGCTCATTTGCGCTCCTTGCCGGCGGTGGCCAGGGGCGGGCCGGCGGGAGGCTGGATCTCCATCTGGGGATGGGCCGGCAGGATGAGCACCAGCCCGATGCGGTCCAGCGGGGCGGCCAGGACCACCTCCACGTGCAGTTCCACGTCATGGGGCTGCACGGCGCTGACGTAGCCCACCAGGAGGCCGCGGGGGAAGACCCGGTCCAGGCCCGAGGTGAACACCGGTTCGCCCACCTGCACCACTTCCTGGTTGCCGATGTAGCGGATGGCCGCCTTGCCCGGTCCGAGCCCCTGGAGCACGCCGGTGGCCCGGCTCCGGGCCAGCATCACGCCGGTGGAGGCGTTGTAGGCGTCCAGCGGGAGCAGGCTGGACTGGGTCGCGCCCACGTCCCACAGGCGCCCCACCACCCCTTCCGGGGCGATGACCCCCTGGTCCGGGGTGAGCCCGGCATCCCCGCCCTGGTCGATGATCATGCCGCCGAACGGGGCCTTGCGCACGTTGACGATCACCCGGGCGGCCCGGAAATTCAGCGGCAGCAACTTCTTCAAGCCGAGCAGGCGGATCGCCTCGTCGGCTTCGGCCAGCCGGGGGGCCTGGGCCTCCCGGGCGGTCTGCAGCCCGGTCACCTGGGCCCTCAAGGTCATCAGTTCGCTCTGGGCCTGGCGCAGCCCGGCCACCTTTTCCCGGCGGGAGGCCTTCCAGCCCTCCCAGTGGGCGGAGGCCGCCCGGGGCGGGGCGGCCAGCAGGTTGGCCAGGTGCTGCCAGCGGCTGCTCGCGCCCCGGCCCAGGGCCATCCAGAGCAGATGACCCAGCAGCAGGGCGATGATGGCCCAGCGGCGCCGGCCGGTGGGGCTCCAGCCCCAGGCGCGCTGCCTCACGGGCGGGCCCCGGGGGGAGGGAGGCTGGTCTGCTTGCCGTTCATGGAGCTATGCAATGCGGTCCCTACTTCTAATCCATGATCTGGATTCGCCTCAGGAAGGGAATGTCCTCCAGGAGCATGGCCGTGCCCCGCACCACCGCGGTCTCGGGGTTTTCCGCCCGGTAGCAGGGCAGGTGGGTCTCCTTGCTGAGCCGGATGTCCAGTCCCTGGATCTTGGAGCCGCCGCCGGTGAGGCAGATGCCCCGGTCGATCAGGTCGGCGGCCAGCTGGGGCGGGGTTTCGTTGAGGGCCTTGCGCACCAGGTCGATGATCGCGCTGATCGGTTCCGCCAGGGCTTCACGGATTTCCATGTCGTTGAGGGTCAGGGTCTTGGGCAGGCCCTCGAACTGGTCCCGGCCGGAGATGCTCATGGTCCGGGTCTTGTCCGAGGAATAGGCCGAGCCCAGGCTCCATTTCACCTCCTCGGCCGCGGCCTCGGAGATCAGCACGTTGTATTTTTCACGGATGTATTTGATGATTGCTTCATCCATTTCATCGCCGGCGATCAGGATGGAATCGGCGAACACCTTGCCGTTGTATGAGATCACCGCGACATCGGTGGTGCCCCCGCCGATATCGACGATCATGCAGCCGCGCTTCTCGTTGATGGCCAGCCCGGCGCCGATGGCGGCCACCATGGTCTGGTCCACCAGGAACACCTCGCCCGCCTTGGCGTCGTAGCAGACCTGCTTCACGGCCCGCCGGGCCACCTGGTGGGCCCTGGGCGGCACGCTCACCACGATCCGGGTCCGGGCGAAACCCCGGTTCGGCCGGGCCTTCTTGATGAAGGCGGCCAGCATCTTTTCCGCCGCGTCCACTTCGTAGATCATCCCGTCCTTCATCGGCCGGATGGTCTGCACGCCCTGGGGGGTCCGGCCCAGCAGCTGCTTGGCCTCGTCGCCCACCGCCTCGACTTCATGGGTCTGCGTGTTGAGTGCAACGATGGAAGGTTCATATACTACAATCCGGCCCGCCTGCCGCGTGTAGATCAGCACGGACGCAGTGCCCAGATCGATGGCCAGGTCGGAAGTGAACAGGTTGGACCAGAATTGGCTCGAAAATGGGTGGGGCACAGATCACTCCAAGGGAACCCCTTAGCCTGCCATGGATTTGCCTTGATGGACAGGCCCGCAGCCGTTCGGGGCCAAGATTCAGCGGCCCGCGGCGGCCAGCAGTTCCCGCACCAGGAGCTCCGGGTCGAACCGCTGGGGCAGTTCCCGGTGGTAGCCGCGCACCCAGGTCTTGCCGTCCACCAGGATGAAGGGGATGGCTTTTTTCCCAGTTTCCGCCTCCAGGCGCTCGGCGGCGCCCGGCATCGTTTCGATGTCCACCTTGGTGTGGGCCACTCCGTTGGCCGCGAGCCAGCCCTCGAGGCGGCGGCAATCCGGACACCATGCGGCGCTGAACACCTGTAGCTGCAGATTTTCGAGTTGGGTGGCGACCGGCATGGGGGGACTCCGCTAGGAATGGTGGCGCGTCGCTGTCATTCTGGAACCGAAACACTTAGGAGAGAAGCATGGAAATGCGCGCAGCGGGAATGTTGGGAATATGCGGAATGTTGGCGCTGGGCGCCCTCGGCTGCACCAAGGTATCCAAGGACAACAGCCCGGTCGTCGCCAGCGTGGGCGGCGAGAAGATCACCGAGACCGCCTTCGGCGCCACCGTGAACACCTACCTGGCCGACCCGGCCAAAGCCAAGGAATTCCTCACCAGCCAGGGGCTGCGGGAACAGCGCAACCAGTTCCTGGGCACCCTGGTGAACCAGAAGGCCCTGCTCCAGTACGTCAAGGCCGACGGACTGGACAAGGATCCCCGGGCGCAGATCGAGGTCCAGTCGGCCGTCGCCAACGCCTACTTCCAGATCCTGGCCGACCGGCTGATGCCCAAGGCCGAGCCCACCGAGGCCGAGCTCAAGGCGTTCTACGACGACTACGTGCTCCAGGCCAAGGCCGCCAACCAGGCCGCCGGGCTGCCCAGTTTCGACCAGGTGAAGGCCCAGCTGCCCGGGGCCTTCAAGCGCAAGCAGGCCCAGCAGGCCCGGGAAATGCTGCTGACCCAGTTGAACCAGAAGTGCCCGGTGGTGTTCGCCGACGGCTACCGGCCGGCGCAGATGCCGTAGGTTTCCGCCCCTACTTCCAGTGCTGGCCGATGAAGCTCTCCACCTCCGGCAGCCCGCCCTGGAGCACCAGGTAGCCGTTGTGCGGCTCGCGCGGGGTGATCTCGTGGTTCACCGGGGTGAGCAGCATTTCGCGGATGCGCTGCGGGTCGTCGGTCTGCCCCAGGACCCAGGCCAGTTTCATGTAGGCAGTCTCGGGCAGCATGTTGTCCATGGGGATGATGCCCAGGTTGAGCAGGTCGCGGCCGGTGTCGTAGACGTACATCTGGGCGTAGCCCCAGATGGTCTGCACGGTCATGACCACGGTCATGCCCTTGTCGATGGCCCGCTTCACCGCCGGGTAGAGCGGCTTGTTGATGTGGCCGAGGCCGGTGCCGGCGATGACCAGGCCGCGGTAACCCATGCTGGACAGGCCGTCGATGATGTCCGGGTTGAAATTGGGGTAGTAGTACTGGATGGTCACCTTCTCCTCGAAGGTGGGCGTGATGACCGGCACCCGCCGCTTGTCGCGCTTGAGGAAGTCGTCGGTGAGGTAGGTGAAGTGCCTGCCCGCATCGTTGCGTTCCCGGGAGACCATGGCCAGGGGGGTCGCGCCGATGGTGCGGAAGGTGCTGCGGTAGCTGGAGTGCATCTTCCGGCAGCGGGTGCCGCGGTGCAGCAGATCGTAGTTGTCGGAGGTGGGTCCGAACATGCAGAGCATGACTTCGGCGATGTCGCACTCGGCGGCGGTGCGCACCCCGTTCATGAGGTTCAGCGCGGCGTCCGAGGACGGACGGTCCGAGGAGCGCTGGGAGCCCACCAGGACGATGGGCACCGGTGAGTTCTGCACCATGAAGCTCAGGATCGCCCCGGTGTGGCTCATGGTGTCGGTGCCGTGGCCGATGACGATGCCGTCCACCCCCTTGGCGATCTCCACCCCGATGGCCTTGGCCAGGGCGATGTACTGCTCGGGCCCCATGTTCTCGCTGAACACGCCGAACAGCTTCTGGGTGTCCATGTTGGCGATGTCCGCCAGCTCCGGCACGGCGCCGTAGAGTTCGCCGGGGGTGAAGGCCGGGATCACCGCGCCGGTGCGGTAGTCCAGCCGGGAGGCGATGGTGCCGCCGGTGCCCAGCAGGGTGACGTTCTTCTTGCCGGGGTCGAACGGGAAGGCCTTTTCCGGGATCTTGTAGACGGCCTTGCGGTAGCCGGTCTCCTCGGCGGCGACCACCCGGCCGGCCTTCACCCCCACGTTGTAGCCGTTGAACAGCTTGACCACGATGTGCAGGTCGTCGCAGGTCTCGCTCCGGGGCAGGATCACCCCCTTGAAGCTGGAACCCTTGTCGTTGACCAGGTCCACTTCGCTCCACACGCCGATGCCGAACCGGTCCAGCACCGCCCGGGCCTCGCCGCGGTAGCCCTGGAAGCGGTCGCTGCGCTCACTGACGGGGATGCTCATCGCTTCACCTCCTCGTGCAGGATGGCCCTCAGGTACTCGGCCACCTCCTTGCCCGGGGCCCGGCCGAGCAGCTGGCGCATGGCCTTGCCGGCCAGGAAGCGCAGACGCTTGCCGTCCGAGTCGCCCAGGTCGATGCGGTAGTCCTCCATGGAAAGCCCGGCCAGCGCCGCGGACCAGACCTGCCGGTCCTGCATCCCGTAGCCCAGCAGCCGGCAGGCCTCCTCGGCCTGAAGCCCCGGGTTCCGGGCCATGCGGCCCGCCACCGGCTGGATCGCCTCCCGGGGGATCCGTCCGCCGGTGAACAGGTCGAACACCTGGACCCATTCGGCGATGCCCAGGCGCTCCATGGGGATGCCCGAGCGGTGCATGGCCTTGGCCCGCTGGCCGATCTCGATGGCCGCCACCAGGCCGTCCACGCCGGTGCGCTGGACCAGGGCGTCGACGATCTGGGCGCCGCCCCGGCGGATCAGGAACTCGGTGGTTTCCACCGGCACGCGCCAGGCGCCGTAGCGGCGCAGCCGCTCCCAGGGGGTGGGGCGCAGCCGGGCCCGGGCCGCGGCCACCCGCTCCTCGGTGATCCGGGTGGGCGGCGAATCGGTGTCGGGATACATGCGGTCCGGGCCGGGCAGGATCCGCTCGAAGGTGGTGAAGCCGCCGGTGAGGGCCTGGCGGGTCTCCTGGGGCACGCCCTTGACCGCGTCGACGAAGCGCAGGCGGATCTCCTCGGCGGCGGTGCGGCAGTCCGCTTCCGGACCGAATACGATGAAATAATCATCCTCCGAGTTCAGGCGCAGCCGTTTGCGCAGGCGCTCCATGACCCGGTGCTTGGCCGGGAACTCCGGCAGCAGGGCGCCGCTGAGCACGATGGGCGCCTCGTCCAGGCAGGCGATGACCCGGATCCGGCCGGCCAGCTCGTCCAGGAAGGTGGTGTCCGGCTGGGTGGGGAACTGGGCCAGGCCGAGACCGCCCTCCAGCTTGACCGCCATGATCCGGCCGCCGCCGTGGATGGCCCGGCGCATGAAGCCCAGGTCGATGTCGTGGAACAGGTCGGTGGCGTCGAAGGCGGCCACCCGGATGTCCTCCGGAGCGCGCATGCCGCGCCGGTGCAGTTCGTCGCGCAGCCGGAGCAGGTTCACCTGGCGGATGCCCTCGTTGTGCACCAGCTTCACCGCGTAGCCCGCCTTGGGCACGCCCTTGATCTCCACCCGCGAGCCGCCGCGCACGCTGACGTTCACGTCCTGCCGGCTGGCGCCCATGCCGGTGCGCACCCGGCCGGTGGAGCGCGCCACCAGTCCGCAGAGCAGGATGGCGTCGCGCACCTCCTCCGGGGTGACCAGTTCCGGCCCGGTGACCGTTTCGGTGAGCGGCATGCCCAGCCGGTCGGTGCGCCAGACGATGCGGTGGCCCTTGTCGGTCACCTCCCGGCAGGAATCCTCCTCGATGGACAGGTGGGTCACGGTCAGGTCGCGCCCCCGGAACGGCAGCACGCCGTTCATGCCGACGATGGCGGTGCGCTGGAAGCCGGTGGGGATGCTGCCGTCCAGGTACTGCTTGCGGGCGATGTGGACCTCGTCGATGATGTCCATGCCCATGGCCAGGCAGAGCTCGATGGCCACGTCGATGGCCTCCTGGTTGACCAGGAACGGCGGGGTGTCGTCCATCTCATAGGTGCAGACGTTTAGATGGTTGAGCAGGTAGATGATCTCCTTGCGGGTCTTGAACTCCATCAGCGCGGTGCCGTCGTATTCGCCCAGCTCGCTCAGGGTGGGCCGCATGTGGCGCAGCACCTCGCCGTCGTGGGTCTCGGTGTACAGCCCGGCCGGGCAGCGGCAGAACAGCTTGTGGTCGGTGAGGAGCTGCTGGTGCACTTCCAGTCCGGAGATCAGGCCGACCGAAGGGTAATCGAGGCTGCCGAGCATCATGCTCCTTCGTTCGGAAACGGGTCGCAGCTTGGGGTCGCCAGGCGCGAATCGTCAAGGTCCATGGGCTTTCCGGGTCCCGAGGGATGATCCGGGTCACAGGGGGCTGGGTTGGGAAGGAGCCTGGATGATAGCACTCCCTGGCCGTGCGCTGGACCACACCTCATAATCCTTGAACGAGGAGCGCCCCATGGACCCGGAAACCCTGAATTCCCGCCTGCACCACGCGCTCATCCGCCACATCCTGGACTACGGCCACGGCCCTGATGCCCAGGAACCCGGCCGGATTCTCGGGCTGCCGGAGGCCGCCGCCCTGTTCCAGCGCCATGGGTCGGGCGGGGACACCTGGGCGATCCCGGTCTCTCCTGCGCGCTTCTGATCGTGCGCCTCTGGTCGCTGCACCCGCGTTACCTCGATTCCAAGGGCCTGGTGGCGCTGTGGCGCGAGGCGCTGCTGGCCCAGGCGGTGCTGGCCGGACTGACCCGCGGCTACCGGCACCACCCTCAGCTCGACCGGTTTCGCCAGTGCTCGGCCCCGGAACACGCCATCGCCGCCTACCTCCAGGAGGTCCAAGCCGAAGCGGTACGTCGCGGCTATCGATTCGATGCAGGGAAAGTAGGGCCGGGAGGCGCTTTCACCCCGCTGACCGTGGCCAGGGGCCAGTTGGAGTACGAGTGGGCCCACCTCAAGGCCAAGCTTCAGGCGCGAGCAGCCGTCCGGCTCAGGCAATTCGAGGCGGTCGGCCTTCCGGAGCCTCATCCATTATTCCAGGTGGTCGAGGGCGGGGTCGCCGCGTGGGAGATATTCGGAGGCCATGACGCTCGATAATCTTCATCCCCACGATCCCCCAGATCCCCGGCCAAATATCAACCAGCGAAAACCTATGCAATCCAG
>Ga0316232_1004737_pt1 | contig 11350 bp, 12 predicted proteins | sample TBHtaG_FD_206006 | JGI IMG/M metagenome (GOLD analysis project Ga0316232, IMG submission 206006) | Freshwater microbial communities from Trout Bog Lake, Wisconsin, USA - TBH18025_13 | ecosystem: Environmental > Aquatic > Freshwater > Lake > Hypolimnion/Profundal zone | place: USA: Wisconsin... | reverse complement strand
ACGTCCGGCCAGATGGTTGAGCCCGTCAGCGGTCTTGATGAAGACCGCTGACGGGGACCGTTGCTCCCTACCGGCCCTTACAACAATCCTGCGTCCCCGGCGCTAGCAGGCCGGATGCGGATTCTTGAAGACAACCTCAACCGGAAGCCAGTCTGACAGGCGCTTTGCGTCCACTTCGGCATCTGTGGCCTGGGTGCTCAACGACGAGCGGGCAATCGCCACGGAGATCTTGATCTTTCCCTTGACGCAGTACGCCCCGAGAAATCTCGAAAGTCCCTTATCGGCCAAATCCATGTAGTCGGCCGGCAACGCGCCCTCCACGCCGGGCATATCAACTGGAGCCATAATCATCTGGTTCATAATCGGCCCTTGCTTGGTAGCTGCCGAAGCGTCAAATCGCACCACGAGCAGGGCTCTCTTCTCCACCGCTTCAGGGTTCGCCGTGTACTTCACTGTCGGAATAGTCACGCCGGCCGGATTTGGTTTTACTGCCTTGGTGTCAAACGAGATATGGTAGGCCGCCCCAGGCCATTTGGGTTTGACGGGAACATTTGCAGCCTTATCCGTCTGGTTTCCGCACCCTGCCAAAAGCGCCAATCCACTGATCGCCAATATGATGCCGTTTCTCAAGTCATCCTCCTCGTCCCTATCAGACGACGAGCCAGAATAACACCCCTGCGTCTCACCGGGACAATGACGCGGCTGGGAGCGAGCCTCGCTTTGGGGTCACTGAACCAGCGACGGACGCGGAGCCCCCTGGGGCACCACCAGTTTCTGCCGCGCGCAACAGGCTCTCTCCAGCATCACCAGGTCGGCCTGCATCTGCTTGTCGCTGCCCAGCGAGGCCAGCACAGTGGCCAGGATCTTGGCGGCCGTGGCATCGGCTGGCGGCACAGCGCGATAGTGCATCCACTTGCCGTCGCGGCGCGCCTCCACAAGCCCCGCCTTGCGCAGGTAGGCAAGGTGCCTCGATATCTTGGGCTGGCCCAGGCGCAGAATCTCAACAAAGAAGCACACGCACACTTCCCGGCCGCCAATCAGGTTTAACAGGCGCAAACGGGTCGGGTCTGCCAGCGCGGCAAAAAGCGCGGCCAGGCTTGCGGATTTGGAGCCTGATTTCATAAGCCTATTATATACGGATTGACAAATATGACACCTGTGTTTATATTTGCTAAAGCGAATATGAGGAGTTGAATATGGAGAGCGAAACCCTCGCCCGGAACACAGTCAGGCAGTCCATTCAAGACAAGTACGGAGCCGCTGCGCGCGAAGTGAGCGAGACCAGGGGCGCTGCCTGCTGCAACTCGGCCTTTACCTGCTGCGACCCCATTACCGGCAATCTTTACAATGAGGCAGAAAAAGGCACTTTGCCCCAGGGCGCGGTATTGGCGTCGCTCGGCTGCGGCAATCCCACCGCACTCATCGAGCTCAAGCCGGGTGAGACGGTGCTCGATCTCGGCTCTGGCGGCGGCATTGATGTACTGCTCTCCGCCAGGCGCGTGGGGCCAAGCGGCAGGGCCTACGGTCTTGACATGACCGGCGACATGCTCGCGCTTGCCCGTGAAAACCAGCGTCAGGCCGGGGTTGAAAACGTCGAATTTCTGCAGGGTGAAATCGAGAACATCCCTTTGCCAGACAACTCAGTGGACGTTGTTATCTCCAACTGCGTCATCAATCTCTCTGCCGACAAGGATCGTGTTCTTCGCGAGGCCTTCCGCGTACTCAGGCCCGGCGGCCGCTTCGCCGTCTCTGATGTAGTGGCTCGCGGCGAGGTGCCTGAAGAGGTGCGCAGAAGCATGATGCTTTGGGTTGGCTGCATTGCCGGCGCGCTGGAAGAGAACGACTACACCGCCAAACTCGCGAAGGCCGGCTTCACAGCAATCTCAGTAGAACCCACGCGCATTTATAACATTGAAGACGCCCGCCGCTTTCTTGAGGAGTCAGGCGTGGATGTAGACGCAATCGCACCCCAGGCTGAAGGCAAGCTGATGAGCGCATTTATCCGCGCCACCAAGCCAACCCCTGGCTGCTGCGGCCCCAACTGCTGCTCAAACTGAGCCGAAAGCACAGAGCGCCCCATACTCTCCGCGCGGTTTGAGGAAAGGGTGGAACAGCAGAAGCATCAAGCACAACCGCTCACACTGAAAGCAGAATCAAATGCCGAACCCCTACAGAATCCTTGTCCTCTGCACCGGCAACTCCGCGCGCAGCATTATGGGCGAAGCGCTCTTCAATACCATGGGCGGCGGGCGCTTCCAGGCATTCAGTGCTGGCAGCCACCCTGCAGGCCGCGTCAATCCCTTTGCCATTGAGCAGGTGCAGGCGCTGGGTTATCCGGTTGAAAACCTGCGCAGCAAAAGCTGGAATGAGTTTGCCGCCGCAGGCGCGCCGCAACTCGACTTTGTGATTACCGTCTGCGACAACGCGGCCGGCGAGGTGTGCCCGCTTTGGCCCGGTCAGCCGGTCACCGCGCATTGGGGATTCCCTGACCCTGCCGCCGTGGAAGGCACAGACGACGAAAGGCGCGCCGCCTTTGCGCATACCCTGCGCCAGATTCGCAATCGCGTACAACTCTTCCTCAGTCTGCCGATTGAGACTCTTGATCGCTTGGCAATCGAGAACCGGATGAAGGCAATCGGACAAGAGCCGCTGTAGATTCCCGCCGGTTGCCCGGTTACAAAAGATGACCTTGCATTGGAAAGGCGCAGCATTCATCGCGCCCAGGCACCAATAAGACGGACGCGGCTTGAACCGCCGAGGAAACGTGAATGCAGACAACCGCCGATATTTGCTGCCCAATACCGGGCAGTGGATCGAAACTTTCATTCATTGACCGCTACCTGACGCTATGGATCTTTCTTGCCATGGCGCTTGGTGTGGCGCTGGGCAGGTTTGTGCCAGGTGTGCCCACCTTTATCCAGCGCTTCCAGTCAGGCACAACCAACATCCCCATCGCCGTCGGCCTCATTCTCATGATGTATCCACCACTGGCAAAGGTGCAGTATGAGCGCCTCGGCCTGGTCTTCCGCAATCGCAAGGTGCTCGGTCTCTCTCTGCTGCAGAACTGGGTCATTGGTCCGGTGCTGATGTTTGCGCTTGCCGTTGTCTTTTTGCGTGGCTACCCCGAGTACCGTACCGGCCTCATCCTCATCGGCCTCGCCCGTTGCATCGCCATGGTGATTGTGTGGAATGAACTGGCCCACGGCGACAACGATTACGCTGCTGGGCTGGTCGCCTTCAACAGCGTCTTCCAGGTGCTCTTCTACAGCGTCTACGCATGGTTCTTCCTCGCCGTGCTTCCCCCGCTCATCGGCCTCAAGAGCGTAGTGGTCGATATCCGCATGAGCCAGATCGCCCAAAGCGTCTTCATCTATCTAGGCATCCCGTTCCTTGCCGGAATGCTCACCCGATTTGTGCTGGTGCGCGCCAAAGGCCGCTCTTGGTACCAGACGCGCTTTGTGCCCGCCATCAGTCCGCTTACTCTGGCCGCGCTGCTCTTCACAATCGTCGTCATGTTCAGCCTCAAGGGCAACCTGATCGTGCAGTTGCCGCTCGACGTGCTGCGCATCGCCGTGCCGCTGCTCATCTACTTTGTTGTGATGTTCTTCGTCAGTTTCTGGATGGGCCGCATGGTGGGCGCGGATTACGCACAGACAGCCACACTCTCCTTCACCGCTGCCAGCAACAACTTTGAACTGGCCATCGCGGTTGCGGTTGCCGTCTTCACGCTTAAGTCCGGCGCAGCCTTTGCCGCCGTAATCGGCCCGCTGGTCGAGGTGCCAGCGCTCATTCTGCTGGTGCAGGTATCACTGCGCTTGCAGCGATATTGGGTCACGCCCGGTGGGGCCGCGCTACTTGAAGCCCCGCCTCCCGTCAACTGAAGAGGATACTCAGCGTCTAACCTGCTACCCTTTCCCCATCATGCGCATACATATTTTGCTTGCTCTATTTCTGCCCCTCACGCTCCAAGGCTTAAGTCAGACCGCTCCTGCCGCCCTGCCGAATTTGCCCACGGACCCCGGTGCAGTTTTCGCCGCCGCCGCGCCCATGTACGACTTCAATGACCCGTCGCTGAAGCCTTGGCACTTGAAGGCCAGCTACCAGCTCTACGACGAAAAGGGGAATTCCACCAGTCAGGGAACTTATGAATACTGGTGGGTATCGCCAAAGGTCTATCGCAGCACCTGGACGCGCCCCGACGCAACGCATACGGATTGGCATACCGCTGATGGAAAGCACGCCCACTTCGACAATGGCGAAAGGCTTGAATACTTCGAGTACAAACTACAGTCGGCGCTGTTCTCGCCCCTTCCCGCTGCCGCCGATCTCGACCCGGCCAAAGTCCGTTTCGACCGCGAAATGAAGCCTCTGCTGGGCACGGTCAAATCCCCATGCTTCATGCTGGTCCCGCTTATGCCGTTGCATGGGCAGTTGCAGGTTGTGCCAATGGGCTTGTTCCCCACCTACTGCTTCGATCCGACTCTGCCTGTCTTGCGCGTCAGCTTCTCCTGGGGTGCTCTCGCCATGGAGTTCAATCAGATCGCGAAAGTTCAAGGCAAGTTTCTCGCAAAAGACATTCTGATCTTCGACGGCCCGCGTAAAATCCTCACGGCCAAGGTGGATACGATCGAGGGCTTGAGTCCGTCCAACCCGGCCTTGACGCCTCCTGCGGACGTCAAAGTCGCAAATGTCGAAAAAGTAGATATTCCAGCGGGCATCGCCGTGGGCTCTCTCGTCAAGAAGCAAATGCCCATCTATCCTCAGGAAGCCAAGAATGCGCATGTCTCAGGCAGAGTCGTCCTTCAGGCAACCATCGGCAGGGATGGCGGCATCCACGAGCTTCATGTGCTCTCCGCTCCCTCGCCTTCGCTGGCTGCCGCGTCACTTTGGGCGGTCTCGCACTGGCAATACAAACCCTACCTTTTGAACGGTGAACCGGTGGAAGTGGAAACCACGGTCAACGTAATTTTCACTCTGGGCGGGTAGAGTCCGCAGGAACAGGGAAACTAAAGAAGGCCAGCCGCAAGCGGCTGGCCTTCTTTGCAACCCCAAAACCCGTTAGAACTTAACAGACGCTGCCCGGGGTGATATTCCGCTCATCTCGGCGGCGCGCGCCTCTGCGTAGGCTGCGGCCCCCATCAGCGCGGTGCGACTCTCAAGAATTACCCGCACCGGCATGTTGACGAGCAACTGGCTCAAGCGGCCCTTGTCTGTAAATGCCTTCATGAAGGTGCCGTCTTTCAGCTTCTCAAGAATGCGCGGCGCAATGCCGCCGCCCACATATAGCCCGCCGACTGACAGAATGTTCAATGCCAGGTTGCCTGCCTCTGCGCCGTAGGCTGAAACGAACATGTCCAGCGTCTTTTCGCAGATTTCGCTTTTGGCTTTGAGCGCCAGCTCGGTAATCACGGCGTTCGGGTCCTCGTTGGCAATCCGCTCCGCCAGCCAGGCCGGTTCTTCCACGCCGCGCACTTCGCGCAGAAACTCGTATACGTTGGTGATGCCCTGACCGCTGACAACGCGCTCAAAGCTGATGCGCCCGTTGTACTTCTGCTTCAAGAAGCGCAGCAGGTCAATCTCGTCTTCGTTCCGTGGCGAAAAATCCGTATGGCCACCCTCGGAGGGGTAAGGAACATAGTCGCGGCCATCCCAGATCATGAAGGCCTCGCCGAGGCCCGTCCCCGCAGAGATAAGCGCGCGATTGCCAACCTGCCTCGCATCGCCCTCGCTGAGGGTATAAACCTGGTCGGCTGTCAGCTCGGGAATGCCGAAGCCGTTTGCCTGCAGATCATTGATAAGAAATACGTAGTCAATCTTGAGACTGGCTGAAAGCTCGCGGCTGTCCAGCGTCCACGGCAGGTTGGTGAGTCGCAGGCGCCCTTCGCGAACCGGTCCAGGGACGCCAAAGCATGCTGCCGTCACCTTTTCCGAGACGATGAACTCTTTTACGATCTCTTCCAGGCAAGAGTACTCTTTGGCTGGATACTGCTTATCGCGCGCGTATTCGAGCTTTCCGTCAACAAAATCGTACAGCGCCAGATTAACCTTGGTGCCGCCTACATCCCCTGCCAGAATCATCCTTCCCTCTCCAAAAAACCGCAGCCATCCCCATCTGTTGCGGGCAGCAGCGCGGCTGCAGTCTTGTCCAGGAACAGTGTCAGTATACCGCTCACAGGCCTGATCAGCTGGCTCGGCAGCCGTTCCAGATCTTTTCCGCCGGTTAATATTTCTTTTAGAATGAAAGCTTTATCTTCACCATCCACCAGGAAAAACACTGAGCTGGCGTGGTTGATTACCGGCCAGGTCAGCGTGATTCGCCAGGTGTTTTTCTGCGGTACCTGGTTGGCTGTAACCAGCCGGCTCAGCTCGTGAATGGCCGCGGTGTGGGGAAAAAGAGACGCGGTGTGCCCGTCTGGCCCCATTCCCAGGGCGATGAGGTCAAAACGGGGAATTTCAGCGCCTTCAAGCCGAAAACTATTCCGCAGTTCCGACTCGTACCGGGCTGCGGCCACTTCGGGCTCCAGCTCCCCCTCCATGCGGTGAATCTGGCTTGGAAGCAGTGGTACGCGGTCCAAAAGCGCCTCGCGTGTCATCCTGTAGTTGCTCTCCGGGTCATCAGGGCCCACGCATCTTTCATCCACCCAGTAAATATCGAGCTTGTCCCATGGCATGCGCGCGCGCCAAGGCTGGCCGGCGTCGCCTAGCAGTTGGAACGCCGCCTTGGGTGTTGACCCTCCGCTGATGGCAATCCGCGCGCTTCCTCGTGCCGCCACAGCCTCCTCGGCCATCTCGACGAAATACTGTGCAGCGCGGCGAGCCAGCGCGGCCGCATCCTGCTCAACGTAGTAGATGATCCTGAGTTTTTTGGGCGTCATGGTCGCACCTTTCCTATCTCTACTTTACTCGGATATGCAATCAGGAATATTAACGGGCAGAATCCGCCGCGTAAAGGGCCAAATTTTCTTGGACTTAGGCAGGTGAGGGAAGCAGATGAAATCAACTGAGGGCAAACTGCGGCAGGACGCGGGCCAGCGGGTTTATCGGCCCAGGTAGACCCGGTATTGCGTCTCCAGCACCCCGGAGGCGCGAGCCAGCACGAGTTTTGACAGGTTGTACTGGTAAAGGCTCTCCACTGCGTTGCTTTGCGCTGAGGCCAGCATCGTCTGAGCGGTTACCAGGGGCAAATTGTCGTCAAGCCCCGCGTTTACGCGGTCAGACTCGTCGCTCAGCGCGCGCGTCGCCAGTTCGACGTTGGAGTGCGCCACCTTCACGAGCTGCGCGGTTGCGCCCACATCCAGCAACGCTGCCCGCACCTGCTCGTCAATGTGGTTGCGCAGGTCATTCAATTGGGAGTTCACGGCATCCAACTGGGCCTGCGAAGCGTCCTCGTTGCCACGCAACCTGGCTTCGCGGAACAGCGGCACGCTCAGTGTGCCCATGGCCACAAAGTTGCCATGCGTACCGGCGCCGTTCACGGTGCTGGCGGCGTAAAAGCTGTTAAAGCTGAGGGATGGCAGGCGCTGGCTTCGGTAAGCGGAGTGGACCGCTTTGTACTCAACCACCTGGTTCTGCAGGTTCTGGTAGTCCTGGCGGCTGCGATATGCCAGCGCGCGAACCTCTTCCGGGGTCTGCGTCGCCAGGTCGCTGTAGGGAGCAGGATCAGTGAGGATGATCTTCTGGCCGGGATCGATGCCGGTCTCCCGCTTGAGGAGAATCAGGCTTTTCTCGAACGCGTTCTGCGCATAGATAAGTGCCTGCTGCTGGGCCTGCAACTGGACACGTGCCCGCAGTTCATCAAGATTTGACGCAACGCCTGCCTCGTGTGCCGCGTGGGCATGCTCCAACAGTGTCTGGCCTTCAGACACCAGCGCACTGGCGTTATCCACTTCACTCGCAGCGGCAATGGCGTGCAGGTAGGCTGTGGCCACCTGCTGCACAACCTCGCCCCGCGCTGACATTCTGGAGAAATAGGCCGCGCGCTGCGCAGCGCCCGCCGCTCTCCAGCCTGCGATCACTGGCCCGGAGAAGAGCGTCTGGCTAAAGTGAATCTTGCCCTCGGTCAGGTCGTCGCGGGTAATCAGTGAAATCCCTGCCGGCATCTTTCCGCCGGGGAACATACTGCTGAACTTGGCAAAGACGCCCGGACCAAAGCCTTGAGCTGCAAGGTTGTGCTGATACAGGCCGGTGGAGCCGCTTACGCTGATGGTGGGTAGAAACTGCTGCAGGGCTTCGTTTCTCTGCCCATGGACCGACTTTTCGCCGTTCTCGGCTTCCTTGAGTCCCAGGTTGTTCTTCAGGCCCATCTGCACTGCTTCATCCAGGGAGAGTTTCAGGGTCTCATCCGTGGCTGGCCGTGCGGTGACACTGCCCCAAAAAGGGTTGTTCGCAGAGCTGGCATTGGGCATCTGCGCGCACGCAAGTGCCCCGGCGCACGCCAGGCAGGCTGCTGCCAGAACAAACGGCCTCAATCTTGGCCGGAATGCAGAATGTGCTTCTTGATTCACAAACATCCATTCTCTCAGATGAGCCAAAAGCCGTGAGGATTCGGCTCGTTCGGAAATGGCCTGATTTTGATCATAATCTGCCCCCAATGTCCGCTTTGGATTCCCGCTCTCTATGCACGGAAAATGGAAATGGTTGGACCGGTTACGCCATCCAAATTATTGTTGGCAAACAGGTTGAAGGTGTTTTATATCTTTGCCCGAGCCTCTGCCAGGTAGGCAAGCCACTCGTCCATGCCTGCGCCGGTCTTTGCCGAGGTCTCGAAGATGCGAATGCCGGGGCGGATCTCGTTGATGTTCTTGAGAGCGAGGGCGCGATCAAACCCGCAGGGCTCGGCGATGTCCATTTTGGTGATGACGGCGGCGTCGGCGGAGTTGAAGAGGGTGGGATACTTCAGCGGCTTGTCTTCACCCTCGGTAACGCTAAGCAGCGCTACGCGGATCTTCTCTCCAAGGTCGTAGCTGGAGGGGCAGACGAGATTACCGACGTTCTCAATAAACAAGTACTCCAACCCGTCCAGCGACACACCCTCCCAGGCCTCCAGGTGCCTGTCCACCATCTCCGCGTCGAGGTGGCAGATGCCGTGGGTGTTGATCTGGCGCACCGGCGCTCCGCTGGCGGCAAGACGGCGGGCGTCGTTGTCTGTCTCCAGGTCGCCCACCAGCGCCGCCACTTTGGCGCCTCGCGCCAGCAACTCCCGCAACGTCAATTCCAGGAAGGCGGTCTTGCCGGTTCCAGGGCTTGAAACAAGGTTCAAAACCAGCACGTCTGCACTGATAAAACGGCCGCGCAACAGCGCTGCCAGCTCGTCATTCTTCTTCAGGATGCCGCGGCGCAGCTCTACAATTCTGGTCGTCATGGTGCCTCCGGTCTGGTGTTCATGCCTGCTGCTCAACTTCGTCGATCTCGATCGAATCAATTTCAAGCTCGCGGCCCTGGCGCAGGTCGCTGCATGGCTCGCCGCAGCGCGGGCAGCGGAAGCTTTGAACGCCTGCCAGCTCCACCTCCTGCGCACAAGCTTCGCAGTGCATAACCACAGGCAGGGTATTGACCACCAGCTTTGAGCCTGCCAGGGGGGTTCCCTCGGTTGTAAGCTCCCAGCAGAACTGAAGCGAATCCTCAACCACTGAGGCCAGCGCGCCCACGCGCAGGCGGACTTCCTTCACCTGTGCGCCGGGGTAAGCGGCCACTGACTCGGTAACCGTATCAACAATGCTGGCGACGATGGAGAGCTCATGCATAAAGGTTGATTCTACCCCCGAGGCGACCTCTCAGGGCTGTCGCCGGTCCCCTCCCTCTCTATGTAAGATGTCAAAGTAAGGAACCTCCCCATGCCCATGCACACGATCCCAGCCGCCTCGCGGCGTGCTCTCAGCCAGCTTGCACCCGGCGCTTTTCAGTCGGAGATACGCGCCATGACCACCGAGTGCGACCGCATCGGCGGCATCAATCTTGCCCAGGGCGTCTGCGATACCCCGGTCCCCGCCATTGTCCAGCAGTCTGCAATCCAGGCCATCCAGGACGGCAACAACATCTATACCCGCTGCGACGGCATAGCACGCCTGCGGCAAGCCATTGCAGATAAGCAGTTTCGTGACTATGGGCTGCGCTATGACCCGGAGCGCGAGGTAATGGTTGCTTCCGGAGCCACCGGGGGCTTGCATGCCACCGTGATGGCGCTGCTGAATCCCGGCGACGAGGTTATTCTCTTTGAGCCCTTTTACGGCTACCACGCCGTTACGCTCCAGTCCATGCGGGCCAAGCCGGTTCTGGTGGCGCTGGCAGAGCCGGACTGGTCACTCGACACCGATGCGCTTACTGCCGCAATAACGCAGCGCACCCGCGCCATTCTGCTCAACACGCCCGCCAACCCCAGCGGGAAAATCTTCACACTGCCTGAACTGGAGGCCGTGGCCCGCCTCTGCATCGAGCATGACCTCTTCCTGATTACCGATGAGATTTACGAGTACTTTGTGTATGACGGCGCGCGGCACATAAGCCCTGCCACCCTGCCCGGCATGCGCGAGAGGACGATTGTGCTTTCAGGCTTCAGCAAGACCTATTCCGTAACCGGCTGGCGCTTGGGCTATGCCACCGCGGACGCGCGCTGGATGCCGGCCATGTCCCACTTTCACGACCTCACTTATGTATGCGCCCCCGCGCCCTTCCAGCACGGAGTGGCAGCTGGACTCGAACAGCTCAAGCCCAGCTTCTACACCCAACTCGCCGCAGACCACCAAGGAAAGCGCGCCCGGATCGTGAGCGCCCTTGAGGCGGCCGGCATGGAGCCTTCTGTGCCTCCAGGCGCATATTACGTGCTGGCCAGCGCCAGCCGGCTGCCCGGCAAAACCGGCGCAGAGAAGGCGCGCCATCTGCTGGCCACAACCGGCGTGGCCGCTGTGGCCGGTTCCGCGTTCTTCCGCCACGGGCGCGGAGAGAATCTGCTGCGATTCTGCTTTGCCAAAAAAGACAACGAACTGGATGAGGCCTGCGAACGTCTGCGCTCGTTCGCAGGCTGAATGGGCGAACCGGTGCCGCCTGCTACCGCACGACCGACCAGATCACCAGGTTGAGCCCGACCATCAGCACCGCCGAGGCCGGGATGAGCAGCAGCGCCTTCTTGAGCCGGAGCGGGTCGCCGCCAGCGATTGCGCCAATGATGCGCGAACTCACTGCCAGGCCAGCCCAACCGCAGGTGATGACGAAGCCGATGGCGGTGCCGGTCATACGCGGAAAGGCGTTGCCCACAATTGCAAGCGTGGTTGGGAACACCGGAGCCATGGAAACCCCCGCCAGAAACACCAGCACGGACGCGACCAGGGGCTTCTCGGTCCTGAGCATCAGGAAC
>Ga0316232_1004731_pt1 | contig 11356 bp, 10 predicted proteins | sample TBHtaG_FD_206006 | JGI IMG/M metagenome (GOLD analysis project Ga0316232, IMG submission 206006) | Freshwater microbial communities from Trout Bog Lake, Wisconsin, USA - TBH18025_13 | ecosystem: Environmental > Aquatic > Freshwater > Lake > Hypolimnion/Profundal zone | place: USA: Wisconsin... | reverse complement strand
GCTGGCTCTCCTGGGTGATGATGGCGTCGATCAGCTTGTCGGTGGGCAGGTTCGTGGACAGGCCTTGGAAACTGATGGGTGCTGCCACGGTGACCTCCTTTTCTTCAGCAAGGCAAAAAATGCTGCATTAGAGATTGTGGTCAAGAAGGATGCCAGGGGAGTCCTTTTTGTAGGACTGAGGCAGATTCCTGGCCGCCTCCACCATCTCTTCAGGAGGGTACTGCCGGATGACCTTGTGCGTAATGGGATTGACGACCTTGAAGACGACGGTCCCGTTGGTGCTGTCGGGGACGAACTCCAGGTCGGAGGGGAGATTGTTCAGGTAGTCCTGGAAGGCCTTGGCGGCCTCCTCCATGTCCATCACCTTGGGTCCGGTCTGGGGACCCCAGCCGGCCAGGCTTTCGGGGCTGAGTTCCAGGTTGGTCGCGAGGCTGGGAGCTGCGGCTTTCTTGTCGGCGCTGGCGGCGGCTTTGATCGCGGCCTCCATCGCTGCGGGGACGGCAGGCATGGCCGGGGCAGACCCATCCCGTTCCACCTGGATGCGGGTGGAGACGATGCTGATGGATGGCGGCGCCACGTGGGGCACCTGACCCGGGCTCCCCGTGGGGGAAATCGAATCAGTCATGGAGTCCTCCTTGAATTCCATGGAAGGGGGGGAGCGCCCCTGTGGCACTCCCCCGCTTGTTCAGCCTAGCGGTTCAACGCTATTGGAGGAGGGCCAGGATCTGCTGCGACGACTGGTTGGCCTTCTGCAATGCGCTGGTTCCAGACTGATTGAGGATCTGGAATTTCGTGAGGTTCACCACTTCGTCCGCGATGCTGGCGTCCAGGATCTGGCTCTGGGCGGCGGTGAAGTTCTCCACCTGGATGCCCAGGGAGTTGGAGACGGCGTTCAGCTGCTGCATGTTCGCGCCGAGGGTGGCGCGGACCGAGCTGACCGAGGCGATGGCGGTGGCGATGATCGAGGCGGCGCCGCTGGCGTTGGCCTGGGTGTCCATCCGGGTCTCGCCGGCCTTGAGGCCGAGGCCGTCCGTGCCGCTGTTGGAGATGGTGCCCACGGTGACCGAGATGGCGGAGAACCCGCCGACGGAGACGGTGATGGCGGCGTTGGTGAAGACCGCCGCGCCGTTGAAGTCGGTGTTCTGGCCGATGTCGCCGATGGTCTTGATGATGTTCTGGAACTCGGCGTCGATGTTGACGCGGTTCGAGTCGCTGATGGTGCCGGTCTTCGCCTGTTCAGCCAGTTCCGAGGCCCGGGTGAGCAGGTTGGTCACTTCGTCCATGACGCCGTCGGCGACCTGGAGGTAGGAGACCGCGTCGTTGGCGTTGCGCTGACCCTGGGCGGAGATCCGGATGTCGGCGCCCAGCTTGTTGCTGATGCCCAGGCCCGCGGCGTCGTCCGAGGCCTTGTTGATGCGCCGGCCGGTCGTCAACCGCTGAATGGTCTGCTGCAGACCCATCCCGGTGATGCCCAGCTGTCGGGTGGCGCCCAACGCCGCAACGTTATTAAGAATGGAACTCATGGCATCCTCCGTGATGCGGTTGGTGGCATCCGTGCCACCTTGTGGAACTGCTCGGGAGACTCCCGCTTTAAACTCTTTCGGAACCCCCGGGTCCGACCTTTAGGCTTTTATTTGCCCGGGGCGGAATTAATTTTTGTCGGGGCGTCCCAGCATGGCCTTGAACCGCTTGAAGAGGCCCGTGGGCGGCTGGACGGCCGCGTTGGGGAACTCCTCCTGGAGGTCCACGTCCGGCGGGATGGGCACGGACGGGTCCAGTTCCAGGGCCCGGTTGAAGCAGGCGATGGCGTTGGCCTTGAAACCCTTCCGGTAGTAGACCTCGCCCATGCCGGCCCAGGGCTCGGCCGCCTTCAGCTTGAGCCGGGAGGCGTTCTGGAGGGCGTCGATGGCCCGGGTGGACCAGGCCGGGTTGGTCATCCTCAGGCGTCCCAGGAGCAGCCAGGCCTCGTAGGCGTTGCCGGCCTCCGGCTCCAGCTGGACGGACTGCTCCAGGGTGCGGATGGCTTCGACCGTGCGCTCCTGCACCAGCAGCTGCTTGGCCTTGATGATCAGCTTGCGGGCCTTGGTGGCGGTGTCCATGACCGGTTCGGCCGGCGCGGCCTCGGGGGCCGGCTCGGAGGAGAGCGGCAGGCTGTTGGGCTCGATGTCGATGAACTCGGGCTGGGGCAGGAGGGGCAGGGGGTCCAGGCTGGGATAGATGAAGGGCTGGGGTTCCAGGGGCTGCAGGGGGGCCCGGGGCGTCGGCGGCAGGACGGGGGGCACGTCCGGCACGGGGGGGACCGACGGGGGCGTGGGGGGGAGGACCGGCGGGGCGGCCGCTTCCGGCGGGGCCTCCTCCTGGACGGCCAGGGGCCCTTCGGTCAGGGTCAGGACGCCCAGGGCCCAGAGGGTGACCAGGAGGCAGGCGGCGTCGTCTTCCGGCAGGTGGCTGAGGGACAGGAAGGTCTCGAAGCTGACGGGATCCGTGCCCAGGAAGGACAGGGCATAGGCCGTGCCCGGGTTGAGCGGCAGGTCGGCCAGGTGGTCCAGGAGGTTGGTGCGCCCGGTCCATTTCCAGGCCGCTTCCTCATAGAAGAGGTCGGCCACGGAAGTCTCATTGCGGGCTTCCTGGAAGGTGTTCCAGATGAAGGCCCGGTGGTCCAGCTTGAAGTGCAGGTCCTGGCTCAGCCGGGAGGCCATGGAGCCGCTGTGCCACGCCACCTCGACCACTTCGTGCTCGAGGGCATGGATCATGATTTGCTCTTGGAGCGAGAGCAGGTGGCAGTCGCGCTCCTCGAAGGTGATCAGGCCCCATTGGACCACTTTCTCCCCGAGGCGGTACTGCTCGTCGTTGGCGAGCAGCTCGCTCAGGGCGGAGAAATCGAGAATGCCCTGCCGGAGCAGGTAGTTGCCGAACTGTTCCCCGGCCACGTCGCTCTGCAGATAGATGAGGCTGCCCTGGTCCCAGAACAGCCGTCGTTCGCCGTCGTTCTGCGCCAGCCGGAGTTCTCCGTCCAAACCCAGTTGGCGGATGGAGGCCATGAGGGCCGGCAGGTTCTTTTGGCGGAATAGCATTCCAGAATAGTTACCTCTTTGATGGCTTCCGCGCAAGCTATGATAATCCCGACCCCCGGCCGGGCTTCGGGGAGGCGGGGGTCGGGGAGTAATTATTGGAAACCAATGAACATTCGAACCCCCTGGAAGCCCACCTGGGCTACCGGTTCCGGGACCCGGCGCTCCGGGCGCGGGCGCTGACCCCGCCCTCGGCCGGTCTGCCGGAAGACAACCAGCGGCTGGAGTTCCTGGGCGATTCGGTGCTGCACCTGGCCACCACGCTGCTGGTCTACCGCGAACACCCCGCCTGGGCCGAGGGCGCCCTCTCCAAGCTGCGGGGCATGCTGGTCTGCACCGACGCCCTCCACGCCTGGGCCGTGGCCCTGGGCGTGACCCTGGCGCGGGGACCCCGCTCCCCCCGCAAGCGGGCGGCGGTCAATCTGAGGAACGCCCTGGCGGACGCCATGGAGGCCCTCCTGGCCGCCGTCTATCTGGACGCCACGGCCCAGGGCGAGGATGGCCTGGCGGCGGTGCTGGCCATCGTGTCGCGCCAGTGCCTGCCGGAGATCCAGGCGGCCTACCCCGGGGTCTGGGAGGCGAAGGACACCAAGACCACCCTCCAGGAGCGCGGCGCCGTCCTGGCCCTGCCCCCGCCGGCCTACGAGCTGGTGGGGCGGTCCGGTCCGGACCATGCGCCGGTCTTCACGGTGCGGGTGCGGCTCGGCGACCGGGAGGCCACCGCCAGCGCCTCCACCCTGAAGCGGGCCCAGGCCGACGCGGCGGGACAACTCCTCCAGGGTCTGGACGCGCCCGCCGGAATGCCACCTTCAGAATGAGCCCGGTCTGGGTTACCATCCCCTTGATCGCATGAGGGAAAGGCCAGCCCCCTTGAAGATTCTCCCCACAGTGAACATCCAGAACGCCTGCGCCGTCTCCCTCTTCGGCACGGGCACGGCGCCGTGCGATCCCATGGAGGTGGTGGCCTTCCTGGCGGCCAGGGGCGCCCGGCGGCTGGCGCTGGTGGACGTGGACGCCGCCTGCGGCAAGGGCCACAACCGCGACCTCATCGCGCGCCTGATGCGGGCCTTCCACAAGGGCGCGGGCCGGGCCTGCATCCAGGTCGGCGGGGGCATCCGCAGCTCGGACCAGGCCCAGTTCTTCCTGGACCACGGCGCCGCGTGGCTCCTGGTGGGGACGATCCTCCACCGCTCGCCCCTGGTCGTGGAGCAGCTCCTGGCCCGGTTCCGGGAGAACCTCACCGCGGGCGTGGATGTCCGGGCCGGCGAGGTGCAGTCCGCGGGGTGGGACGCCAAGGCCCCCCTGGGGCCGGAGGACGCCGGCGTCCGGATCCGCAGGCAGGGCTTCAAGCGCGTCCTCTACATGGACCTGCCCGCCGCGCCGGGGGCGCCGCCGGACTTCCGCACGGCCCGGATCATCGCGGAAAGCTCCCACGTCTCCATGTTCATGGGCGGCAGCATCCAGACGCCGGAGCACCTGGCCATGGCCCAGGAGCTGCCGGGACTGCAGGGGGTCGCCATGGACGCGCTCCACCTGCGCGACAACCCGGCCCTGGCCGGTGCCCTGAACCTGCTGCGCAGCTGAGCGGGGGCGGCATGCCGGAGCTGGATTTCCCGTTCATGGCCGAACTCCCGGAGGTGGAACGGCTCCAGTTCCGGAACCTGGTCCTGCTCAGGCCGCAGGTCCCGACGGACCGGCAACTGGCGCTCATCGAGAGCCTGAGCCGCAACCTCGCCTCCCCGAGGCTGCTCACCCTCATCGCGCGCACGCCCCATTGGCTGGTGCACGGGCCGGTGCTGCAGGCCCTGGCGGAGAACGAGGGGACCCCCGAGCCCATCCGGCGGGACCTGGAGCTGGTGGTCTCCCTGTTCGACCTGATGCGGGACATGGACCGGGCGCCCGTGGAGGAGAAGGAGGACCGGGCCGAAACCATCCGGGGCGTCTACCAGCATCTCCCCACGGAGCTCAAACCGGTCGTCAAGCAGCAGGCCAAGCTCCTGGCCCGCACCGTGCACGCGACGGGCTCCACCCTGGAGCTGCCCCCCCTGCCCGATCCGGAGCAGGACTGGGAGGCCCTCACCCTGCCCCCGGGCCAGGGCCTCCGCCCGCCGCCGGGGCTAGCGCCGTCCAAGGCCGAACGGCTGGGCCGGGCCGAAGCCACGCACATCCTGGCCGAGCTGGAGGCGTGCCTCCTGGATCCGGATCCGGACCTGCGGGCGGCGGCGATGAGGAATCCCGCGCTGTCCGAGGAGGTGCTCCTGGGGGTGCTGAGCCAGTGCACCCTGGAGGACTTCTTCGAGGAGATCTACGGCGAGGCCCGCTGGTACTTCCGGGATGCGGTGCGGGAGGTGATCTACGGCGCGCCCGGCTGCCAGGGGCCCATGGCCCGGAGGCTGGCCGCGTCCCGGGACCTGGTCGAGCTGCTGGAGCGGGGGGCGAAGGACCGCAGGAGCCTGCGCCGGGCGGTGAGCCTGTTCACCCAGATGGACGAGGCGGAGTACCAGTACCTCACCTTCTGGGCCAAGCGCAAGGCCCCCAACATGCTGCGGGTCATCAAGATCTTCTTCGACCGGCTCCAGCGCCTGCGGGCCAATCAGGCCAGCGGGCTCAGGGCCAGCCGGGACGAGGGCCAGTGGGTGTCCCTGGAGGAGCGGGTGTTCCTGGCCCACCAGTCCACCCAGCCCGACCAGCTCATCGCCGCGCTGAAGGATGCCGACTTCGAGGTGTTCCGGGGGGTGCTGGCCAATCCCGGCCTGGGGACCAAGGAACTGCTGGCCGCCATCCCCCACCTGTCCGAGGACCGCGCCGGGCAGGTGGCCCGGCATTCCGCCTTCCGGGACCTGCCCGCAGTGCGGGAGGCCCTCCTGCACAATGTCCGGCTCGGCGAGGCCCTGGCCCTGGAGCTGCTGGCCCGGGTGGATTCGCCGCGGGCCCTGATGGATGTCCTGCGCGACCAGCGGCTTCCCCATATCGCCGTGAAGGAGAAGGCCCTGGCGATGCTCCGCGACGCCTACGCCGCCATGGCCGGCCCCCAGCGCATCGTGGCCCTGCGCGCCAGCGGCGGCGAGCTGCTGCGGCACCTGCCCCAGGAGATCCTCCGGGACACCGAGACCCTCAACCTGCTGGTGGCCGACCGTCAGCTGGACCCCAGCATCCTCCTGCGCCTGGCCCGGAACAAGCAGACCCCCCGGACCGTCCTGGAGCAGATCGCCCGCCACCCGGTGCTGATGGCGCACTCGGCGGTCATGCAGGAACTGCTGCTCAATCCGAAGACGCCCCGGGAGGCGGCGAGCCGGATCTGGGGGCTGCTGTCGGAGGCGGAGCAGCAATATCTCCTGCGCAGCCCGCACCTCCCGGGGGCCTTGCGGAGGATGGGATAGTACGGATCCCCCCTAACCTCCGGGGCCGCACCTGCCGTAACCCTGCCATGGAGGCCCGATGCCGCTGTTCCGATCCCACCCCCGAAGTGCCGCCGCGGCCCTGGTCGGATCGGTGTCCATGCTCGCCCTCCTCTCCCTCTCCTGCCAGGGCCGCAAGGCCCAGCTGGCCGACTGGGTGGTCACCGCGCCCGCGCCCACGGTCATGGCGGTCTCCGGGGCCACCGGCTGGGTGCTGGAGCAGCCCCACTTCCAGGGCCTGCTGGCGCGGTACCCCATGGCCGGGCAGTCCCTGGACCTGTTCCTGAAGCGGGCCCGGATCAACCCCCGCCAGGAGACCGGCCGGGTCACCTTCTATGTCCTCTCCAGCCTGCCCCTGGGCCAGGATGGCAGCCGCGTGGAGCCTTCGGACTTCCTCCTGCAGCTGGGCGGCTTCCAGAATCCGGCCGCGCTCAACCTGGCCCTGCTCGACGCCTTTCCCCAGGAGGGGAGCCTGCCGGTGGACGGCCATGAGGTGCCCCTCCATGTCCTCCTGGACTTCAACCAGTACCACATCCGCGCCGTGGTGGACGGCGCGGGCCGGGTCTGGCTCGGGGACCTGGGCGCCCTCAGCAAGCTGGGCGCGGGCCTTCCCGCCCGGGACACGGTGCGCGACTGCGCCCGGTGGACCAACGGCGCCGCGCCCTTCCAGGGCTTCCTGAAGCCCCAGGGCCTGCTGCGGGAAGCCTCCTCCCACCTGACCCCCGAACAGGCCCGGAACCTGCCCCAGGGCATCGACGCCCTGGCCTGGAGCGTGACGCCCGGTTCCGGCCCCGGCGCCCTGCACCGCTTCGAACTGGCCATCACGGGCAACCCCGACGGCATCCTGGCCGTCGCACCCTGGCTCCAGCGCTTCGTGGCCGCGGCCACGGGGCTGCAGGGCGGCTCGGCCCAGGCGCCGGAGATCCTCCAGGAGCCCCGCCGCATCGGCCTGCGCGCCCAGCTCACCCAGGAGCAGGTGAACCTCGCCCTGGCCCGGCTCGACCAGCCGGGCATCCGCTTCGGGCACGCCCCCGGCACGGCCCGCCCGTGAACCCGGGCGCGGGCGCGGTGGCCGCCGAAGCCACGCCCGAGGCCTGGATGGCCCGCCTCAAGGAAGGCCACGAGGAGGCCCTGGCCCACCTCATGGCCCGCTTCGAGCGGCCGGTCTTCGCCTTCCTCTACCGCCGCCTGCAGGGGGAGACCGGGGTCGTCCAGGAGCTCACCCAGGAGGTCTTCCTGAAATGCCTCCAGCACTGCCAGCGGTTCGAGGAGGGCCGGCCGGTGGCCGCGTGGCTTTTCACGCTGGCGGCTAATGCGGCGACCGATCATCTGCGTAAACGGGGCCGGGAGCTACCAGAGCCCGAGACCTTTGACGCGCCCGACCTGCACCAGCCTTCCCCCTGGGACCACGTGGACCTGCATTTCCGGGTCGCGGCCCTCCGGGAGGCGATGGCGGGCCTGACGCCCCGCCAGAAGTCCATGGTCCTGGCGTATTACGTCCACGACCACGGGGTCAGGCGCATCGCCGAGGACCTGGGCTGCGCCGAGGGCACCGTGAAGGCCACCCTGTTCCAAAGCCTCGCCAAATTGCGAAAAATCCTGGAAGTGAGCCATGAACCCCGAAGCTGAACCCCAATCCCTGAGTGACGAGGCGGCCTTCGACCTGCTCGAGCACCCGGAAGCCTGGCCGGACGACCCCGGCACCCAGGCCGACCTGGCCGGGCTGCTGGAACTCCACCTCGCCCTCCAGGCCCACGCCGAGCCCGCCTGGGGCGCCGAACCCGCAGGCGGCCGGTCCGAGGCCAGGCCCCTCCTCGGCCGGTTCCCGTGGCTGCTGTCGGCCGCGGCGGTCCTGCTGGTGGCCCTCCCCCTGGCCTACCACGTCCAGCACGCGCGCACCCTGGCCGAGCTCGCCCGGAACCAGGAGCGCATCCAGGGACTGGCCCAGAGGCGGGGCGAGGACCGCCTGTGGGCGGCCTTCTTCCGGCAATCCTCCGCGCTCATCCAGGATTTCCGCCAGCACGCCCGGGTCTGCGACCCGGCCCGGGGCAACGAGGACCGCGCCGCCGAACGCGAGCTGGCCTTCGCCCTGCTCCAGGCCAGCCACAAGCTGGCGGCCCAGGACGCCCCCATCCCCGACGCCGAGGGCGTGCGCTCGGATCTCCACGCCTGGCTCATGGAACTCTCGATGGAAGACGGCTGCCTGCCGCCAGCGCGGGCCAACGAGCTGCGCGAGTGGGCCAGCGCCCACAACCTGGAGGACGAGGCCGAGCGCATGGGCCGGATGCTCAAGGGGGAACCGTCATGATGCTGCTCGCGCTCGCCCTGCTCCTGGCCCCGGCCGGGGGGCCGGTTGCCGCCGGCCCGGCCGCGGTGGACCGGGAAGGGGCCGACCAGGCCCTGCTCCGCCAGGCCCGCAGCCTTCGCTATGCCCAACGCTGGTTCGAGGCGGCCGGGACCTACCGCCGGTACCTGGCGGAGCATCCGGGTTCCGGCCGGGCGCCCGAAGCCCGGTTCTGGCTCGCGGCCAGCCTGGAGTCCGACCAGCGGTGGGACGAGGCGGCCGAGGCCTACACGGCCTTCCTGGAGGCCCACCCCGACCAGCGCGCCCTGGGCCGGGAGGCCCGGCTCAACCGGATCCGCTGCTGGGGCATCCGCCAGGGGCAGGCCCCGGCCGCAGGGCCGGGCCTGGTGGCCGCGCTCCAGGACCCGGTCCTGGAAGTGCAGGTGGCCGCCGCCCTGCAGCTGGCCAAGGCCTCCGACCGGCGGGCCGTGGAGACCCTGAAGCGGGGGCTGTCCCTGCCTTCGGCCGGGCCCGCCTGCAGCATGGCGCTCATCGCCCTCGGGGAGAAGGCCCCGAAGGCCGAGCCGGGTCCGGCCGCCGCCCAGGCCCGGTTCCTGGTGATCCGGGTGCGCGAGCAGGGCAAGCCCGAGACCGTCAACATCCGGCTCGCCCTGGCCCTGGCCCAGGCGGTGGGCAACTACCTGTCCGACGCCCAGCTCCACCAGGCCGCGGCCCGGGGCATCGACCTGACCACCCTGAGCGAACGCGCCGCGGGCCTGCCCAGGGGCTCCGAGCTGCTGTCGGTGGACGACGGCCGGAGCCGCGTGACCGTGACCGTGGAGTGAATGGGTTAAGCTGGGGGGATGGGTTCCCTGCTCCGCTTCTTCCGTGAACATCTCAAACGTTTCCTGCCCCTGATCGTGGGCGGGTCGGTGCTGCTCTTCCTGGCCGGGCTCTGCCAGGGGGCCATGATCGGGATCATCCAGCTGGTCTTCTCCCTGCTGCTGGGCATGGGGAAGGTGCAGGCCGGGCCCAAGGGCCTCACCCCCGAACAGCTGGGCAAGGCCGGGCACCTCCTGGTGGCGCTGAAGGGCTGGGCCTTCGGGCACCTGCCCTCCCAGGCCACCCTCCAGCACAACATCTACCTGCTGCCGGGGCTCCTGGTGGTGGTCTTCATCCTCAAGGGGGCCTTCACCTACAGCGGCACCCTGCTGATGGTCCGCTCGGGCATCCGCGCGACCATCTCCTTCCGGGAGCGGCTCTTCGGCCACCTGCTGCGGCAGGAGCCGGCCTACTTCCAGAAGCACCCCGTGGGCGAGCTGCTCCAGCGCTGCATCTCCGACGTGGGCGCGGTGCAGGGCATCGCCTCCAACCAGCTGGCCGACGCGGTGCGGGAGATCACCCAGGCCGTGGCCATGCTCAGTTACGTCCTCTACCTGAACTGGCGGATGACCCTGATCCTGTTCATCGCCGGCCCCCTGGTGGTGCTGCCCATCAAGAAGCTCAGCCAGCGCATCCGCAAGATCAACCACAAGAACATGGAGGCCTCCAGCATCCTCCTGCAGCGGCTGAAGGAGGTGTTCAGCAACATCCGGGTGGTGCTCGGCTTCGCCCGGGAGCCCTTCGAGGAGGCGCGCTTCAGCCGCCAGAACGACGAGCTGTTCCGTCTGGGCATGAAGTCGGCCCGGGTCTCGGCCATCTCCCACCCGATCATGGAGCTGGTGGGCGGGCTGCTGCTGGCGAGCCTGCTGGTCTACGCCACCAACAGCATCCGCGCCGGGAACATGGACGGCCCGGGCTTCATGGGCTACATCTTCGCCCTCTACTCCCTCTACGACCCCATCCGCCGGCTCACCAAGCTCAACGCCGAACTGCAGGTGGCCCAGGCCAGCCTGGAGCGGGTCTACAGCGTCCTGGACCGCCGCTCCGAAATGGTGGTGGCGGCCCAGCCCAGGCCCGTGGCGACCCAGCCCCAGCGCCTCGCCTTCGAGGGCGTGCACTTCGCCTACGAGGGGCGCACCGGCAAGAACGACGTCCTCCGGAACATCAACCTGGAAGTGCACAAGGGCGAGACCGTGGCCCTGGTGGGCGGCTCCGGCGGCGGCAAGACCACCCTGGTGAACCTGGTGCCCCGGTTCTTCGATCCCACCGGGGGGCAGGTGACCCTGGACGGCGTGGACCTGCGCGAGCTCGACCCCCGGGAACTGAGGCTGCGCATCGGCATCGTCACCCAGGAGACGCTGCTGTTCATGGATTCCGTGCACGACAACATCGCCTACGGCAAGCCCGCGGATCGCGAGGCGGTGGTCGCCGCCGCCAAGAAGGCCCACGCCCACACCTTCATCAGCGCCCTCTCCCAGGGCTACGACACGCCCCTGGCCGAGACCGGCTCCACCCTGTCCGGCGGCCAGCGGCAGCGGCTGGCGATCGCCCGGGCCCTGCTCCAGGATCCGCCCATCCTCATCCTGGACGAGGCCACCAGCGCCCTGGACACCGAGAGCGAGCGGGCCGTGCAGGAGGCCCTGGAGATCCTCATGCAGGACCGGACGACCCTGGTCATCGCCCACCGGCTCTCCACCATCCAGCGGGCCACCCGCATCTGC
>Ga0316232_1004730_pt1 | contig 11358 bp, 15 predicted proteins | sample TBHtaG_FD_206006 | JGI IMG/M metagenome (GOLD analysis project Ga0316232, IMG submission 206006) | Freshwater microbial communities from Trout Bog Lake, Wisconsin, USA - TBH18025_13 | ecosystem: Environmental > Aquatic > Freshwater > Lake > Hypolimnion/Profundal zone | place: USA: Wisconsin... | reverse complement strand
TGGCCGACTCGATTCGCTGGCGGGCACCCTGTGGGGGGGCAAGTCCCCCCCCATACCCGGCCGGCTCCAGCCACCGGGCGGCGGCGCGACCAGGAGGGGGGAGAGTCCCCGCCGGGCCGGCCGGCTCTGGCCAAATGTCAAACGCTCGTTTGACAGTTGGCCGGGCGCTTTTACCGGGGGTCAGGGGAAGGGGGCGGCGCCTGCGGCGCGTCCTGGGGCAACGTAGAGGCTCGTTTTCCGGCCTTTCGGGGGTGGCGGGCCTTCCGGGGCCTTCCGGGGCCGCGGCGCGGCGGTAGGAGGTCGGGCCGGCAGTAGTAGCACCAGGTCATCCACAGGGCTATCCTGGCCGCGGAGTGGGTCGGGGGATTGCGTCGCCAGTTGTCCAGCGTGTTCTGAGGGAACCCGAATTGCCGCGAGGCAGCGCAAACCCCACCGGCGAGTCGGCAGAGGTCCGCAATCAGTGCTTGAATCTCGGAATTATGGAGCGGAGCCACGCCCCCACGGTAGGCCAACCGGCGGCGCGTGGCAAGGGAGAAGTCAAACCGGATGTCTTAATCTGACCAAACCGCTCATATTAAGCATGATTAGGGAATGTGGGGATAAGATGGGGGAAGTTAAGGGCTGGTCCTTGGGCGCGTGGGTGAGGCGTGGGGGGGGGGCGTGGGCGGGTTTGTACGCGATAAAGCCCGGCTGGTGGGCGGGCTTGGGCTGGTGGAGTTATTTATTCCTCGATTTGCTCCGGTGCGAAATTGTGAGGTGCTACGATTTGCACTTGGCTGCAAAAACTGTGTAGCAATGCATTTTCGCAGAACTTTATTTAGCTTGCTGGTAGTGGTTTACGGGTGAATTTGAAAATAAATGTGGACAACGCAAGCGGCTTGTGCGAAACTGTAATCACGGTGAGAGTATGGAGCCTCCACCGGCGCGCGATCCCGGTGCGAACAATCAGGGCGCGGAGTGAGAGACTCCGATATATATACGATGCAAACTAGCGATCCGAAAACAGAGCACCCCTTCCGGCGCGTCCGGCGGGCGGGGGTTCCGCTGGTAGCGTACGAAACGGGCGATCCGTGGGCATCAATTAGCGCGTGCCTGGAGGGGTTGAACGGGAAGCGCGAGAGCACACCGGCTTTCCAATGGGATTGCCTCCGCGGGCTTTCCCCGCTCAACGAGGCCGGACGGTCGGCCATGACCCGGCTTACCCCCGATGGCTCCGCGTTCCTCCCCACTTGTTTAGCCATGCTGAACGAGGCCGGGGCGGAGGCGAGTCGTGGCGATCCGATCCGACTGGCGCCGGAGAGCGTAATTTTCCTTCACAACTCCCAGCGGTTCGTAGACGATCCTCAAGTCATCCAGGGCTTGTGCAATCTGAGGAACGCGCTCAAATCCATTGGGGCAACGGTCGTGCTACTGGGGCCGGGATGCACCCTCCCCGTTGAAATTCGCGACGACACGATCACAATCGAGGAGCCAAGCCCCACCGAGGTCGTGATTGATCGGATCATCAAAGCGGGCATCGCAGACGCGCAAGCGGCGGCGAAAGAGCAGGGTATCGAGTTCCCGGCGCCTGACTTTGATCACGTCCGGGATACCCTCCTGGGCTACCGGGCCGAGTTTCCGATTGATCAGGCGCTGGCGCTGAGCTACACCCCCGTCGGGGTGGATATGGATCGGCTGTGGGATCTGAAAGTCAAATCGCTCCGGCAAACGGCGGGCCTGGACATTTCCCGGCCGGCGGTGAATTTCTCGGACTTGCGCGGCGCTGACGGGGCGAAGCAATTCCTGGGACTGGTTATCCGGGGCCGTACCAGGCCGCATGGCGCATTCCTCCTTGACGAAGTGGAAAAAATGACGGCGGGCGCCACCGGCGGCGACTTGTCCGGCACGTCGCAGGCGATGATGGAGCAATTCCTTCAATGGGTAGAATTGCGGAAAGTCCAGGGCCTGCTTATGGTGGGGGTGCCGGGGGCGGGCAAGACCAGAACAGCGGAATGCACGGCCGGCGAAATCGGCGGGCCGCTTCTCCGGGGGTCAATGTCTGCGGTCAAGGGGTCACTGGTCGGCCAGAGCGAGCAGAACATGAAAAACCTGCTGCGGGCGGTTGACTCGGTATGTCAGGGGGCGCCGCTCATGCTCGCAACCTGCAATTCGCTCGATAACCTGGCGCCGGAGCTCATGGCACGGTTCAAACTGGGGATCATGTTTTTCGACTACCCGAGCGAGCAAGAAACGGCGGATATTTGGGCGTACTACATGAGGAAGTATGAGCTTTCCGGCGATCCACCGGCGGCGCGTAACTGGGTAGGCCGAGAAATCGAGTCATGCTGTCACCGGGCCTGGCTGTTTAACTGCCCCCTGGCCGAGGCCGCCAAGACGGTCGTGCCGGTCTCCGTGGCCAATGCCGCGAGGATGGAAGCCTTGCGCCAGTCGGCATCGGGGCGGTTCCTCAGTGCCGCCAAGCCGGGGCCGTACGAATTTCGGGCGGCGAGCGGCGGCGGGTTTGTGCTCCCGGAAGCCACCAGCAAGAGAAAGGTCACGCTGTAATCAGTCGTCCGGGGCGGCGCGTCCGCTCCGGCAGACTGGCAACAACGCCAGCAAAACGAAAGGATCACAAGATGTCCCACTACACGGTCATCGAGACGGAGATAAGAGACGTTCCCGCGCTGCGGGCGGCGGCGGCCGAGCTTGGCTGCAAGCTGGAGTATGAGGAAGGGAGGAAGCAAACCTGCAAGGGGTATTACCGCAGTCAGGCCACGGCATGCGACGCGATCATCACGGTGCCTGGGAGTGAATACACGGTCGGCTTGACCAGACAGCCGAGCGGGGTATTCACCATGACGGCAGACTTCTGGTGCGACAAGCTCACAAAGGCAGTGGGGGAGGGGTGCCGAAAGCTCATTCAGCTTTACGGGATTCACCGCGCAACGGCGGCGGCGAAACTTCAAGGCTACCAGGTTCGCCGGCAGCCTGGGCAGAACGGCAAGATCAACCTCGTTTGTTCCCGCGCATGAAACAGATCATCATCGAAGTGGGGGAAGACGGCACGATCAAAATAGACGCGATTGGATTCCAAGGTCCGGCCTGTGTCAAGGCCACCGAGGCGATCCAGCGGGCGCTTTCGCAGGCGCCGCCAAAGGGCGGGGGCCGAAAGCCTGAGTATCAGCAGAGCAACGGCCAAACCCTGGGGCACTGAGCTATGGAAATCGTGCTTCAATTCTCCCCGGACGGGCGGGGCTTGTGCCTGCACACCGAGCTTTTGCCTCTGGCTGACATTGGCCGGCTGGAGGTTCAACGGGCGAGCATGGTGGAATTTAACCAGCGCGTCCAGAAATGGGAAGTGACACTAACGGGGCACCAGTCCCCGTGCTTCTCGGCCACCAGCCGGGCGCGGTGCCTGGATTGGGAACGCAGCGAGTTACAGCAAGGACTCTTGAGCCAGTAATCAATGTTGGGCCGCCGGGCGTGACAGACGACGGCCCACCAATGAGGACAATCCTCAGAGTCAAAACACAAAACCAATAGGATCACGAAGTTATGGCAGAGCAAAACGAAAACATGACGGTGAAGACGGTCGACGCGAGCAGGTTCAAGGACAAGATTTTCATCAAAATCTTTGTGGGCAAGCCTGGCGTGCGGGCCAAGGTCAAGAGCATTGACCAGTTGCAAGAATACCTCACCCAGTTGCGGACCGAGAAAGCCCTGGCCGACGGCGACGAGCAGGCGCGGGCGGACGTGTCGGTCGATGGCCACGTCGGCAATGCGCCCAAGGGCACGGTCGGGATCACCAAGCGGCTTTTCATCCCGGTGCCTCCCACCAAGGAAGACGGTAAGCAAATCGTAAATGATCCGATCGAGAAGGCCAAGCGGTTCCTTGACAGCACCAAGGCGCGACTGGTGGGGCCGTTTTCCAGCGCCCAGCCGTCGTGCATCATGGATGGCCTTTTCCTCATCCCGCAGTCCAAGGCGCAGGCGTACAAAGAGGAGATCGACGCTGCGGCGGCCAAGCTCATCCTCGAATACCTCCCGGAGATTGAGACGGGATACGAGCAGGCCATTGAGATTGCGAGAACGGCGCCGCTCTTGCGCGGGGGCCTGGGGCCGTTGTTTGATCGGGGCGACTACCTCAGCGCGGAAGACTTCTGCGCGGGGTTCAAGATCGAGATGATGCCTTTGAAATTGGAAGTCCCCGACAACGTTGAACGGGAATTGCGGGAGCAGTTCTCCGCGCAATTGAACGCCAAATTTGCGGCGGCCGAGGATGAAATCGGGGCGGCGCTCCGGCAGCAAGCGGTTGACCTGTTTGATCACTTGCGCGAGTCCCTGACTCCGGGCGAGGACGGGAAGCCCAAGAAATTCCACGCCACCGCGGTGGAAAACATCCGCTCATTTATGGCCAACTTTGCCGACCGTAACATGTTCGGGGACTCGGATCTGTCCGCCATTGTCGAACAGGCGCGGGCGGTCCTGGGGGGCGTGAACGTCGAGAACATCCGCAAGGATGGCGGGGTCCGGGATGCCCTGGCGGCGCGGGTGGGCGAGATCAAGGGGCAACTCGATCGCCTGGTGACGGTGCAGACCAGCCGCAAGCTGGATTTTAGTGACTAGCGGTTGAGGCAAGAAATCAAACAGCCTACCAGCAACGCAAAAAACTTTCCCGCCAGTGATCCGGCGGGGCCGGGGCGGTCCATCGGGGGCCGCTCTGGCAATTCACCTTTCCCAAAATGAACCCCAAAATTAAAGACGCCTTGGTAGTTCTTGGCTGGATCGTGGTATTCGCGGTCCTGGGCTTGATCCTGGCCGGGCTTGTGCTGGCGCTATAGATCTAAACCGGAGCAAAATGAGGTATGACGAACCATGAGATTATAACCCACCTGGCCGCTTTCGTGGCCGGCGGGGTAACGTGCGGGGCAATGGTGATCTGGTTCCTGTTGTCCCTGTGCCACACGGTACACGGGGTCGACGATGACAGGGAGGCGTTGCTACGTGGGGAGAGTTGCCACACCGAGGTCACGGAAACGAAGCTTGAGCCATGAAACCCCACAAACACCCCAAAAGAATTTCCGCTTTGTTCCATAAATTGGAGCGCAATTGGGCCGCGCTACGGCGTGAGCTTGGCCGCTTCGCCCACGGGCCGGCAAAGGTCCGTAGGTTTAACACCAGAGCAAAATGAAGATCAGATTCCCAGTCGCATTAGAATTTCGCGGGCAGTGCAGGCGGGCAATCCTAAAGTGGTATCAGGCGGATCGAAACCTGGGCAGGATTACCCAAAGCACTCGGAAGAAATACAATCACCGGCGGGCCAATTACTGGGCCGGTGAAGCGGCCAAGTGGCACCAGGCCGCAAGAATTCTGATGCTACAACATTACACGAAAGAACTGAGCCGATGAAAGCAACCATAATTGAAATCGTGATGGACGGCGAACAGCGGGCTTGTGCCTGTGTCGAGGGCGTGAAAGCAGACGGCTTCCCCGCTGTGCTGGCAATCTTCCCCGGATGGGAACAAGCCGCGGACGGTTCGCTGCTGCCTAGCCGGGAGGCGTGCCAAACAGCGGCGGCCTATGCGGGGATGGAGGAAGTAATTGCGGCGGCGAGGGAGATGCTGGCGTCCTGTGAGCCATCGCAAGACGCGCCACATCGGGGTGGGCGGGCCATATTTCAGATGACCGCAGCACTGGCAATGATGGCCGCGCCTAACACGCTCGTCCCGGAAGGAATGAGGGTAAAGGCGTGAGCACCCCCGATCAACTCTACGCCCGCGCAATGGCCCTGCTGGTCGAGTGGTATGGCCCGAACATGGCCACGGCTGGCGGTTGCCTCTACATCAACCAGGTAACGATGAAGGCACTCAAGGATGACGGGCGTCGGGCCGTGTTGCAGGCGGGCAGCGTCTATTGGCCGATGCGGCGGGACGCCCTGGGTCCGGTGCATTTCGGGTACGAGTTCGACTTGAGCCAACCTTTCAGCGTAGAGGCTGTGCAAAACGGATTGCTCCCCGAGGTCCACATTTGGGCCGCCCTACCGGATGAAGGGGCTATAGTGGACTTCTCGACCGGGGCATTTAAGAGGCTGGCCGTTGAACGGCACGGGCTGGAGTGGGAGGAAGCGGAACCGCTGCGATACGTCTGGGGGCGGCCGCCGGCGGGAGTGATCTACCGGCCACAGTTGGAAGCGATCCGGTACGTGTGGCGGTTCATCGCGGAGAAGATGGGTGAGGGGGTGGTGGCGTGAAAACCAAAAACCAATTCATGGCCCTAATTGGCTCCCGAGGGGGAAGCAATGGCCGGGGCAAAGCCAAGGCCAGAACGCACGCTCAAGCCGTAAAGGCCGGTCTGGCGAGCGCGGCGAAGTACCGCGAAAGAAAGTTGAAAAAAAGCTTGCAAAGGCAACAAGCGGCTTGTAGGATTAACACAATGAAGACTGAGAATCAAAAAATCGCTGGCCAGTATCGGCAGGGCGACGTGCTGATTGAGCGCGTTGACGTTGCGCCGACTGGGGAATCCGAACCTAAAACCAAAATCACGTTGGCCGAGGGGGAAGTCACTGGCCACAGCCACGTCTTAGAATGTGGTTCCGTCCCCGCCGATTGGTGGAAGGAAGAACGGGTAGCTGTGGTAAAGGCTCCGGCACAGGTGACACACCAGGAACACGCTACCGTGAGTCTGATGCCGGGACCCCACCGCATCACCCGCCAACGAGAATACACCCCGGAGGGACTGATCAATGTCGCAGACTGATTTAGAGCGTTACACGGCAGCCTGTGATTACCCTGGGGTTATTGATCCCGATGCCGTAACCTCGGCCTTGACCGCTTACGTCAACGCCCTGCGGATAAAGCGGGAGATCGTCCAGATCAAGGCCGGGTGGAAGGTTGACGACCTGCCTTCGCTCAAGAGAACGGTGATCGAGATCGCAAAAGCTATCCCCGCCCTCGCCGCCCGCGACGCCAGCGACGCCCGCGACGCCCGCGCCGCCCGCGACGCCCGCGCCGCCCGCGACGCCAGCGACGCCCGCGACGCCAGCGACGCCCGCGACGCCAGCGACGCCCGCGACGCCAGCGCCGCCAGCGACGCCCGCGCCGCCGTTGCCGCCAGCGCCGCCAGCGACGCCAGCGACGCCCTGACCCGATTCGCGGAGTGGTGTATCGCCCGCCAGTATTGGTGGTCATGGGATATGTCGTGGATAGCTGTCACGCATATTGGAGCACAGCAAAACGGCGATGATGCTGTTACGTCGTGGTCGGAGCCGGCGTTTGATGCCTTTTGCGCCGGATGTTGGTTCCTGTTCTGGACGGACGACACGCTGTATTGGGTGGCGAAGCCTACCCTGCACCGCGACGGCCAACGGCGGCTTCACAGTGAACTTGGCCCAGCCGTCGAATCGGATGCTGAGTCGCTATTCTTTTGGCATGGGGTGCTCGTAGATCCCTACTTGGTGAGAAACCCTCAACTGATCACCGTAAAGCACATCGAGATGGAGAGCAACGCCGAAGTTCGGCGGGTGATGATGGAGCGTTTCGGAGAGGCGCGATACTTGCAAGAGTCTGGATCGCAAGAGATCCACCGTGACGATTTTGGGGTATTGTTCCGCAAAGAAGTGCCTGGGGATGAACCTCTGGTAATGGTGAAGGTAGTCAATTCGACGCCAGAACCGGACGGGACGATGAAGGATTATTTCCTGCGAGTCCCACCTAATATGGAACGCGCACGCCAGGCGGCGGCGTGGACGTTCGGGAAGGAAGAAAACGAATATGCGCCGGAGGTCGAAACATGAAGAAGATCAAACTCTCACCGGAAACGAAGCGGATGCTTTCGGAGTGGGGCAGGCGGGGAGGCCGGAAAACGGCGAAGAACCCGGACAACCTCAGTCGGGCTGGCCGCATCAGCGCCGAGTCGAGGCGGAAGCGGGCGGTAGTGGAGAAGCACGGGGGGAAGATGCCATGACAGTGATCAACGGAGTAGCTAAGGATGACGGCGTTGAAGGGCCGCCGAACTAACCGCTTAATTTCGTCAACAAACCACAAAACAAAACAGAAACACAGTTGAGTTAATATGAGTCTAAACACAGCACTAGCAACACAATCCGCGGCCCCCGCCGTCCTTGCCAGCAAGGAAGAACGGGACGTGGTTTACAAGGCGTTCGGCAGCGAGGATAACGTCAAGCTGAACCTCTCCATCGTCAAAAACTACGTAGCCGTCCCCTACATCACCATGCAGGGAAACCAGCAGGTTACGCTCCTGCCCGATGACCGCGAGTGCCTGCGGTTTATGATGCTCTGCCGCGGGCAGCGGGCTGACCCGTTCCAGGGAGATGCCTACATGGTCCCGTTTTGGGATAAGAAGCTCAACAAGCCCGTATGGTCCCTCATCACCGGGATCGTGTGCTTCCGCAAGCGGGCGGAGACGAACCCCGACTTCGACGGGATGGAGTCCGGAGTTATCGTGATGAACACGGACACCGAAGAAGTGAAGGAACTGGAAGGCGACTTCCTCCCCCCGAGCACTCAACTGCTAGGCGGGTGGGCTAACGTCCACTTCAAAAACAAGAAGATACCGACCCGGCGCAAGGTCAACTTGAGCACCTACAAGAAGGGGTTCGGCGTCTGGATGAGCGACGAGGCCGGCATGATCGTCAAGGTGGCCGAGGCGCAGGCGCTCCGCGACTCCTTCCCGACTCTCCTGGGCGGATTCCAACTCAAGGAGGAAGTTATCGATCTGGAGCCAGCACGGGTGGAAGTTTCCGCGCCGCAGTCCGAACGCCGCCCGGACTTTGCCAAGGGTCTCCCCCCCATCAACGTGGAAGTGGCTGGCGCGCGCCCGCAGCGGCCTACCAGCGCCCCGCGCAACGTCACCCCCGCCCAAACATCGCCACAGGCGCAAACGCCCGCGCCACGGGCCGCTCAAGTCACTCCGCAGCCAACCGCAGCGGCAGTTCAGCAAGCCGAGGCCGCGCTTGCCACCCCCGATCCGGCCCCGCAGACCGACGAACAGGCCGAAGCCGAGGCCGGTCTGGCTCCCGTTGCTCAACCGGAGGCCGCGCAAGCCGAGACGGCCACTGCCCCCGAGCCTGAACCCGCCGCTGAACAGCAGGCCGAAGATCCCGCCCTGGCCGAGTCCCCCACGGACAGCGCCGAAGTGAAGCAGTTGAAGGCCCTCGCCCGCCGGGATGGCGTCACGATGGCGCAGATGCTCGCCTGGATGGTGAGCAAGAAGCTCTGCACGTCCGGCCAGACCTTGGGCGACGTGGCCCCGAAGAACAGGGCGGCGATCATCACCCTCTGGGCGAAGAAGGTTGCCGAGATGCAGGCATTGTAGCCGAGTCAGTTCCGACACGCGCCGGGCGAGTGATCCCGCCCGGCGAAGTCGAAACTGAAACGACACATTCACCCCGTCGGAGTGGTGTAAAGAACCAGAGCTATGAGCGACACCAAAGACCCAAACATCCGCGGGGGGCTACCGTCCGCTTCTTCCTTCGCTCGGGTAATTCAATGCCCAGGCAGCGAGAACCTGATCCGCAGCATCCCGCGGGCAGAAATGGACGCGCTGAGACCGAAGGAGGATGACGAGGCGGCAGACCGTGGCACGCTGATCCATGCGGCGCGGGAGAAGCTGTCCGATGCCGACCTGGACACCGAGGATGCCGAGATCTACCGGCAAGGCATCGAGTATGAGCGGCAGTTGGTCACGAACTGGATGGATTACTACGGGTTGACGACGGCCGACATTGAGGAAGGCCCCCGCGAGGAACGGCTATGGCTCCGGGATTCAGAGTTGAACCCGCTGGGCAGCGGCCAGATGGACTGCCATTACCTCGCCCGACGGCGCCACCTTGCGCTGATCATTGACTGGAAAGGGCTATATTCCACGCGAGTCCCCAATACCAAGCATTCCGCGCAACTCCGATTTCAAGCCCTGCTGCTGTGGCAGAACCAGGATGATGAACGGGATTTGGAAACGATCCGGGTTGCTTACGACCGGGCCATGCTCAAGGCCGCGGTATCGGTGGGCGACTTCACCGACTACACGTTGCAGGATTTGAAATACAGTTTGCAGTTGACCGAGTTCCAGTTGTGGTGGTCGAGGCAGCCGGACGCCCCGCTGGTGCCAGGCCCCGAATGTCATTTCTGCCCAGCCAAGGCATGGTGCCGTACGGGGGGAGCCTGGAGCCTGATCCCGTCGGTTGAACTGCGCCAGGACGGCCAGGCGAGCGTGCTTTCCCCGGACCCGGAGGAACTGGTGGCGAAGATGCAACCGGACGACCTCAAAAAACTTTGGCAGTTCAAGGGGTTGATCACGAAGATCCTGGATGCCTCGGTTGCCCGGCTCAAGGCCATGCCCGACGATGCGCTGTTCGCCCTCGGGCTGGAGCGGAGCAAGGGTCGCAAGCTGGACCCCATCACCGATGCCTTGGGCGTCTGGAAATACCTGGAGTCGAAGGGCTGGACCGTCGAGGAACGGCTGGCCTGCATCGAGTGGAGCAAGGGCAAGATCGGTGAGGCAATTGGCCGGCGGGAAGGGATCGCCAAGAAGTACCAGAGTGACCGGGTATCCGAGGAATTCGACGCATACATCGAGCGGAAGCGGGCGGAGGAAGGGCTGAAACTGTACAAAGGGATTTAACCCATGAGTTGGACCAGCGCAGACCTGATTGTGCATGCGATGAGGCGGCGGGCGGCTGACAAGGCCCTCGCTCCGGCGGAGGCTGACGAGCACGAGACCGGCCACGGCGGATTGCAGGAGAAGATCGCCAAGTTCTGCCGGGAGCAAAGCCCCATGCTGCCATTCCTACAGGCGAGGGCAGACCAGCCGAGCACGCTGGCCAAGGGCGCCCAGGACTTCACCATATTCCTTCCGAGCACACCGGAGCGAAAACGGGTGCTCTGCGTCGAGGCCAAGGCCAGGGGAAAGAAGCGGAAACCCGAGCAGCTTGCCTGGGCGATGCTCATGGAAATGGTGGGGCACAAGGTTCACCTGTGCTACTCGATGGAGGAATTTATGGCAGCCTTACGAGAGGAAATGCAATGAGCGATAAACGAAAGTGGCCATTGGCCGAGGCGAGGAAGGTGGCAGAGCAGTGGGTTGAACGGCTGGCCCCGTTTTGCCAGCGCATCGCCATCGCCGGCAGCGTTCGACGGGAGAAGCCGGAGGTTGGCGACGTAGAGATATTGTTTGCGCCGACGATGGCGCAAGGCCCGGCGGATCTGTTTGGGCATGTGTCCAGCTACAGCCGGGCCGACGATGCCTTGGACCGGATGTTGGCTGGCAACACGCTGGCCAAGCGCCCGAGCGCGATCGGAGTGTTCACATGGGGGCCGGAGAACAAGCTCGGGGTGGACGTGGCCAGCGGCATACCGATCGATC
>Ga0316232_1004725_pt1 | contig 11374 bp, 10 predicted proteins | sample TBHtaG_FD_206006 | JGI IMG/M metagenome (GOLD analysis project Ga0316232, IMG submission 206006) | Freshwater microbial communities from Trout Bog Lake, Wisconsin, USA - TBH18025_13 | ecosystem: Environmental > Aquatic > Freshwater > Lake > Hypolimnion/Profundal zone | place: USA: Wisconsin... | reverse complement strand
GTTCGGGCTCATTGGAACCTCTCGGGCATCAGCAGGGCGATGCCCAGGTAGACGAGCAGGCCAAGACCCAGCACTGCGGCGACAATATGCATGGCGTTCAAGGGAACTTCCTCCCGGGAGGGCAAGCCTCCCCCTAGGCAGACGATGCGCTGAGACATCAGAGTGCCGTATGGATCGGCTTTGAAAGCGTCAAGTTTTTATCAGGATTGGCCGTTTCAGGCCTGGTGGTAGATCTCCGCCCCGGTGGCCTCGAACTCCTTGGCCTTCTCCTCCAGGCCGACGGCGATCGCCTCCTCCTCGCTCACCCCGTGGGTCTTGGCGTACTCCCGCACGTCCTGGGTGATCTTCATGGAGCAGAAGTGCGGGCCGCACATGGAACAGAAGTGGGCGGACTTGGCCCCCTCGGCCGGCAGGGTCTCGTCGTGGAATTCCCGGGCGGTGTCCGGGTCCATGGCCAGGTTGAACTGGTCCTCCCAGCGGAACTCGAAGCGGGCCTTGGACATGGCGTCGTCCCACAGGTGCGCGCCGGGGTGGCCCTTGGCCAGGTCGGCGGCGTGGGCGGCGATCTTGTAGGTGATCACGCCGTCCTTCACGTCCTTCTTGTTGGGCAGGCCCAGGTGCTCCTTGGGGGTGACGTAGCAGAGCATGGCGGTGCCGTACCAGCCGATCATGGCGGCGCCGATGGCCGAGGTGATGTGGTCGTAGCCCGGCGCCACGTCGGTGGTGAGCGGCCCCAGGGTGTAGAACGGGGCCTCGCCGCAGACTTCCAGCTGGCGGTCCATGTTCTCCTTGATCTTGTGCATGGCCACGTGTCCGGGGCCCTCGATGATGGTCTGCACGTCGTGCTTCCAGGCGACCTTGGTCAGCTCGCCCAGGGTGTCCAGCTCGCCGAACTGGGCCTCGTCGTTGGCGTCGGCGGTGCAGCCCGGGCGCAGGCCGTCGCCCAGGGAGAAGGCCACGTCGTAGGCCGCCATGATCTCGCAGATGTCCTCGAAATGCGTGTAGAGGAAGTTCTCCCGGTGGTGGGCCAGGCACCACTTGGCCAGGATCGAGCCGCCCCGGCTGACGATCCCGGTGGTGCGCCGGGCGGTGAGCGGGACGTACTTCAGCAGGACGCCGGCGTGGATGGTGAAGTAGTCGACCCCCTGCTCGGCCTGCTCGATGAGGGTGTCCCGGTACAGCTCCCAGGTGAGCTCCTCGGCCTTGCCGCCGACCTTTTCCAGCGCCTGGTAGATCGGCACGGTGCCGATCGGCACCGGCGAATTGCGCAGGATCCATTCCCGGGTCTCGTGGATGTTGGCTCCGGTGGAGAGGTCCATGACCGTGTCGGCGCCCCAGCGGATGGCCCAGGCCATCTTCTCGACCTCCTCCTCGATGGATGAGGCCACCGCGGAGTTGCCGATATTGGCGTTGATCTTGACCAGGAAGTTCCGGCCGATGATCATCGGCTCGGTCTCCGGGTGGTTGATGTTGCATGGGATCACCGCCCGGCCCCGGGCCACCTCGTCCCGGACGAACGCCGGCGTGATGTGGCTGCGGATCCCGGCCGCCTCGCGCCCCAGGTTCTCGCGGATGGCGATGAACTCCATCTCGGGGGTGATGATGCCCTTGCGGGCATAGTGCATCTGCGAGACGTTCCGGCCGGCCCTGGCCCGCAGGGGCAGACGGTCGGCGTGGAAGCGGATCTTGTCCAGCTCGGGGTCGCGTTCCCGCAGCTTGCGGTACAGGCTGGTGGCGCCGGCCAGTTCCTCCACGTCCTCGCGCTCGCGGATCCAGCCCAGGCGCAGCGGCGTCAGCCCGTGGGCCAGGTCGATGGCGGCAGCGGGGTCGGTGTAGGGCCCGGAGGTGTCATACAGCAGCACCGGCTCGTTGTCGGTCAGGGTCCCGTCGAAATCCCGGGTCTGGTGCTGCTGCACCGCCCGGATGGGCACCCGGATGTCCGGGCGGGAGCCGATGGCGTGGATCTTGTTGGCGGAAGGGAACGGCTTCAGGCATTTTTCAAAGGTGGTTTCCCCCTCTGGGGTTGGGGAGGCGGCACTTGGCATGGATTCTCCGGCGTCGAATCGGGGCAGGTTGAGTTTTTTCACCCCGCTGGTTGGGAGTTTAACGCGGAGCGAAGTCAGATTTCAGTGTTTCGGTTCCGCTAATGAAGTGCAGAATGGTAACGGATCTCCGCGTGGTTCACCTTTATTCCACCCCATGGGGCCTGCATGCCAAACCCTGAAGACCTGAAAAGACATGATTCTGCCATTCCTGATCAGTTGATCCAGATAGCTCACGAGCAGGAGGGCGGCGCCGAGCGCATCATCTCCCAGATGGAAGTTGTCCAGAACAGCTTCGAGGAGATCCAGATCCTCACCCGGGATTGCCAGGAGGTGCTGGCCCGGCTGATGCCGCCGTCCGATGACCGCCAGTCCCTGATCGAAAAGATGGAAAGCATCGGCCTGCATGCCGACAACGGCATCTACAACGTCCAGGGCGCCTATGACCTGTTCCAGTACCAGGACATCGTCCGCCAGAAACTGGAAAAGGTCGGCCACCGGCTGATCGAGGTCTCGGAGTTCCTCATCAACAACCTCAACCCGACCCTGCCGGAGACCCGCAGTTCGGCCTCAGCCGGCCGGGACATCCTCGAGCGGCGCGCCCAGGACGCGGACCTGACCAAGGTCGAGACCGATGCCGTGATTGCCGAATTCTTTGCTAAGATCCGGAATGCCAGGGCGGCCAAGTAGGTGACGGCCCAGCCTCTCTCCTGGAGTTGGTACATGGATCTGGTAAAAAAATGGGGTTTCGTGCTCACCGTGGGCTGCCTGCTCGGGGCCCAGACGGTGGACGACCCGGTCATGAAGGCCCGGCTGGCGCGCGCCCAGGCCCAGGGCATCGAGGAAGCGGACCTGCCGCCGGTGCCCCGGGGCGTCACGGAACCGCCGCCGCTGCCGCCGCCGGAGATCCACGCCAAGGACGTTCCCGGCGCCCGGGCGGCCAGGCCGTCCAGACGCCGTGGCGGCAAGCTGCGCGCCGGCAGGCGGCCCAAGGCCGAGGCCGCCCCCGGCCCCGCCCCCTCCCCGAAAGTCAAGGCCGCCAAGCGCGCGCGGCCGGCCGGCAAAGTGGCCCGGCGCACTGGAAAGCGAGGCAAGGCATGAGACTCGCGGTTCTGACCTCCGGCGGCGATGCCCCGGGCATGAATGCCGCCATCCGTGCCGTGGTGCGCCAGGCCGACGCCCTGCGCATCGAAGTCTACGGCGTCTGGCGCGGCCTGCAGGGCCTGGTCGACCAGGAATGGCGCCCGCTCACCACCCGCGGCTGCGCCAACATCCTCCAGCGCGGCGGCACCATCCTGAACACCGGCCGGTGCCAGGCATTCCACCTTCCCGCGGTGCGGGCCCAGGCCGCCCGCGACCTGCGCGACGCCGGGGTGGACGGGCTGGTGGTCATCGGCGGCAACGGCAGCTTCACCGCCGCCGACCTGCTGAACCGGGAGACCGGCATCCCCTGCGCCGGCATTCCCGGAACCATCGACAACGACCTGCCCGGCACCGACCGGACCCTGGGTTTCGACACTGCCCTCAACACCGCCGTGCAGGCCATCGACCGGATCCGCGACACCGCCAGCGCCCACGAGCGCTTGTTCCTGGTCGAGGTCATGGGCCGCAGTTCGGGGATGATCGCCCTGAACACGGCCATCGCCTGCGGGGCCGAGGCGGTGCTCTACCCCGAGGCCGGCACCGACGCCTACGAGACCCTGGTGTCCCAGCTGCGCGCCGGCTGGGAGCGCGGCAAGCGTTCCAGCATCGTCGTGGTGGCCGAGGGCGATCAGACCGGCGGCGCCTTCAAGATGGGCGAACGGCTGCGGGTCGACTACGGCCTGGACCTGCGGGTGGTGGTCCTGGGCCACATCCAGCGCGGCGGCAGTCCCACCGCACTGGACCGGATCTGGGGCAGCCAGTGGGGTGCCGAGGCGGTGAAGCGGCTGGCCGCGGGCGAGACCGCGTTCTACCTTGGGGTCCAGCAGGGCAAGCTGGTGTCCATCCCCCTGGAGAAGGTCCACGACCAGCGGCCGGCCCCGCCCAAGGAACTTGCCGATCTCGCGGGCATCCTGGCGCGGTAGGCCGATCATTCTGTCCGAAGCACCTGGAGCAGTACATGAAGCAGGAACCCAAAAGCTATCGCAAATTGGCAATCATCATGGCCGGAGGACGCGGCACCCGGTTCTGGCCCCGATCCCGGGGCAAGCGCCCCAAGCAGTTCCTGACCATGGTCGGCGACGAGTCCCTGCTGCACCAGACCGTGCACCGCCTGGACGGCGCCTTCCTGCCCGAGGACATCTTCATCCTCACCACCGAGGAACTGGCCGAAGAGACCCGCCGGATGCTGCCGGAACTGCCGGCGCAGAACGTCCTGGTCGAACCCGAAGGGCGCAACACCGCCCCCTGCCTGGCCCTGGCCCTGGTGACCATGGAACAGCGGGTGCCCGGCGGCGTGATGGTGGTGCTCAGCGCCGACTCCTGGATCGGCGACCGGGCCAAGTTCCTCAAGGACATCGACACCGCCGTGACCCACGCCGCCGAGAAGCGCGACCTGGTGACCTTCGGCATTCGGCCCACCTACCCTGAGACCGGCTACGGCTACATCGAGACCGAGGGCAAGGGCGCAGTGCTCGGTGTCACCGCCTTCCGGGAAAAGCCGAGCTACGAAAAGGCGGTGGAGTATCTGGAATCCGGCCACCACTACTGGAACGCCGGCATGTTCGTCTGGACCCTGCAGGATTTCCGCGCCGAACTGCTCAGCCACTGCCCGGAGATCCTGGCGCCCCTGGACGCCTGGGTGGCGGAGGGAGCCAGTCCGGCGGCCCTGCCCAAGGCCTATGCGCGCCTGCCGAAGCTGTCCATCGATTACGCCCTGATGGAGAAATCCGACCGGGTGGCGGCGGTGCCTGCCCATTTCCGCTGGTCCGACGTGGGCTCCTGGCCCGCCGTGGTGGAATTCCACGAAGCCGACAGCTCAGGAAACGTCGTGCTCGGCGACGCCATCCTCATTGAATCCAACAACTGCGCCATCTTCGGCGGCAAGCGCTTCATTGCCGGCACCGGCCTGGCCGACCTGATCGTGGTGGACGAGGCCGACGCCCTACTCATCTGCCGCAAGGATCGCGCCCAGGACGTCAAACTGATCGTCGAGAAACTCAAGGCACTGGGCCGGGAAGACCTGCTCTGACCGCCGCCACTCCCCTCAAGGACCCGCCATGACCAGCAAACCCGCCAGCCTCCACGTCGACAAGCCCTGGGGCAGTTTCGACCAGTTCGTGCTGAACACCCCCTGCACCGTCAAAATCCTCACCTGCAACCCGGGCCAGAAGCTCAGCCTGCAGCGCCACCGCCAGCGCAACGAGCTCTGGGTCGCCCTGGACGCCGGGGTCGTGGTGGAGCTGGACGGCAAGATCCTCACCCCCGACAAGGGCGCCGAGATCTGGCTTCCGGTCGGCAGCACCCACCGCCTGAGCTGCGCCAGTTCCGGCGCCAGCCCCGTGCGGGTCCTGGAGATCAGCCTGGGCACCTTCGACGAGAACGACATCGAGCGCCTGGAAGACGTCTACGGCCGCAAATGACCCTCAAGCTTTCCTGTGCCCGAGGATGGTCCCATAGGCCACCCCGGCCATGGTGAGCAGCACTCCCGCCATGCCGAAGCCGCTGATCCTCTCCCCCAGCACCGGCACCGCCATGAGGTAGGTCACGATCGGCAACAGCTGCAGCCAGATGGCCGCCTCCGACACCGAAAGGCTGCCGTAGGCCTCCGCCATGAGCCACTGCCCCCCCAGGGCAGCGAAGCTCATCAGCAGGGCCAGCATCCAGGGCACCAGTCCCCTTGGCCAGGGCGTCAGCGCGAACGGCGCCACCACCACCAGCCCCACCAGGCAGAAGTAGAAGAAGATCGTCGCAGAATTGATGGTGGCGCGCATGGCCCGCATGGCGATGGCACTGGTGGCCGCGAACACCGCCGCCGCCAGCGCCGAAAGCTCCCCGCGCCCCAGCCCGATGGCCACTGACCCCTGGCCCAGCACCAGCACCACCCCGGCCGAAGCCAGCAGCACCGCCAGCAACAGGTGCACCGTCGGCCGTTCCCGGAACACGACCAGCGACATCACCGTGGCGAACACCGGGAACAGGTTGTAGATGATCCCGGCCTCACCCGCGTGGATGTGCGCCAGCGCGTCGAAGTACAGCACCACTACCAGCCCTCCCGTGATGCCGCGGGAGATCAGCAGCCAGTAGTTGCTCGGGGCATGCAGCCGCGGCCGGATCCCGAACACCACCAGGCACACCGCGATCCCCACCAGGAACCGCAGCACCGAAAGATGCCCGGGACTGAACCCCATGCCCGGCTGGGAAAGCTTCCGTCCCAGCACCGCCATGGCCCCGAAGCACAGCGCCGACCCGACCAGCCCGGCCCGGGCCAGCATGGGGTGGGGAGACGCGGGGGCATGGGCGGGAGTCACCAAGCCATCAGATCATGAAAGAACGCAAAGATCACGACCGGGCGTGGCAGGGCAGGGCCCGGCCGGGCGGCCGGGAGGCTCGGCCACCGGGCATCCGCCCCTGGGGCCGTAGGCATTTGCTGCATGACACCCATAAAAAAACGCGGTATGCTCGAAAGCGAGGTGCTCCTCCTGTTCCGCCCTCGGGTGCTGCAGGGCCCAGGAGCTTCCCGCCACCATTAGTCCCACCACCTTGTCCAGTTCCCATTTCAGGGAACTCCCGCAAAAGAAACCCCACCAAACTAATCCCTCCAAAACTTCCTTCACGAAGCGCCCCCGCCTCGGGGCGTTTCACTGTACGGGAGCCGAGCCCTTATGAACTCGCCACTAGGAATTCCTCTGAATTATTTGGCAGGCAAAGGCCATCTGCCCTGCCCGCGAAGTAGCGCTGAGTGAGAGTGGCAGCTGACGCGTGGTGGGCTCCTCTAAAGCCGGCTTCACGAGCCAATGTCAGCATCTCGATCGGCGTGAAGAAACTATTGAAGGGCGTGCCACTCGTTCGGGCCCCTTTCTCTGCCATCTGAAGCCCAGGACGGACCTCGAGTGCAGCGAATTCCAGCGGCAAGAGGCATGGTGCCGACCAGCGAGTTGATCGTCCTGGCAAACCAGCACGTGATTGCAGTCGACGATGGGTTCATGCAAAAGGCCGAAGACGGGATCCAGCAGGCCGAGGAACGGTTCGGCAAAGCCCTGGATGACTACACGAATTTTGTCTCGGATAAAAAAGACGAAGAAATGGCGGCCGCCGAGCGGGCCGGGATGGCAACCTTGGCGGTAGCCGCGGACAAGGTCATCATGCTGTCCCGGCAGCCAACCCGGAGGGTCCTGCCCTGGTCCAGGCGGGCGAACCCCGTGGCGCGGCCCTGGGAAATAGCTTTGAAGGATGCAGGGATCAAAATTTATTGAGGGTTCCCCCTAATTCCGAACCCACATAGACGCTGATGCCATCGAAGACCATCGAGGTGGGATTGGGCATGGTCGCATAGGTGCCGAGGACGACCCCGTTCAGGTTCAATTTGACCACCTGCGCGCCCGCTACGTCCGTGACCCAGAGGGCTGAGCCATCGCAAAGGATCTTGCTGGGAGCGACCATGGTGCTGGGCAACGTGAGGCTCGCCAGGCCTACCCCGGCGACCGTCGCCCGGGTGATCTTCAGCGAGCTGCGGTTGATCACATAGACGATGTTGCCGTCGCAGGCGATGCTGCTGGTACCGGCGGCGGTCGGGGTCATTGCGAACCCGGTGAAGGTGATGGGGGTGGCGGCAGGGTCGAACATCAGAAGCAGACCCGTGTCATAGGCGACGACCCAAAGGTGGGTGCCGTCGAACAGCAGATCGGAAGCGTGGCCTCCCGAGCCTCCAGTCACTGGATTCTTGAGCGCGACCGGGGTCAGGCTCGCTCCGGTCGCCGCGGACAGCTTGGTCAGCGAGGTTGAAGTCTGATTTGCGACCCAGATATTGGATCCATCAAAGGCCAAGCCCGTGGGCTGACTCCCCGCCGCGAACGTCCCATTGGTCCGTCCTCCGCCCGCCGCAAGGCCGGCAGCGTTGATCATGGTGACGGTATTGTCATCCCGGTTGGCAATCCACATGGCGGATCCATCGTAAACCATTGCCGCGGGGTAGATACCCACACTGCCGCCGCCGACCACGGCCCCGGTCTGAATGGATAATCCCGCGACGGTGTGGTTAAGTCCGTTGACTTCCCACAAGTTGGTTCCGTCGAAGGCCATGCAATAAGTCGCGCTCGAACCAGGGAAGCCGGGCGAGGCCTGGTTCGCCTGGTACCAGCGGAGCATCCCGATGGCCTTGTTGCGCTTCAACGCCCCGGCTCCTTGAGGCCCGATGGCGCCGGTGGCGCCCGCGGCACCAGAGCCCCCTGTGGTCCCCGCGACCCCTTGATTGCCAATCACACCTTGGAGGCCGGAAGATCCGGTGGGCCCGTCCGGACCCTGGGCTCCTTTCTCGCCCACGGCGCCCCCCAGGAACGCCACGTTCGCCGTGCTCCAGATGGTGCTCGAAAGCTTCGGGCCATAAAAATTGGAGGCGACGTAGTCCAGGAAAAAGTCGTTGGTAACCCCGATATTGTTAGTCGGAGCCACGGCGCCGGAATAGATCAGTTTGCCGGCCAGCCCCAAGGTGCCGTTGGCTCCCTTCACTCCCGTGGCGCCCTGCGCTCCTGCGGCGCCTTGGGGCCCGGTCACCTGGGCGCCGGTGGCTCCATTGGGGCCCGCGGGTCCCGTTGCGCCAATCGAGCCTGTGGCTCCTGCGGGACCGGCGTCCCCCACCAGGGAATGGTGACTGACCCCGGACCAGCCGGCCGCGCCCCGAGGGCCATAGAGGTCATGATGCAAGGTATCCAGATAGAAGTCGTCGACGCTGCCCCCCGCCCCGGCGCTCACCGGATCATTGGCTCCGCTCAGGACCACATGGCCATTCAGGCCGGCGCTGCCCGCGGTCCCCCCGGTCCCGGCGGGCCCCTGGGCGCCGGTGAAGCCCGTAGCGCCGCTGGCACCGGTCGCTCCGATCAGGCCCTGGAGCCCGGTGTTGCCGGCGGCGCCATGGGAACCCGGGTCGCCCTGGGCTCCCGTCGCCCTCTGGGCGCCTTGGGCGCCGGAGGCACCCTCGGGGCCGGTCAGGGCCATGGGGATGAGCGCGGTCCAGTCACCGGTGACCCTGGGGCCGTACAGCAGGCTCTGGGCGGTGTCGAGGTAGAAGTCTCCCGGCAGGCCCGTAGCCGCTGCGGGCGCGACCGTTCCCGTGAGGATCAGCCGATTGTTCAGGCCGTCGTGCCCGGGACTGCCCGCGGGCCCGGTGGGCCCAGTTGCGCCGGGGGTGCCGGGCTGCCCTGAAGCTCCGGTCAAGCCGGTGGGTCCCTGGGCGCCGGCGGGGCCGGGGCCCGCGGCGTCGGGCCCCAGGTTGCCCGGGGCTCCGGTGGCGCCGGCGGCGCCATCTGGGCCGGGGGAACCGGTGGCGCCCAGCAGCGACACCTGGCTGACCGCAGTCCAGTCGGCTGCGGCGATTTTGGGGCCCCACAGCTGTCCCGCGGTGGTGTCCAGGTGGAAATCACCCGGCAGGCCGGCGCTCTCCGACGGATCCCCGGGGCCATACATGAAGATTCTGCTGGTGCGGCCGTCCACTCCCGCAGCCCCGGGCGCTCCCTGGGGCCCGGGCGCGCCGGCGCTGCCTTGGGGCCCTTGGGCTCCGCCCAGGCCAGTGGGACCCTGGCCGCCGGTCATGGTGGCACCCTGGAGTCCTGGATCGCCCGGGGCGCCCACGGCGCCAGTCTGGCCCTGCGGCCCGGGGCTGCCGACAGCCCCAGCCAGCGATACCGGGCTTACCCCGGTCCAGGCGTCGGCTAGAATCTTGGGGCCGAACAGGCGGCCCAAGGTGGCATCGAGGTAGAAGTCGCCAGGCAAACCCGCGGATGCTGCCGGGTCTCCGCTGCCGTTCAGGAAGATCCTTGCTTGCGGCCCATCCATCCCGGCGGGCCCTTGGGCTCCGGGGAGGCCAGAGGCGCCGGTGGCTCCCGGGCCCCCCATGGCGCCAGCCAGGCCGTTGAGGCCCTGGAGGCCGGCGGTGCCGTCCGCCCCCGCGGGGCCAGGGTCGCCCAGGGCGCCGGCGGCTCCCGAGGGACCTTGGGGCCCGGCGGGACCTGCCGCTCCCGCCAGACTTACCGCGTTCACACCCGTCCAATCGGCACCGAGCTTCGGCCCGTAAAGGAGGCCGGTGCCCGGGGTGAGGTCCTGGTAGAAATCCCCCAGGATACCGGTCGCCCCGGTGGCCACCGGCGTGCCGGCCCCATTCAGGATGACCCGGCCGTCCTGGCCGTTGCCACCCGCGGTGCCCTGGGCGCCCAAGGTTCCGGCCGGGCCGGTGGCGCCCAAGGGGCCTGGGCCTCCAGGCGCGCCGGGCTTGCCCAGGGCGCCGGCGGCGCCCTGGGACCCGGCGGGACCGGCCAGGCCCTTGCCCCCGGTGGGCCCAACCTTGCCCTGAAGGCCTTGGGTGCCAGGATCGCCCACGGGGCCGGTGGGTCCCTTGGGGCCGGCGGCGCCCAGGGCTCCGGTGGCCCCGTCAGGGCCCGCGGCCCCTGCCGCGCCGATGAAGCCGGCGGCGCCCTTGGGGCCGGTGCCGCCGGTGCTGCCAGCAGTCCCCAAGAGACCCTGGAGGCCCTGGGCACCGATCGGGCCCTTTAGTCCGGCCGGACCGGTCGCCCCCGTTGCCCCCGGTGCGCCCGGGGCTCCCGTGGGGCCGTTGGGACTGGCTACTGTGGCGGCTACCCATTGGGCGCCGGTGAAGGCCAGACGCTGGCAGGCGACGGCGCCCGTGAGGACCAGTGGCGAGCCCGCGAGGTTCTGCAGCAGCGTGGGGTTCCCGGTTCCGCCGGCATCGCCTGCGAAGGCGGGCTGGAAACCCCAGCCCGGTGGGGTGGCGGAGGCGGGCAGGAGCGGCAGGTCCGCGCTGAGCGGCGAACCGTTCATCGTCACATGCAGGCTCAGGTTCGGCGTCATCGGCAGATCCGCCGGGAACGCCGGCATGGTCCCGGTTCCAAGCGCGATGGTGAAACAGTCGTGGTCCACTTCGAGGGTGACCAGGCCGGAATACCAATGTTCCACCTGGGCGGCGTCCAGGATGGAAAATGTGAAGGTCTGCGGCCCGGTCAGGCCGGTCATGGCGGCAGGCAGCTGCCCCTGGTAGACCAGGGCCGGCAGGGGCGAAGCCCTGGGCGGGACGGCCAGCGCCTGGAGGCCCGGGGCAGCGGTGCCGGCGATGAGGACGGCGAGCATCGGAAGGGTGCAATGGTGACGCATGGGGCGGCTCCCCTGGGGGTGTTGGAACCTGC
>Ga0316232_1004719_pt1 | contig 11385 bp, 4 predicted proteins | sample TBHtaG_FD_206006 | JGI IMG/M metagenome (GOLD analysis project Ga0316232, IMG submission 206006) | Freshwater microbial communities from Trout Bog Lake, Wisconsin, USA - TBH18025_13 | ecosystem: Environmental > Aquatic > Freshwater > Lake > Hypolimnion/Profundal zone | place: USA: Wisconsin... | reverse complement strand
TGTGATGGGGGCCAAGCCAAATCCGCAATGGGCCAGTGCCGCTGCCGATCGTCCGCCGACAACCATGCCGCCCGATCTTCAGTATCCGGCGGTGCCCGCGCCGGCGCCGACGAATCAAATGACGCAGTTTTCACTGCCCATACGAATCGTCTGCGGCAGCGACGAACCGGTGGCCGGTTTTGTGCCCGACCCCGACGTGATTCCCGGCGACATGAATCGAGCAGGCTCGCCCATTGATACCAGTACACCCAACGCCGCGCCAGCGGCCGTGTACCAAGGCGAACACTATGGCAACGATTTCACTTACGCGTTTCCTGTGCCGCCCGGCCATCGCTATTTGGTGCGGCTGCATTTCGCGGAGATTTTTGACAGTGGCATTGGCGCCCGCCTCGAGAATATTTACGTCAACCGCCGGCAGGTGTTGACCAACCTGGACATTTTTGCCGCGGCTGGCGGCAAGGACAAGGCGCTGGTCCGGGAATTCCCTAACCTCAGGCCCAACCGGCAGGGAGAGATTACCATTCGCGTCACCACGACGCCCGACAGTCCGGACAAAAATGCCAAAATCAGCGCCATTGAGATTCTGGAGGCGGATCAAACTTCGGCCGCGCCCTCCGCAAATCCAGGGCAGGCAACCCGCCCGCCCACAGCTTCTGTGCCGCCGTTGGAGGTGCCCCTGGCGAACGGTAGTGGCTCCTTCACCATCGACACATCCGCCGCACCGGAACTGGCTGATTGGGCGCAACACCAACTCGCGCCGGTGCTCGCCGCTTGGTACCCGAAAATCGTGGCTCTGTTGCCTAGCGAGGGTTACACCGCCCCGGCCCATTTCCACCTGACCATCAAGCCGATGGACGGGGTGGCCTACACCAGTGGCACCGAGGTGGTGGCCAGCTCAAGCTGGTGTGCCAGCCAGATCAAAGGTGAAGCGGTCGGCTCGCTGATTCACGAGTTGGTGCATGTGGTTCAACAATATCATGGTCACTCGCCTGGCTGGCTGGTGGAAGGCATGGCTGATTACGTCCGCTGGTTTCTCTATGAGCCGCAAAGCCACGGTGCGGATCTCGTCTGGATGCGGCAGCGGGGCAGGAATTTCTCGCCGCGCTATGACGCCAGCTATCGTGTCACGGCCAATTTTTTGGACTGGGCCGCCACGAAGTATGACGCCAAACTTGGCCCCGAGGTGAACGCGGTCTTGCGCGAAGGCAAATATGCGGAGGATTTCTGGAAACAGCACACCGGGAAGACCGTGCAGGAACTTGGTGCGGAATGGAAACAGGAAATCCAAAACCAATTGACGAAAACCTGAAGATGCCCCAAGGCATGGCCATTTCATGCCACATGACGATGCGGCGCGTTTGAGCTAAGTTGCTGCTGGTGGCGCCTGTCGCCGCTGTTTGATGAAGTCCGAAAACATGTCTGAAGCAAAGAACACCGCCAAGATGCGGGGCAGGGCTTTTGCCGGCGTGATCTTGGCATTATTGATTGCTTGGATCACCAACCGCGCAAATGCGGGCCTTCCTGCACCACCGTTGCGGGGCTATCTTTTTGTGCACGATCCGAGCACGATCATCCAGTGTAAGAACAAATATTACGTTTTCTACACCTCGCAGGGGATTGCCTCCAAATCGTCCACCGACAAGGTCTATTGGAGCGGCGGCCCGAGTGTCTTTGCCAGCGCGCCAAACTGGACCACCAATCTGGTGCCGGGGTTTACCGGCACTTTCTGGGCCCCCGACATCATGTATCTTAACGGGCGCTATTGCCTCTACTATGCTGTCTCCACCTGGGGCAGCCAAGTGTCCGCCATTGGGCTGGCCACCAACCCCACTTTGGATCCCGCAGACTCCAGCTATTTGTGGACCGATCAGGGACCGGTCATCACCTCCACCAATGGCAGCGCATTTAACACGATTGACCCGCAAGCGGTGATTGACGCCAGCGGCAACCCATGGCTTTCCTTTGGCTCCTATTGGACCGGCATCTATGTGGTGCAGCTTGATCCCTTGACCGGCTTGCGCCTTTCGTCCAACTCCCCAACGTATAATGTCGCCTACAATAGCTCGATCGAGGCTTCCTGCGTCTTTCGGCATGGCAACTATTATTATCTCATGGCGGACTGGGGTTCCTGCTGTGACGGGGTCAAGAGCACCTACAATATTCGCATGGGCCGCAGCACCAACATCAGCGGGCCGTATCTGGATCGCAATGGCGTCAGCATGGTGAACAATGGTGGGTCTATTTTTCTGCAAGGCACGGGCAAATTCACCGGGCCGGGCCATTTCGCCCTTCGGTCGGAAAATGGGACACAATGGTTCAGCTACCATTATTATGATGCCGGCGCTTATGCGTCGCAATATGGCGCCTACGGCGAACCGGCGCTGGATCTGGAACCCTTGTCGTGGTCCGGCGATGGCTGGCCTTATTTCACCAATGACTGGTCGGCGATCTACAATTTTCAAAACGACGCACGTGATGACCACGGCCAGTACTACGGTTTGTTGCAGAATGGCGCTTCCATTCAGAACGATTCAGTGCATGGGCACGTGCTCAATCTCAACGGCACCAACCAATATGCGCAATTGCCGCCCGGCGTGGCGTTCGCCGGCACCTTCGCCGCGGTGGTGAAATGGAACGGGGGCGCCGCCTGGCAGCGCATTTTTGATTTTGGCGTGGATACCACGAATTATTTCATGCTCACGCCCTTATCCGGCGATGGCAAATTGCGGTGCGACATTCGCGTCAACGGAAGCACACAGATCATTGAAGCGCCGGCGCCTTTGAGCACGAATGTCTGGACCCACGTGGCCCTGACGCTCGACGGACAACACGGCATGATCTATGTCAACGGGGCGCCGGTGGTGACAAATGCCATGACGTTTTCCCCGGTGAACGTGGCTGCGCAGACGAACCATCTCGGTCGCAGCAAGTTCGTGGCGGATCCCTATTTCAATGGCCAATTCGCGAGTTTTCGAGCCTATGGCCGCGTATTGTCCCCGGCGGAAATTGTCGCGCCGCTCCCAGTCATCGCGCAGCCCGCCGATGGCTCGGTGTATTGGCCCGGCGGCACGATTGCGTTCAGCGGCACGGCGACGGATTTCTCGGATGTTCCCTTGGGGGCATCCGCCCAGAGTTGGCGGATTCAATATGCGCAAAATGGCGTGACCAACGTCGTCTATGGCCCGGTAGCCGGCCTCACCAACGGAGTTTTCAACCTTCCCACCAATGCCACTGGAGGCGGCACGTATCGGGTTGTGCTCACCGTGACCGACGGCGCGGGGCGTCAGGCTTCGGCCAGCGCCACCCTGTCCCCAGCCAACCCACCCGCCGGATGGGTGGCCTATTACCCGTTTCAAACGGATGCCAGTGACGCCAACGGCCAGTTTAGTGGCACGCTGATGGGCGGCGCCTCCATCCAATCGGATGCCACCCGTGGCAACGTGTTGAATTTGTCCGGCAGCAACCAATGCGTCAGCCTTCCGCCGGGAGTTTCCCACCTGCAGACGTTCATGGCATGGGTGAAATGGAACGGCGGCGCCGCTTGGCAGCGCATTTTTGATTTTGGCAATGACACCGCCAATTACACCATCCTCACCCCTTCAGCCGCCAACGGCAAACTCCGCTCTAATATCAGTGTCAATAGCGTCGCCGGGGAACAGGTCGCCGACGCGCCAGGTCCTTTGCCGGTCGGTGTCTGGACTCACGTGGCAGTGACCATGGATGGCAGCACAGCCATTCTTTACACCAACGGCGTGCCGGTGGTGACGAATGCCACGGACGATTTGGTGCCGGCCAATCTCAATGCCACGAACAATTATCTCGGGAAAAGTCAATGGCCCGCCGATCCATATTTCAGCGGCGAGCTGAGTTCGGTGAGGATCTTCTCCAGTGTGCTGAGTCCGGCCGCGATTGTTGCGCCGCAAATCACCATTGGACAGCCCGCTCAAGGCGCGGTGTATCGACCCGGAGACCACATTACCTTCGCTGGCACAGCGAACGACTTTTACGACGCGGCCATCCCCGCCACCAATTTGACTTGGACTGTGCAATGGCGGTACAACGGCGCCACCAACACTCTGGTTGCGGCGCTTGCGGGGGTGACCAATGGCACTTTCAGCATCCCCGCATCGGGCTCTTCGGCCACGAATGGATCCTATCACGTTCAGTTGATAGCCGCGGACTCCGCGTCCCGCAAAAGCACGAACTACGTGGATCTGTTCCCGGCGGCTTCCTCCCTTACCAGCAATAGTTGGGCTTCCTATTTTCCATTTACCGCCAATGCCAATGATGCCAGCAACTATTTCAACGGCTCGCTCAATAGCGGCGCTTCCATTCAGAGCGACGCCACGCGCGGCAATGTGCTGAACCTATCCGGGGCGTCCCAATACGTGAGTTTTCCCACCGGGCTCGGGTCGGCGCTCACGTTCAGCGGTTGGGTTAATTGGCGCGGCGGCAGGATGTGGCAGCGCATCTTCGATTTCGGCCAAGGCACGGAGAGTTTCGTTTTCCTGACGCCTTACTCGTCCGATACGACCCTGCATTGCGGCATTACCGCGCAGGCTTCCAACTACACCCAAGTCATCGAGGCGCCGGAACTTCCAACGAATACTTGGACGCACGTGGCGGTTGCCCTGGATGGCCGCCAGGGAATTCTGTATGTCAACGGCCAGGCCGTGGGCGTGAACAATAGCGTCAACCTGCTGCCGTCCGACCTTGGTGCGATTAACAATTGGTTCGGGCGCAGCCAGTTCTCTGCCGATCCGTATTTCAACGGCGAGCTTTCCTCGGTCAAAGTCAATTCGCGGGCGCTTTCGCTGGCGCAGATCGTGGCGCCCAATGTGTCCATTCCCCAGCCGGCGGCTGGCTCGTTGTATGCCGGCGGCCTGAATCTTGCCTTCGCTGGCGTGGCGTCGGACTATTCCGAATCGCCGCTGCCGCCCTCGGCCTTCAGTTGGACGGGCGAATTTCACCACGACGGCCTCACCGATCCGTTTTTTGGCCCGCTGACGGGAGTGACCAATGGTGCGGCGCTCATTCCCACGAACGGGCCGTCGTCCACCAATGCCTTTTATCGGTTGTATTTGACGGTGACCGACACCAATGGCAACCAGCAGTCGGGATCGGTGGACGTGCAGCCACGGCTTGGCAGCATCAACTTCGCCACCGTGCCGCCCGGACTGCAATTGAGCCTGGACGGCCAAAGTCTGAACTCGCCGGCCTCCATGGTGGCGGTGGTGGGCATGGCCCGGAATCTGTACGCGCCATCGCCGCAGAGCCTGGCCGGCAGCAATTACAACTTTGTGGTGTGGTCGGACGGCGGCGCGCAAACGCATTATTTCAATGTGCCCACGAATGCCGCATCCTTGACTGCCAGCTACGTGCCGCCCAGTCTGGTGCTCAGCAACGGGGCGGGCGGATTCACCTTGCAATGGCCGGCTTGGGCCGCGCCGTTTTCCCTCTGGTGGGCCACCAACCTGGCGCCCGCGCCGGTCTGGACGAAAATCGCCGTGGTCCCCGTCACCAACAATGGCCACCTGCAGTTGTCCTTGCCTGTGACCAACGGCGTCGGTTTCTACCGCTTGGGTTTATAGCGCTGTTTGTAGTACGCGCTTTTGACTTTCACCACCCACGTCGAAGTTCCATGCGTGTCAGAATGGGCTAAAGCCAGGACTGCCAGCGGCCGACTGCTGCAAGGCCAGTCCTGCGGTCCAGCTTGCAATTCCCTCGGCTTTTGCCTTGAATTTTTGGAGCCACGTTCATAGTCTGACGGACTTTCGCAAATGGAAAAATTTGAACCTGTCAACCCGCCAAACTGCCTGGCTTGTAGCGGCAAGGCCGCTTTTGATATTTGATGAAACAGATTGTCATGCTGGTGGGTATTGGGAATAACGATCGCGGCTCCGCGCGGCTGGCTTCAGAATTTGGCCGCGTGATTCTGGTGCAGGACGGGCCGATTGCCCATGAGGAGGTCTGGGAAGCCGGCGTACGCACGTTCAATGGGCCGGAAATCCGGACGCACGAATCGCGATTTCTGGCGGACCTGACCTTTGGTTTGGTGGGCTTTTTCCGCAACCTTAGGAGTTTTCACCGGCTCAACGGCGCGACGCCGTGCGACTTGGTCATAACCTCGGCCTATGTGCAAACCGTGGCGGGCCTCTGGCTGCGGGCCACCGGCAAGACCCGCAAGGTGGTGTGCATCGTTTCAGATTACCTGCCGCCAACGGGCAAACTCTCCGTGCGCATCCACCGGCGCATCGCGGGATGCCTCACCCGCCTCGCAGCGCGATATTCGGATGAAGCTTGGGCCGTCTCCCCCCGCATTCCGACGGTGAAAGTGAACCCGCGGAACCACATCCTGCCGCTGCTCATTGACGACAACCAAACCCCGCCGGAGGGGCGTGAGGAAATTGGTTACATCGGTTTTCCTTCGCCGGACCATGCGCTTGACGTGCTGTTTGCAATTTGCCGGAAGCACGGATTCAAACTAAACCTGTTTGGCGATTCGCCGTATCTGCAGTCCATCAAACACTTGGCGCCGCCAACCACGGTGTTTCACGGCATCACCAATGACAACGTCAAGATCGGCCAAGTGCTGTCCCGGTGCTTTTGCGGCTACGCGGTCTATCGCGACACCAGTCCCCAAAGCTACAGTCACTTTGGGGTGCCGTCCAAGTGTCTCCAGTTGTTCGCCAACAACGTGCCGGTGGTGACCACCAACACGGCGCACTTCACCCAAACCATCGCCGCATCCGGCGCTGGCTGCATGGTGGAGCCAGTGCCTGAGCAGATTGAGCGCGCCATCTTGGACATTCGCACCCGATTTCCCGTTTATTTCGCGGCCATCAATCGGCTCCGGGAAACGTGGAATGCCGGCGTGAGGCAATTCCACCGGGAACGCATCGGCGCTCTGGTCGAAACAACGCCAAGGAACCCATAGCCAACAGCCAACGGTCAATATTCAGCGTCCAACCGCGGAGCGTTCGGTTACGGGAGGCGACCGTCAGGACTGAAGCATTCATGGGTGACCCATTCGTACTTGTGCGAGGGCCGGACCCGTTACGGCGCACTGGGGGCGCTCATATTCCGTTCGGAATACGTGCGACTTTCGAATGTTGGCAACATTCGCAAGACGCGTCTGCGCAATCTTTTGCCGTTCCGCTCCTTTTTCCGCCACTTTCTGCGGACATGTATGACGACGTGAAGTTCAAATTGGTGAAAATTTGAACGCTCACCCAGCACACGCAACGACTTCGGCTGCTCGCGCTGCGCTCGCTGGGCTTGGGGAGGGTGTATTCCGTCGATCGGCTTGAACCCGAGCAGATCGCTGTGTCGCTATTTGCCGTCGGGGTGGAAGGCATCGGCGGTTTTGCCCGATAAATAAAGCCCGGCCAATTGGTTGTAGGCGGACTGCATTTTATCCTGGCCGCTGATACTGGCGAGGATGGCCGCAATGCGCGCCGCATTGAAGGCCTGGCCAAATTGACCATCCACCGCCTCGGCGGCGGCCAGCGTCGCGATAAAATCCGGGACCCGGCAGTCGGCTACCTGCACGGCTTTGCCAGCCAGTTCGGCGGCTTCCCGGCCATTTCTCAAATCCAGCCGCTTGGTGGTGGCCAACACCCGGGCCAGATTGTTCAGCATGGCCGGATGCTCGGGGCACAACCGTACGGCTTCACGATAATGCTTGATCGCCTCCTCAACCTTTCCATCCTGTTCGAGTTGCTCGCCGAGTTTGACTTCGTTGACCGCTTCGGTCGTCAACGGAAAACTGGTCTTATCATCCACCTGGTTGGAAATCTGGTCATAACCGGGAATGTCACCATCTTTGATGACCTCCGGATTTCTCGGCTTGGATACGTATTTCACGCCGGCAAAGACCTTGACGACAAAATAATTCTGTTCCGGAAGGTCGCCCAAGCAGAAGGGCAGCGGCCCCATATTGGCGCCATAGAAACCAGCCGAGGCGTTTCCCGTGGTGCCAGTCAGAACCAACGGCAAGGAAGGCACGAAATGCTCGTGCGCCACCCAACCCACGCTCATCAGTGGCAGGGGAGTACGGATGCCGATTTCGGGGATCACGACGATATCGCCTGGTTGGAGAATCGAGTGTTCCACGTCTATGGGCTGGCAGTCCATTCTTTCCATGTAATATTGGAATCCGCCATGTCCTTCAAACCAAAGCTGATGGTCCGGGGCTTTGAATTTAGCAATCATTTCGGTGGCCGCAGTCCGGCCGGTGTTGGCCAACTGAAAATTAGCCTTGGCAATGTACAAGGTGACCAATGCCCCAGGCAGCAAGGGCAGGAACATCCAGCCGGTTTTCAGGGAGCTTCCCCGCAAACGTTCCAATCGGCGCACGATCAAAATGGCCACCGCGGGAACGATGGGCAGAAAACTGCGCGCGTTCACCGTCCAATTCAGCACTGTGGCGAACAGCAATCCGCTGATGAGCCAGAGGATCAGCAGCGCGGAATTAGACTCGCGCCAGCGGGGGATTTCGGTGGCAATCAGCAGCACCAAGAACAAGCCGCCAGCGGCCAGCAATATGGCTTGCAGTTGAAAGCCCCAGGTCTTGGGCAATTCGGTTGGCGGCGGGGCCATGCCCAGGTTGTGACAGAGCGAAAAGGTGGCGAACAAGGCCCCAAAAATCACCACACTGCCGGCCACGAATCCGGGGAACCGCCAGAGCAGCGGCGTGAAGAAGAGCAACGGCACCAGGCAGCCGCCGGTAAAGGCCAGGTTGACGATCAGACTGGCTTTCCAGCCGCCCGGGAAACCGATGTGATTGCGATGGGCGTACTGCACCGCGCCATGGAACAGGCCGTGCCCATACAATTTGGTGGTGGCAAACTCAAAGCCGGCCAGGATCAGCATCGGCACGGCCAGCCCCAGCACCCACCACCCCAACCGGGGGTTGCGGAGGACGCCTGGAATGCTTGGGTTGCGAAGCACGCACAGCAGGGGCAGCAATGGGAGCAAAGTGACCACGCTGTATTTGGTCATTAACGCCATGCCGGCCAAGGTTCCGGCGGCGACAAACAGCCATCGGCTGGCCTCGTTGCGCAGGGCGCGGTCCCACCACACCATCGCCCAAATCCAGCAGGTCAGCATGGGCACATCGCACATGAGCGTCGTGCCGGAAACCAGAAATGCGGGCGTCAGGATGGCGATCAGGGTGGCCAGCACTGGCCGTTGACAGCAGGTCTCCGCCAAGGCATAAATCCCCATGGCCGCCGTGAATGCCAGTCCCAGGCAGCCCAGATGCATGGCCATGTCGCTCCAGCCAAACAGCGTGGCGACCGCGGCCAGAAAGTAGGGAAATAGCGGCGGATTATAGTTTGCCAGCCACATGGGGAGCGCCGTAAACCACCAGTTCACCCGGGAACCAAAGAAATCTATGGGATGTTTTTGAATCCACTGCGCGGTCCAGACAAAGAGGGCGTCATCGGTTTGGACGGCTTGGTTGATAAACGGGCCGAGACAAATCAGCAGCACCGCTCCGATAACCGTGCGGGGGTGCCCCGCCAGCCAAGCCCGCGTTGCCAGCAGCATCGCCGTTGGGTTCAATAATGATTGGGGTTTCAGTGCGGGCTTCACTGAAGGCTTCGATTTCGCGGATAGCTTGGACTTCACTGGTTTCAAGGGAATTTACCGGTCTGGGCATACATATACCGGCGCTGGAAGGCAGCGTCAATGTCCGTTTTTTTTGTCCGCTTTGTTCGATGGGACGCAAGCATCGGGTCGGGGACAACTCGTTTCCGAGGCGAGCTGACCTAAACTAAAAACCTGGGGACGAGCCCCACCCCTATTTTGGCGCGATCTTGAACCGGGCGCGTTTTATTGTTTAATCGCTTGTTTGCAACTAACTGCTGGAAAACGCGCAGGCCGGACGATATGCTGTCTGTTCTCTGCCGCCCGTCTGGCATTTCTGCGGTCGCCGGCAAAGAGCACATGCACCTGACAAAATGAAACGCGCATTGATTACCGGCATTACGGGACAGGACGGCTCGTATTTAACCGAGCTGCTGCTGGCCAAAGGCTATACGGTCCACGGCATCGTCCGCCGCTCGAGTTCCTTGGCTCGGACGCGGTTGGAACATATTTACCGCTCGCGAAATTTTGAGCGGGAGAAGCTGTATCTCGAATACGGGGACATGACCGACGGCTCGTCCTTGCGCACCATCATCACGCGCGTGGCGCCCGACGAAATCTACAATCTCGCGGCCCAATCCCATGTCCGCGTGTCCTTCGACACGCCCGAATACACGGTGGACGTGGCGGATGTGGGCACGCTGCGGTTGCTAGAGGCGATGCGCGATTATCAGAAGCTGGCGGGCAAAGCGGTGCGCTATTATCAAGCGTCGTCCTCCGAAATGTTCGGTTCCACGCCGCCGCCGCAAAATGAGACGACCCCGTTCCATCCGCGCAGTCCCTACGCCATTGCGAAGGTTGCCGGCTACTGGCATACGGTGAATTATCGCGAAGCCTACGGGTTGCATTGCAGCAATGGCATTTTGTTCAACCATGAAAGCGAGCGGCGCGGCGAAAACTTCGTGACGCGCAAAATCACCCTGGCCGCCGGCCGCATCAAGGTGGGCTTGCAGCAGGAGTTGTATCTGGGCAACCTCGACGCAAAGCGGGACTGGGGCTACGCGAAGGATTACGTGGAGGCCATGTGGCTGATGTTGCAACAGGACCAGCCCGATGATTACGTGGTGGCCACCGGAGAATCCTACAGCGTACGGGAGTTTTTGGCAGCGAGCTTCGGATTGCTCGGCCTTAACTGGCAGGATTATGTCCGGACGGATGCATTTTATTTGCGCCCGAGCGAAGTGGATTATTTAAAGGGCGATGCCACCAAGGCCCGAAAACAACTGGGCTGGCGTCCCCAGGTTTCCTTTGCGGAAATGGTGAAAATCATGACGGAACATGATTTGGACCTGGCGGAGCGTGAACTTCACGCGACGCAGTTTCAACGCAAATAGCCGGAAGGCATTGGTTGGCCGTCAATCTGGTCCTGGGCCAGATCAAAAATGCGCACGGGGTCATACATGCGCAGCAGTGTCTCGCGCAAGTTCAAGCAGTTCTGCCGCAGCTTGGGCTGCAATTCAAAGGCCTCATCCAACTTACTCTTGAGTTGCTCCGCCGTCAGACTCATTGCGTCAATGGGGAACAAGCACTGATCCAGCCAGGGATACTCGTAAGGCAGTTTCGACCCGATCATGGGGGTGCCGAAGCAGGCGAATTCCAGATACTTGGGCACTGATGCCTGATGCATCCCACCCGTGCTGATGGCGAAGCGGCTGCGGCGGAGGGACCGGCAATAGGTATCCCAAGGCACCGACCCTCCAAACCGGCGCCGGTCAAAAATCTTATAGGGCCGGC
>Ga0316232_1004716_pt1 | contig 11390 bp, 9 predicted proteins | sample TBHtaG_FD_206006 | JGI IMG/M metagenome (GOLD analysis project Ga0316232, IMG submission 206006) | Freshwater microbial communities from Trout Bog Lake, Wisconsin, USA - TBH18025_13 | ecosystem: Environmental > Aquatic > Freshwater > Lake > Hypolimnion/Profundal zone | place: USA: Wisconsin... | reverse complement strand
GTCGCTGGAGCGGCACCCGGTGTTGTTGACGCCGAATGTTGACGAGATCGGCGGACGCGGCACGCATTTCCGGCGCGCTTACGTGACCTGTCCGTCCTGCATTGCGGCGCGGCGCTCATTGCTCACCGGGCAGTTCCCGGCCACGAACGGCGTGGTTGGGTTTGTGGACGATGTGCCGATCAAGTCGCCGACGTTGCCGCAACTGCTGCGCGATGCCGGTTACCACACGGCGCTGGCGGGCCGGCACATGCACCAATCGCCGTACGCGCGCAGTTACGGCTACCAGACGCAGGTGCTCGGCTCAAACTACGTGAACGGCGATGACTATGATTTGTGGCTGGCGAAACATGCGCCAGATAGCGGCGGCGTGAAAGGCCACGGCATCTCATTCAATGGCTGGACGGCGAAACCATGGCAACTCGCTGACCATCTCCATATGACGAATTGGACGGTGCAGCGTTCCCGCGAAATGATTCGCAAACAGACCGGGAAGCAGCCGTTGTTTCTGACGGCCTCGTTTATCGCGCCGCATCCGCCGCTGATCCCGCCGGCGTTTTATTACGAACGCTACCGGCAGATGGAACTGCCGCCGGTCGCCATCGGCGATTGGGCCGTGCCGCCGGCCAACGATGGTCGCGGCTGCGGCATTGACCACCATCGCGTTGTCTTGCGCGGCGAGGCGTTGCGGTCGGCGCAGGCCGGTTACTTTGGACTCATCAACCACATTGATGATCAACTCTTCTGGCTGATCAAAGAGTTCCGCGAACGCGCCCAAGCGCGCCGGCGCCAGTGGCTGATCGTGTTCACCTCCGATCACGGCGAGATGTTGGGTGACCATTATTACTTTCGCAAGTGCGAGCCGTATGAAGGCTCGGCGCGCATCCCGTTCCTGATTCAAGGAACCGGCGACCTTGGCTTCAAGCCCGGCCAGACTTGCGACCAGCCGGTTTGCCTTGAAGACCTGCTGCCGACACTGCTCGACTTTGCCGGCGTGCCGATTCCGTCCGGCGTGGATGGGCGGAGTCTCATGCCGGTCTTGCAAGGCGGCAAGGGGAAGATTCGCGACTGGTTGCACGGCGAACATTCGCCTTGCTACAGCCAGGAGCAGGCGCATCATTACCTCACGGATGGCCGGATGAAATATATCTGGCGGCCGGCGACCGGTGCGGAACAGTTGTTCGACCTCGTGAAAGATCCCCGCGAACTCCGCGACCTAGCCAAGCGCCGCCAGCCAGAGTTGCGACGGTGGCGTGCGCGGTTAATCGAGCGGCTACGCGGTCGCGCCGAGGGTTTCACCGATGGTAAGCGCTTGATTGTCGGCCGGCCTTACCCCGGTACATGCTAAACGCGCCGCCGCAATATTAGCTTACGGATTATTAATTGAACTGGCTGAGATCAGCGTCTACAATTGGTCTGCACAATGAAGGCAATCATCGTGATGTTCGACTCGTTGAACCGGCAACTGCTGCCGCCGTATGGCTGTGACTGGGTGCAGGCGCCGAATTTTCAACGGTTGGCGCAGCGGGCAACGACATTCGATACCAGCTACGTCTGCTCCATGCCTTGCATGCCGGCGCGCCGGGAACTGCACACCGCCCGGCCAAATTTCCTCCACCGGTCCTGGAGTCCACTGGAGCCGTTTGATGACTCCGTGCCGTCCCTGCTGAGTCAACGGGGCGTGTATACGCATCTGGTTAGCGATCATTATCACTATTGGGAAGACGGCGGCAGTACCTACCATAACCGGTACGATTCGTGGGAATTCATGCGCGGCCAGGAAGGCGACCCGTGGATCGGCCAAGTCACTGACCCACCGATCGGTAATCGGGTCGGCCGCAACGCGGATCCGGATACGCGGCAGGACCGGGTCAACCGTCAATTCATTCGCAACGAGGCGGAGCAACCGCAGGCGAAAACCTTTGCAGCCGGACTTGATTTCATTCGGCGCAACCAGAGTGCCGACCGCTGGTTTCTGCAAATTGAGACCTTTGACCCGCACGAGCCATTTTTCACCCAGCCGGAATATCAGGCGCTGTATCGGGAATTGATCGGAGATGGCACGCAACCGCTGAATGACTGGCCTAAGTACGGGCACAATTCCACCACCGGAGCCAGTCCCCTGTCGAAGCAACTCCGCGGGCACTACGCCGCATTGGTGACCATGTGCGACCGGTATCTCGGCAAGGTGCTCGATTTAATGGATGAGCTACAGTTATGGGACGACACGCTGTTGATCGTCTGCACCGACCACGGTTTTCTGCTCGGCGAGCACGATTGTTGGGCGAAGTGCCAGATGCCGTTTTACGATGAGGTGGCCCACACGCCGTTTTTTGTCTGGGACCCACGCAGCCGCAAAGCCGGCGAACGGCGGCGCGCGCTGGTCCAACCCACACTGGACATCGGACCGACGTTGCTTGGCTATTTCGGCGTGCCCACCACATCTGACATGCAGGGCCACGATCTGGCGGCCACGATCGCCACCGACCAGCCGGTGCGCGAAGCCGGCCTGTTCGGGTTATTCGGCGCCCAGGTGAACGTGACGGATGGGCGGTATGTCTACATGCGCGCTCCGAAGAATCGCACGAACTCGCCGCTGTTTAATTATACCGTAATGCCCATGCACATGCGGTCAATGTTCAGTGTCCAAGAATTACAAGCCGCCACGCTTGTACCGCCGTTTTCGTTTACGAAAGGCTGTCCGCTATTGCGGATACCGGGGTCAACCTGGGCCGTGGATGAACTGGTCTGGCAGACAGTGTTGTACGATCTTGCTGCCGACCCGAAACAAGAACGCCCGCTTCACGACCCCAAAATCGAGCAAAAGATGATCGAGCACTTAATCCGGCTGATGCGTGAAAACGATGCCCCCGCTGAGCAGTATGCGCGACTCGGATTGACCAGTTAGCCTCGTCTGCGGTTAATCGCGCGGCTGCGCGACCGCTCTGAGGTTTCACCGATGGCAAGCGCTTGATTGCCGGCCGGCCTTACCTGGGCACTTGTTAACAGCTTTGTTTTCAGTTTGTTCTTAACCGCCGATTTGCCCATACTCCGGGCGCGTGAACACAATCATTCAAGCGGCCAAGGTGTACCGGCTGGAAACACCGGTCGAAGCGGTGGTGCGAACTTCATTCGGTTCGATGAACAAACGCACCGCCTTGCTTCTGTCGGTGCGCGATCGCGATGGGGCGGTTGGCTGGGGCGAGAGTTGGGTGAATTTTCCGGCATGGGCGGCGGCGGAACGCCAACTCGCTTTTGAACAAGCGTACATACCGTATCTCAAGGGCCGGCGGGTGGCTGACATCCCGGCATTCATCGCCGAGATGACGCGCGCGTTCATCGGCCCGGCCCGGCAAGCGGCGGCGACTGGCCCGTTGGTGCAGGCGTTGTGCGCCGTGGAGATTGCCTTGTGGGACCTGCAAGCCCAGCGCGCTGGCAAAAGTCTCGCTCAACTCCTGTTCCGCAAACCCGCGACCAGCGTCCGCGTCTATGCCAGCGGTATCAACAGCCCTTTGCCGTGGGCGCGCATTGATCAGCATCTGCAATTGGGCGTGCGGTTATTCAAACTCAAACTCGGTTTCGGTCGCCGGCAGGATCGCGCCAACCTCCGCGATCTCAAGCGGCATCTCGGCAGCGCCGCCGGGATTGCGGTGGACGTCAATCGCGGTTGGACAGTTGCCGAAGCGCGGGAATGGTTGCGCGAGTTGAAAGACTTGGGCGTCGTCTGGCTCGAAGAGCCGCTCGTGCCGGCGGAGGAATCGCAACTCGGCCGTTTGCGCCGGCACGGCGTGTCAATCGCCGCCGGAGAAAACTCAGAGTCACCGGCACACACAAATGCCGACATCCTCCAACCGGACATCACGAAGAATTACGGTCTGCATGGTTGTGTGACGTTGCTGGGCAAGTTGCGCCGTGGCCAGCGGCTGTATCCGCATTTCCTTGGTTCAGCCGTGGGACAAGCGGCATCGTTCCATCTCGCTGCCGGCTGCGGTCACGAGACATGGCAGGAATGGGACATCAACGCCAACCCGTTGCGCACCGACCTGACAAACCCGCCGTTTGAAATCCGTGATGGTCGCATGGCGATTCCCAACACGCCCGGTCTCGGTTGGCAGGTTGTCGGGAAACGTCTCGCGAAGTTCCGCGTCAGCTAACCGCCGTCGCGTCTAACTCCTAGACCAACATTTGCAGCGGTTGGCTGTCGGCTGCGGGCGTGTTGGCGTGGCGGGGTTCAGGCTGGTTTGTAGCGGGCCATCAGGCTGGCGCCTTTGCCGGGGATGCGAAGCCGCAAGCCGGTTTGCAGTTCCTTGCCGGTCATGGTGGTGCTGGTCAGGTGGTGGGCTTCGTCGCTGAATTCAATTTTGTAGTTGGTGCCGGGGTTGAGTCCGCGCAAGGCCACACTGATGCCGGTGGTGTCACACTCTTCATGGCGGAAGGCGAGCACGAGGCCCCCGTTCAGATCGGCCCGGTGGAATTGGTAGGCCACAAAGTGGTCCGGTGCGATGGCGGCCCCGGCCAGCGAATAGAAATCGCCGTACCAGTATTTCTGATTGGCCTTGGCCTCGGCGATGGAGGCTTTCGCGACGTCCATGGGAAAGCCCGGCGCCATGTAGTCGAACTGGACTGCGGCACCGATGGTGGCGGCGCTGCGGAAATCGTTCGGTGCGGGAGTCCAGGCACAGGCGGTGTGGAACGGCAGGTACAGGCTCAGGTTGGCGGTCTGGACTTGATTGCGTTCGGGATGCCCCGGGGCGCAACTGGTGTCGCTGCGCCAGAGCGGCACTGACCGCTTGCAGATTTCGATGTCGAGGCGACGGCCTCCGCTGGCGCAATTGTCAATCAGCAGGCCGGGATGCCGGGTGAGGAGTTCATCCCACATCGCATAGAGGCCTTCGACATACTGGATCTCGGTGATGCCGCGACGGTCGGGCGTGTCGTTGGCGCGCCAGTAGGGCAACGGGTCAAAGTTGAAGTCGTTGCGGTAGATGTCGACGCCGTACTCGGCAATCCGTTTGGACAGGAGATCGGTCAGGTGCCGGCGGGCGAGGGGATCGTTCAGTTTGTAAAGTCCCCACTCTTTGCCGGCAAAAACGAACTCCGGATGCTCGGTGGCAAGCTGCGTGCCGGGGCCGATGCGCTCCGGTTCGAACCAGAGAACGAACTTCAAGCCGTTGCTGTGGCAGGCATCACTGATCGGCTTTAAGCCGTTCGGGAATTCCTGTGGTTTGGCAAACCAGTTGCCGACGCCGTTGGGGAATCCGCCCGGGAACCAGGCCGCATCGAGCCAAAGGTGATCCGCGCCAATATCGGCGGCGGACTTCGCGGCGGCAATCTGGCCAGCTTCGGTTGCCCAATCGGCGCGAGTGAAGGAGTAGCGGTCATAACATTGCAAGGCGATAGGCAGCCGGGCCGGTCGACCAGCTTGTTGCGGCATGTAATGGAATAGCATGAGCCGGCGCCACCGGTTGTGGGCGGTGGTGCGGTCGCCGCTCCATGGCATGATGACAATGCGCGGGGTGCGAATCTTCTCGCCGGGTTTCAGGAAGAAATGCGTGATCTCCATCCCGGCAGTCAGGCGGGTCGGCCCAGCTTTGGTGCGTTCGAGGACCGAGACCCATTGGCCGGTCCAGCCAACGGCGACGATCGCGCCTTGGTTGCCGTACTGAAGATTGAAGAAGGGGAAGGCCGTGATGTTGGACGACCGGCCGCCGGTTGGCAGCATGCGGAAGGCGGTGTTGCACGCCATTTCGTTTTTAAACGGCGTAAAAGACTTGTCACCGCAGGCATCGCCCTCCAGCCGGTGAACGATGAGTGGCTGGCTGGCGTTGTTCGTGTCCAGCATCACATCGAGCGCCTGGATGCCTTCGATGATTGGCGTGTCCTTGGTGCCGGTGTTCTCAAAATGTAACACCCAGTCCACGGCTGGATATTGTTTGAACACCTTGACTTCGGCGCTGATCACCAAGCCGGTCTGCGGATCAGTCCAGCGCACCAGATGCTCGACGGCATCCTGGTTGAGCTTCGTCGTGACCTCCCGCTTCCAGCCCGGCAACAGCTTCTCCGACCTGACGCCGCCGTAGATGAAAAAGAACGGTGCCGCGCTGGCAGTTAATAAACCTTCGACCTGCGCGGCGATTCCTGCGAACGAATTTCCCGCCCAATTGATCACCCGTTGAATCTCGGCCGGGCCGGCCATTACGGCGTCCATCGGCACATTGGCTGGAATCTCAGTATCCGTCATTGCGGTAATTGTGAAATCCTTACAGCAGCATGTCAACCGGAATCATCTTCCCGGCTCAGGTGGCGTTCTCCGCATTGCTGTGGAACAGGGGATGAGGTTCAATGCGATTGATGCGTAGGCTGAAGGCGTCGGCGCGGACTTGCGAGCCGGTCAAGCGGAAGCCAAACTTGCCCCAGTCCGGGATTGGATACCGGCTGGCATCACGATCAACCACGCCGTGTGCGAACACGCCGTCCACGAAAAGTTGCAGGCAACCGTGCTTGACGTTACTTGCGGTCAGTTATCGGTCTGGCGCAATAGCCGGGGCCAAAGTTGTAGGTTGGCGGCGCAACCATCAGCACCAACCGCAGCCCGATGAGCGGGCCGTGCGGGTCGGGTTTGATGAACGACCGGCGCGCTGAGCGGAGATAACTTGCGTCATAGCACCATGCCCCGCCGCGGATTACCCGGTAATCCAACTGGCCATCCGTCCGCGCACTGCCGTCAATGGGTGCGCCGTCGTAGGTTTTCTGCCAGACATCCTGACACCACACGTAAACGTCACCGTGCATATCGTATAAGCCCCACGCGTTCGGTTTCTTTTGGCCGACCGGCTGCTGCCGGTAACCGCTGTTCGCCTTGAACCAGCCGTACTCTGGTAACTTCCGCACATCATCGCCGAAACAATACTCGCCGGTGCTGCCCGCCCGGCAGGCGTATTCGTATTGCGCCTCGGTCGGCAGGCTGAATTTCAAGCGCGGCACCGCGTAGTTGAGGCGCGCGATTAAATCCTGGGCCATGTTCCAGTTGAGATTATTGACCGGCTCGGTCGAGCCTTTGTAATACCCCCGGTCCTCGTTCATGATCTGCCGCCACTGCGCTTGCGTCACCAGATACCGGCTCATGTAAAATGGCTTGGCGAATGTCACCGTGTGGGCCGGCTGCTCCGCCGCGCCACCTGTGCGCGAACCCATTGTGAACGAACCAGCCGGGATGCGGACGAACTGCATGGTGATTGCATTGCCGAGGTCAACGGTCAATTCATCCGCCGTTGTGGCGGGTGCGATCAGTACTTGCCGCCGTGATGTGCAGGTGCAACTGGCCGCGGCGCCAAGAGTGATTAACGCGAGTCCCACTCGCACGCTGGTAAGTAGAGTGATGGTTTTCATTGTTCGAACCCGGAACGGTTGCCGGCGCACGTTTGGAATTTTATCCTTCACCGGTGGCATTGCTGTGTTACCTTAGCGCCAATGTTGGAAGAACTCTATCAGGAAATCATTCTCGACCATTACCGGCGGCCGCGGAATCGCGGGACGGCGGTGCCGGCCGATATTTGCGCCAAGGAAAGCAATCCGCTGTGCGGCGATGAACTCGAAGTCACCGCAAAAATTGTGGACGGCAAAATCGCGGAAGTGAAGTTCGACGGGCATGGTTGTTCAATCAGCCTGGCATCGGCCTCGATCATGACCGGCCGGCTCGTCGGCAAGACGTTGTCGGAGGCGCTCAACTACATCGAAAACTTCCAGAAGATGATGCGCGGCGACCTGCCGTATGGCGGCAAGGAGCTGGGCGATTTGAAAGCGCTGGAAGGCGTGTTGAAATTTCCGGTCCGGGTGAAGTGCGCGACCTTGGCATGGCACACTGCGCAGCGGGGCATCACCGCAAAACTCAATTAGTGTTTTGGCGCGAGCCGCGCGATGGCCTCGGCCGTCGCGACGCTGGTTCCGAAGCTAAAGCTGTAAACCGACAATCCTTTGCCGCGCACACTCAGCCGCGCTTCGTAGGTTTGGTAAGGTTGCCGACGGGTGAGATTGTATAAGCGTGCTGTGTCCACTTTGACGAAGCTCCGCCCGGTATCATCGTAGCTGATGTCAGTGCCGGCGGCAGTCTTCGGAATCGGCTGGCCATCTTGCTCAATAAACACCTGCATCCAAAACGTGCCTTCCGGTTTCATTACCACGTTGAACTCGGTGGCCCGGTATTTGAGCAGCAAACAATCAGAATCGACATCTTTGTCAACGGCATGGCGCATGTATTCGTCGTGAATGCTCCATTCGCCCTGCGCATACACCACGTCATCGTCACGTTCCGCCGGCAAGTGAAAGGCAATAATTGCGTTGGTACTGGAAGCTTCGGGATTGCCGAAGTCGCCGCGCGTGCGGCCGAGGTAAAGCTCCGGTGTGACCACGTAGCAGACGGCATTGGTCCGGTCAAAGTCGTGCGCCGGCTCCATCAGCGCCGGTAATTGCACCTGCGGGTTCAATTCGCGAAGCAATGTCTGCAGCATGCGTTCCGCCTCGGTATATTTGCCTTCGCCGGTGTGATCGAAGCGGATAATGCCGTTCTTGTCGAGCAGCAGCAGCCGTGGCCAATACCGGTTCTGATATGCGCCGGTAATCTTTAATTCGCTGTCCACGGCAATCGGATGTGTTAGGCCGGCGCGGTTGACGCCTTCCTGCACGTTGGCCGGTGTTAGGCCAAAATCAAATTCCGGCGAGTGGATGCCGACGACTTGCAGCCCCAACGGCGCGTACCGGCGCTCCCATTCGAGCAAGTACGGATACGTGTGGATGCTGTTGAGGCAGCTGTAATCAAAGAAATGCAGCAGCACAACTTTGCCGCGCAAGCTGTCGAGCGTTGGCGCATCGGCATTTAACCACACCAGCGCGCCGTCAAGACTCGGAGCTGGTTTGCCGACAAACGGCGACGCCGGTAGCTCGCCGGTGGTCGGAGCTGCCGGCCGATTACATCCAGCAATCAGTGCCAGCATCACTGCTATTGCCGGTATGTGTCGAAACTGCATCGGCACAATCTGGCAGCACGGCCGGAAAAATCAAGCGCCGGTATTCTGATTGGCAAATCGGTTGATCTAATTGCGGCCAGTTACCGCTGCGAGATCGGCCTTGGCGTCCTGACCGATAAGACGGAGCTTGTATTTGTCTTGGAGAATCTTGAACACGGCCGGCGTAATAAAGGCGGGCGGCGTCGGGCCGAGCGTGATGCCTTGGATGTTTAGGGAGAGCAAGGTCAATAATACCGCCACGGCCTTCTGCTCAAACCAACTGATGACCAGCGTCAGCGGTAATTCGTTAACGCTGCAGCCGAAGGCGCCGGCGAGCGCGACTGCGACTTGGATTGCGCCATAAGCGTCATTGCACTGACCCATGTCGAGCAAGCGCGGCAGGCCGAGGAGCTGGCCATGATCGTGGTTGCGAATCCGAAACTTGCCGCAGCCGAGTGTGAGGATGAACGAATCTGGTGGCGTGGCTTGGGCGTAGTCGGAGAAGTAGTTGCGGCCCGGTTCGGCGCCGTCGCAGCCGCCGATAACGAAGAACCGGCTGATCTTGCCGGCTTTGACCGCATCGACAATCGTCGGTGCGAGATCGAGCAACACTTGCCGGTGGAATCCGACCTGCGATTTGCCGACCACGTGTTCTTTGCACGGCGGAAATTGGCGTGCCTTGGCGATGATTGGGCTGAAGTCATTGCCGTTGATCCGCGTACCGCCCGGCACTGCAGTGGCGCGGGTGGTGTAAATTCGCTTGGCGTACTGCGGTGGCGGGATCAACACGCAATTTGTCGTCGCGATAACTGGCCCCGGGAACATGGCAAATTCTTCTTCTTGATTCTGCCACGCGGTGCCGTAATGACCGGCAAGGTTCGGGTGCTTGTGCAACTTCGGGTACATATGCGCCGGTAACATTTCACCGTGCGTGTACACTTTAATATCAGTACCTTCGAGTTGCTTCAACAAGTCGGCTAAGTCGAGCAGGTCGTGGCCGGTGATTAGGATGCCGGGACCGGCTTGCGTGCCTTCTGTGACCGTTGCCGGTTCGGGTTTGCCAAACTTTTCAATGTGACCGGCGTCGAGCAGTTCCATCACGCGGAGATTTTTGCGGCCGAGTTCGAGCGCGATCTCGAATAGGGCGTTGATATCGAAATTGACATTAGTCATCGTCGAAAAGAGTGCTTCTTCGATGAATGCGCTGATAGATTCGTCCGATTTGCCAAGCCTGCGGGCGTGGCTGGCGTAGGCGGCCATGCCTTTCAGTCCGTACAGGATCAACTCCTGTACCGATTGAACGTCTTCGTCTTTGCCGCAGATGCCGACGTTGTTGTTACAACCTGTGCCGCAGAACGACTGTTCGCATTGATTACAAAACATGATGAGTTTCCTTTTGCGTGATTGTTGACTGCCTATGGATCGCCGTGACATTAGCGAATGCGGGCTGGCTGCGTGTTGACCTATGTCAACAAAGTGCGGAATATTCAGCGCTGGCAGCGCGGACAGAAAAAGGTGCTGCGTTGCGCCATCACAATTCGGCTGATTGGCGTCCGGCAACGCTGGCAGGGCTTGCCCGCTCGGTCGTAAGCAAAGAACTTTTGCACGTCGAAAATCCTTGGCCCATAGCCAATGCCTTTGCGCAATGCCGCCACCAAGCTGCGTTGCAACCGTTGCCACTCTGCCGGTAATAGTCGTCGTGCCGGTCGTCGTGGATTGATTCGCGCTCGCCACAACGCTTCGCTCGCATAGATGTTGCCGACGCCGGCAATCAACGCTTGATCTAGCAGCGCAACTTTGATTGGCCGTGTCGTGCGCTGTAATCGCTGGCGATCAAACTGAAATGGTTCCGGTCCCAATTTTGCGAGTTTGGCGGATAATTCTTCGTTAGACAAAAGTTCGACTGTTCCAAAGCGCCGGGAATCCGTAAAGTACGCAACCGACTTGCCGGCATGAATTGCGAACCGGTAGCGCGCCGGTCTGACATATTCAAACCAACCGGTCATGCGGAGATGAATCAGGAGGTGCCGCTGGCCGGTTAGATCGAAGATGATGAACTTCGCACGCCGATAAATCCGGTTGATCCGGCGTCCCACCAACTTGCCGGTCAATTTGATTTTAGGATCACAAATCTCAACGCGGCGGATTATCTGTCCGCGCAAGCGCGGACAGAGTTGCCGGACCACGATTTCAACTTCTGGGAGTTCAGGCATGATGATTGGTGCCCGGGGAGGGATTCGAACCCACACGGAGCTTTAATACTCCTTCGGATTTTAAGTCCGATGCGTCTGCCATTTCGCCACCCGGGCAATGTTATTGTTCTACAAGCATTTGCGTCATATTTCTGACTGTCTTAAAATAGTGGTTGCAACCTGTAGTTGTAACCCGTAT
>Ga0316232_1004710_pt1 | contig 11395 bp, 6 predicted proteins | sample TBHtaG_FD_206006 | JGI IMG/M metagenome (GOLD analysis project Ga0316232, IMG submission 206006) | Freshwater microbial communities from Trout Bog Lake, Wisconsin, USA - TBH18025_13 | ecosystem: Environmental > Aquatic > Freshwater > Lake > Hypolimnion/Profundal zone | place: USA: Wisconsin... | reverse complement strand
ACAACCAAGAGCACAAAGAACTCAAAGCCACTGTTCCATTTTGGGACACTGGCAAGGAAAAACGGGAGCCGGATTTGTCCGCGAATTGCACGAATTTTGCGAAACCAATAATTGCTTGTGGTTGCAAGGCAATATGTTACGCATTAAAAACGGCAGAGGCATGGTGGGCAAGGGAATAAGACGGGAACCGAATCTGACAAATCTGTAAAAATGCTCACGCGCTCCAAATGTCAGATAATTATATCCGCGTGCGCCTTCAACTCCCGCCGCACGCCATGTCCCATGTTTTAACTGTGGCTCATCCCCGGCACCCCCTCTTTTGTTCGGATTCCCCTGCCGTTTATTCCCCTGCCCCATCCAGTGCCGTTTGGTGGGCGCGATAACGCTGCAGCAGCTCCTGGTTCTTCTGCAGCAGGCCGGCGTCGCCGGCCTTGGACGCGAGGTCACAGGCCTGCTGTGCGGTGGCGATGGCGTCGTCAAACTTCCCCGCCTCGGCATAGGCCGCCGCCAGCGTGCCGAGGCAAGCCGGGTTGCCGTTTTGCGTCAGTTCGCAAGCTTGCCTGCCATACTGGATGGCCCGGTTGCCGTCCCGCAGCTTGTTATTGCGGCTGGTGGCCAGCAGCCAGGCCAGGTTATTCAGGATTTCCGGAGCCTCGGGTTTCAATTTCAGCGCGGTCAGATAATGTTCCAAAGCGTTCCGGTCCAGTTGCAAGCCGGCTTCGATCGCGGCCATTTGCATATAACCTTCCGGGGTCGGCCCGGCCTTTGCCGCTTCGCGAAGCCCGGCCAGGGATCGGCTGGTTGCGATTTCTTGCCGCAGCCGGGTATTTTCCGGCAGCAACTGTTCGGCAAGGGCATATTCATTTTCCGCCTCGACGCCTTTTCCCTCGCCGTCGAGCGCGTCTCCAAGGTATTTATGGTAAATGGCGCTTTCCGCCTGGCTGGTGGTCGCATTCAAGGCCGCCTCGAATTGCGCTGCGGCCTCGGCAGGTTGGTTCTGGCACAGCCGCACGCGGCCGATCAGGTGATGGCACAGCGCGTCATTTTTCTGCCAGGCATAGTCGGATTCGGTTTGCAGCGCCGCCTGGAAACTACGGGCGGCTGCGTCCAAGTCGCCCGCCACCCACTGGGCATTGCCCAGCGCACAATAACTCGTGACATTGTTTCTCCGGGTCACCTCCACCGCGCGTTGGTGCAAGGCGGCATCGCTCTGCCAGTATTGCATTTGCCAGCGGGTATCCACCAGGCAGGCCAGCAGGCAGACCACGCCCAGAGCCGGCCAAACAAGACCTGAAGCCGGAGACCGGAAACCTGAGACCTGAGGCTTGGGGGCGAGACCCCAAACCACGGCGATGAACAGCCCGATGGACGGCAGGTACGTGTAGCGGTCGGCCACGGATTGTCCGCCCACCTGCAATAGGCCAATGACGGGCAGCAGCATGATGAGAAACCACAGCCAGCCCATGAGCAGGGAGCGTTGAGGGTTGAGGGTTGAGGGTTGAGGGTTGGAACGTAATCGCCAAAGGCAGACCATGGTCACCAAGACCAGCAGCACGCAGCAGGCGGCTTGTTCCCAAAATGGAATGTGCCGGTAGGGATAATAAATGGCCAAGTTGACCGGCCAGAGCAATTTTTCCAGATACCACACCACAAACACCGGAGCGTTGGCCAGCCGCTCCAGCAGCGGCAATTTGACGAGGCTGATGGCCGCGCCCTGGGCCAGGATCGTGGCCATGACCGTGAGCAGGCTTAGCGCCGCAAAGCGCCACTTCTCCAGGAGCAGGGGACGGAGGGCGGAGGGCGGAGATCGTAAATCGTAAATCGTAAATCTTCGGAGCGGCCAAAAATCCAGCAGCAGCAAAATCACCGGCAACGTTACCAGCATGGGTTTGCTCATCAGGCCAAGCGCGAAGCAGACCAGGGACACCAGGTAGAAGAGGGAAGAGGGGAGAGGGAAGAGCGGGCGGAGGGCGGAGGGCGGAGGGCGGAGATCGGAGGTCGGCCCCTGTCCCCCGATGGATGTTGGATGTTGGATGTTGCTGCGAGGCCGACGTTCGGCTGTTGGATGTTTGCCCTCTGACTTCTGATCTCTGGTCTCCGGCTTCTGATCTCCGATCTCCGATCTCTGACTTCCGATCTCCGACCTCTCCACATACTCCGCGTAGGTCAGCAGCGTGAGCAGCATGAAGAACCCGCTCAGCACGTCCTTACGTTCCACAATCCAAGCCACGGATTGGAGGTGCGTTGGATGCCAGGCAAACAAGGCCGCCACGAAGGCGCTGCGCCAAAGCGCCATTTGCGGCGCCGTTGGGGGCTGAGGATTGAGGGTTGAGGGTGCCGTAGCTTCCGAGCGAAGGCGGGTGATTTTGCACAACAGGAGGAACAGCAGCAGCGCGTTAGCCGTGTGCCAGGCCACGTTTTCCAAGTGCAGCAAGCGGGGGTTCGGACCGAAAAGCTGGCAGTCCAACATCAGCGACAGCCACGTTACGGGATGCCAGTTGCTGGCGTGATAGGTGGTCAAAGCCCACCAAACGCTTTGGGGACTGAGGCCATCCCGGACCATCGGGTTGGTGAGAATATATTCCGGGTCGTCAGAGTCATAAAAGCCAAGCTGGCCCAGGGGCCAGAAGAGACCCAGGGTGATGCCGGCCAGCAGCAGGCAGATCAAGACTTCGCGGCGCATTTGGTCATTCAGCCCCAAGCGCGTCGGAATGACAAGCGCCAAACGTGGTGCGTGATGCGTGATGCGCGAAACGGAGCGCCGGTCTCCGACCCGGCTCGTTGCCAATCGCGCAACCTCGAACCGGGTCAGGAGACTGGCGCTCCATCTTCCATCTTCCAACCTCTGCGGTCGCAGCGACAGCCTCTCTATGGTGGACAGTTTTCTGCCACGCGATTCATCCACGCTCGACGCGGCCGGGGTTTAACGCCAAGACGCCAAGGTGCAAAGACACAAAAGTCAGGGGAATGATTGTCAGGGGAATGGTGGCGGTTGCCCGGACATCCTGAAAGGAGAATGGCAATCATTCAGCCCAGCGTTGGCCGATCCCATCGGCCTACGCTGGGTACGGCGTTCCCCGATTCAAATCAACTCTGAAAGAGTTGCATCAATCCCACACGTACCGCTCGTCAAACTCGACGGCGTAGCGTTTCAAGAACTCGCGATACTCGTCTTGAAATGTCAGCGTGCGGTGGTGCGGCTCCTGTCCGGCGATGTAGTTCCGCACCGTTTCCACCTGCGAAAAGCCAATGGAAAAAATGCCATAGCCGTTCTGCCACGCGAAATCATGGAGGTCCGGGCTCTTCATCTTCAGCCAGAGTGACGAACCACGCTTGATTTCCTTAACCAATTCGGCTGCCTGGATCGTCCGCGACAACGTCGAAAGCATATGAACATGATCTGCCACGCCGCCAACGATGATGGGCTGGCAATCGTGCTTGGTCAGGATGCCGCCGAGGTAAGCGTGCAATTCGTCGCGCAACAATTTGTCGCGCAGCAATGGGCGGCGGTCCTTGGTGGAGAAAATGGTGTGGACCAGTATTTTTGAAAGCGATTGGGACATGCCGCGATGATGGGGGAAGCGGCCCCTTGATTCAACTCTTTCAGAGTTGATTACCGCGGGTGGCTGCCGTACCCAGCGTAGCCCCGAAGACTTTCGGGGCAACGCTGGGCTGGATGATTCAATCCCTTCGGGATAGGCCGGACATCCTGAAAGGATGGCGATCATCCAGCCGGGATTGTTCGGACATCGCGAGATGACGGTAATCGTTCCGCCGCGCGGTTGCCCGGACATCCTGAAAGGATGGCAATCATCCAGCCCAGCGTTGGCCGATCCCATCGGCCTACGCTGGGTACGGCGTTCCCCTAAATCAACTCTGAAAGAGTTGGATCAGCCCCGCAAATGACGTTATGGAATGTCATATGGGAATTGGCCTGGTTGCTTGGATGAATCGCCCGTTTGATTCAACTCTTTCAGAGTTGATCGCCGCAGGTGGCTGCCGGACCCAGCGTAGCCCCGAAGGCTTTCGGGGCAACGCTGGGCTGGATGATTCAATCCCTTCGGGATAGGCCGGACGCGCTGAAATGATGGCAATTGTGCCGCCCGGGATAAAGCGCCTTCCGCATGGTCCAGTAGTAGTCACGGCGTTTGCGGTAATGATTGCAGCCGGTTGCGGATGGCTTCGGCCAGCGGGAGATTGCCTTGGGCCGTGGCCAGGGTCAGGGCGCGCTGAAAATAGGGAGCGGCTTCTGCCAGCTTCCCGTGGCTGGCCAGGACATTGCCCAAATTAAAGCAGGCCAGGGTGTAATCCGGCTTGATTTGCAACGCCCGCTGGTAATGTTCCACCGCTTCCGTCCATTGCCCTTGGGCGGATAGCACATTGGCCAGATTAACGTGGGCTTTGGCATGGTCCGGCTTGATTTCCAGCGCCTGTTGGAAATGCTCCCTGGCTTCCGCCAACCGCCCTTGCTGGGCCAGTAGATTCCCGATATTGACGTGTGCGTCGGCATAGTCCGGCTTGAATTCCAGCGCCCGCTCGTACTGTTCCAGGGCGCGCGCGGTGTCCCCCTGCGCGGCCAGTGCGATCCCCAAGTCATAATAGGCTTGGGCATCGTTCGGCTTGAGCTGGACGGTTTGCTCGTAATTGCGCACGGCTTCGGCAAGCTGCTTTTGCTTGAACAGCGCGTTGCCCAAATTTTCATGGGCCACCCAATTCCCGGAAGTGCAGGCGAGCGTGTGGGTCCAGAGAGACACGCTGTCTTTCCAATAGCCCGTCTGGCAATACGCGGTGGCAATCAGGGCGCCTATGACCAATCCACCCGCGCCTCCCACCCAGATACGCCGGTGGCGCCAAGTCTCACACCATTCCGCAGCCCCCCAAACCACCAGCAGGCACAATCCGATCTGGGGCAGATAAGTGTAGCGATCCGCCCGCGCCTGGGCCCCCACCTGCACCAGGCCGATGACCGGCACCATCATGCCCAGGTTCCACAGCCAACCGACGAGCAGCCAGGGACGCTTTCGCCGCCCGGCGATGGCCCCCCAGGAAATGCCCGCCAGCACCAGCACGGACAAACCAATCAGCCAGATGGACGGACGGGTTGCCGGCAGGGGATAAAACACCGCCAGCCCCGCCGGATATGCCATCTGTCCAAGGTAATCAAGGTATGCCACGAGGGCATTTTCCACGCGCCAGGAAACGGTCAGGTTTTGCATCCCAGCCTCCACCTTTTCCTGGGCCAGGACCGTGACCACGCAGGACGCCACGGCCAGCGCCAGGAAGGGGAGCTTCTCCAGAAGCAGAGGACGGAGGACAGAGGGCGGAGGGCGGAGGCCTGAAACTTGAGACCTGAAACCTGAAACCTGAGACCGGAAGTTGGAAATCGCAAACCGTTTGAGGGGCCAGTAGTCCAGCAGCAGCAGGACAAACGGCAGCGTCACCAGCATCGGCTTGCTCATCAGCCCCAGCGCGAAGCAGAACAGCGACACCAGGTAGAAGAGGGAAGAGGGGAGAGGGAAGAGCGGGCGAAAGACGGAGGGCTGAGGTCGGAGGGCGGAGGCCGGCCCCTGTCCCCCAATGGATGTTGCTGCGAGGCCGACGCTCGGCTGTTGGATGTTGGATGTTGGATGTTCGCCCGCTGACTTCTGATCTCTGATCTCCGGCTTCTGACCTCTGACCTCTGACTTCTGACCTCCGTCCTCCGCTCTCCGTTCTCTGCTCTCCACGTACTTCGCATAAGCCCACAGCGTCAGCATGAAAAACAGTCCGCTCAACACATCCTTGCGCTCGGCCACCCAGGCCACCGATTCCACCCGCAGGGGATGGATGGCGAACACCGCGGCGACGAAAACACTCCGCCAAAGCGCCTTCCGCGGCGCGGTTGCGAGTGCCGTGGCTGCCGGGGGCAGGCAGGTGAACTTCTCCAGCCAGAGGAACAGCAGAATGACCGTTGCGGTATGGAGCAAAACGCTGGTCAGATGGTGTCCGCCGGGGTGCAGACCATAGAGCTGGCAATCCAGCATGTGGGAAACCCACGTTACCGGATGCCAATTGGAACAGAGACTGTGCGCAAACACCCAGGCGATGGCGTGCCAATGCAGCCCGCCCGCGATGAGGGGATTTTCGTACACATAGGCGTCATCGTCATAATTCACGAAGCCATGGTGAAACGTCTGGCCGAAGACCGCCCAGATGATCGTGGCCAGAAAAACACTGGCAAGAACTTGTTTTTTCATGCCGCACACTTTTCGACTTCGTTTTGTCCGTTTCCTTCGGTTGATGTTTACCGGCTGGCCAATTGGCCGCCGGCTTAGTCACCGCCGCAAACGCCGTGGCAATAAACAACACTCTTAACGCAAAGGCGCAAAGGCGCAATGAATTTTGGAGCCTTGGCCTTGCATTTCTTGCGGCGAGGCACCGTAGCCGCTGGCGCAAGGTGGATTCTCGCAATGAAAGCGATGGGGCTGTGGGGATAGCCCGGGGAATGCATGGCATTTTTCCGGACATCCTGAAAGCAATCATTCAGTCCAGCGTTGCCGCGGCCTCGCGGGTTTACGGCGCGCTGACCCGCATGATCAGGCCGTTGGTGATATACAAAGTGATGCCGCCAGCAGAAACATTGGTCGTAATGCCAGGCAGGATGGCGGTGGACACGGTGCCGGTGAGTTGCGCGGCGTTAAGGCCGGTCAAGCCGGAGCCGTTGCCGGTAAAGTCTCCGGAATAGGCGGGAGTGATCATATCGGTTTGGATTCCGAGCGCCCATTTGGCCAGCGCCAGATAGGCGGCGTTGTTGGTGTAGGGATGCACGCCATCCGCACTCAAGCCATGGCCAATGGCCAGGTTGTTCGTATTCATCGCCTGGGCAAAAGAAAACGACCGGTTCACCACCGGGTTGCTGCGCGCGGTGAGATTCCACCGGACCAAATTCGCATTGTATTGCAGCGTGCTGGCCAAGTCCGGGTTGCCGATAGAGTACAAGGCGAGCGGCTCGGTTTCGATTTGGTTCCAGAAGACATATCCGCCCAATTGCTTGTAGGGGGCGGCGAACTGCGTCAGCCAGGCGCTGTAGATCGCTTCATTCGCCGGGCTGGTCTGGGGCTGGTCGTTCCGGCCTTCGTCGTTCCAGATCGTGACCGGCACGCCCATGGTGATTTGCGGTAGCAGGGACACCGGCGTCAGGGGCCACGGCACACCCAGCCAGAAGTTGGTGAGGCAGGAAGCCAGGGTCGAGCCGCTTTGCGCGAGGTTCATCCAGTTCGGATTGTCCGGCGTGAAGCTGTTCAGGTTGTAAAAGAAATCATTGGTGTAGGACTGCGCGAAACCGGCGCGATCATGGCTGAGCGGGCATACGATCGAATCGCCAAACATGACCTGATAAGGCAGGTTCCAATCAGGCCACTGCGCCATTTGATAGCTGCCATAGACCAGGTTTCTGGGGTACGGTACGGCCCCCACATTAAACAGCATCACCGACTCGACCACTTCCGTGCTGTTGGTGTGAAAGCGGGGATCGCCATTCCATAAATCCTGCGTGTAATTGGTGCTGACACCGAAGGTGATTTGTTGCAAAAGGTCGGTGCAGACTACCAGCGAGGCAATTTGTTGCGCGGAATTCTGATACACCGGCAGGGTATCAATCCAGAGAAAGTTGGAATGGTTGAAGCAACTGAGGCAATAAACCCGCTTGGGCAGCGTGTAAATGGTCTGATAGCCGCCCAACGGACCTAACATGGCCGAGACCGGCAGATTGTTCACATTCGTGCCGCAGGGCCAGACGCCCCCATTCTTTTGCACCACGTTCAAACCGTAGCTGTCCCAGGTATCCCCGTAATCCACAAATTGCCCGCTGCCGGTGTTCGTGTTTTCAAAACTGAAAAACAGCGACTTGAAAGCCGGCACCAAGTTGGCGGCAAAACCGAATCCGCCGCCGATTGAGGTTTGGGCAAACGCCTGGCGGGAAAGCGTCACCACCAACGTATAGTTCGTCAAGCCGAAGCCGCCCATCGCGAACCCATTGGTAAGCGTGCAGAGCAGGCCGCCCGCCGTCCATTGCGGATTGACCACGGCATAAGGACGCCCGAAAAAATCCAGCCCGGTGGCCGGGTTGAATTCCGGACGCAAGTTCACCAGCGCGACGAGATTCGAGTAGATGCCAAAAGTCTTGGCGCTGTTCACCTGCCCGCAGACTGCCGTCTGCGCGACCGGGCTGATGATGTTATTTCGGGCGAGGTAGGCGTTGACGTTGGCGTCATTCGTCACGACACTCACGGGAAAATTGGTCAGCAAGGTGGCGCTACCGCTGATGTATGGCGCGCTCAGGAGCGTGGTGTTATTGGTGATTGGAATCGCATTGCTGATGCCATACATCAGGGGTATCGAATCTTGCGTCAGTTCATTCAGCCAATTCCCAAGGGACATGTACTGGTAGTCGCCGCCCCCTTCCGTGTCATAGACATCCGCCAGGCCGTTGGAGTTGATCTGCCAATCATTGCCGCCGGAAATGGAGAATTGCAGCACCGCATTGGTGTTGGCCGAATTGGTCCAAAAGGCGCCATCCGCCAAGGTCGCGCTCAGTGTGTAGGTCCCGCTGGAAAAAGCATCCGGCCCGTTGAAAAGGCTGATCTTCACCGGCAGCCCGTTGGTGGTGAAGCTGATGTTGGTCGTGATGACCTGATACGGCCGATTCGTTACCACGTCCGACGGCAAATCGGACGGCGAAACGATGCCGGTCAGTTGCGCCGCGTTCAGATTGGTCAGGCTGAAGCCGTTGCCCGTGAACGTGCCGGAGATATTCACCCCGCGGGCGCCGTTGGTGAGCAAGTTTGCCGGCAACTGCGCCAGCGAAATCGCACCGCTTACATTGGCTGCGGTGATGGCATACGGCACGGGGGTCAACGGCTGGCGCGGCGTGAGGGCGGTAAACGCATTGGCGGCATTGGTGCTGACCGCGAGCTCCAGCCAGTTGCTGCCGCCCGTGAAGACGGCGCCGAAATCCACGGTGGTGGTGAACAGGCCGTTGGTCACGGCCACCGCCGGGTTTGTCACCGGCCCGGCCAGGGCGGCGCCCGCCACATTCGTGGCGAACAGTGTGAATCGCAGGTCGTAACTTCCATAACCCGGCGAGCCATTTTGGTTCAGGCGTCCCTGGTAGGTGAACGCAGTGCCCTGCGCACCGGCGATGGAGAAATTCACATCGCCGGTGAGGAGCAGCGCCAGCAACGCGGCGATGGGAATCGTCAATTTCATCCTGCCAAGGCAACGAATTGAACCACAGCGGCGGGCCGGAGACAACGAATAAAACCAAACCAGCTAACCCGGATATTTCATAGCTGCATTGGCGAACGCTGGCAAAACCAGCGTACCGCAGGTTTCCAAACCTGCTGTAGCGCCGATTTCCAAATCGGCAGGGTGTCGAGAAGACGTGGCGTCCGCGGGTTTAGAAACCCGCGATACAGCAGACTTGGAAGTCTGCGGTACAGGTTGCCTATGAAATATCCGGGTTAGCGGCTAACATAAAATCCCACAAAATGTGCGTTTTATTTTTTGTGGCGCTCCGCCACCCTGCCACGCTCTTCTCTCTCCCCGCTTCTCTCTCGGTCCACTTTTTGCCACTGTTTGATTACAATTGCCAATTCCGCCCATTTTTGGCACATAAAAGCCCGATGAAACACTGGTCCGCCATTATTGCCCTGTCCCTGTGTGTGCTCGCGGCGCGGGCCGCGCTGCCGCAGCCGGATTTGCTGTTGCAAATCCATTTCGCCGGCGCGCAAAAAATTTCCGCCACCACCAATGCCGCCGCCTTCGCCAACGAGTTTTGTTCCGCGGAAGCGCTGGCCCTGCGGGCGCAAACGGCCGCCAAGCTGTCCGGCTGGCTGTCCGGCTGGCTGCAAACCAATCTCAATCTGAGCGCCACCGTACCCGGGGGAGCGGCGAAATTGCGGCCGTTGCTGGACGATTTGCAAAGGTCGGAATTCTTCCTCGAAATCCGCGCCGCCGCCAATGGCCAGCCCGAGGCGGCCATCGCCATCAAGCTGGACCCTACGCGCGCCCAGCTTTGGCAGGCCAATCTGAAATCGTTCTTCGCGGCGGCCACGTTCAAAAACGCCGGCGGCTGGCTGATTTTCGATTCCAATCCCGCGCTGCTGGGATTGGGAGACAAGCTCGCGCAGCGCATTTCCGCGCCGCCTGCAAGCTGGTTCGATCTGGATGTGAACTGGCCGCGCCTGGCGCAGTGGCATCCACTGCTGAATGAACTGGCCCTGCCGGAAACGCAGTTCACCGTCGCCGCGCCGGACAATAATTTTCGCATCAGTGGAAAATTCTTCTTCCCGGAAAATCTCGCGCTGAACCTGGAGCCCTGGCGCATGCCGACGAATTCAATTCATGTGCCGTTTGATAGCTTCACCGCCGTGCGCGGATTTGGGTCGTGGTGGCAGTCGCAGCCGTGGGCGCAGGCGCTCCAAATCACCCCGGCCCCCAACCAGTTTTTCCTGTGGTCGCTGCCTTGGTCTCCGGTCCAGACGTATGCCGCCGTGCCGGTGCCCAATGCGGTCGGCGCTCTGGCGCAGGCCTACGAGCGGCTGGCGCCGATTTTCACCGCGGCCGCTGCCGCCCATGAATTGATGGTGCCAGTCACGCCGGAAATGACCAACCAGGTGATTAATTTCAAGAACATGCCGTATGCCGAGTTGCAACTCCGGGCGCTGACCGAACCGGCAGGTCAATTTTTATTCGGGGAATTGTTTCCGAACGCGCCGCGGAGCCAGCCGCTGCCGCCGGAATTATACCGGCGGCTGGCCACGAAGGATCTGGTGTTTTATCATTATGAAATCACGGGCACCCGGATTCCGAACCTGCTCATGCCGAGTCAATTGGGGCTGATGGTCACCAAACATAAGCAGTTTCCAGCGGAAACGGCCGCCTTCAAGTGGCTGGAAAACACGAATCTACTTGCAAAATTGGGCCCCACCGACACGGAAATCACGCAGTCCGGCCCGGCGGAGTTCATGTTTGCGCGCAAAACGCCGGGCCTATTCACGGCCATGGAATTGTATGCGCTGGCCAACTGGCTGGAAGCCACAAATTTCCCGGGCTGCGATCTTAATTTGCCGCAGCGTCGCGACTGGGCCACACGGCCACATAAACCGCAATTGCAAGCCCCCGCGCCCCCTGGGGGAGTGAAGCATTAAGAAGTCAGCGGACCGCGCGACGTCCCGGCGCGCAGCGGCTGCAGGAACAAACGGCGTGCAACGAACCTCTGAAGCCCGCGCGTGAATCCCAACCGCTGCGACCGAGGGACCGGTCGCGGTCCGAAGTCAGCGGACCGCGCGACGTCCCGGCGCGCAGCGGGTCCAGGAACAAACGACGTGCAATGAACCTCTGGAGCCCGCGCGTG
>Ga0316232_1004702_pt1 | contig 11405 bp, 9 predicted proteins | sample TBHtaG_FD_206006 | JGI IMG/M metagenome (GOLD analysis project Ga0316232, IMG submission 206006) | Freshwater microbial communities from Trout Bog Lake, Wisconsin, USA - TBH18025_13 | ecosystem: Environmental > Aquatic > Freshwater > Lake > Hypolimnion/Profundal zone | place: USA: Wisconsin... | reverse complement strand
CAGGTGGATGTCGACGACCCGACAAGCCCCGATCAAAAGCGTAAAATTACCTTTGTAGATACTCCAGGCCACGCGGCATTCACGGCTATGAGAGCCCGAGGCGCTCAGGTAACCGATATCGCGGTCATCGTCGTCGCGGCCGACGACGGCGTCATGCCCCAAACCATCGAAGCGATCAATCACGCCAAGACCGCCGGCGTCCCGATCGTTATTGCCGTAAACAAGATTGACAAGGAAGGCGCCAACCCCGACCGAGTACTTACTCAACTCACCGAATACGACGTCATGCCGGAGAAGTACGGCGGCACCGTCCTTGCAATCGAAGTTTCCGCGCTGCAAAATCTTGGTCTCGACGATCTCCTGGAGGCGATTCTGCTGGTGACCGATGCCGAAGTCGATCCGAAGGCAGATCCAAGCGCCATGGCGACCGGTGTCGTTGTGGAGGCGCAGCTCGACAAGGGCCGTGGCGCCGTCGCAACGGTGCTCGTGGAACAGGGAACATTGCGCTCCGGCGATGCAATTGTGGTCGGAGCATCCTACGGACGTATTCGCGCCATGATTAACGATCGCGGTGTCCGTGTCGAACGCGCCACACCCGCGACTCCCGTCGAAATCCTTGGCCTGAACAGCGTACCAAGCTCTGGAGACCGTCTCGAGGTTGTCAAGAATGAGAAGACAGCTCGGCAACAGGCAACAATCAGGGCTATCGAAGATCGCGACACCAAGCTTGCCGCCAACACTCGTGTTACGCTTGAAGACCTGGTCAAGCAGCGCCGAGATGGAATCGTCAAGGAGCTTTATGTCGTAATCAAGGGCGACGTCCAGGGCAGCGTCGAGGCTGTCAAGGAATCCCTTGAACGAATCAATCATCCAGAGGTGAAGTGCACCTTCGTTCACACCGGAGTCGGCCCCATAGGCGAGGCGGATGTCGAACTCGCGGCGGCATCGGACGCCACGATCTTTGGCTTCAATGTGCGGATCGAGCCGGCCGCCGCCAAAGCAGCGGAAGCCGAGCATGTTACGATCCATGAATTCAAGATCATTTACGACTTGATTGATTCCGTCAAGTTATCGATGGCTGCTCTGCTCGATCCTATCTACGAGGAAGTTCCGCTTGGAACTGCTGAAGTGCGGATGCCGTTCAAACTCCCGCGCGCCGGCGGAGTGGTCGCCGGATCGTACATTCAGGATGGAAAGGTAACGCGCGGCGCAAGCGTCCGTGTCCACCGTGGCAAGATTCTTGTCCTGGAAGGCAAGATCGACCAACTCAGACGCGAAAAGGACGATGCCCGCGAAGTAGCCTATGGCTATGAGTGCGGCATTCTTATCCCTGGCTACAACCCGGAAATCGGAGACTCGATAGAAGTCTTCGAGATCAAGAAAACGTTGCGTACGATCTGAGCACTTCTATCGTACAAGAGATGTAGAAACGCGCCATGACAGCACCACGAAAAACAAGACTGGCAGAAACCATTCGTGCCGAGCTAGCCGACATATTGAGAACAGAAATGCGTGACCCACGATTCACCGCAAATCTGCTCTCAATCACCGGCGTGCACGTCAGCGCCGACTTGAAGTTCGCCACAGTTTACATCAGCGTGCTCGGAGGCGAGGCAGCGCGGCAGTCCGCCCTAAAGGCGCTTCGAGGAGCTGCCGGCCTGCTTCGAGTGGAGCTGAGCCGCACGAAGGTGTTTAAGAACGTGCCCGAATTGCAGTTTCGATACGACGAAAGCATCGAGCGTGGATCTCATGTTTTCGAGTTGATCCAACATGCCCGCCAGGAGGACGAAGCGCTCCATGCGGCTGCGTTACAAAATGAGGATGCGACTGAACTCTAGCAGCCGCGCAGTGCAATTATGACGACCGAAGATTACCATGAGAACGAAGCCAGGCAGCGCCAGCAGGCCGCCGCGGCAATTCGCTCCGCATCCCGGATCGCAATCGCCTGTCACGTCCATCCAGATGGAGACGCGCTTGGCTCCATGCTTGGGCTAGGATTGGCAATCGAAGCCGGCTTCCCCGATAAGCAGGTCACATACCTTGCCCAGGATGGGGTTCCGTACATTTACCGATTTCTGCCCGGCTCAGAGCGCGTCTTGACGAGGTCAGAGCCCCTCGATATCGACCTTGCCATCGTGGTCGACAGCGGCGACATTGTTCGTGTCGGCGAAAACATCCAGCCTTTGATTGCCGCCGCCCCGTTGATCTTAGACATCGACCACCACGTCGGTGAAGGCTCTTTTGGCTGTGTCCGCCTGCTCGACAACAGGGCCGCCGCGACGGCCGAGATTGTCTTCGAGCTTGTCGCCGAGCTTGGGCTGCCGATCGACAAAGATATCGCCACATGCCTCTTTACAGGCGTGATTACCGATACCGGATCGTTCCGGTTTATGAATGTGACCCCTCGCACTCTTCGGGTCGCGGCATCGCTCATCGAGTTTGGAGCGTCGCCGGCGATGATTGCCGAGCAGGTATTCGACAACCGGCCGTTTTCCGCAACCCGCTTGATGGGCCTCGCACTCTCAACGCTGAGCAAATCCGATGATGGCCGCGTTGTGTGGGCAACGGTCAGTGGGGAAGCGTTCGAACTATCGGGTTCTTGCGACGAAGAGACAGAAGGGTTCATCAACCCGGTTCGCGCCGTCCGCGGCGCCGAAGTTGGGCTCCTTTTCCGTGAAGTCCAGGTCGGCCGGATACGGGTCTCCCTACGTTCGACCGACAAAATCGACGTCTCCAAGGTCGCCGCGAAGTTCGGGGGCGGCGGGCACAGGATGGCATCCGGATGCTCGTACGACGGCACCCTCGAAGAGGCCGTCAATGCCCTCACAACGGCCGTGATCAAGGTCTTGCCCGCCAAGTAGATGGGCCAGGTGCAGGCCTCACCCCTCTTTTCGACGCCACGTACCCCATCGGCCTGCTAGGCATGTTGGCTGCGCCAAATGCAAGGGCTGATTCCACGCGCGAACTTTTCCAGAATTTACGTTCCGGATTTCGGCATTCCGATTGAGTGACTAATTGGTGATGACTTTCATAGCAATCTTGGAGGTACTATGTCATCAAGGCAGCTCACTCTATTGGACTATGCGACGATAATTCAGACTGTGGACCCGGTGCACGACGCGACAGATCCGCTCGTAATCGGCTCCGGCATCTATCCATCTCAGCCGGTTAATGCGCACGCCAGTGGCGCGAACAAACCGACCGCCTTGGATTTTTTCGCTGGCAGCGGTCTGGCTACCCTCGGTCTTAGCAGCGAATTCAACGTGGTTTGGGCGAACGATAACTCTACCAAGAAGGCAGCTGTCTATGCAGCGAACCATGGCCCGCACATTGATGTGCGATCCATCGAAGACATCCGTGGCGCCGGGTTACCAGCGAGCGCTCTGTCCTGGGCGAGCTTTCCGTGTCAGGATCTGTCTCTTGCGGGAAACATTCTCGGCATCGACAGCGGCCGCAGCGGCCTTGTATGGGAGTGGTTGCGGATTATCGATGAAATGCCCGAAAGACCACAAGTTCTTGTCGCTGAAAACGTCGTAGGTCTGGTCGCCTCGAACGGTGGCAAGGACTACGCCCGCTTGCACGCCGCACTGGCCGCACGAGGTTATCAAGTTGGCGCTTTGCGATTAGACGCAATCCACTGGCTTCCACAGTCCCGGCCGCGTGTTTTTGTAGTTGCGGTTAGGAGCGATATTGACATCACATGCTTCAGGGATCTCTGGCCAGATAAATGGTGCCACCCGCTCGCCATCCAACGTGCGGCGGCGCTCTGCGACGAGTTTGTTTGGTGGCGACTACCAAAACCGCAGGCCCGTACGACCAACCTGGACGGTCTGCTGGATGCCGCGCATGTGTTCGACCCGCCTGCGCGGCGCGAGCACATAATTGGCCTGATCTCCCCTGCCCACCGGGCGCGCCTCGATTCCCACGGAGATGGCTGCGTCTGTCCCGGATATAGGCGCATCAGAAACGGCGCACAGGTTCTAGAGCTTCGCTTTGACCATGTAGCAGGTTGCCTGAGAACCCCTACGGGAGGCAGCAGCAGGCAGCTTCTTGTCCACCGTATCGATGGCGAATTACAGACGAGGCTCCTGTCGATACGAGAGGCCGCGCGACTGATGGGCGCGCCCGACAGCTACAGGATTCCGGGATCTTATAACGACGGCTATAAGGCGATGGGCGATGCCGTCGCAGTTCCGGTGGTGCGCTTTTTGTCTGAAAACCTCCTTTCCCCGATTGTAATGCGCGCGAGAGCAGCGGGTGCAAAATGAACCAAGACCAGTTACTCGCCGATTTTGCCGCAAAGAACGGATTTTCGGGCAAGGGACACCTCTGCGTTGCATTGCACATTACGCGCCTCGCGCGGAAGAAAGGCCTTCCCATTCGCGAAGAGGATTTGCTGGCAAGAAGCAACGGTCAGGTTGCTGGCCTCGGGCGGGCCGCGATACAGCGAATTCTCGCGGATCACGGAATTCAAAGAATATTGGCGGAGGAGGGTGGACGGACTAGCCGGGGAAGCATCGACTATGCCCAACGGTTTTCGGCCTTTCTAAACGCCCATTTAGAATTTGATCTCGAGTCTGTCGAAAACTGGTGGGCCCAAAGGGTTCGCGAGTTTTTCGAGTCTAGGCCGTTCGTCCTCCATTTCGACCCGGCCAAGTCGCTAAGTAACGTACAGGACTTGCTCAACCAAGCGACAAAGCGCCAGCAGGAGCATCCGGGCGCGACATATGCCGGAACGGTCCTACAGCACCTGATCGGTGCGAAGCTCCAGATTGTGTTGCCCGACCATAAAATCGAACACCACGGCGCCTCGGTTTCAGACATCGCGTCATCGCGGCCTGGCGATTTTGTAATCGCCAATACTGCAATCCATGCCACCACATCTCCATCCAAAGCGCTCCTTCGAAAATGCAAAGCTAATTTGAATGCGGGCCTAAAGCCGCTCATAATAACAATTGCGGGGGCGGCGGTCTACGCTGACACGCTCGCGAACGGAGCAGGCATTGCGGACCGTGTGGACGTATTTGAAGCGGTACAATTCATCGCTGGGAACCTATACGAACTGAGCGGATTTAGCACCAGCGAAATTCGGGTTAAGACTGCCGATCTTATCGAAGTATACAACCGCATTGTTAATGAGCATGAGCGTGATCAAAGCCTGCTTATATCCATCCTGTAGTGCTTTCGGCAATTGGGATTGGTGACCGCATGGACGTCTTTTCGCCACAAGAACGTAGCCGCATAATGCGGCGGGTGCGATCTGTCGATACGAAGCCAGAACTGATCGTTCGAAGACTGTTACACCGGCTCGGTTGCAGGTTCCGACTTCACGACAAATCTCTTCCTGGGTGTCCAGACATCAAGCTGACCAGACACAAAATGGTCATATTCGTTCACGGATGCTTTTGGCATGGGCACGACTGCAAACGAGGTGCACGCGTTCCGGCCTCTAACGCCGATTACTGGATACGCAAGATCCAGTCTAATATTGAGCGCGACAAGTTACATTTATACGCACTCACAATGGCCGGTTGGCGGGTCATGGTTGTGTGGGAATGCCAGACCGTTAACGACCAGGCGCTAGAAGACCTCCTAAGGGAGCACCTCTTAAAATCCACCGCCTGATCTGCTCACTGGATATTGGAATCAAACTACTAGTATAATCTATCTAACGATGCCCGATTCCAACAACCAGGCTGGCGCACTGCTGCTGCCCGATCTCGCGGCGCCCTGCAACTACGCAGCGGTCGTGGTCAATATAGACGCGCCAGGTCTCAACCAGCCATTCACGTATCGTGTGCCGGAGAATATCAATGTCGAAGTAGGCGATGCGGTCGTGGTGCCTTTTGGCGCCGGCGGCGATCAGATTGGGCATGTCGTCGGAGTTGATGTCTCCCTTCCGGAAGGTCTGGCGCCGGCGAAGGTCAAGGACATTCAGGCCAAGATTGACGGCGCCGAATCGTTTGATGCCGAGATCTGGCAGATCGCTGAGTGGGTGGCCGAGCAGACGTTGTCCGACCTGCGCGATGTCATCAAATTGATTGCCCCAACTCCCTCGTCCGCGCAAATCCGAACTATATACAAACTGAACCCGAATTGGCGTCAAGCGGTCTCCGGCATGCGCATTCCCGGGGTTTTTAACATTGTCGAAGCCCTGAGCGCCGCCCCTGATTGTCAACTCGACGCCGAAACCGCGGCAGGCGCCGATCCGGTGCTGCTCAAGGCAGTCGCCGCACTGAGACGCAATGGCGCTATCGAGCAGATCAAAGTTGTCGTGCCGCCAAAAGTGAAAGAAAAGCGCATCCGCGTGCTCAGCCTGTGCGCGGCGATGGATGTCGCCGAGGCAGAAGCTCAGAGACTCGAAGCGCGATCTCCCAAGCAAGCGCACTTGCTCCGCGAACTGATCGGGGCGCGGCAAAACGAAGGCGCCCTGCCAACTACCGGTGTGCTCATCGCGTCGGCGTCGGGCGCCGCTGCGCGTGCGCTGGCAGCCAAGGGTCTTGCGGCGTATCATGAAATTGCCGTGAGACGCGATCCATTCGGCATGCGCGCGCTGCAACGCACCACGGCGCCGGCGCTCACCGATGAACAAACCGTCGCCGTCCGCGCGATCGCCGCCGCAATCGATGAGGGCCCCAAGAAGCCGTTCCTGCTCTACGGAATTACGGGATCGGGAAAGACGGAAGTGTATCTCGACGCGATCGCGCGCACACGCGCGTCGGGCCGGGGCGCTCTTCTCTTGCTGCCGGAAATTGCGCTGAGCGCCCAGGTTCTCGATCTTCTCAAGGCGCGATTTGGCGACGAAGTAGCGGTCTTGCACTCTGCGATCTCGGCGGGGGAACGGTTCGACGAGTGGCGGCGAATTCGCACGGGAGAAGCGCCCATCGTGGTAGGCGCGCGCTCCGCGGTATTCGCGCCCGTCCGCAATCTGGGTCTGATCGTGGTCGACGAGGAGCACGAGCCGTCGTACAAGCAAGATTCGGCGCCACGATATCATGCGCGCGACGTGGCGCTTTACCGTGCCAAAATAAGCAACGCCGTCTGTGTGCTGGGCAGCGCGACTCCGAGCATCGAAAGCTACTTTCGCGGCAAAATAGGAGTCTACGAGCTCCTTACGATCACTCGCCGGGTCTCGGACCGGCCCCTGCCTATCGTCCGTCTTGTCGATCTGCGCCGACAGGAACAGACCCGTCGAAAGGCCGAAAAGCAGGCCGCAGCCCTGGCGCGCAGGGTTGCGCAAGCAGGCGACGGAGCAAGCGGCGCAGACCCCGCCAATGCCCCATTGGAATCGTCACCTCTTGCCAGTGTCCTCAGCCTAGAGTTGCGCGACGCGCTGGGTGAGCGCCTCGCGCTCCATGAGCAGGCAATTTTCTTTCTCAACCGCCGGGGCTTCGCTCCGTTTCTGCTTTGCCGCGATTGCGGGTTCGCGTTTCGATGCGCGAACTGCGACGTTACGTTGACCTTTCACCGCGCATCCCGCCTTCTGCAATGCCATCATTGCGACTTCCGGCGCCCCGCGCCCGACGAATGCCCTAAATGCGGCGGTATGAAAATACATCCGTTTGGGATCGGCACGGAAAAGGTGGAAGAGGCGGTGCTGGAAGCATTTCCCGAAGCGCGAACCCTGCGTATGGATAGGGACACCACCGAGCGAAAAGGCGCGCATGCCGCGATATTGCGATCTTTTCGACGCCACGAAGCGGATGTGCTGATCGGAACGCAGATGGTGGCCAAGGGTCTGGATTTTCCAACGGTGACTCTGGTTGGAGTCATCAATGCAGACACGGGCCTCAATATGCCCGACTACCACGCAGCGGAACGAACCTTCCAGTTGCTGGCGCAGGTATCCGGCCGGGCAGGCCGCGGAGAGCGGCCCGGCGAGGTCTTCGTGCAGACGTTCGACCCGGCTCATGAATCGATTATTCTTGCCGCCAAGCATGACTATGAAGGGTTCTATTACCAGGAGATCGTTCAGCGCCGCGACTTACGCTATCCGCCGTTCGCACGCCTGGCAAACGTGGTCGCTACTGAAGAAGAAGAGCATCGGGCAAGTGAAAAATGCGAGCGGATTGCGCGTGCGCTGAGAAACGCGATCGTCAATGCCGGTGAGGATCACGAAGCGCAAGTCTTAGGACCAGTCGCTTGCCCACTCGCGCGAATCCGAAATCGGTACCGCTGGCACCTCATGCTGCGTTCCTCAACTCGTCCCGCCCTGGTCGCGTTGCTCAGCGCCGCTCTGGCCGAGCTGAGCGCTAGTGAGCGCGCGGGATTGACTATCGACATCGATCCGACGACGATGCTGTAACATCGATGCAGAGGCAACAATATGGCCATTAACGAACCGGAAGACGAAGACATTGAAGAATTTGAGATACCCGACGACGATGAGGCCGGCCCCCCGCCCGATATGAATCGCGCGGGAATAGTCGCCATGAGCGCCATTTTGGCGTCGAGTGCGATGTTCCTGGCCGCTTTGCATCGAACACTCGGAGGCATGAGGCATCATACGGCGCTCGAATCTTTGAGCACAATACGAATCATGCTGGTTATTGGAATCGTGGTGATTCTCCTCGGCGCACACGCGCTCAAGGTGACCCGGCCGTTCGAGGGAACCGTATTGCGAGGCGCCGCAATCGCCGCATCCGCCCTCTCGTTCATCGCAGAACTACTGCTGGCGACATCGTTTCACGAGCTCATGCGGATCAGCCTTCCTTAGGCGGTAAAATGTACGCGCCAGTTGGGATATTGCGAGGGAACACACGCTCGGGCAACATTGTTAAAGAAAGTAATGACTGATATGCTCCAAAAGACAGGTCGGCTGGCCGACCATATTCGCAAGGACGATCCGATCGTCAAGTACGGCGACCCAATTCTGCGCCAGATCGCAAAGAAGGTTGTTCAGGTGCCGGACGACATGCCGGAGCTCGTCGAACGCATGGGACAGATCATGCACGCCGCAAACGGTGTGGGTCTGGCAGCGCCTCAGGTCAACTTATCTATCCGTGTGATCGTCTACGATGTCGGCGAGGGATTCCAGGCGATCGTCAACCCGCAGATTCTCAGGATGTCAGGCGAACAGTTCGATCCCCCTGAAGGCTGCCTGTCGTTGCCAGGTCTCCAGGGCACCGTCAAGCGCGCGGAAACCGTCGTCGTCAAAGGGCTCGACGAATATGGTAAGCCTTTGCGGATTCGAGCCGAGGGATACGCCGCACGTGTCATCCAGCACGAAACCGATCATCTCGACGGCATTCTCTTCATCGATAAGGCCGACAAGGAAACCCTGCATTGGGTGACGGCCGAGGAAGAGGACGAGGAAGAAGAGCAGGGAATTTTATCGATGACTCGCGAGTAAGTTCAGCAGGCAGGCTTACCAATGGCCCACATCGAAGTCGACCAGCAGAGAATCGCAAACGCCGCACTGGACGCAGCCGTGAAAGCAGGTGCGAGCTATGCAGACATCCGCATAAATCGTAATCGAAATCAGGTCATCCGCGTTCGTGAGCAAACACTTCTGGGCATCGACGAGAACACGGAATTCGGCCTCGGCGTTCGCGTCATTTTCGGCGGCGCATGGGGATTTTCGTCGACGCCTCTCGTTACGGAATCCAGCGCGGTCGAAACCGCTCGAACCGCAGTCGATGTAGCGTGCGCTAACGCGGCATTAGCCAGTAAGCCCGTTTTGCTCGCCCCCACCCAGCCGCATACCGGCGGCTGGTCAACCCCCATTGCTGTCGATCCCGTCGATGTTGCCGTGAGCGAGAAGCTGGAATTGCTCCTTGCCTGCACATCCGAAGCGATGCGAGCGCCGGGTGTTAAGTTCTGCTCCGCTTTTATGCATGCCGCAAGCGAAGAGAAGTATTTCGCGTCATCGGAAGGCGCCGCGATTGAGCAGACGATCCATCGGATATGGCCGTTGTGCGAGGCCACTGCCGTGGCAAGCAGCGGGGCGGATTTCCAGACATGCCGGACGCTCGCGCAACCGATGGGCATGGGTTACGAGTACATTGACGAATCCGATCTGATAAGCGACGCGCGACGCGCCGGGCAAGATGCCGGCGCCAAGCTGGCCGCGCCGCCGCTGGTTCCTGGCAAGCGCGATTTAGTGCTCTATCCCAGCATGTTATGGCTTCCCATTCACGAATCGATCGGCCACGCCACCGAACTCGACCGGGTTCTCGGTTATGAGGCAAACTTCGCGGGCACGTCGTTCGTATCTGTCGATCAGCTTGGAAATCTTCAGTACGGCTCGCCAGTGGTCAATGTGGTTGGAGACCGAACCCTGCCGCGCGGGCTGGCTACCGTGGGTTACGACGACGAAGGCGTGGAGGCAACCCGCTTCGACATCATCAAGAATGGCGTTCTTTCCGGATTCCAAACGATCCGCGAACAAGCGCATATCGTGGGCGATGCCGAGTCGCACGCCTGCTCGTATGCCGACAGCTTCGGCACGGTCCCGCTTCAAAGAATGCCGAATATCTCGCTACTATCGGGCAGTAGTCCGCTAAGCCCCGACGAGATGATCGGGGATATCGAAGACGGCTTGCTCATTCATGGAGACGGGTCCTGGTCGATCGATATGCAACGACGCAACTTCCAGTTCGGCGGTCAGGTTGGCTATTTGATAAAGAACGGCAAGATCGACTCGCCGGTCCGCGATTTTGCATTCCAGTCGAGCACATTGGAATTCTGGAACAGTTGCGACGCGATTTGCTCCGAGGAGCATGCAGGCGTCGGCGGCAGCTACTATTGCGGCAAGGGCCAGCCATGTCAGGTCGCTCCTGTCTCGCACGGCTCGGCCCCGGCGCGCTTCCGCCAAATTAATACGATCAACACGAATACGCGGGGATAGTAATGCCCATGATGCTGGATGAAGATGCGGTTCACAATCTGCTTCGAAATGTCATCGACAGCGCCGCGGCCGATGAAGTCGAAATCAATGTGCGCGCGGGGCGCCGTGGGGACTTGCGGTTCGGATGCAACACGCCGACCAGCTCATCGGAATCTCGCATTGCCCAGGTCTCGGTAAATGCCGCGTTTGGCAAGCGGCAGGCGGCCGTTCAAACCACCGACTTAAGCGACACGGGTCTGCGCGAGGCATTGATTCGCGCGGAGAAGCTTGCGCGGGTCGCCGCCGAAAGTAACGAGTACATGCCTCGACTGGGCAGCCAGGATTACGAGACAGTGAACAGTTGGGACCCCGCCACAGCCGCGCTTGCGCCGCCAGACCGCGCGCGCTTTGTGGGTGAAACGATTGTCGCGGCGGCAGCCGCCGGCCTGACATCGTCGGGTTTTTACGAAAATTCCGCCTGCTTCAATGCGCTCGCCAACTCAGCCGGCCTCTTCGCCTATCAACCGGAAACCCGCGCTTCGTACAGTGCTACCATGCGCTCAAAGGCGCAGGCCAG
>Ga0316232_1004697_pt1 | contig 11415 bp, 9 predicted proteins | sample TBHtaG_FD_206006 | JGI IMG/M metagenome (GOLD analysis project Ga0316232, IMG submission 206006) | Freshwater microbial communities from Trout Bog Lake, Wisconsin, USA - TBH18025_13 | ecosystem: Environmental > Aquatic > Freshwater > Lake > Hypolimnion/Profundal zone | place: USA: Wisconsin... | reverse complement strand
GATTAGTAAGGCAAAACGCACAAAAAGCCTTAACTAGGCTTTTTGTGCTCTTTTTCCTAAAACATTATTGAGGAGGGTGCATTATGAATACACCATCGGGAGCCCTAAAGGGCGTTGCTTTTTGCTACCCTTTTTCTTGATATACATACGTCTGACTGGTGCAAAACGATAGGTCTCTTTTTTCAGCTGATCAATAATCCGATCAATCTTAGCAATGGACATACCGTCAACCGTTTCGTCTGTCACACCCTTAGTCATTGCGCCGTTGTTGGCATAAATATTTTTGTATGCGATAAGATACAATTCTTTGTTGTAAAGCAAACGGTAGATGCGATATAACGGTACCTTTCGCCTGCCTCTGTCGCCGATGATATCTAATACTTTTTCGGCCTTCTGCATTCCGCATACCTCCAAGCGATTGATATCGTAACCACCTGTCTTCCTTCTCCTGATCTCCCGCTTACTTGGTTACCCTTTTGGCGGTCTAAGCGATCCAGCGACACATATTAAAGTCCGCCTGTGCAACCGTCATTACAACCGCCACTTTGGATACTATGAAAACTCCGTTACCATAGAGGTCTCCCCCCTTAGGCAATCCCATGTTTTGCGTAGAAAGAACGTACTAGCTCGACTTAGGTTCCCACTCATGACCTTGCTTGAACTCATTGTTCAATGGCTTATCGTCTTGGATTTCTTCGAACAAAAGGTGATTTCGAATATATGATAAGTAGGGAGTATTTAGACGGTGTATCCCTAGATGTGCGCTTTCCATCCCTGGTCATTAAGGTTTAGGCAGTGTAGCTTTAACCATATCGAGCAGAACTTGCGCGGCCCGTATCTACACCATCTTCGATTCGTCCACGCTTTAACGCCATGCTGTTTTTCCCTCTTCCTTTAAGATTCAGGTTAGGTGTTGTTCTCAACGTATTTCCAAGGACATTGGTCCGGTAACCGGACAATTCTTTCTGCGCACGACATGGCGCACACTTTCACCGCATACGGCTCTCCATATTCCAAATGAGTTATCGTCGTTTTAATTGGTTAATCTGGAACCTGTCAGTTTCGACATCGGCAAAACAAAGTGTGCAAAGGGGTATTTGACGCCGGTTTATGGCCAGCATGACAGTGACAATCGGTGAATAGGGCTTGTTGAGCTTCTTCTTCGTTTTCCTGTGATACATGCTGACATTGGAATGCGGATTTCCGCAAATGTAGCAGACACGGGCAAGCGGGTTCATCAAGCTGTATATGGGCAAGAAGAAGAACGATTTTACTGCCGACTTGATTTTGGCGAAGAAGTCCTTTTTTCTCGCAAAAGATTTGTACAGTGCCAGACTGACTGAGCAGGCTTTACCTTTGGCATTTTGGTAACTGACCTTAAGAGCTTTACCGTACCGAACGAACACTTTCTTTGTACTGATGTCGAATTTTCGCGCCAGAGTTTTAGCTATTGAAAACTGCACGATGTATTGGATGCGCGCACCATTATAAAAGTTGGCACAGCCGCGCTGTTGAGTCAGGAGTCCACGCAGTACCTGGTTGCCGTACTTGATGATTTCTTCCGGGGATGCTCTAAGGAGGCGAGTGATACCAATGGGATAACCGTTGCCTTTACACATACCGTTTTCATGTAGCTTTTTCAGGATACCTTCCATATTCATGTAGATACGGAGGGTTGGGTTAAAAGGGTTGCTTTGAAATTTGTTGTGTTTGACAGCGCCCTTGCGGATGATATATCCGAGAAAGGTCACGTCCTTATCTGCGGCATGTGTAATTTTAGTTTTCTCGTCACTCAACCTCAGGCAGAGTTCGTTTTTCAGGAACTCCTTGATTTTCTGTTTCAGTTCAATTGCATAGGTCTTGGGAGCAATCAGACCAATCAGAAGGAGAGTAGCCCGGGGGAATCACACCTCCCAGGCCCTCGCAGAACCGGACTTGAACCTCTCAGCTCATCTCGGCTCCCATCATCCAGCCGTTGGCTTAATTCCCATTTTCCAATGAACGAAGAGTTTGGGTTCTCGCTTGGCGATGTTTCCCAAAAAGTTTTCCGCCCTTGTCTTGTGGGTTTCAAGCGTTTTGTATTTTCTCCGGGCCCATTGTACCAAGGCCTTGTTCACGTGTCGCAGAACTGGGTACATTTGGGATTTGTAAAAGCGTCCGTAATAGTTAATCCACCCTCTCAGAACTGGATTGATCTCGCGAGCGATATCCTCTAACTTTGAGCCCGGTTTCAGTTGTATTCTCCACTGTCGAATGGTTTGCCGCATGTATGTGGCTGCTTTGTTACTCACGGCTGGGGTGAAGTTGATGAAGTACTTGCCATACCGATTTTTGGAACGTCTTGCTCTAAACGTGTAGCTTAGAAAATCAAAGCTTGTTACATCATGATTTTCTCTGCGATCATCGTCTTTACAGTAAACGATTTGCGTTTTGTCAGGATGCAGTTCAAGACCACATTCTTTAAATCGCTGCTTTAATCGGTAAAGTAACTTTTCTGCTTCTTTTCGGGTTCGACAGTGCACTACCGCATCATCGGCATAGCGTGCCCAAGGATTTTGAGGCTGGTTCCTTTCCATCCATTTGTCAAAGGCGTAATGGAGGAATAGGTTTGCAAGAACCGGACTTATGACCCCGCCTTGCGGAGTTCCAGACATTCTGGCCGCGATAGTTCCATCTTTCATCTTAAATGGAGCTTTCAGCCAGCGCTCTACGTAGAGGATTATCCATTCTGTATCCGTGTGTTTCTTTACGGCTCGCATCAGTAGCTCATGGTCAATGTTGTCAAACAGTCCCACAATATCGAATTCGAGCACCCAGTTGTATTGCCAGCATCGTTTGCGGGTGATTTCCACCGCATCGAGTGGCGACTTTCCTGGTCTGTATCCGTAGGAATCTGCATGGAAATACGGCTCTACCAGAGGCTCGAAGTAGATCTTAGCTACCATTTGTGCGATCCGATCGGCCACTGTGGGAACTCCTAGAATTCTTTTGCCTCCATTTTTCTTCGGTATCTCTACCGCTTTCACCGGAGGTGGAAAGTAACTCCCGGAGGACATCCTATTCCATATTTTATACAGGTTATCCTTGAGATTCTTCTCGAATTCTTCGATGGTCTGATGATCAACTCCAGCTGCTCCCTGATTCGCTTTGACCCGTTGATATGCTTCCCAGACCACATTTTTGGAGATGTCAAACGACTTTGTTTTGTTCATACAGTTCCTCCCGTGTTGGTTGACTGATTCTCAAAACTGGATAACACAGCCCCTTCGCTCCCTCCCCATTACAGGAAATTCATCACTACTACAAGCTGTTCCGCCCCTATACTTCGCATCGGTACTCTCATCCTTGTGGATCTGCCACTTGGATTTCTCCCTTAGCATCGAAGTCGTAGGTTCCCACGTTCCATATAAGAGCCTGTGCTAAGTTCACGTCGCCTTCATGCCGGCCACCGCCTGGACAGTAAACAGGTTTCCTCCAGACTTATCCCAGGTTAACGACTCCCCCCTGGTTTTGATGACGTTCCTACGCTTTCGACACTTTATCAGCGCTTTATTTGCATTCGTCTCCGTAGCACTTACCTGACGAGGTCTTGCCTCGCCTTTTCCTTAACGCTCACTACCATGGCTTTTGTCCACAGCAGCTTAAGGTGGTTTGAAGCCTCCGCCTGCATGGCGGCTCCGAGGGGCCCTCCCTCATCTCTTATACAGCACAGCGCGAATTCACGCGACAGTTCCTGTCGCATGAACGCGCTTTCGTGGCGCACAATCGTCGGCGTAGCGCACATACTTCACTCTGCGGAAATTAGGGTCGAATCTGTCACCGGACGGGAGGTTTTCCATTTCACACTTTAGGTGTTTAATGGCTTTCGGGTCGCTGCCGTTACTGACTGCCTTTCTGTACTGGTATCTTGCCTTGGCGTAATCAGGGTTTTGCCTACGGTGCTCTCCTGTGGTGTCCGTTTCGCTAATGGTTTCCATAAATCTGTCCAGCTTATCGAGATAGATGTTACAGAGTATGGGGCTGCAACACGAGCCCTGTGCGTTTCCGGTTTTGGTTCCATGGTAAATGTGATGCATGTCGAAGTAGCCGGCCTTGAGTATCTTGTTGATCAGCCGGATGAAGCGTTCATCGCTGATACGCTCACGTAGTACCGTTTCAAGTGTGCGATGGTCGATTTCATCAAAGCAGGCGGAGATGTCACCTTCGATAAGCCAAATCGTACCCTTCCACGTCTCCACCTCGGCTGTGGCGCTTTGGGTGGACCGTTTTGGTCGGAAACCGTGAGAGAGATTAGAGAAGGTAGGTTCGTAGATGCCCCCCAGGATAATGCGAACTGCCTCCTGAACGAGCTTGTCCTTTCCGTTTGGGACGGTTACCGCAGACTGCACATGGTCACAAAAAGGATTTGGGATGCCTGACAATTACTCACCCTTTTCATCCCTTGAAGGGGCAAAGCTTTAAAATATTACAAGTACGGAAAGTTAACGGGGTCCGCTTATATTCTGTCGCCACAGAAAGCGGATCTCTTAGTGTGCCCGAATCTTGGACCGACCATGATCCACTTTCTTTAAATCCAACTGAATCACCTGCGAGCTTTCCTCTAGATGCTTTTGTTCTTAGAGAATTACTCAATTTATTAGATAAACTAAAAGATAAAACTCTCTCTCCGTCGAAAGGATAGAACTGTTGACATATTTAGGGGAAGGGAGTAAAATCTTAATAGTATGAATACTGATAAGGATAACAAGGACTCTTTAAAATCTATTTCGTCTGATCTTCTACGTGCACGGCGCTATGACTTAAGCAATTCCTTACCACCTGCTGACCAAGTCATTCGTGGTTCTTTAATTACGCGTTTCGTCAAGTGTGGTAAATCCAATTGCCGCTGTGCATCCAGTCAGGGTCATCCCAGTCTGTATTTATCGAGTTTATATGGAGGTAAAACTAGACTGGTGTATGTACCCGCTAGTTGGGAGCTCTGGGTACAACAACGTCTTGACAATTTCCACCGTACCCAAGACAGCTTGACTGAACTGACCGAAATTAATCTCGAACTTTTAAAACGACGTATTCAAGACTAGCTATGTTACAGAAGGAGGAGGATATCGTATGTCTCAATCGACCATCTCTTCATCTTGGTCGGCTCAAGAGTCAGTTTTAGCTAGCTTAGTAGGTGATCGTGTCCAAGATTTGGTGAGCGTTTTTTCTTCGATGCTTCGCTCCTTCCTTGTAGCAATGCATGAGGAGGGAGCTCTCGACCATGTCAACAGTATCGATTGTGAAACCACTTCATCTGAACCGGATAGCCATTGTGTACATTCGTCAATCGACGATTGCCCAAGTCCGGTTTCACAAGGAGAGTACCGAGCGCCAGTATGCGCTTCGGGAGAAAGCCTTGAATCTGGGCTGGAGCGAGAATCTAGTTCAAGTGATCGACGAGGATTTAGGCATTTCCGGTGCCCACAAATCCAACCGCCAAGGGTTTCAGCGTTTAGTGGGTCAGGTTTCTTTGGGAGAAGTGGGGGCCATCTTTGGTTTAGAGATCTCCCGCTTGGCCCGCTCCTCCGCAGATTTGCTTCAATTGCTGGAAATCTGCGCTCTTTACGAGACCATTGTCATCGACGAAGATGGTTTTTACGACTTGAATGAGTTTAATGACCGTCTCATCCTGGGATTTAAGGGAACCATGAGTGAAGCTGAACTACACTTTTTGCGCGCTCGCCTCATTGGCGGGAAGAAGAATAAAGCACATAAAGGGGAGCTTCATTTTCCATTGCCGGTGGGTTATTGCTTTGATTCCGACGGTAGTACGTCTTGGGACCCTGATGAAGGGGTCCAAACTGCGGTTCGTCATGTGTTTTCTTCCTTCCAGGCTTCCGGTAGTGCCTATGGTGTGGTCAAATTCTTCGCTTCCAACGGTTTGCAGTTTCCCAAACGCGCCTATGGCGGCGCTTGGGCCGGCAAACTGATTTGGGGCAGTTTAACTCACTCACGGGTACTTAGTATTTTATATAACCCCGCTTATGCCGGAGCTTATTGTTTTGGACGGTATAAATACCGCAAGAGGCTAGATAACCAAGGTGGTTTTAAAACTCATACGGTGCGTCTGCCAATGGACCAATGGGAGGTGTTAATTCACGATCATCATCAGGGCTATATTTCTTGGACCCAATATGAAGAGAATTTACTCCAACTACAACGAAACCGTACTAATATTGAGGTGAGTGGCGCAGCCCGAGAAGGCAATACCCTATTGCAAGGTCTACTTATTTGCGGCAAATGCGGTCACCGCATGACGGTTCGCTATACTGGCAACGGTGGTATTGAGCCTCGTTACGAATGTCGACGACGGATCGCCGAAACTCGCACATGTACATCAGTCAGGGCTGAATCACTTGATCTCGCTATCGCTCAAAGGATTCTGGAAATTCTTCAACCTGCAGAGCTAGAACTGGCTCTTCTTTCGTTGGACAAGCTCCTTGGCGAAGAGACGACTGCCAACAAGAGCTGGCAACTGGCTTTGGAACAAGGACAATTTGAGGTTGATCGAGCTTATCGTCAATACGATTTATCCGAGCCAGAAAACCGTATTGTTGTTCGTACATTAGAAGCTAAATGGAATGAGAAGTTACTGGCTTTAGGGCAATTAAAGGAGGAATACGAGCAATACAAAGTGAAGCGCACATGGTCTCCCACCGACGACGATCGTCAAATGATCCTACGCTTAACAGACGACGTTCCCCGTATTTGGAACGCCCCAACGACTATCATGAAAGATCGAAAACGGCTCGTTCGTCTTTTAATCGAAGATATTACAGTGATTTGCCAACCTTTTGACCCAGATGTCTCATTAGGTATACGTTGGCGTAGTCGATGTAGTGAACTAATTCACACAAAGAAACCGTTGCCTCCGTCAATCACTCGCAAGCACGTTCCCGACATGGTCGAACGTGTAAAAGAACTATCTAAGACGATGTCAAATCCCGAAATTGCCGACCATCTCAACAAGAACGGACACCGTACTCCAGAAGGACGCCTATTTACGGTAGGTTCAATTGCCTGGATAAGGTACCGTCACAAAATTCCCCGTTTAATTAAAGAGGATCATGAGTTCACCGTCAAAGATGTGGCAGATAGGTTAGACATCAGCCCAACCGTTGTTTACTACTGGCTGCAAACTGGCAAGCTCCAAGGCTCAAAAAAGGGTCCGGGATGCCCATGGAGGATAACGATGGACGTGGAGATGGAAAATGATCTCAAGTCATTGGTAGAAACTTCAACCAAGATTAGTAAGGCAAAACGCACAAAAAGCCTTAACTAGGCTTTTTGTGCTCTTTTTCCTAAAACATTATTGAGGAGGGTGCATTATGAATACACCATCGGAAAGCTGAGCTTGCGCATTTTACCATTGTGTTTAGGTATCATCGTTGTTCTGTTTGGCTGAGGTTGGTAGGACTCGTCACGCATGGAAGCGATAAGTTCCATAATCCATTCCTCGCAGAAGCCATGCAGGGAGGTACCATCAGCGCCGGAGGTTTCTGCTCCGTCGTTAGACTTGACGGAGTTGTAAGCGATGATGTACAGGTCTCTGTTGAAGAACAACCGGTAAAGATCATCGTTAACGTAGCAATGGTTGGCATTGTTTCGACGGCGATAACCTTCCAATCTTTCCACAAGTTTTGATTGCTCCATTCAAAGCAACTCCTCTCAAAATTGGAACTCGGAATACTGCCCCCCTTCACCGTATGCCTTCCATTACAGAAGGCCGTTAGGCTACTATTAGGGCTCTCTGCCATATGCCGAGATCGGCACTTAGGCAGGTCACGTTTGACAGCTCCATATAGTGTCTCCATACGTAGGTACCCGGTTGGTCGTTACCCTGCTTACCGCAGGTGCGTCAATGGGCCTGCTTATATCCAATCCAATATATATTGGGTATACCCATAGATACCGGTATTTACATCCGGCAGCGTACCAAAGCCACAGACCCGGATTCAGCCCACAGGCTTTACCATATATGGCCTGACTCGCCAGGCTACTCGACAACATTTGCTGTCTAATCCTGACTTTACCGACATGCTATTGTCCCCCAGAGGCTTTCACATGAAGTTAGTCGGTTGTCTTACATCGCATCGCAAGAGCGATGATTTCTAGGAAATATATATGAAGCGCACAACGTGCGCACTACAGGAGGTGAAGAATGTTGAGCAAGCTTAAAAAGCTACTCGAACGTATTCGGAATAATCCTAAAAACGTAAGATTTGAGGAATTAGACAAAATATTAATCCATTACGGATTTACTAAACGTCAATCATCCAAAGGCACCAGTCACTATTACTACACAAAGGGAGAGAAGCTTCTCTCGGTCCCATTTCATAAACCACATATTAAAGCTACATACATTGAACGGGCCATCGAACTATTGGAAGGAGAGATTAACGATGATGAATAAAGGGATTGATTATTACTTAGCTCTCCCTTATAAATACGCTTTATACCCGGCTGAAGAGGGTGGGTATATTATTGAAATACCTGATCTGCCTGGTTGCATTACCCAAGCTGAAACCGCTGATGAAGCATTAGCCATGATCGAGGACGCCAAAAAGGGATGGATAGAGATAGCTTTGGAACAAGGTATTGAGATTCCAGAACCAGTTAAAGAAGACTACTCAGGGAAGTTTAATGTGCGGGTCCCAAAGAGTCTTCACAAATATTTATCTGAACTCGCCAAAAAGGAAAATATAAGCCTAAATCAATTAATTCTTTATCATCTTTCAAGGAGTGCTGGATTTAAGGGCTAATTCCAATAGTCCTTGTTTACCGCCTTTTCAATGGACACGTTTATATGCGGCAAACAGTGGCAACAATTTAATTGATCCTCTATTTCATTTGACGCAGTAAAGCAGGACTTACAGTAGTAGGTCCTGCTTTACTTTTGGACAATAAAAAGACCCACCTTACTAGAAAGGAGCAATAGAAAAGGGTTTTGTAGAGTATTTAGAACTGCACAGAATGAACTCAATGACGCCAAATAGGAAGGAAAATTCAATCCGTCAAATTGACCGATATTATTTAAACTAATCCGACTTATATACCCAGGAAGTAAATGTAAATACTATCCCACGCAGATTTGCGCAGGATATGTTTTTATGATTACGCGTAATAGCTCAATAGTTGCAATACTACATAGTAATAATTGATTGTGTCTATATAGTTATAATGTAGACTTATTATAGTAAAGGCTGATACTATATGGTATTAATGTTATTGAAAGAGATTGGTGAGTGATTACTCACTATTAGCAATTGTTGCGACCTAAGAGAATATAATCTTATTGACCATTGAGGTAATCAGTAAACAGGGTCGAGCGAGAATAACGGCGAGCTTGCGCCTCATCCTAATGAGACCATAAACTAGCGATTTGATAAAAAAGTGAACTGGATGGTAGTTTCATATGAATGATAATTTTTACAAACAATTAATTCAAGAGGCACTCATAGGGTATGCTTATCATAAAATTATTTGTGAGGTTGACGGCATCCCTTGTGCTTATGAATTTATTGAAATCAATTCTGCCTTTGAAAGATTAACGGGATTAAAAGGTCCGGAGATAATAGGCAAAAGAATTACGGAAATTCTTTTGCCTATTATAAGTGAAGCTGAAATTGATTGCATTAAACTATATGGAGATATCGCAATTAATGGCGGAAATAATGAAATGGAAGTTTTTTCAGAGATACTACAACGCTGGTTTAAGATAAAAGTTTTTTCACCCCAAAAATACTATTTTATAACTTATGTAATTGATATATCCAAGGAAATGAGTCAATTGACTGAGCTGAAAAATCGTCTTTCTATAGTAGAAAAGTCAGAATTCCAGTATAAAGCTTTAGCTGATTATGCTTATGGTTGGCTGACTTGGGAAGATGCGGAAGGTGAACTCAAATATGTGTCACCGGCTTGTAAAATCATATCAGGCTATTCAGTAGCTCAATTTTTAGAAGATGATTCTCTATTTGCTTCAATAATTATTAAAGAAGATCAAGAGATCTGGTTGAATCATCGTCATGATATTAGGGCTGAAAGAGGAAAACACTCTGTACAATTTCGAATGAGAAATACAGAGGGCAAGATTATTTGGATAGAGCACACCTGTAGACCTGCAGTTGACGGCAACGGAGTGAATTTAGGTCATCGAGCTAATAATCGTGACATTACAGAGCGTAAGAGGGTTGAGACAGAATTAATTAAAGCGAAGGAAGAAGCGGAAGCGGCAAATGCAGTTCAAAGCCAGTTTCTGGCTAATATGTCCCACGAAATAAGGACACCGATGAATGGGATAATAGGTATGACAGATTTGACATTGATGACCGATTTAAACAATGAACAAAAAAAATATCTGAATATTGTAAAATCTGCTTCTGAAGCACTCATGGGCGTATTAAATGATATTCTGGATTACTCAAAACTAGAGGCAGGTAAAGTCAGTCTCAAGAAATTACCTTTTGACATTAGGAATACCATCCATGAAGTTATTGATTTGTTTGATATTGTTGCCAAACAAAAGGGGCTCGATGTCAAATTGGATTTTGATAGGAGAATACCAAACATAATACAAGGCGATCCAGTCAGATTACGACAAGTACTATCTAATTTATTGGGTAACGGCATTAAATTTACTTCTCAAGGTAAAATTCAACTTAAAATTGATCTCGATCAACAGTATGACAATGAAATGAAATTATTATTTAGAGTTACGGATACAGGAATTGGAATAGCTGAGGATAAAATTGACAAGTTATTTAAACGATTTAGTCAGGTAGATGAATCCAATACTAAACAATTTGGAGGGACGGGACTGGGTCTGGCAATTTCAAAGACCTTGGTTGAAATGATGGACGGAGAGATGGGCATAGATAGCCAAGAAGGAATAGGTAGTAGTTTCTTTTTTACCGCAGTATTTGGGTTACAAGAGAAGCAGGTGCTCTTAGCAAAAAAGGAGAGATATTGTCCTGTTCAGTGGACAAGTTTAGAGCAAAAAAAAGTGTTACTTGCTGAAGATGATGAAGTAAGCAGGAAAATCATCACGATCATCTTAAAGAGAAAAGGGTTAAAGGTTATTGCAGTAGAAAACGGACAGGAAGCTGTTGCAGCCTATGAAAAGGAAAGATTCGACTTAATTTTAATGGATGTAAATATGCCTTATTTGGATGGGTTCTCGACAACGGCCCAAATAAGAGTAAAAGAAAATAATCTGCGTTTCCACACGCCGATAATTGCGATGACCGCTTATGCCCTGAAGGGAGACCGAGAAAAATGCCTTGAATCCGGTATGGATGATTATATTAGTAAACCGATAGATATCAATCAAGTCCTAGCGATTATACAAAAGTATGTAGTCAGTGCCAACCCCGA
>Ga0316232_1004696_pt1 | contig 11416 bp, 7 predicted proteins | sample TBHtaG_FD_206006 | JGI IMG/M metagenome (GOLD analysis project Ga0316232, IMG submission 206006) | Freshwater microbial communities from Trout Bog Lake, Wisconsin, USA - TBH18025_13 | ecosystem: Environmental > Aquatic > Freshwater > Lake > Hypolimnion/Profundal zone | place: USA: Wisconsin... | reverse complement strand
TTTCCCTGGTGCATAACGGCATCATCGAGAACCACGCCGAGCTGCGCGCGATGCTGGAAGCCGAGGGCCAGGTATTCACCACCAGCACCGACACCGAGACGGTCGCCCAGTTGCTCGACCTGTTGCTTCAGCGCGGCGCCAGCCCCATCGAGGCCGCCAGCGAAGCGCTGGCGCAACTGGAGGGCGCCTACGCGCTCGCCATGGTGTTCGCCGGCCACCCCGAACTGATGATCGGCGCCCGCCACGGTGCGCCGCTGGCGGTCGGCTACGGCGAGGACGCCATGTATCTGGGCAGCGACGCGCTGGCACTGGCCCCGCTCACCCAGCGCATCGCCTACCTCGAGGATGGCGACTGGGCGGTGGTGTCGCGCACCGGCGCCTGCTTCTTCGACGTCCGGGGGCAGGAAGTGCAGCGCGAAATCCGCCTCACCGCCATCTCCGGCGCCTCCATAGGCCGCGGCAACTACCGCCACTTCATGGAAAAGGAGCTGCACGAGCACCCCGCCGTGCTGGGCGACACGCTGCGCCAGATGATCGACCCGGTCAGCCGCTCGGTAGTGCTGCCCGATCTGGGGTTCGACTTCGCCGCCGTTCCCGCGGTCTGCGTCAGCGCCTGCGGCTCGGCCTTCTATGCCGCCCAGGTCGGCCGCTACTGGTTCGAACAGCTGGCGCGGATGCCCACTGACGGCGACGTGGCCAGCGAGTTCCGCTACCGCGCGCCGCCGATGCCGCCGGGGGGGCTGGGCATCCTGGTCAGCCAGTCCGGCGAAACCGCGGACACGCTGGCGGCGCTGCGCTACATGCGTTCGCAGGGCCAGCATGTGCTGTCCATCGTCAACGTGCCGGAAAGCAGCATGGCGCGTGAAAGCGACGCGGTGCTGCAGACCGTGGCCGGGCCGGAGATCGGGGTGGCCAGCACCAAGGCCTTCACCGCCCAGCTTGCCGTGCTGGCCTGCCTGGCGCTGGCCGCGGGGCGCGCGCGCGGCTGCCTGAGCGCCGAACAGGAAGCGGAGATGACCCGCGCGTTGCTGGAAGTGCCCGGCCGCGCCGCCGAGATCCTTGAACACGACGCCGCCATCCGCGCCATCGCGGCGCGCGTGGCGGCAGCGCGCGACGTGCTCTACCTGGGCCGCGGCAGCTGCTTCCCGATCGCCATGGAAGGGGCGCTGAAACTCAAGGAGATCAGCTACATCCACGCCGAGGGTTACGCCGCGGGCGAGATGAAGCACGGGCCGATCGCCCTCATCGACCCGGCGGTGCCGATCATCGCCATCGTCCCCTCCGGCCCGCTGTTCGAAAAGACCGCGAGCAATCTGCAGGAAGCGGCGGCGCGGGGCGGGCCGGTGATCGTGTTCAGCGACGCGGCGGGGGCGGAGAAGCTGCGTGGCATTGCCGCCGAGACGGTGGTGCTGCCCGCCGTCGACCCGTTCGTGGCGCCGATCCTCTACGCCATCCCGGTGCAGTTGCTGGCCTACCACGTGGCGGTGCTGAAGGGCACCGACGTCGATCAGCCCCGCAACCTGGCGAAGAGCGTCACCGTCGAATAGCGGCCGCCGGAACGGCTTGCGGTACGGCCCGGGGCGGCCCACGGTTCGCCGCCCATCCGGGAGGAACCCCATGATCGACAACCCGCCCCCGCTCACCATCCATCGCGGCTGGAAGCGGCCCGACCCCGCCCTGGTGGCGCGCTTCGCCGGCGCGCAAACCTCGCATCTGGTGGACGCCATGGAAGGGCGCGGCGCGCTGGCCGCACCGATCAAGCCGCTTGACCCGGCGCACGCCTGCTTCGCCGCGCCGGCAATCACCGCCTATGCCTACCCCGCCGACACGCTGGCCATGTTCGCCGCCCTGCACGAGGTGGAGCCGGGCGACGTCATCGTGGTGGCCTGCGACGCCCATGCCGGCACCGGGCTGATCGGCGACATCATCACCGGCATGATGCACAACAAGGGCGTGGCCGCCTTCGTCACCGACGGGCTGGCCCGCGACCGCGCCGGCATCCTCGCCATCGGCATGCCGGTGTTCGCCGCCGGCATCATGTCCAACTCCGGGGCGATGTGCGGCCCGGGCACGGTGGGGGCGCCCGTGACGCTCGGCGGCGTGCATGTCCGCCCCGGCGACATCCTGGTGGGGGATGCCGACGGCGTGGTGGTGGTGCCCGCCGACCGCGCCGAACAGGTGCTGGCCACGCTCGAGCGCGTGCGTGCGGCGGAGACGGCGCTGGTGGAGCGCGTGTGCGACGGCCTGACCATGTCGGATGCCGCGCTGCGGCTGATCCAGGCCGCGCGGATCGTTCAGGAGTAAGGTTTGGGCTAACATCGGCGCCCGACGCGCCTATCTCTGGAGCAACTCGTCCACAGGAGGACCGCCATGCTCAACCCCGCTACCGCCCTGCCGCTGCGCGACCCGACGCTGTTCCGCCAAGCCAACTACATCGATGGCAAATGGGTCGAGGCCAACGACGGCAAGACGATCGTGGTGAAGAACCCGGCCACCGGTGAGGCGGTCGGCGAGGTGCCGGCGTTGGGCGCCGCCGAAACGCGCCGCGCCATCGAGGCGGCCCACCGCGCCCAGCCGGCCTGGCGGGCGCAGACCGCCAAGGAACGCAGCATCATCCTGCGCAAGCTCTACGAACTGATGATGGCCAACAGCGAAGACCTCGCGGTGATCATGACCGCCGAGCAGGGCAAGCCGCTGGCCGAGGCGCGCGGCGAGATCGCCTTCGGGGCGGCCTTCTTCGAGTGGTTCGCCGAGGAGGGCAAACGCGTCTACGGCGACACCATTCCGCAGAACGTGAAAGGCCGGCGCATCCTGGTGCTGAAGGAGCCGATCGGCGTGTTCGCCGGCATCACGCCGTGGAATTTTCCCTCCGCCATGATCACCCGCAAGGGCGCGCCGGGTTGGGCGGCGGGCTGCACCGGCGTGTTCCGCCCGGCCAGCGCCACCCCGTTCTCCGCGCTCGCCATCGCCGTGCTGGCCGAACGCGCGGGCATGCCGGCCGGCGTATGCAACATCGTCACCGGACCCTCCGGCCCCATCGGGGCGGAACTCACCTCCAACCCGCTGGTACGCAAGCTCACCTTCACCGGCAGCACCGAAGTCGGGGCGAAGCTGCTGGCGATGTGCGCGCCGACTATCAAGAAAACCAGCATGGAACTGGGCGGCAACGCGCCGTTCATCGTGTTCGACGACGCCGACCTCGACGCCGCGGTGCAGGGCGCGCTGGCCAGCAAGTACCGCAACGCCGGGCAAACCTGCGTATGCACCAACCGCCTGCTGGTACAGGACGGCGTGTACGACGCCTTCGCCGCCAAGCTGAAGACAGCCGTGGAGGGGCTGCGCGTCGGCAACGGCATGGAGGAGGGCGTCACCCAGGGGCCGCTGATCAACATGGACTCGGTGCTGAAAGTGGAGGAGCACATCGCCGACGCGCTCGCCCGCGGCGCCATTGTGGTTACCGGCGGCAAGCGCCACGAGAAGGGCGGCAACTTCTTCCAGCCCACCCTGCTCGCCAACGTACCGCCGGACGCGCTGATCTTCCGCGAGGAAACCTTCGGGCCGGTGGCGCCGCTGTTCCGCTTCCATACCGAAGAGGAAGCGATCCGCATGGCCAACGATACCGAGTTCGGCCTGGCGTCGTATTTCTATTCGCGCGACATCGGCCGCTGCATCCGCGTGGCCGAGGCGCTGGAATACGGCATCGTCGGGGTCAATGAGGGCCTCATCTCCACCGAGGTGGCGCCGTTCGGCGGCATGAAAACCTCCGGCCTCGGCCGCGAGGGCTCCAAATACGGCATCGATGACTACCTGGAGATCAAATACGTCGGCCTCGGCGGCATCGGCGCCTGATCCAAGGGAAGGGACGGCGAGGGCTCTGCCCTCGACCCGCCAAGGGCCGAGAGGCCCTTGGCGGGTCCAGGGCGGAGCCCTGGCCTTCCTCTATTCCAGCACTTATGGGAGCAGGCCCGTGACTTACGATTTTGATCTTTTCGTTATCGGCGGCGGCTCCGGCGGCGTGCGTTGCGCGCGCGTCGCCGCCGGCCATGGCGCCCGCGTGGCGGTGGCCGAGGAACGCTTCTGGGGCGGTACCTGCGTCAACGTGGGTTGCGTGCCAAAGAAGCTCATGGTCATGGCCGCCGAATACGGCGCCGCCGCGCGCGACGCCGGCGGCTTCGGCTGGACCGCCGCACCGGGAAGCTTCGACTGGGCGGCGCTCATTGCCGCCAAGGACCGCGAGATCGGCCGGCTGAACGGCATCTACCGCCGCCTGTTGGACGGCGCGGGCTGCACCGTCTTCGATAACCGCGCCACCCTGCTCGATGGCCACACGCTGGAGGTGGGCGGCCGGAGCGTCACCGCCGGGCGTATCGTGCTGGCCACCGGCGGCCAGCCGGCGCGGCCGGCATTTCCTGGCGCCGAACACACCATCGTTTCCGACGACGCGTTCTTCCTGCGCGAGCTGCCGCGCCGGGTTGTGCTGCTGGGCGGCGGCTACATCGCCGTCGAGTTCGCCGGCATCTTCGCCGGCCTCGGCGCCCAGGTGGATCTGGTCTATCGCCAGCCCCTGCCCTTGCGCGGCTTCGACGAGGACTTGCGTACCGCGCTCGCCGAGGCACTGGAGGGCGACGGCATCCGCCTGCATCCTGCCACCACCATCGCCGCGGTGGCCGACATCGCCGGTGTGAAGCGGGTGAGCCTGACCGACGGCCGTGAACTGGACGCCGACCTGGTGTTCAGCGCCATCGGCCGGCGGCCGAACACCGCCGGACTCGGCCTGGAGCGCGCCGGGGTGGCAACCGACGCGGCCGGCGCGGTTCGCGTGCACGGCCAGGCCGAAACCTCGGCTCCTGACATCTACGCCATCGGCGACGTCACCAACCGGCAGAACCTGACCCCGGTGGCCATCGCCGAAGGACACGCGCTGGCCGAAGCCCTGTTTGGGGCCGGCCCGCGCGTCTGGACGCTGGACGCGGTGGCGACCGCGGTGTTCTCCAGCCCGCCGATCGGCACGGTGGGACTGACCGAGGCCGAGGCGGCCACCCGCGGCCCGGCCGACATCTACCTCAGCCGCTTCACCCCGATGCGCCACATGCTCTCCGGCCGCGCTCGCAAAACCCTGATGAAACTGGTGGTCTGCCAACAGACCCAGCGCGTGCTCGGCGCCCATATGCTGGGCGAGGACGCGCCGGAAATAATCCAGGGGCTGTCCATCGCCATCAACTGCGGCGCCACCAAAGCCGACTTCGACCGCACCGTGGGCATCCACCCCACCGCGGCCGAGGAATTCGTCACGATGCGAACCCGAACGCGGGTGGCCTCGTAAGCGCCGCTCTGTCCGTGCGGCCGTTGCGGCGTTTCACCGAAATGTGATAACATCGCCATGCGATCATCGATCGGGGCGCCTGCGCGAAAAATACCGTTGGTATTTTGACGGCGGCGAGTTCGAAAGTTTCCGAGTTGAAAGGGTGTTGCGATGCACAATTCGCAGGTCTCGCCATCGAACGAGATCGACCGGCGTAATGCTCTCAAATTTTGTGCTGCTCTCGGAGGACTGGCTGCACTGGGAAGCGGCTCGGGAGTGTTGCATGCCGCCACTGACAGCCCCGCTGGCGTTGCCGCCGCGGAAAAGATCATAACGACGAGTTGCCACGTGAACTGCGGCAGCCGCTGCGTGCTACGCGCCCACGTTGCCAACAACGTCATCACCCGCATCGAGACCGATTCCTCGGGCGACGACGTCTACGGCATGCATCAGATTCGCGCCTGCCTGCGCGGACGCTCCATGCGCCAGCGCGTTTATGCCCCCGAACGCCTGAAATACCCGATGATCCGCACCGGCAAGCGCGGCGAGGCGCAGTTCCGGCGCGTCTCCTGGGACGAGGCGCTCGATGCCATCGCCGCCAAGATGAAGGACATCAAGCAGCGGTTCGGCAACGAGGCGTTCTACCTGAACTACTGCACCGGCAACCTGGGCGGAACGCTATCCAAGTGCTGGCCGCCGGCGCAAACGCCGGTGGCGCGGCTGATGAACTGCTGGGGCGGTTACCTGAACCACTACGGCACCTACAGCACCGCGCAGATCTCCGGCACCATGCCCTACGTTTACGGCGCCAATCTGGGCAACGCGATTTCGGACATCGTGAATTCCAAGCTTGTTGTCATGTTCGGCAACAATCCCGCGGCGACGCGCATGAGCGGCGGCGGCATCATCAACGACCTGATCGTGGCGCGGGAAAAAAGCGACGTCCGCCTGATTGTGGTGGACCCCACCTACACCGACACCGCCGCGGTGGCGGACGAATGGATTCCGATCCGGCCCGGCACCGACGGCGCCCTCTGCGCCGCCATCGCCCATGTGCTGATCAGCGAGGGCATGGTCGACCAGAAATTCCTCGACACCTACAGCGTCGGCTTCGACGAAGCCCACATGCCGGAAGGGATTCCGGCGAATTCCTCCTACAAGGCTTATGTTCTTGGCCAGGGCCCGGACGGAAAGGCCAAGACACCGGCCTGGGCGGCGCCGATCTGCGGCGTGCCGAGCGAAACGATCATCCGGCTGGCCCGCCAGATCGGCCAGGCCAAGCCGTGCACCATCAGCCAGGGTTGGGGGCCGCAGCGTCATTCCAACGGCGAGGACGCCTGCCGGGCGATCGCCACGCTGGCGGTGCTGACCGGGAACGTCGGCATCTCCGGCGGCAGCACCGGCGCGCGCGAAGGCGCCTTCTCGATTCCCTTCACGCTGTTTCCGACCCTGACCAACCCGGTCGCCGACTCGATCTCGGTGTTCATGTGGACCGACGCCATCACCCGCGGCACCGAGATGACGGCGCTGCGCGACGGCGTGCGCGGGCGCGACAAGTTGAAGGCGCCCATCAAGTTCATCTGGAACTACGCCGGCAACGCGCTGATCAATCAGCACTCCGACATCAATCGGACCGCCGAGATCCTGCGCGACGACAGCAAGTGCGAGATGATCGTGGTGCATGAGAACTTCATGACCCCGAGCGCGCGCTTCGCCGACATCCTGCTGCCCGGAACGACCAATCTGGAGGAGAACGACTTCGCGGTTTCCGAGGCCGCCAGCGCCATGGCGTACGCCATCTTCGCGCACAAGGTCATCGAGCCGCTGTTCGAATCCCGCGACATCTACCGGGTCTGCGCCGATATCGCCGGGCGCCTCGGAGTGGCCGAGAAGTTCACCGAGGGACGCACCCGCGACCAATGGTTGCAGTTCGTGCTTGAGCAGTCCGGCAAGAATCTGCCAAGCTTGCCGGCTACCCTCGACGAAGCCTGGAAGCTGGGCGTCTTCAAGGTGAAGAACCCTGGTGGGCCGTTCGTCGCCTTCAAGGCCTTCCGCGACGACCCGGTAGCCAATCCGTTGGCGACGCCGTCTGGCAAGATCGAGATATTCTCGAAGCGGTTGTGGGATATCGGGCACAACTGGGAGCTGCCGGCCGGTGACCGCATTTCGGCGCTGCCCGAATTCAGCGGCGAGCCGGAAGGCTATCTGAGCCCGCTGCGCAGCAAGTTCCCGCTGCAGCTCGTCACCTTCCACTACAAACAGCGGACCCACTCGACCTATGGCAATGTCCCCTGGCTGAAGGAGGTCGCGCCACAGGAGTTGTGGATCAATCCCATCGACGCCGGCCCGCGGGACATCCGGCATCTGGATAAAGTGCGCGTCTTCAACGATCGCGGAACTTGCTTCATCGAAGCGAAGGTGACGCCGCGCGTCATGCCGGGGGTGGTGCTGCTGCCCGAGGGCGCGTGGTACGCACCCGATGCCGAGGGCCGCGACCATGGGGGCAGTCCCAATATGCTGACCACGCAGCATCCGAGTCCCTTGGTCAAGGGCAACCCGCAGCATTCCAGCCTCGTCCAAGTCGCCAAGGCGTAGAGGATCAACGCCATGTTCAAGCGCCCCGCCTTTCATATCGATGTCGCGACTTGCACGGGCTGCAAAACCTGCATGATCGCCTGCAAGGACAAGAACGACCTTCCCGCCGGTGTCAGATGGCGACGGGTGTCGGAATATACCGGTGGCGGCTGGGTGCAGCGGGCCGACAACACGCTCACCCAGGACGTGTTCGCCTACTATGTCTCGATTGCCTGCAACCACTGCGAAGAACCGATCTGCGTCAGCGTCTGCCCGACCACGGCGATGCACAAGGACGAGTCCGGCATCGTCCTCGTGGACACTACCAAATGCATCGGCTGCAACTACTGCGCCTGGGCCTGCCCCTATCGCGCGCCGCAGTTCAATGCGGAGGCCGGCGTGATGAGCAAATGCAACTTCTGCATCGATTACCAGAAGGAAGGCAAGCCGCCGGCCTGCGTGGCGGCCTGCCCCACAAGATCCCTCACCTTCGGGGAGTCCGATGACCTCAAGAAGCAGTTCGGGGATTCCGTAGCGATGGCGCCGCTTCCCGACCCCGCCATCACGAAACCGAATCTCTTCGTGACACCTGGACGCACCGCAAAGCCGATGAGTTCCGCGAGTGGCATGATCCGCAACCCCGAGGAGGTTTAGCGATGTCCAGCACCGAATGGCCCCTCGTTGTCTTCACCATCCTGGTCCAGATGTCCGTGGGCCTGCTGATCGTCTCTGAATTGGCCTGCGTCGTGGGCGGAACGGCCGCGCACAGCCTGCTCAAGTATCGGGAGTCTTGCAGCCTCGCGCTTGGTTTGGTCGGTCTGGCGTTTTCCTTCGCGCATCTGGGCACGCCCGCACACAGCCCGTTCGCGATCTTCAACCTGGGACATTCCTGGCTCAGCCGTGAAATTTTTTGTACCAGCGCCTTCCTGGGCTGCCTGGTCGCGCTGACGATTGCCCGGCGGATGCCTGCCTTCGCGGCTTTCGCCCCGCTGGTCGCGGTGGTGGCCGGCGTTGCCGGCGTGGCGTCGGTTTTCGCGATGAGCAAGGTGTACATGCTCGTCACCGTTCCCGCCTGGAACTCGCCGGCGACGGTGCTGAACTTCGCCGGCGCGGCGTTGCTGCTCGGCGCTTTGGCTGCCGGCCTGCTGGCCTGTTTGCGCTGGTCCGCCATGAGCGGCGAGGCGGCTCGGGTTCCGGTCGTTCGCACCATGGGCGTGCTGCTGATCTTCGCCGCGCTGGGACTGGTGGCGAAGTTCATCGAAATTCCGCTGAGCCTGTTTGCGGGATTGCCAACCAATGCCCGGGGCGTGTCAGCGACCACCATCGTTCTGACCAACGGCCTGGGTGCCTATGTGTTGCAGGTGGTGCTGTTGATCGTGGGAACGGCGTTGTTCGTCCATGTCGCCAACGCGGCCACGCGGGGCAACCGCTCCCTGCTTCCCGTGCTGGGGGCCTGCGCGCTGCTCATCGCCCTGGCCGGCGAGGTGCTCGGGCGGTTGGCGTTCTTCGACATGCATGTGCTGATCGGCCTGTAGGCCGATTGCGGAAGGCGCGGCGCGGCGGTCCGATGAACGCGGATTCTTTCTACGCCCATAGCGCGGCGTGCGGGTTTTTCGCGCGCATCTTCCGCGCCGGACTCGATGCGGAGCTGCTGCGCCGGTGCGCCCGCGAGCATGTGATCGGGCTTTGGCCGCGGGTCGGCGAGGCCGGTGCCACGCTGGACGGCGTTTTTTCCGATCTGAACGAGGCCGCGCTCACCCGTATTGAGCGCGACAACACGGTGCTGTTTATCGGTCCGGAGAATCCCGTGCCGATGTGGGAATCGGTCTGGACGACGAAGGATCGGCTGCTGTTCGCCGACTGCGCCGAAGCGGTACGGCAGGCCTTCGCCGGGGCCGGCCTGGAGGCGCCCAATGCCGGGCACGAACCGGCGGACCATCTGGCCTTCGAACTGGCCTTCCTGGCCACCCTGCTGGCCCGCGCCGGGCAGGCCCTGGAGGCCGGCGAGGCACCGCAGGCCCACCAGCATGCCGAGGCCGCCCGCGCGTTTCTCGCCGAGCATCCGGCAAAATGGGCGGCCGCCTGTCTGGACGAGATCGGTCGGCGCGCCGGCACCGATTTCTACCGGGCGGCGTCCGTGCTTTGCGCCGATACCCTGACCGGTCTGCAAGAAGCCCTGGCTACCGCCTGAACCTCTGCCCCGCTCACAGGAACCCGATCGAAATCCACGGGATGGCGGCAACCGCCAGCAACCCGACCAGTAGAGCGGCCAGATAGGGCCAGATCCGCCGCATGCCCAAATCCGGCGACACCCGGCCGATGGCGCAGGCCGCGTAGTAGCCCACCCCGAGCGGCGGGGCGAATAGGCCGATGCCCATGGCGAGGATGACCACCATGGCGTAGTGCACCTCGTGGATGCCGACCTGCCGGGCAATCGGGAACAGCAGCGGGCCGAACAGCACGATCGCCGGAATCCCTTCCAGCACGCTGCCCAGCACCACGAAGGCGACGATGGAAATCAGCATGTAGCCAAACCAGCCGCCCGGCATGGCGGCCATGGCGGCGGCCAGTTGGCGCGAGAAGCCGGACTGCGTCAGCGCCCAGGCCATGGAAGTGGCGGTGCCGATGATCAGCAGGATGGCACCGGACAGTGCCGCCGTTTCCAGCAGCATCGGGGCGACGCGCCGCCAGTCAAAGGAATAGACGCGCCAACCCCACAGGGAGGACAACGCCAGCCCGAGCAACCCGGCGAGCATGGCGTAGGCGATGCCGATGGTGGAAACCTCCGTGGCAGTGGCGACGCCCTCCACCACCGCGGTGCGGATGACCAAAGGCAGCAACAACGCGGGAAAGGCGATCGCCAGGGTCCGCAGCACCTCGGCCAGCGGCGCCTTCTTACCAGCCGCCTCACCGCGGGAGCGCCGCCACGCCACCAGCCCCAGCGTGATCGCGAGGACAAAACCGGGCAGCAGGCCGCCGGTGAACAGCGCGGCAATGGAAACCCCGGTCACCGAGCCGATGGTGATCAGCACCAGGCTGGGCGGGATGGTTTCGCTCATCGCGCCGGAAGCCGAGAGAATGGCGATCATCTCGCCCTCGTCGCTGCCGCGCCGCTTCATTTCGGGAAACAGCACCGGCGCCACCGCCGCCATGTCGGCTGCCTTGGAACCCGAGATGCCGCTCACCAGGTAGATCGCGCCGAGCAGCACGTAATACAGCCCGCCCCGCACATGACCGACCAGGGCGGCCAGGAAGGCCACCATGGCGCGCGCCATCCCGGTCATTTCGATGAGCAGGCCGAGGAACACGAACAGCGGCACCGCCAGCAGCACCAGCGAGGACATGCCCTCGTCCATGCGGCTGACGATGATGGTCAGCGGCACGCGGGTGGCGACCATCAGGAAGGCCAGGGTGGCCGAGCCGAAGGCAAAGCCGATCGGCACCCCGAGCAGCACCCCGGTGGCCAGCAACCCGATGAAGAAGAACACCAGGTTCCAATTGCCGATGGCCTTCAACATCGGCGCGCCCAGCCAGAGCCCG
>Ga0316232_1004682_pt1 | contig 11445 bp, 8 predicted proteins | sample TBHtaG_FD_206006 | JGI IMG/M metagenome (GOLD analysis project Ga0316232, IMG submission 206006) | Freshwater microbial communities from Trout Bog Lake, Wisconsin, USA - TBH18025_13 | ecosystem: Environmental > Aquatic > Freshwater > Lake > Hypolimnion/Profundal zone | place: USA: Wisconsin... | reverse complement strand
TATTTTGGTTACAGGGGCACTGCTCATCACAGTGATGTCAGGATGCGGGCGATCCAAGAGTTCCCCTCCCTCCACCCCGCCGGTTATCTCCAATCTGACGGCCGTTCCTAGACTCGTTGAAGCAGGAACTGCAACCACGATCACCACGTACTTCCAGAATGGGGCCGGCACCCTCCAACCAGGCAACTACCCTGTCACCAGCGGCGTTCCAATCACCATGACTCTGACGGCCACCACTGAGTTCGTCTTGGAAGTGCGATCATCCTCGGTTGAGGTTGAAGCCCGGACAAGCATCCAAGTCGTCCCTCCTGCCAACTACACCCTCGCCTTTTATGCAGGAACACCCACTGGTACTGGTACTTGGGACGGCCCCGGCAGCCAGGCTCGGTTCAACGGACTCCTCGGAGTGGCCATCGATCCGCAGGGGAACACGTTTGTTGCGGATTCGGCCAACCATTCCATCCGGAAAGTGTCTCCGGCCGGAATCGTATCGACGTTTGCCGGCATTCCCGGCAAGCCTGGCAGCGTCGACGGTCCTGGCTATCAAGCGCAATTCAGTCTTCCCACAGCGATCGCCGCCGATCGGACAGGTTTCCTTTATGTTTCTGATGGAGCCAACAACACCATCCGCAAGATCACGCCGGAAGGACTGGTCACGACCCTGGCAGGATCGCCGGGAGTTCCCGGCACTGCGGACGGCATGGGCTCCAAGGCCCTATTCCACTACCCCCAGGGATTGGCCGTTGATGCCATGGGCAATGTCATCGTGGCTGACTACTGGAACTGCACCATCCGGACCATCACCCCTGGGGGAGTGGTCCAGACCCTGGCCGGGTCCCCCCTCCTCTACGGATCGGTAGACGGCCAAGGCGCTGCCGCCCGCTTCTGGAACCCGATGGCCGTCTGCGTCGATACCGAAGGGAACGTATTCGTCGCGGACTACGTAAACCAAGCCATTCGAAAAGTGACCCCTTCTGGATTGGTCACCACCTTAGCGGGGTCCCTGAATACCCCAGGATATGCAGACGGTCCGGTCCAGGATGCCCGGTTTAACGGCCCCTCCGGCATCGCCGTCGACGGCGCGGGGAACCTCTACGTTGCGGACAAGTTCAACCACGTGATCCGGAGGATTGACAGCTCCGGGGGGGTCTCGACCCTGGCCGGCTCACCTGGGGTCCAGGGCAGTGACGATGGTCCTGGGTCGACCGCCCAATTCAACCAACCCAATAACATTGCCTGTTCCCCCGATGGCGGTCTGCTCGTGGCCGATACCGGAAACAATGCCCTGCGGGCCATTGCCTCCGACGGCAGGACCAGCCTTGTCGCCGGCCTCGCCGGCACCCGGGGCAATCGAGATGGCCCGGGGACCCTGGCCCGTTTCAGTGGGCCACTGGGCGTCTGCCTGGGCCCCTCGGGAGTCGCCTTCGTGGCAGACTCTTACAACCACACCATCAGGAAAATCTCTCCGACCGGGGAAGTGACGACCTTTGCGGGAGCACCAGGCCTCTCCGGTTATACGGATGGCCTGGGTTCCGCTGCGAGATTCTGGTACCCCGTGGGTCTCGCTGCGGAGGCTGATGGTGCCCTCCTGGTGGCGGACTCTCAAAACCATGTCATCCGAAAGGTAGACCCAAGTGGCCTGGTAACCACCTTGGCCGGGATCCCCGGTCTGGCGGGAAGCGCGGATGGCCCCGCCCTCCAGGCTACGTTCAGCGCCCCTTCAGGCGTTGCGGTGGACGCTACAGGGAATATTTATGTGTCGGATACTGGAAACAACACCATCCGGCTGATCACGAGGGCGGGCCTAGTGAAAACGGTCGCCGGGACTGCGAAGGCCACCGGATTCCGGGACGGCTCTGGAGAACAGGCCCTGTTTAATACCCCCATGGGCATTGCCTGGGACGGCATAGGCAACCTCGTCATCGCCGACTCCCTGAACGATACGATCCGGCTTCTGAGTTCTTCAGGGCTGGTCTCGACCCTGGCGGGCCGAAGCGGTGTTGAAGGCAATACGGATGACATGGGCAGCTTGGCCCGGTTTAACAAACCCCAAGGCGTGGCCGTCGATGCCAATGGGGCCATCTATGTAGCGGATTCCTTCAATTGTTCGATCCGAAAGATCGATCCCAGCGGTTCAGTTCACTCGATCGCGGGTGTGTCAGGGTGGTCGGCCAATGTCCCTAATGGGAAACCTCTGCTCCTGTCCGAGCCATGGAGCCTCTGCGTAGAGCCCAACTCCGGGACACTCTTCGTGACTGTATCCGATTCAGTCTTGAGACTGGTACCCCGCTGACCATCCCCGAACAATTAAAGGAATTTTTTCAATTTTTTAGCAAAATATTGTCTAGCCTATTTATTTCAGCTTGGATGTTCGCATCCCAACCACTGAATTCCTTAGGTAAGTCGGCGATTCGATGATAAGAGCCTTTGCGTCTTTGTGGGATCGCTATAAAATTTTTTGTTACAATGTTTTCAATATTTACTTTGAAAAGTTCTTCAATCTCAATTATCAATCTTTTGTAAGTTTTAGAAAAAGTATTCTCTTCCCGACTGAAGTTTACATACTTCTGATAGATAATAGGTCCAGTGTCTACCCCTTCATCTATTAGATGAATAGATACGCCACTCGGCGTTGAATCATAAAAAGCCCAAAAATTGGGATGGGCCCCTCGATTCCATGGTAGATAAGAAATATGTAGGTTAACAATAGGTGCAGGAGAACTATCTATAATTTCTTTTTTAAAAATATGTCTGTAACCATAGCTGATAACCACATCATATCCAGCCGTTGATTTGATCTTCTCATCGGTATGCCATACTTCACAATTTGCTTTAACAAGTTCATTTATAATAGTCGTCTGAAGCTCTGAATATCCAAGAAATAGTATTTTCGATTTTGCGTTTGAGACCTGCTCAATTAGTCGTAGATTGGTTCCCTGTTGGGAGTGTTCAGGTGTCGATTGATCCTTGCCCATTTCACATACCTCGAAATACAGTTGAAGGGAGGATGTCTTGCTGCGACGAGTGAAGGAGGTGAAACAGACGATCCAATCTAACTGAGAATCATCACCTATTTGGAATGTAGCGAAAGCGCTCTACTTGGCAACCAATGTAAGTACCTTCCTTGGGAATATTGTATTATATGAATAATGAAAAAACAAATCTAAGAGTTGATGCCGTCATTGTTCTGGCGAATCTTATGGACTCAAGTGGTGTTCTTAACCTAGAGTCTTCGGCAAGAGCAGAGAAATCGGTAGAGATATACAACCAACTCCAAGCTAAAAATTTAGTTACTTGTGGTTGGGCATATAGAGATGATTCTAATATAACAATTGCCGAAGCCTTTAAAAATCATATAATTACTCGTTATGGGATTCCTTCCGAACGCATTATCGCAGAAAAAAACTCAAGGGATACGGTTGGTGACGCGTACTTTACCAAGACTACTCTCGCACTACCGAAGGCGTGGCGAAAAATTTACGTCGTAACAAGTGATTATCATGTAGAACGGACCAAAGAGATTTTTAAATTCATCTATGGTAATGATTTTAGTATTGATGTGATTGGTGTCGAATTAACAGCAAATGAATTGACATTAAGAAACGAATTAAAATCTTTGGAAGCCTTTAGAAACACATTTAAGGGCGTTCAAGAGGGTAATGATTTACAAATTTTTGCTAGATTAAAAAGGCAACATCCGTTCTACAATGGTAAAATTTACACTAAAATATAAAATTCTGATTTATTATTCCATTTTAACTTCGTAATGGTCGTCGCGAGAGCTTTACTGGACAATTTGTAGACGAGTGGCCTCCATGGACATTGGTTCCCGAATGAAGTTCCGGTGAGAATCAGGACGTCGATTCCTTTCCGAATAAAAAAACCGGGGGCCATCCAAGTTGGCGAGCATTCCATAGAAACACCCCAATCAGAAGAATAATCTTGGCCGAAAGAAGCCCCCAGAATCCGGTAAATCGGCTGGCATAAGTCGAGGCAATGATGCAGCCAAATGCCAGCATGAGCATTTGTGCCCACTTGGCATACTCCCAGGGGATGGGATGGAGGCGATGGGCCAGCAGTCCATGGATAACAGCCAAGAGCAGGAAGGTGACCAAAGTATTCACCGCGGCGGCCATGGCTCCGTATTTCGGGATGAAGAGGAAGTTGAGTGCGAGGTTGGCGGCCGCGGCCCCTCCAGTGACGAAGGGTACCCACCCCGTCCGCAAGGAAAACCAAGTCCCTCTCGAAAGGAGGAAGTAGGCGCCTTGGAAAACGTACCCCATGGTGATCCAGGGAACGAAGGCTGCGGCGTGATGATAGGCAGGAGGCGTGAGGATTCGGATAGCATCCCCAGCGAACAGGCTGATCGCCAATCCGGAGAAGATGAAAGCCATCATCAGCCGGGTGCCTTGGGTCGCCACCATCGCTGCACCCCCCTGTTCCCCGAGGTGCTTGTTGGAAAAGGGAACGAAAGCATTGTTGGCCGAGGTCACGACGATGGACAGCAGCAGGCCGAACTGGTAGGCCAGCGTATAGAACCCCAATTCCTTGGCCTTGCCCATTTTTTCCAAAAGGATCCGATCCGACAAATTGAGCACCCAGTTGGAAAGCAGGTGAGGCACCAGCGGTATCGAGAATATCAACGCATTCCCCAACACGGACAGAGAGATCCTATAGGTGGCGGCCCTGCACATGACCCAGAGACTCACGACGGCACCTGTCAGCGCCCCAACAAACAAGCCCCCAACTGCTCCCGTCAGCCCAAGCCCCAACTCGACCACCAGAAACCAGGAAGAAAACACCGTTGCGCCTGCCTGGAGCACGCCTATGGCCACGGATCTACCTGGCTGCTGCCGAAGCATGAACACCAATTGCCCAGAACTTGAAAACACGGTCAAATAACTCGTCCATAAGGCCAGACGCAGGCCCGACGCGAAAGGCAGCGAATGGAAAATTTCTAGGTGTCCCTGGCAACCCAGGAAATCCAGGATCACCACAAGAAGGAGGGGCACAGTGAACCAAAAACCCAGGATGGTACCCATCAAGGTCCGAAGTTCTGATTCTGATTTTTGCAGAAAGTAGAATTGGCAAAGCGCACTATCCATTGAAAAACCAAGAATTAGGCACATCAGCCCATTCACTGTCGCCACAATGCCAAGGGCGCCATAAGCTTCCGGCGTTAGATAGCGTGACACCAAGGGGATCAGCAGGAAAACCACGCCCTTCGAAAGCACATTCCCTAATACGTAAATCAGGGAATCTCTTCCAAGTTTCCTCGCCGTTTCACTCAATGAGAAATCCTGTTGCGCTTAGGATTCACGATCGGCCAGGGCCGGAAATGTTGCACGCCAATCCTTCACCGCGCCGAGATCCAGCGCGACAGTAAATACGCCTTCCTCTTCACCACAGTCAAGGAGGACCCTCCCCATCGGATCGATCACCATGGAGTCCCCCGTATAGAAGTTCCCCGGTTCCTGGCCGGTGCGGTTGACGCCAATGCAGAAGGCCTGGTTTTCGATGGCCCTGGCCGCAAGCAGGGAACGCCAGTGTTCCCTGCGTTTGCCGCCCCAGGCGGCAATGACGCAGTAGGCATCGACGACGGGAGCTTCGGGCCAGAAGTTCCCCGGGAACCGGAGGTCGTAGCAGATCCCCTGGCTTATATTCACAGATCCGACGGCATAGCGGGTCGGGGTGGCCCCTTTCTGGTAGTGCCTGTCTTCTCCAGCGAAAGAGAATAATTGGCGCTTCACATAACGGGCGATGAGGGTGCCGTCTGGGCGGAAAACCATTGCCGTATTCCGCCCCTCCTCCACGCCTCCGACCGTGCAATAGCAGTGGAAGGACCTGGACAAGTCGGAGAAGAAGGCATAGTCATCAGGTTTCCAGGTGGTTTTGCCCAGATCCATCGAAAAACCCGTCAGCGCCATCTCCGGGAAGACCAGCCAATCTGTCTTCGGCTCGGCGGTCTGGACCATATCTGCAATCTTATCGCGCGAGGCCGCCCGGTCCTCCCAGACGGGTGACAGCTGAACCAGGGTGACCCGCAGGCTTGAGTTCAAAGGAGCTTCCGGAATACGGGTCGGGTCGGAGGGCCGACCAGATGCTTTTCGAATCCATCCTCCAACGCCCTCGCATAAACGGGGAGACTGTCGGCGAATGCTTCGGTGAAGTAATCCACGTCCGCGCTGTCGTGGCTGAAGCAGGGAGAGAAGATGCCCTGGAAAAGCACGCCGCGGGCGATCATCTCCTGCAACATGAGGGTGCGGAAGCCGTTGTCGATCTCTCCCCCGGCGTTCTTAAACATGAACAGGGGCTGCCAGGGACAGGCGACCACTTCGATGTTCTCTTGGAGCCTTGCGCTCTTGACCGCGTTTCGGCAGTGGCTTACCAACCGATCGCCGATCGCCAGGTTGTGGCCGATCACATCCTGACTTGTGAAAGCATGAAGCACAGCCAGACCGGCAGCCAGGGTATGAGATTCCGCGCCGTGGGTGGTTGAAATCAAGAACAGCTTCTCTTGGCCTTCTCGCCTGATCCCGCCGAGTTCCATAACCTCCCTGGTTCCGGTCAAGGCGCAGATCGAAAAACCATTCCCCATTCCCTTGCCCCAGGTAGAAAGGTCGGGGACAACCCCCCTCAGCTTGCTGGTGCCAGGGAGGGCGGTCTTGAAGCCAGTAATCATCTCATCAGCGATGAACAAGGCACCGTGACGGTGGGCTAATGCGATGGCATCCTTCAGATAGTTCTCGGGGATCGGGAAGTTCTTCTAAGGTTCGGTGATCACACAGGCGATCTGGCCGGGATAGGCGTTAAATAGATCCTCTAGCGACTGGAGGTCGTAGGACTTGAACGTCACGGAGAGATCCTGGATCTCCTCCGGAATGCCGAGGTTGCACTGAGTTTTTCCGATGAACCAATCGTCGTACGAATAAAACGGGTGATCACCCGGGAAGGCAATCAACTTCCGGCCGGTGTAACCGCGAGCGATCTTGACCGCCGCCGTCGTCACGGTGGAGCCATTTTTACCGAACTTGATCATGTCGTGTCCGGGGACTACTGAAAGGAACCGTTCCGCCAGTTCCATCTCCAAATAGGAGGGACGCTGGAAGTTCACTCCGTTCGGCAGTTCCTCCATGATGCGCTGGACGACCGGTTGGTAGCCGTGACCAAGGCTCACTGCGGTGAGCCCCATCGAACAATCCAAGAACTCGTTGCCATCCAGGTCCCAGACATGGGATCCCTGGCCACGAACGATGGCCGCTGGAGCAAGGGCGGGGAACTGGTCATCGCCCTTCGAGTAGGTGTGGGCACCTCCCGGGATGAGATCGTGGATCCGGGCGCGGTAACGATCCGACTTTTCGAACCGGCTGATCTTTCTGAGCATAGCGTCCTCCAATGGTGGTTCGGCATCGATGCGCCGCGGCTAAAAAACTAACCTTTCCGTGGGTCCCTGGCCTCTTCGAGACCGAGGTCCCGGGCGAGTTTCTCGTTCCGGACATGTCGAGCATTAATCGCCATCAGGTCGGGGTGGCGGGTGAGCAGGGCTATAACGTCCTGCCAGCCAAAGTCAGGATGCGCCGGGTAGAGTTCCTGAAACACAGCCGAAATGAATTGGTAATCCTCCTGGTTGTCCAAGGTCCATCGCAGATGACCAAAATCAGCCGGTGCGACCACATTGAGGGTCAGCGGGCGTTGATCTGAGGGCAGATGGTTCCGGTGGATCCCCAACGTGACATGCTCCCGCTCCGCCGCCGACGTGGAACCCGTGGCCAGCTGCTCCAGGGCGCGATAAGAGAACACTTCCACATCGAGACCATCTGGAAAGGTGGGTGGGAGGGTGTTACCAACGTAAGCGATTCCGGGGCCCGCAGAGTGGAATACAGATACGACTTGGTCGATCACTGCAGGATCGTGGAGCGGACAATCGCCTGTGAGCCGCACAACAGTGTCTGCAGACCTGGAAAGGGCCAGCCGATGGAACCGGTCGAGCACATCCAGTTCCGCCCCACGGAACACACGATAGCCCGCCTTGGAGACCGTCTCGGCTAGTACATCGTCCTTAGCCTCATCGCTGGTAGCAAGCCACAGTTCATCCAGCGAGGTCGCCCTTGAAACCCGCTCCAACATACGGAGGATGCTAGGCTCTCCGTACAGCGTCATTAGCACCTTGCCGGGAAGGCGGCTGGACCCCATTCGAGCCTGGATGATCCCTAGGGTGGTCATGACTGGACCTCAACGAAGGTGGCCGCCCTGGATGAAGACTTTGCCGCCTCAATCAACTTCAGCACAGCCAGACCATCGGTCAAAGACGTAACCGGTGCGGCATCTGATTCGACGGCCTCCATTATGTGGCGCATCTGGTCTAAATACATGGTGTTAAGATCGTAGGAAGGCGGATCAGGCCATTCACTCCAAGTTTTGGTTCCAGCCTCGTATAGGGAGACCTTTGCTTCAGCAAAGCTCCAGCGAAGAGTGCCTTCGCTGCCGGTGAACTCATAAGTCCGGTGGTAGGCTCTCTGCAGATAGTCGAGTTGGACCTGGACCACGGCTCCACATCGGTGCTCCAGAATCAGGCTGGCCAAGTCCTCGGTTTCGATCTCCAGGTCGCTTACCCGCCCCGCAAAACAAGCCACCCTGCCAACCGGGCCGATCAACCAGGTTGTGTAATCCAGTTCATGACTGTCGAGCAGAACCCCACCACCAAGGCTCAACCGGGCGGAGTACATCTGCCTGTAATCCTCCCAGGGGTGCCAGTCGGGAAGGTACTGCCCACAGGCCACACGGCCAGCCAGCACTTTGCCGATCCGACCTTCGTCGAGAAGGCGTTTCATAGTCATCAGGGCTGGGTGAAATTTCCAGTTGCTACCAAGAAACCCTTTGAGCCCCTTGGCGGCCATTGTCCCCAGAACCGCTTCGAGCCCTTCGGAGGAAGAGGCCAATGGCTTCTCCATGAATACATGGGCCCCAAAGCCGACGGCCTCTTCGAGGATCTGACGGTGATAGGCGTTCGGTACAGCTACTACGACCAAGGTCACCGGGTCGACGTTCGCAGCGGCCGCAAGGTTGGGAAGGATCTCAATTCCCAGTTCCCTCGCGGCCTCTTGGCGACGTTCGGGATTGGGCTCAACCCCGACCACGGACTGGGCCCCCAAGGCCAGCAGGTTCCGCATGTGGCGTTTGCCGATGCTCCCGCAGCCGACGACGGCGACCCTGCTGATCACCCTAGAACCTCGCGGGCTACGTTCAGGACAGTTTCGATAACCCGGTCAATTTCCCAGTCCTCCATTTTGGGGAAGATCGGCAGAGACACTGAACGAGCGTAAAAGTCTTCGGCCCTAGGGCATAGGCCGGGTTTGAACCCGAGGTCACGATAGTAGGGATGGAGATAGACCGGTAGGTAGTGTACCTGGACTCCGAGTCCAGCTTTGCGGAGCGCCTCGAAGAATGGCCGTCGAAGGTTCGTGTTCCCCTGCACCCGAATGACATACAAGTGCCAGCCTGACTCGACGTGATTGCTCCGACCTGGAATTCGAAAGTAAGGACAGGAGCCGAACGCTTCATCATAGCGTTCGGCGATGGCACGCCTACGAGTCAGGAACCTATCCAGTTTGGCTATCTGACTTGCCCCTAATGCGGCCTGGACATCGGTCATCCGGTAATTGAACCCCAGATCGACCTGCTCGTAGTACCAGGGTCCCTCATCCCGGCTCAGCAGAGCGGGATCACGGGTGATGCCATGGGTCCGGAAAGTGGCCACGGCCCTTGCGAAATCCGGATTCGAGGTTAGTACCGCACCCCCCTCGGCAGTGGTGATCGGCTTGACGGGGTGGAAGCTGAGTTCGGTCATATCGGCCAGGTTCCCGACCTTCGCGCCCCGGTAGGTGGCTCCGAGAGAGTGTGCTCCATCGGAGACAACAATCGCCCCATGTTTGTGCGCGAATGGGACAAGGGAATCATACTCCGCAGGATGCCCCGCATAATCCACCGGCACCAGAAGACGTACATCGTCTGACCATAGGGCCTCCACCGCGCCAGGGTCGATGTTCCCCGTGGCCTCATCGATGTCGGCGAACCGCACCTTAGCGCCAAGGTACAGGGCCGCATTGCCGGTCGCGGCAAAGGTCATGGGGGACGTCATGACCACACTGCCCGGACCAACTCCGGCCGCCGCATAAGCCGCATGCAGGGCGGATGTGCCAGAATTCATGGCCGCCGCATATTTGGCGCCGGTACTCTGGCAGAGCGCTTCCTCAAACGCCGGGATCGCCGGGCCCGTAGTGAGGTAATCACCTTTTAATACGTCCATGACCCTGTCGATATCCTGCTGGTCGATCCATTGCCGACCGTAGGGAATCGATGAACTAGACATGGGAGATCATTTCCATAAGCTGCTCAGCTGTCAGCCAATCAGTGTTGACATCGGAGGAGTAGCAGAAATCGTCTGGAACTGCCTGGCCACCGAAAGTTCCGTGGTCCCACCAATCAAGGTCAGGTTGGATTACATAGTGACTGCCCATGTCCCGAGTGCGCCTGGCATCGTGGACACTTATCATTTCCTCATGAATCTTTTCGCCGGGACGGATGCCGATGATCTCAATTCTGGCTTCTGGCGCCATTGCTTTCGCCAGGTCCATCATTCGCATGCTAGGGATTCTGGGTACGAAGATCTCGCCACCCACCATCCGATTGACGCTGTCGATTACGAACTGAACCCCCTGAGGCAGGGTGATCCAAAACCGGGTCATACGCTCATCGGTGATGGGAAGGACACCCGTGGGTGCCAATTTCTTGAAGAAAGGCACAACACTGCCCCGGCTCCCCACCACGTTGCCGTAACGAACCACTGAAAACCGGGTCTTCTTTCCGCCAGCATAGGCGTTGCCGGCCACGAAGAGCTTGTCACTCACTAGTTTTGTTGCCCCGTATAGGTTGATCGGACTGGAAGCCTTGTCCGTGCTGAGAGCCACCACTCTCTCGACGCTACGCTCAATGCAGGCGTTGATGATGTTCTCAGCCCCATGGACGTTGGTCTTGATTGCTTCAATTGGGTTGTACTCGGCAGCCGGCACCTGCTTGAGGGCCGCGGCATGAATGCAGATGTCAACTCCGTCGAAGGCTCTGAAAAGTCGCTCATAATCCCTAACGTCACCGATGAAGAACCGGATCCGTTTTTCGTTTCGGTAGTTTTCTGCCATCTCGAACTGCTTGAGTTCGTCCCGGCTGAAGACGATAACCTTCTTGACCTCGCTTCCGGCGAGCACCTTGCTCACGAACATCTTACCAAAGGAGCCAGTGCCCCCAGTGACGAGTACTGTCTTACCCCTGAAAAAATCCATGTATTCCCCTAGTTCATAGGATTGGTTACGAGGAGCGGCACCTGCGCTCATTCCGCCATCAACAGGTCCTGAAGTTGCTTCCGGTGTTGGAACAACATAGAGGCGGCCA
>Ga0316232_1004678_pt1 | contig 11446 bp, 7 predicted proteins | sample TBHtaG_FD_206006 | JGI IMG/M metagenome (GOLD analysis project Ga0316232, IMG submission 206006) | Freshwater microbial communities from Trout Bog Lake, Wisconsin, USA - TBH18025_13 | ecosystem: Environmental > Aquatic > Freshwater > Lake > Hypolimnion/Profundal zone | place: USA: Wisconsin... | reverse complement strand
CTAGCCGACGGCAAAGGCGGAAATCCAGAGGCTCTTTATAACCAAGAGGCATGCATGCAAACTTCTACATAACTGGCGGGCTTATGATAGCGAATTGGCCTTATCTTGGCATGACCCCTTATCGGCCTGTTAACGATACCCGCCCTTTGAGGCATTTGAAAAGTAAACCGGCCGCTGAGCCACTGGGAGTTCACATCATGAGCAAGTACAAGGCACAACTGATCACGATCAATAGCCAAGATTGGGCCTTCGATGGCAAGACCGGCACGCGTCTCCGTTCGTCGCGGCCAGCGTGACAGCGTTGGACCCCGAGTATCCAAACTGCGTATTGAACGGCAACGCATAGCCGGCACTCTGCAGTTCGGTGACGAGGCTACGCGGCTGTAGGGGTAATCGTACTTTTCGTGCAAAATCTGGCGGTTTCCTCGCAAAGCCTCTGTTCATAAGGCTTTCCACCCGCTGTAGACAATTGTCGGCTGCCCCCAGGTGACTTCAGGAGTACGATGTCCGCCCGCGATTTCGGATCGCGCCACCAGGATGGGGGCACAAGATGCCGGGCTTGGAATTTCGCTATGTGGGAAAGGACTGCCTGCCCACACGCTTGTCGGAGTTCGATGTCGACCATTACTTCGCGCTGACCGACAGCGACATTGCTTCGATCAACCAGAAGTTCCGGCGTGACGGGCGCGCCGGCGCCGCCATCCAGTTGGTCTTCATGCGCGCGAGTGGACGCACCCTGGACCAACTCAACACGCTTCCCCGGCAGTTGCTGCGCTACATCGGTGCAAGGCTGGGCACGCCGACGCCAACCATCGCCTCGCTGCGCACGATCTACCAGCGCTACAAGACGCTGTATGAGCATCAGGTCTGGGCTTGCGACTATCTTGGCCTGACCCGGCTTGATGGAGACCAGTGGACGGGGCTCGAAGCCTGGATGCGGCAGGACGCCGCCGAGTCGCTGACTATTGACGAACTGCTCCAGCACGCCCACTACTGGCTGTATGAGCGCCGGATTCTGATCCCTGCCACGCGCGCGCTGCAGGATCTGGCACGCTCGATTTGGGCGGGCATCGAATGGGATTTACTGGCCACGATTGAAGCGGTGGTGCCGCTGGCCCAGATCGCACAAGCGGAAGCGACTGTGTTCGCTCAGCACGCCACATCGGGCACGACCGCACTGGAATGGCTCAAGACCCCGCCTGCCCGGCATAGCCCGTCAACCATGACCGAGACACTGACGAAGATCCGCTTCCTCAAGGATCTTGGCGCGCATACCTGGGCATTCGATGCCGTCCCCATCGAAAAACAGCGCGCTTACGGCCAGCGCATCCAGGCCCGCCGCCCCGCCAAGGTCCGCGAACTGAAAACATCCACCCGCACGATCGAGCTGGTGTTCTTCCTGCGCGTGACCTTGCTGGAGCTGACTGATGCGATACTCTACCAGACCGGGCGCCGCGCCTCGGATCTGGTCCGCCAGGCGTACAACAAGACCACCGCGAAGCAGGCCCGCTCGGCGACCGAATACCGGCAGCAACTGGTCGACATCAAGGCACTGGTGGACGATACCCGCCGCTCGGCGGAAGAGCGGCTGGCGGACATCGGCAAGTTGCTGGAGGGACTTTCTGCCAAGCCGGCGGCAAGCCACGCCGCCAGCGTGCGCGAAACGCTCACCGAAGACCAGCACCGCATCCGCAATCTTCTGACCCCGCTGCGGGAGCTGGGATTTGCCAGCAACGGCTCCGATCCTGCCGTGCAGCAGCTTGAGCTTGTCGGCGAGCTCCACGATCAAGGGGCGACAGAGTTGCCACCCGATTGCGAGGTGCCGGTCAGCGCCAGTTGGCGCGACCTGGTCAACGGCGAAGACCGCAAGCGCGCGCTGCGCGCCATGGAAGCCAGCGCGATCATGGGCTTGCGCAGGGGGCTGCGCCGCGGCACCGTGTGGATCAGCCACAGCCTGTCGTTTCGGGAGCGCGACCAGTTACTGATTCCACCGGTGCAGTGGGAAACCGAGCGGGACCGTTACCTGTCCTCGCTCGGCCTGCCAAGCCAGGTGGACACCTACCTCAACCGGCTCACGGATCACCTGAAAGCCGGCCTCGCGGCACTGGACGAGGCCCGCGAAGCTGGCCACTTCACGATCGATGCGCATGGCGTGCTGCATCAATCGCCGCTCGAAGCGGCGGAAACCGACGGCATTCCCACGCGCACCCGGGACCTGCTCTTCAAGGACATCGGCAATGCGCAGTTTGCCGACATGATTCTGGAGATGGACGCGCGTACCAATTTCAGCGAAGTGCTGCTCGCGCGCAAGGCCCGCGACGCGCACGAACTGATTGCGCTCTACGCCGGGCTGATTGCGCACGGCACCGAATTGGATGCCAAGGGTGTGGCGGCCATGATCCCGCAACTGGATACCGCCCATGTGTCCACCGTAATGCGCGCGCTGGAGATGCCTGGCCGGCTGCGCCGTGCCAATGAACGAGTGGTCGAATTCCAGCGCACGCACCCGATCACCGAGTTGTGGGGGACGGGGCAATTCGCATCGAGCGATTCGATGAGCCTGGACACCTCCCCACACCTGTTCTACGCCCGCGCCGATCCGCGCCGCCGCACCCATGCCGTTGGGATCTACACGCACGTGCTGGACCAGCACGGGATCGTCTATAACCAGCCCATGGTGCTCAACGAGCGCCAGACCGGCGTGGCGATCGAAGGCGTCATGCGCCACAACGAGACCCGTGCCGATGGCGGGTTGCTCCGCCTTGCCGTGGACACCCATGGATACACAAACGTTGGGATGGCCGTGTCCAGATTGCTTGGCTTTGATCTGTGCCCATGGCTGCGCAACCTGTCGGAGCGCAAGCTGTACTTGCCGCGCGGCCTGCAGGTTCCAGACGGACTTGCAAGTGCCGTCTCGCTGGACATCTCGCTGAAGGCAATCCGTGAGGGCTGGGATGGTCTGCTGCGCCTGGTGGCTTCCATCCAGTCCGGACGCGTGAGCGCGATCGTGGCGCTGCAGCGCTTCGGCAGTGCCGCCCAAGGCGACCCGATCCACCGGGCAGCCGACCACCTGGGCAAGCTGCTGCGCACGCTGTTCCTGTGCGATTTTTTCAGCAACGCCGAGTTTCGCCGGGAGTTGCGCACGTTGCTCAACCGCGGCGAATCCGTACACCAGCTCCAGCGGGCCATTTACTCCAGCAAGGTCCAGCATGATCGCGGCCGGCGTCAGGACGAGATGATCGCGATTTCCGGGTCGCTCACGCTGCTGACGAACCTCGTCGTGGCCTGGAACACCCAGCGCATGCAAACCACGGTCGACGCGTGGCGTCGCAAGGGCCAGCGGGTCGATGATGACTGGTTGCGCCGCATGGGGCCGGCGCACTTCGCGCACGTCAATTTCCGGGGCATCTTGAGCTTCCCGATTCACCTGTACCAGGACGCGCTGCTTGAGACGCCTTTGCGGCGCGCTGTATCGTGACGGGAGCCAAGCCGGCCATGTCAATCAACACCGACACCATCGACGAAATCGTCCTCGCGCTGCTGTTCCTCAATTTGTGCGATGCCGAGGGCAATCGTGCCTGGAAAAGTCTGGACTGGGACGCGTTGAACCGCTTGCACGACAAGGGCCTGATCGGTGATCCGGTCAGCCGGGCGAAGTCCGTCATCCTGACCGACGCCGGCCGGCAGGAGGCGGAACGGCTTTTCAGGCGCTACTTCGAACAGTCCGATGGGAATCCGCCGGGCGCGACGCAAGCCTGATCAACTCCAATGGGAGTCGGTCAGCGGATCGTGCAGCGTCACCTCGATGAAACAATTGCAGAGATCCGCGTTCTCGTGCATCTCCGAAATCAGCTCCTCGATGGCTTGCTCCAATTCAGGCCCGGCGGCGAACGGCATGATGATTTCGTAGCGGGGACGACGTGATTTCAGCACGCGCATCTGGTACTGGGACAGGCAGAACTGCTCGATCCACCGGCGGGCCTTGGACATGCCGCGCACGAATTTGCTGTTGCGCTCGATGTAAAGGTTCACCGTCAGCCGCGTCTGGGCTGCGGGCACGGGTGGCACCGCAGGAAGCCGCACGGGCGATGGTGCGGTCGGTATGGTGGCGGGAGGAGGCACGGGTGCTGCGGGCGGTGCCAGCGCAGATTCGATCTTGTGCTGGGCGAACGGGTCAGCCGCTTCGACGTAGCGCATGGCCGAACGCACGTCCTTCCAGCCGACGTATTCCATCAGCATCTTGAGATCCCACTGGTTCGCGTTAGCCCAAGTCGCGAAGCCGCGTCGCAGTGAGTGGCTGCTGTAACTGTCGGGCGCTGGCAATTCCGCTGCGCGGAAGAGCGCGCGCAGCAGCGGCACGAAGCTACCGACGTGCAGCGCTTCGTCGCCGACATGGCCCCAGCGGTCGATGCGGCGGAACACCGGACCCTGCATCAGCCCCGAGGCTGTGATCCAGGCCTCAAATGCGGCCACCGGGCACAGGCGCGAGAGTGCCGGTGCTTTGAACGTGGTGCCGTGCTGGGCTCGGTCTGCCTTGGTGCGCGGCAGAAACACGGTCATGCCGCGGCCGGTCTCGACCTCGATGTGTTCGACGCGCATGCGGCTCAATTCATCGGACCGGAAACCCCGCCAGAACCCGATCAACACGAGCGCCTTGTCGCGGGCGTGCATGGCGTAGGTACGCACGTCGCCAGCGGCACTGGCATGCGCGAGCCGCGCGTCCAGCCATGTCACCAACTGCTCCAACTGCACGAGTTGCAAGGGCTTGGCACGCTTCTCGGTCGCCGGATGCAGCGCGGCAATGCCCTTGAGGACCTTGCGCACGTGCGGCGCCTTGGTCGGATCGGAAAACCCCTGGCTCTGGTGCCATTGGCCGATCGCCGCCAAGCGCGCCCGCAACGTGTTGAGCGACAGGGACTCGGCGTGCTCGGCGAGGTAGCGCGCGACCGCATCGGCGCTGGCCGGCAGAAAACCGCCCCATTCGACCTCGAAATGGCGGATCGCCGATTGGTAGCTGCGCCGTGTGTTGTCGCGGGTGGCGGCTTCCAGGTAGCGGTCAACGTTGGGCATGGCCAGGTGCAAGCGAAGGGGCGATGGGCGTATTGTCGCTTGGGTTGCCTGCGACAACCGCGCGAACTGATCGCGCTCGACGGATAGCCCGGCGTTGGTCAGGCAAGCCGCTGCCGCAATCGAAGAGCTCGATGACTGGGGCTTGGTGCTCAAACGGCCCGCCAAGGGTTATGCGGAGCTTGAATTCAATGTATTTGAAATCAGGTATCAATACGTTTTACATCCCCGTTGACATTCGTTGACTTTCCGTAAGTCGGCTTCGGCTACGATCTGCCGAAACAGCAGGAGGCAACCACCTGCAACAGACAGGGGGAGACCTCCCGGGGGCTCATTCAACTCAACGGGGAAGGAGCGCTTTCCAATGAAACGACATCCCGCGCGCGTTTGCGCCTGCCCACCTTGCTGGCAATGCCGCCTGGCGCTCCCCGTGTTGGCGCCGTGCTCTGACATCCCACACCGCCTGACCCAGAACGGATAGCACGCAGCTTCCTAAGCAGCGTGACCGCCTATTCGATCGCAGCCTTTTCTGCGCCTTCCGAGCGTGCAAGCGCTCGGAAGGCGCCTGCTGTGAGCAACAGAAGCAGAACAAGAACACCATGAGCACCAAGTCTTCCCGAACGGTTTCCAACGTTGTACCCGGCGAGCAGTTTGAAGCTGGCGCGAGCCGCCTACCGTCTTGCAGTCGATCGCCACCACTTGGGCAACCAGGCCGGGAAATAGGTGACTCGTCCAGCGGATAAAGCAAGCTTCGAACTGTTGGGGGGTAACGGGGCCTGCGACTTCACGTCGCACGTCACAAACGTTCACAGTCGGACAGGCAAGGGGGCGCAGAGCCAACCTGAGGCATTGTTGTCATAGCAACGGTGCCCATGTTTCCCGTAGAATACCGATCGCCTCGGATTCGGCTCGGCGGTTTTTATCGGAAAGGGTTTTGTCAATGAAGAAGAAAGTGGCTGTGGTGTTCGGCACTCGCCCCGAGGCAATCAAAATGGCCCCATTGGTGCGCGCCCTCGGTGAATCCACGCAACTCGAACCGGTCGTTATCGCGACGGCGCAGCACCGAGAAATGCTTGATCAGGTTCTGCAAATATTTGCGATCAAGCCTGACTACGACCTGGATTTAATGCGGCCCAACCAGACACTTTCGGGTCTCACCTCTCGCTTGATTACATCGCTCGATGAAGTCGTAAAGAAGATCGCGCCAAGTGCGATGCTTGTTCAGGGGGACACGACGAGCGTCCTTGCGGCATCCCTGGTTTCCTTCTACAACAATATCCCCGTCGGTCACGTCGAGGCGGGCCTCAGAACTAACGACATGCGCAATCCATTTCCTGAGGAAATGAATCGCGTCGTCACTGGCCGCTTGGCCCACTGGCATTTCGCACCCACCCAGTCGTCAGCACAGAACCTTCTGGATGAGCAGGTGCCGTCTGATGCCGTGTTCATGACCGGCAATACCGTGATCGATGCGCTGTTCGACGCGCGCCAGCACGCAGACAAGGTGCCGCTGTCCGTCGCTGACGGACGAAAGATGCTTCTGGTCACCACACACCGCCGCGAAAATTTCGGCGAGCCGCTCAAGCGCATTTGTGCGGCCATCCTGGAGTTGCTGCAACGCAATCCGACACTTGATGTGCTGTTCCCGGTGCACCCCAACCCGAATGTCTCGTCCGTTGTGCGCGATGTGCTTGGCAACCATCCGCGGGTAAATCTGTGCGCACCGCTTGATTACCTGTCGTTCATTGCTGCCATGGAAGCGGCGCATATCATCCTGAGCGATTCTGGTGGCGTGCAAGAAGAGGCCCCCGCGCTCGGCAAGCCCGTTCTTGTGCTGCGCGAGGAAACCGAACGGCCGGAAGCAGTGTCCTTCGGCGTAGCGGATCTCGTCGGCACCGATATGGCACGTATCGTCGAGAAAGTTCAGCGTCTTCTGACTGATCCGGCCGCTTACTGCGAGATGGCGCGAGGCGCCTCTCCTTACGGTGACGGTCTAGCTGCGCGCCGCATCGTTAAAGTACTTGAGGATGCACTGACCGGAGACGGTTCCGTTGCAGCCGGCTCGTCGACGTTCGCATCAAGCGGTCAGCCAGCATGAGCACGCGCGTGGAAGGCGACAGCGGCCGCGGCGGCGTGTCGTACGGCCGACGTTTGATTTACTTTTCGTCCGTACCTTATGCCAGCTATGCGCAGCGGCCGCACTTCATGGTCGCTGCGTTCGCGGACAGCGGGTTCGCCTCAGTGCTATGGATCGATCCCTATCCCACGCGTCTGCCGACAATCGCAGACTTGAAGCGGGTTCGCCCCACCAAGGCGGCGATGGTGCACGCGGACGATGCGCGCGTCAGGGTCTTGCGGCCCGCTGCCCTCCCAATCGAACCGCTTCCGATGAGCGGCTTCGTCAATCATATCGTTGCGTGGAGAACAGTGCGTGCCCAGTTGCTGGAATTCGCGCGCGGAACGGATCATTGTGTGCTCGCCATTGGCCGGCCCAGCAAACTCGCAGAATGGGCGCTGAAGCGAGTTCCGCATGCACGCTCGTTCGTCGACATCCTCGACAACTTCCCGGCGTTTTACCGCGGACTATCACGAGTCTCGATGAAAGCCCGTCTGCGCGCCGTCTGTCAAAACGTCACGGATGTGTATTGTTCCTCGTCGCAGCTCGCGTCGGACGTGAGCAGGATGAGGCGCGATGCGATCATCGTGCTCAACGGCTATCCGACGAGCCGCCTCCCCGAGCTGTCGAGCGCGAGACCACGGCGATACGTCGGCTACATCGGCACAATTGCAAAGTGGTTTGACTGGCCGCTGGTACACTCGCTGGCGCTTGCACTGCCCCACGTGACGGTCCGACTGATCGGACCCGAGTTCGTCGCCCGCCCTGCCAATCTGCCTGCCAATATCGAGTTTCTCGGCGAGTTGCCACACGACGAGATGGCGAATATGGTCCGCGAGTTTGCTGTTGGTCTAATTCCCTTCCGGATCACAGACCTGACGTCGGGTGTCGACCCGATCAAGTTCTATGAATATCGGAGCATGGGCGTACCCGTCTGGTCAACTGCCTTTGGTGAAATGAAATTTCGCGATCATACGGATGGCGTGACATACATTTCGCGGGAATCCGACTGGCCGCGCCTGTGGGAACAGGCCCTGGCAACCGCCGTCTGTCCCGACGAAATAGCATCATTCCGTGCCGAAGTAGACTGGACGAAGCGCCTTCAGCCTATCCTGATGCGTTCGCGGATGGTAGCCATCGCGCCGGCCACGCGACCCGCGCACGATAAGGCTGTCGTTCCGTTACTTCAATCCACGCCGGACCGGCCAAACCTATCGAATCAATGAGCCAAATCAGATTTATCAAGAACGGCGCTGAATTCAGGCATCGCGCGGCTCTCAGCGCGCTGCTTGACCTGTCCACTCATCGCCAGTTGCTGCTCCAACTCGTGCGCCGCGATATTGCGGGCCGCTACCGCGGTTCCCTGTTCGGTACGGTCTGGGCATTCTTGAACCCTCTCCTGATGCTGTCTTTGTACACCGTGGTGTTCGGAATATTCCTGCATGCGCAGTGGTCCGGCGCGTCGAACAGCCTCCAGTTTTCCGTCGTGCTGTTTGCCGGCCTCATCGTGTTCAATTTTTTTTCCGAGTGCCTCAACCGCGCCCCCATGCTTATTGGCGGCCATGTGAACTATGTCAAGAAAGTGGCTTTTCCGCTGGAACTGCTTCCATGGATGACTGTTGGAACAGCACTCTTTCATGCGGGCATCAGCCTCGTTGTCTGGACGATTTTTTCCGCGTTCGTCTATGGCACGGTTCACTGGACGCTCAGCTTTGTACCGTTGATCTTCGTGCCCTTGATCTTCATGGCGGTCGGCGTCAGCTGGATCATCAGTTCGCTCGGCGTGTATGTGCGCGATATCGGTCAGGTCATCGGTGTATTGACCTCCCTCATCATGTTCCTGTGCCCGATTTTTTACGCGATCGAGTCGTTACCCAAGCCGTTTCAAGCGCTGCTGGTCATCAATCCTCTGACGTTCATCATTCAGCAAGCTCGTAGAGTCATGATTGATGGCGCCATGCCGGACTTCGGAACGCTTGCAATGTACACAGTGGTAAGCATGGCTTTCGCATGGCTGTCTCTGGCTTGGTTCCAACGCGCACGGGATGGATTTGCCGATGTACTCTGAGTCAAATACAACACATGCCGGCAGCGCGGTCAATGACGGTGTGGCAATTCGAATTGAGGGTCTGTCGAAGCGTTACGCTGTTTATCACACGCCGTTGGAACGTTTGAAGCATGTGATCGCGCCGCGCCGACAAAAAGGATTCAGCGAGTTCTATGCGCTCACCGATATCGACCTGACGATCCGGCGCGGAGAGACCTGTGCGATTGTTGGCCGCAACGGTTCTGGCAAATCGACGCTCCTGCAGATTCTGTGCGGCACCCTTCGTGGGACGTCGGGTCGCGTTGAGGTGAACGGGCGGGTCGCAGCGCTTCTGGAATTGGGTGCCGGGTTCAACGGAGACTTCACTGGCCGCGAGAACGTCTATATGAACGGCGCCGTGCTGGGCCTTTCACGCGCCGAGATCGATACGCGTTTTCCGGAGATAGAGGCGTTCGCGGAAATCGGCGATTTCATCGACCAGCCGGTGAAAACCTACTCCAGCGGCATGTATGTGCGCCTCGCGTTCGCCGTCGCGATTCACGTCGATCCGCAGATCCTGATTGTCGACGAGGCCCTCGCGGTCGGCGACTCTCGATTCCAGGCAAAGTGCCTGAACCGCATCAAGAACATGCAGGCCAATGGCGTCACGATCCTGTTCGTGTCGCACGACGTGGGTGCGGTTCGCACGCTATGCGAACGCGCGCTCTGGTTGGACAAGGGGAAGGTCCGCATGCTGGGCGACGCGTTTTCCGTGACGGCGCAGTACAACCAGTTCCTGTTCGAGGCCGAAGAAAGCGGCGATATCAATGACACCGCGCCCACGCCGGATGATCTGACTGAGGCGAGCGAGGGGCCATCCTTGCAACCGGAACAGGACCTCATCACGGACGACGCCCTGGAATTGATGGCCAAGCACCGCCCAATTAATCATTGGGGCAGTCATGTCGGATCGATTCTGGAAGCGGGCATATACAACGTCCGGGGCGAGCGTGTGTCGACTTTCATGGCTCTCGAGGACATCGAGGTCAGGGTGAAGGTCCGCCCGCCGTCGAACGCGGACCGGACGGCCCTGAGCGTCGCGTTCTCGCTGAAAGACTTGCGCGGTACGGATCTGATCGTTTCGACGACCTGGGACCAGAGAAAGATCGACTTCCGGCAAGCCGGCGACGTCGCCCTGGTGCAATTCAGAATGAAAAATCGGCTCAATGGCGGCAACTACCTCCTGGCCGTCGCCCTGGAGGATCGAGCCGGTGTCATGCCCCAATACTACGAATACATCGAAGGCGCGCACTACTTCACGTCGCTCGCCGAGGAAAAGCTCTACGGGACTTTCCTCGTGGACGTCGAGCAAGTCATCGATACCGTGCAAGCCGAGCAGACAGAAAAACGAGCATTCGCATGAGCCATCAAAAGAACGTCAATAGCAATAGCTATTGGGACCATCGCTTCGGGACCGACTGGGAATCTAACGGAGGCAGAGAGCAGAGCCGCTTCTTCGCACGCGTCGCCATTGAGGCAATGCCTAAATGGCTTGTGCACGCGGTGCGCTGGAACAACCTGACCGTTTGCGACTGGGGCTGCGCGCAGGGTGACGGTACCGAGACGCTTGCGCAGATGCTGTCATGGGACATTACCGGCATCGATTTCTCCCGTCCCGCGATCGAGCGGGCGCAACAGCAATACAGCGCCGTCAAGTTCACGCACGAGAACTTGCTCGATGCACCGAATCGCCCGGCTTTCGACGTCCTTTTTTCGTCGAACACGCTCGAACACTTCTCGTCCCCTTGGGACGTCTTCAACAAGATTGCGAACTACGCGTCCAGGTTCATCGTGTTGCTGCTTCCGTACCGCGAGTTCGATCGGCATGCCGAGCACGAAGTGACTTTCGATGCGGTCAATATCCCGGTCTCGCCCAATGCCGACTGGGTACTTGTGCACCGCTCAGTGGTGGACACACGGTTCAAGGATCCAAGCTATTGGCCCGGCGACCAAATCCTCCTGGTCTATGCGCGCACCACGCAGCTCGTCGCGCAACATTTCACGCTCGCAGACGCCAGCTTATACGGCGCGGAGTGTCCGGATGAGATTGTGCCGTTGCGGCAGCAGCTAGCTGCTGCAGATGCGCGCGCGGCTGCGGCCGAGGCTAGAACCGCTGCGCTGCTTGCTGAGTTCAACAGCGAACTCGAAGCGGCGCGCGGGGAATGCCGGCTGGCCCA
>Ga0316232_1004672_pt1 | contig 11460 bp, 19 predicted proteins | sample TBHtaG_FD_206006 | JGI IMG/M metagenome (GOLD analysis project Ga0316232, IMG submission 206006) | Freshwater microbial communities from Trout Bog Lake, Wisconsin, USA - TBH18025_13 | ecosystem: Environmental > Aquatic > Freshwater > Lake > Hypolimnion/Profundal zone | place: USA: Wisconsin... | reverse complement strand
CGCCTCTGGCTACTTCAATGGACGGTGATTTTGACACCGGCAATGCACGCTACAAGGCAAGAGAAAGATACAGCTTCGGCGTATCTGACTACCTCGGCGTTTATGGATCTAACGGTCCGTAATAAGGATTGGGCGTTTCCCGGTCGAGATTGGGGCCTTCGGGCCCCTTTCTTTTGAGAGCATTGACACCCAACTCTAAACAGCGTATATAGATACTAAATCTGGGGATTTTTTATCTGTCTACCTACCGCCCCAGCGGTACTCGCACAAGAGGGTAGATGCAAGTGCATGAGGTTTACTATGGGTTTTTCAACTTGGCTTGGCCCCCTTCGAGCGGGCACTGTTAAAGACACGACTGGCACAACGGTTGGTACAATCGAAAACACCGGTATTGCTGTTCTTTCTCAATCTGCAGCTTTAGGTCTTACAACGGCTGCTACTACAATCGTTATTCCAGCTGGTTCACAAATTGATTTCATTAATATCGATGTCACGACTAGTTTTACATCTGGCGCTACGCTAGCTGTAGGTGATGGAACTACGGTAGATAAGTACGTTACGGCTATCACAACTCCAGCGGTAGGTCGTCAGGCAATCACATTAACAGCCGCTCAAATTGCAGCTTGGTACAATGTTGGTACATCAGACGTACAACTTACTATAACGATGGCAGGCACGACAGCAACTGCTGGTGCAGGATACATCACAGCAATTTACTCTCTGAAAGATTCAAGTGGCAACGAAAGCCCAAAGAATCCGTAAGCCATGACTATGCCATCTCGTGGTGTACATGATATTCAAACTAAAGCTCGAGGCGATGATATGAAAAAAGATGTAAGAAAGGCCGCTGGCCCTAAGAAGTCTGAAAAGATTTCTGTTGATGTAACTAAACGCGGTGCGGGTCCTATGGCTTCTCGCGTTGCTATGCCTGCAGGCGCTCCCGGCTCTTTGGGTGGGATGGGCGCAATGGGTCTGAAGAAAGGCGGATCTGCTAAGAAACCCTGTTCAGGCTACGCTCAAGGCGGACGCACTTCTACGAAAGCTATCGATGGTATAGCCTCTAAAGGTCATACGAAAGGTCGTTTCGTTTAAGGAGAAATTTATGGCTGGTGGAAGCGGACAGAATTTAGGCCAGATAGCGCAAGGATTTCAGCAAAGCGGGTTTCAAACACCTCAGCAAGGAGCTACATCTGGCTATAGTAATTACGCTTCCCCCAACCAAAATTTCATGTCGTACCCACAATCTGGGTCACCGGGGCAACCTAATAACCCTCCTCAAGGGGCTATACCTCCGACACTTACTAGTAATCTTCCTCCCGTAGGTTCTAATCAGAGCCCGGACATGACAGGGAACGGACCTAGTATTGATATGGGATTCGATCATAGCGGCAGCGACGCAGGTGTAGGTGGGCAACCAGTTAATCAAATGCAGAGCCCGCTACAGCCTACAAATACAAATTCAGGCGGACCACCAAGACTTTCTGATTATATGAGCCCACAGGGCTTACAAATACAAGGTAACCCGACCTCTCAGCCGGTTAACAGAGGATCTAGGAGCATTTAATGGTGGCAGCAAAAGAAGTGTGGGACAAAGAAAGGCCGAAAGGTCTTGGGAAACCTAAGAAGTTAAGCTCAGCTAAGAAATCTTCAGCGAAAGCCGCAGCAAAGAAGGCGGGTCGTCCCTACCCCAATCTTGTAGATAACCTGAGAGCAGCGAGGAAGAAATAATGGCTAAAACTCCAGCGTGGCAGCGGAAAGAGGGCAAGTCAGAGCAGGGTGGCCTGAATGCTAAAGGACGCGCTTCTGCTAAGAAGCAAGGGATGAACCTAAAACCTCCGGCTCCTAAGCCAAAAACCAAAGAAGATGCAGGCCGACGCGCATCATTTTGCGCTAGAATGGAAGGGCACAAGAAGAAAAATACATCCGCCAAAACAGCTAGAGACCCAAAAAGTCGGATTAATTTAGCATTGAAAGCATGGAACTGTTAACCTGTACAAAACGCAAGACGACCCAATTTTGTTAGAATTTGCAGCAATATATCTCCGCAAACTTGGCGGAAAATGAGGAATTAAACTATGACAATGCAGTATGACGTAAAGGCCGCGTATCTAAGCGTATCAGGCAATATTAACTCAGGTAGGGCGAGGCTTAAACAATTTACGTTTGCGGGTACCGGAGGTCAAACAGGTAAGTTAGTTGCTTTTGATGGCACTACCGCTCCAACTACAACTGGCACATATGCTCAATCCGGGACTAGCACAGTAACAATAACAAGCACCGCACATGGGCTGGCTACCGGAGCTACAGTAGGTATCTCTTACAACTCTACTACGGGCGGATCTGCTACTGATGGCAACTACACAATTACGGTAACTGGGGCTAATACGTTTACTATCACTGACCCTAATATTAATACGCTTAGCGGCTCTCCTCCCGGTTGCCAATATGTTTCTGGAAATAATCGTTGGATTACAACGTATGCAACTTTAACAGGAGCTACAGCAACAACTAATATTCCAGTACCCGGAGAAGGGCTATTAGCTACGCAAGGAATATATTTATACTTCTCTAACATCGGTTTTGTGACCATTCACTACGGTTAAGCCATGACTACATCAGGCACTACAATTTGGAATCCTGACCTAGCGGAAATGATCGAGGAAGCATACGAAAGATGCGGAATCGAGATTAGAGATGGTTACGAATTTAGAACGGCCCGCCGGTCTCTGAATTATTTGCTGACTAACTGGGCTAACCGCGGTTTCAATATGTGGACTGTGGAGCAGTTGGACATACCTTTGATATATGGTCAAGGGCAATATAATCTTCCAGCAGATTGTGTCGACGTAGTCGAGCATGTGATTCGTCAGTATCAAGGTAATCAACAGCTTCAAACGGATCTGGTAATTCCGCGCATTGCGCTTCCTACGTATGCTGCAATCCCAAACAAGTTATCAACGGGGCGTCCGGTAGAAATCTATGTAGATCGTCAAAGCCCTATTCCTGTGGCTAACATCTGGCCTACGCCTAATTTGGATTCCTATATCCTGCATGTTTGGTACCTTCGTAGAATGCAAGACGCAGGGCAACCGGGGACTACAACGCTTGATATCCCATTCCGCTTCTATGAAGCGATGACCGCAGGTTTGGCCTATTATTTGGCTCAGAAAAAACCAGAGGCTTATGCCCGTATCGGTATGCTAAAAGCGTCTTATGATGAGGCTTGGGAGCTGGCAGCGGGCGAAGATAGAGATAAGAGCCCAGTAAGATTCATACCGGCGGCTGGCTATTTGATGGGTCGTGGGGGCTGGTAAATGGCGACTACATTTGCTAATGGGAAATTAGCTTTTGGTTTTTGTGATACTTGTGGGTTTCGATATCCGTTATCAAAGCTAAAGACCGAAGTTATTTTGGGCCATAGCATTAACATCAAGGCATGCCCACAGTGTTGGGACCCTGATCACCCACAAAATTGGGTCGGGATTATCGGTGCTCAGAAAGTCGCTAATGACCCGCAGTCCTTGTATAATCCAAGACCAGATAATAACCGTATAGATAGCTGTTCCGATTTTGCATTTAATCCAGTGGCAACTCAAACAATCTTGACTACGGTAAACAATGTATTTATAACTGGGTTTAACTCCTACATTCCGGGTACGGTCATAGTACCACCGCTACCGGGACCAAATCTTCTATAAGAGGTATAAGATGGCTACATTTGAAGGTTCCGCAAAAGATGTCCGTGAGGACAAAAAGCTTGCCAAAAAAAGAGGCATGAGTATGAAAGAATGGGAAGCTAGCCCAGCTGATGCTAAACACGACAAACAGAAGTCTATGAAAGGCCTTAAGAAAGGCGGAGTAATTTCTCTTGAAATGAAAAAATACGGCAGAAACCTTGCTCGTGCTATGAACCAGAAAAATGCTGGAAGAGGTCGCTAATGGCTATAGAAAACAAACCCGCTTCAGCTTATTACAAACGGGGACTAAACCCTAAGACTGCAGGTTACCCGAACAATATTGCTAACACTCAGACTGTTAAAGTTCGAGGTACCGGTGCGCAGACTAAAGCCACAAAGTGCAGCACTAAACTAGGGTAAAAGATGAGCCTTACTTATACTCAGCTAGCGACAGCTATTCAGCAGTTTACTGAAGTGAATGAGACGACATTCGTCTCAAATATTCCGCTGTTCATAACAAACGCTGAGACTATAATTAACAACACAGTACAGATGCCCGCGTTTCGTAAAAACGTGACGGGTAATTTTACTGTGGGCGTCCCTTATATCAATTTACCTACGGATTTTCTGTCTATCTTTTCTCTGGCGGTAATTAATGACGTCGATGGCAGCTATAACTACCTGCTTAATAAAGATGTAAATTACATTCGCGAGAGCTTCCCATATCCAACAGTTAGCGGGCTTCCGGGTTATTACAGCCTATTTGACAACACAGCTTTCCTAGTGGGCCCTACGCCGGACAAAGAGTATATTGTAGAGATGCATTATTATACATATCCGCAGTCTATAACTACGGCTCCTTCAGGCACTACTTGGGTCGGTGAAGAGTTTCCAAACGCCCTTTTGTGGGGTTCTATTGTTGAAGCTTACATTTATCTTAAGGGCGAAGCTGATTTAATTCAGGCGTACCAGACTAAGTTCGAACAAGCATTAGGCCAGATGAAACAGCTTGGTGATGGCAAGAACCGTCAGGACGCTTATAGGACTGTTCAAGTTAGAGATCAGGTTAAGTAATGGCTATTACACAAGCACTTTGTTCTTCGTTTAAACAGGAACTCCTAGAAGGTATACATAATTTTTCTGCTGTCGGTGGGGATACTTTTAAGATCGCCTTATATAGTTCAACAGCTAACCTTAGCGGAGCCACTACAGTTTATACAGCTGTAGGAGAGACTACGGGCACGGGATATACGGCAGGGGGTAAAACTCTGACTAATTTAGGCGCTTTTCTTTCTGGGACGACATCTTATACGAGTTTTGCTAACGCAGTATGGTCTAGCGCTTCTATTTCAACTGCTGGAGCCTTGATATATAATGCTTCTAAAGGGAACAAAGCGGTGACCGTTCTTAACTTTGGTGGTACGTATGCGAACGCAGGCACTGATTTTACAATAGTGTTCCCGACTAATTCACCCGCAACAGCGCCAATCATATTTAACTAATTTAACTGAGGCTATCTAATGCACAGCGAACTTCAAAATTTTGGTGATAACGCCGTAGCTAGTCTGCAGGCAAATGTTTCTAATGAGTCTTCTGTTGGAATGACCGGTAAGTACCATGTTGTTTGTCGCGACAAAGATGGCAACCTCAAATGGGAAGAAGAGTTTGACAACCAAGTAAATCAGGTCGGTAAGATCTTGATGCTTACGGCGCTATTGCAGACTACAACCACATTGGTTGGTCCATACTTGGGATTAGTATCTGGATCGTCAAATACATTTTCTCCTACAGACACCATGACATCTCACGCGGGTTGGACTGAGTTTACCAACTACACTGTAGGCGGCTCAGCGGTTCGTGGTACAGCGGTATTTGCTACTCCAACGGGCAACAACAGCACGACCCCCGGTTCTAACATTGTTACGGCTTCAGCTGCGGCGATTACTTACACGATCACAGGCGCAGGCGGTACGGTTGGCGGATGCTTCTTGGTTACGGGTTCAGGTGCTTCTTCTACACAGAGCAACACTTCTGGTACTTTGTATAGTTCTGGAGCATTTGGTACAGCTAAGATCACTACAGCGGGCGATACGGTAAGCGTTACGTACAGCACAACAGCTACATCTTAAGGAGCCGTAAATGGCCTTAGTGGTTTATGATCGAGTTCAAGAAACTACTGCTACCACTGGAACGGGCTCAATAACCCTAGCAGGTGCTGTAGCAGGGTATCAATCTTTCGCGGTTGTCGGCAACACCAACACGACCTTTTACTGTATCGTTAATAATACAGCATGGGAAGTCGGTATTGGCACATACTCAACCACGGGGCCTACGCTTGCCCGCACAACTGTACTTTCAAACTCTAACGGCACTACATCTCCTATAACGCTAGTTGGCGCATCAAATGTATTCTGTACGTATCCTTCTGAGAAGTCGGTAAATCTCGACGCTAGCGGTAATGTAACTCCGCTCGGAACTATTGCTTCTGGTACTTGGCAGGGCACTACGGTTGGTGTTGCTTATGGTGGTACGGGCGTAACTACTTCCACAGGCGCTAATAGCAACGTGCTACGCGATGCCAACTCCAACATCACAACTAATAACGTCTTAAATGGATACACAGCGGTTGTGTCTACGGGCGGCACTATAGTTTTAACAGCGGCTTCTACGTATTACCAAAAATTGTCAGGTACTCTGACGCAGACATTTCAGCTACCGGACGCTACAACGCTACCTAATGGCACAGCTTATGTCTTTGATAATGACTCTACGGGTGTTTTAACCATTACAAATAATGCATCCGCTACAGTAGATACCGTGGCCGCTGGAGCGTTTGACTACATTTATCTAGAAGATAACAGCACATCTGCAGGATCATGGGGTTCGTATTCATTTATTCCAGCTGCGTATGACTTTAGTAATTCTACAGCCTCTTTCGGCAACGCAACGATTACAAATGCCACTTGGAACGGTAATGCTATATCTTCTGGCTACGGCGGTACAGGGTTAACAACTTTCACCGCGGCTAACTACGCGCTTTACTCTACTTCGGCTTCAGCCCTAACGGCTGGCACACTTCCCGTTGCTGCAGGCGGTACAGGGTTAACAACTTTCACCGCGGCTAACTACGCGCTTTACTCTACTTCGGCTTCAGCCCTAACGGCTGGCACACTTCCCGTTGCTGCAGGCGGCACCGGCTTAACTTCTCTAACTGCGGGATACATCCCTTACGGTAACGGTACGGGGGCTCTGAGCTCTAGTTCTGGATTAACTTTTAATGGGACTAATTTTTCTACGACAGGCAGCGCTACCGCTACGGCTTTAATCCCCTCTGGTTCTACGGTTCCTACGAATGGTTTATTTTTACCGGCAACGAACGCAATTGGGTTTTCAACCAACACCACAGAGCGTCTAAGAATTGATTCTGCTGGCAACGTGGCTATCGGATCCAGTGGAACTCTGGCTGGCGTAAATCTATACGTCAATAAATCTTTAACTGGGGCCACTGGGTCGAGCGGTTGTGTTCTGAATAGCATCATTCAATCCGATGTTACTGTTTCGGCTTACGGGTTTTACTCCGCTCTTTCAACGCAAACTGCAAGCTTCACGGTTCCATCGTTGGTTTCGTTCCATGCACTTCAGGGAACAATCGGCGCCGGATCAACTGTATCAAACCAATACGGTTTCGAAGCAAATGCTAATATGACAGGGGCCACTAGCAACACTGGCTTCTTCTCCAATATACCTTCCGGCACTAACCGTTGGAATTTCTATGCTGGGGGTACGGCTTCTAACTATTTTGCTGGTCCAATTGGTCTTGCAACGACGGGGCCTGTATACGGTACGCATAACCTGCGTATATCCGCGAATGGCCTTACTTCTGCCGATATAATTTCAGTTGTAAATGAAGGGTCGTTACCATCAACTGTAACCGATAGTGCTGTGGGAATATACTCTTCCATAACCACGAGCGCCGCCGCATTTACCTTACCAAGTTTGGTTCATTTTTATGCAGCACCGGGAGTTTTAGGGGCAGGATCTACGCTCACAAGCCAGTACGGTTTCTTTGCTCAAAGCACTCTATCAAGTGGCACAAACAACTATGGTTTCTATTCCAACATAGCCTCTGCTGCCAACACGTATAACTTCTACGCTGCGGGTACCGCTGTTAACTACTTTGCTGGCAACGTGGGGATTGGTACGAGTAGTCCTACCACTACGCTATCAGTTTCTTCGGCAGGCGGTTCTCAGAAACGCGCTATTTATGTTTCTTCTGGAAGCGGTGCGGGTTCAGCTGGCGGTATTTATATAACCTCCAATAGCACAGCGGGATCTAATGGGGCGACCTATGAGGCAGTTGGACAAAGGAACGATACTAACTTATCTGGAGGATTTTCAGGGCAGTTAGCCCTTGCACACTTAAGAACTGACGCAGCAATATCAACATATGGGACAATTTTAGGTAGGATTGGTTTTGGCGGTAATCCGTCAGGAACTTCATTATCTAATATTCTTTATTCAGCGCAAATTACAGGTATAGCCGATACAGCTTGGTCTAGTTCTACAGCGATGGGGACCGCTTTGGCGTTTTATACCGGAGCAACTGGCACTGACATTAACGGCACTATTGCTGATTTTGGCTCCGAACGCATGCGTATCGACTCCTCCGGCAACGTAGCTATTGGGACTGCCGTAACATCTAATGGGCGTTTGACTTCTGCGGCAGGCACAACAGCAGGGGTTACCACTCAAATAGTAGCTGCACCTCTTGGTGGAACTCTAGGTCAAGAGTCTCAAATACTGTTCGGGTACACCTTTTCTAATAATTGGGCAGGCGTCGATTACGGCGTCCGTTTTTCTGGTGCTATTTCATACGGAGCCTATAACGCAGGGAGTACGCCACGCGACGCTTCTATGAAGTTTTATACCGGCACTTCTAGTTCTGATACTCCTGTTGAGCGCATGCGTATCGACAATGCTGGCAACGTGGGGATTGGTACTACCTCTCCAGCGGTTACACTGGCCATATCTTCTACAGATGCAATATTAGTTCCGGTCGGCACAACGGCTCAAAGACCGACAGCGGCTACCGGCTACTTTAGGTTTAACTCGTCTATATCAAGGTTTGAGGGTTATAATGGCACAGGCTGGGGGTCTTTGGGTGGCGCAACGGGTGGCGGGACTGACGCGGTATTCTATTTAAATGGTCAGACGGTTACTACAACTTATGCAATACCATCAGGTCAAAGCGCTCACAGTGTAGGGCCAATAACGATAAGTTCCGGCGTAACGGTTACAGTACCAAGCGGGTCACGCTGGGTTATTTCATAAGAGGCATATATGGCATACGGTACTTTAAATTCAGACATCGTCCAATCCAGTACCACAGGTACGCCACCTCAGTTTAATGACGGCTCTGGCGCTCAGATCGGGACGTTATGTAGGGCGTGGGTGAAGTTTGCAGCTACGGCTACGCCTAGCGTATCCGCATCGTTTAACGTCTCAAGTGTTACTTTTTCTTCAACAGGAATTTGGAATATAGCATTCACAAACTCTTTATCTGATTCGAACTATGCGGTTTCGATAGGTCAAGGGCAAAACGCTACAAACAACAACACCTCAAATACTGCATACAATCAAACTGTTTCGGGGTTTACTACTGCCCATTTTGAATCCAATGCAAATAGCAACATGTCTCTTATGTATCTATCAGTATTCCGCTAAGAGGTAAACAAAATGACAGTGTTAATAAACGCCTCTCCGACCAACGGGCTGCAGATGACCTCTGACGGTAGTGGAATAGTCAAACTCCAATCAAATTCCGTCACAACTAATGCGCTGGCTTGGGTGAATTTTGTTGGCTCAACGGCTGTAAAAAACGCAAGTTATAACGTAAGTTCTGTAACTAGGTCTAGCACAGGCACTTACGCAGTAAATTTTTCCACAGCAATGACAGATGCAAATTACGCGGCGGTGTATACAGCTGCTTATGCTGGCACAGGATCAGGGCCTTTAACACAAATAGTTTCACAAACTACTAGCGTATTAACAGTAAGCGTAGCCACTACAGCTGCATTTATTGATCCGGCAATAAATAACGTAGCCATATTCGGAAACTAACAGGACAAACAAATGACACATAAGGCTCATCCGCTTCCAAATTTAGAAAGACTGCATGAGGTGTTTGAATATAAAGACGGCGTCCTGTTCTGGAAGAAAATGCCTAACAATCGTACCTTTATAAGAAAAGTTGGAGACAAAGCTGGGCATTTAAAGCCAGACGGATATTTTACTGTGCATTTGGACGGCCATGCTTATCCATTGCATAGGGTGATCTATAAAATGTTTTATGGTGATTTTGTTGGAGACATTGACCATATAGATCAAAATCCAAGCAATAATAAAGTTGAAAATCTAAGAACATCTACAACCTCAGAAAATCAAAGAAATGTAAGTCTTAGAAAAGACAATACTTCAGGCATAAAGAACGTCTCTTACGACAAAGCTGGCAATAGATGGAAGGTTAGGATTCACGTCAATGGAAAACCAAAACTTATAGGACATTTCAAAGATTTGGAACTAGCAGAATTGGTCGCTTTTGAAGCAAGAGAAAAGTTTCATGGCAAATTTGCTTATCATGGAAATAGAATTTTAGGAGCTTAAAATGAGTCAGGTTATTATTTACACAAACTCCAATGGAAATGTCTCGGTCTGCGTACCCACGGGTGAATTGCCAATAGAAGATGTTTTGGCTCGTGACTGCCCAGCGGGTGCAATTATTGTTGACGATTCAACCCTGCCACAGGGTGATGATAGCCTTTTTTTCGATAGCTGGGTGCTTAACGGCACTACGGTATCAGTCGATCTCACCAAGGCCAAAGCTATTGCAACGGCTAACCTCAACGCATTAGCCAAAGCCGAAGCCCAGCACAGGCTCACCAACGCTTCAATCGGACTCGACAACGTGCTGAGTGACGCTGACTGGATTGCATTGCTTAACACGGCTCGTAGCGCGATCACAGCCAGTGCAGATACTACGGCTCTGGTTGCGTCTGTGACTCCGGTTAACGCTGCTATCGAGGCAAACAAATGAGCATTACGCTTGATGGTTCTAATGTAAGCACTGTTGGGGTTATTAACTCTGGAACGGCTCAGAATACTACTAGCGGAACAATTATTACGTTTACTGGCATTCCGGCTGGTGTTAAGCGGGTTACGATGATTTTACAACAAGTATCAACTAGCGGGTCATCTGTTCTACTTGTTCAAGTTGGTAGTGGATCTCTACAGACAACAGGGTATTTTGGATCTGGAGTTTCCGTTGGTGGAACAAATATTGTTACTGGTGCAAATTACACAACAGGTTTTGGATTGGGTGGTAATAATGGGGCATCAGTATTTCTCTCTGGCAGCGTAGTTTTAACCCAAGCATATACAAATGTTTGGGAATGTTCTTTTTCATTAGGCAGAAGTGATTCCGGTTACGCCGTAATTGGTGGCGGTTCTACTGGTTCAATGACTGGAGCTTTAGACCGCATAGCCCTAACCACAGTAAACGGCACAGACACCTTTGACGCTGGCTCAGTCAACATTTTATACGAATAAACAATTTTTAATCGAGGCGCTTCCAAAATGGCAACAGCAACTGCAACACCGGAAACGGTATACACATGGTCCGTCAATTCAGTATATGTTTATCCAGAGAAAGACGGTGTAACCAATTTCGTCTGCACTATTCACTGGAACTGCTCTGGCACTAACGGAACGGTTACAGGCTCTTTGA